>SXGT01685381.1_pt1 | contig 13221 bp, 7 predicted proteins | sample 3176221 | NCBI WGS metagenome assembly SXGT01 (sample SAMN11356862, study PRJNA531348) | freshwater metagenome | isolation source: freshwater sample F1-120 | place: China: Fuxian Lake, Yuxi | collected 2017-12-25
CCGAGCGGCGTGGTGTTGAAGTACGTCTTGCCGGCGGTGGTGATGTGGAACGCGCCGCACTGCAGGGCCACCAGACCCTCGTGCACCAGCTCGGTGCGGCAGTCGACCAGTCGTGCGTGCTCGGCGCCGTACTCGATGGCACGCCCGGGCACGCCGGGGAGGTCGGACTCGTCCTGCTGGCCGAGGTCGGCCGTGTAGCAGTAGGGGACCGCCCCCTTCTCGCGCATCCAGGCGACCGCAGCGGACGTGTCGAGCCCACCACTGAACGCAATTCCGACCCGTTCACCGACGGGCAGCGACGTCAACACCTTCGACATAGGGTTCCGACGCTATCCAGGAAGATCGTCGGCCGGTGCATCCCGGAGCATTCCGGCGAACGACGCGAGGGACACCAGCAACCCGCCCGCGGCGAGTGCGAACTCGATCGCGAAGTACCGCGCCGGTCCGCCGATGTCGGCCACCGCCACGCCGGCCGTGATGGCCGCGCCGAGGATGCCGAACCAGGGCAGCCACCGCCGATGCGTGAGCGCCATCAGGGTGAGGCCGAGTGGTGCCACGAAGGGCAAAAGGCTCACCAGTACCAGACGCGGCGCGGTCTCCGGCCCGAGCCACCAGGTGGCCATGCCGGTGATGCGTGCGCTGTACCAGATGGCGGCGAAACCGGCGGCGACGCCCATCCACCCCAACCAGAACGCAGTGGTCCAGTTGTGCGTGAGGTTGCCGGCACGCAGAGGTCGCGTGGTGACGACGACGGCCGGGGGCGGTTCGGGCAGCATGCGATCCGCAGGGTACACCGGTGTCTCCGGCGTGACGCCGTCAACCCAGTACGCTCCATCCGGTGACCGGCGCACCGTTCCAGAAACTCAGCATCTTCTTTCCCATGTGGAACGAGGAGGCGTACATCCATCGAGCCGTGGGGTATGCGAAGCACGAGTGCGAGACGCTCGTCGAGCGCGGCGAGATCCTCGACTACGAGCTCATCGTCGTCGACGACGCCAGCACCGACCGCACCCCGCAGCTCGCCGACGAGCTCGCGGCGAACGATCCCCACGTCAAGGTGGTGCACCACCCGGTGAACCGCAAGCTCGGTGGCTCGATGAAGACCGGGTTCGCTGCGGCCACCGGCGACCTGGTGCTGTACACCGACGCCGACCTCCCGTTCGACATGGCCGAAGTGGGCCATGCGGTCCGTCTGTTGCGCTACTACGAGGCCGACATCGTGAGCGCCTACCGCCACGACCGCACCGGTGAGGGCAGCAGTCGCGCCATCTACACCTTCTTCTACAACCTGCTCATCCGCAGCCTGTTCGGTGTGCGCATGCGCGACATCAACTTCGCCTTCAAGCTGTGCCGCACGCGCATCTTCGACCACATCCAACTGCAGAGCGAAGGGTCGTTCATCGACGCCGAGCTCATCATCAGCGCGAAGAAGATGGGCTTCGAGGTCATCCAGTTCGGCGTCGACTACTTCCCGCGCACCCGTGGTGAGAGCACGCTCGCCTCGTTCGGGGTCATCAAGAAGATCATCAGTGAGATGTTCGCCCTGCGCAAAGAACTGAAGGGCATCCAGCCCGTCGTCGGCCCGAAAGCCTGACGCCGAGCCGGATGCCCTTCGGGATCCGCCGCCGGATGATGTGATCAGTCGTCGTTGACGATGGTGCCCGTACCGGTGCCGACGAGGATGGTCATCCCGGTCGCTCGGCTGAGACGCACCTGGAACGTCTCGTTGGGCTCACGCACTCGGTTGCCCACCACCGGCACGGTGACCGTGCGGGTGGTCTGGCCGGCGGCGAACGTGACCGTGGTGTTCACGGCCCGGTAGTCGCCCGGCGCCCGAGCCGTGCCGTTGGCCGTGGTGGCCACGACGCTGACGGTCGAGGTGGGTGCCTTCGAGAGCGTGATGGTGAAGGTGAACGACTTCGTGCCGGCGTTGCCCTCGGTGGCAGTGACGTTGTTGATGGTCGCTGCCGGCGGGGTGTCGTCGTCGAGGATGGTGCCCGTCGCCGAGGCGTTGCCCACGACGGCGTTCAGCACGCCCACCACGGAGAAGACCAGGGTCTCGTTCGGCTCGATGGTGGTGTCACCGACCGTGCGCACCGTGACCGTGGCCGACAGGCTGCCGGCCGGGATGGTGACGGTGCCGCTGATCGGGGTGAAGTCGGTGGTCGGGGTGGCGGTGCCGGCCCCGGCGGTCCAGTCGACGTCGACCGGGTACACACTCGGGCGGTCGAGGGTGATCGTGAAGTTCAGCGGGTTGCGGGCGTTGCGCCCACCCTCCAGCACCTGCACGTTCGGACCCACCGACAGGATCGGCGCATCGTCGTCGAACACCGTGGCGGTCATCGAGGTGGTCACCGAGGGCACTGCGCCGGCAACGGCGCCGAGCTCGAGGGTGAACGTCTCGTCGAACTCCACGACCGCGTCGTCGACGATGCTGACGGTGACGAGCGTCGACTGCATCCCCGGCGCGAACGCCGCGGTGCCGAAGTCGTCGACGTAGTCGGTGCCGGCACCGGCGCTGCCGCCGAGCAGCGTCCACTCGACGCTGACCGGGTTCACGGCGACCTGGTCGAGGAGCAGTTCGAAGGTCACCGTGCCGTCGGCCTCGTTGACCACCGGGTCGGCGCCGAGCGACAGCACCGGCAGGTCGTCGTCCATGATGACGGCGGGCAGGGTGAGCGGCTCGAAGGGCAGGGCACCCGTGGCGCCGGTGATGGTGATGTCGACGATCTCGTCGCCCTCCACCAGCGCGTCGCCCAGGACGTCGATGCTGATCACGGCCTGCGTGTCGCCGGCCAGGATGGTGGCGGTACCCGCCGCACCCGTGAAGTCGGCGCCGTCGGTGGCCGTGTTGCCCGTGGCCACCCAGTCGACGAGCACGTCGTTGGGCGACGGCCGGTCGATGGTGATGGTGGCGGTGAGCGGCGTGACATCGCCGGCAGCGCCCTCGGTGACGACGTCGGTGGCGGTCATGCTGACCGTCGGGTACTCCGCGAGACGGCCCTCCGTGAGCGACACGACGTTCGCGAGCAGCGGGTCGGTGGCCAGCGGGTCGATGGCCGATGCGGTGAACTCGAGCACCGTGCCAGGCACGTCGAGCAGGGTGACAACCAGGGCGGCCGTGCCGGCGGGGTCTGTGGGAACAACACCGAGCACGGTGCCGCCCTGGTCGAACGTGACGTCAGCGCCCTCGATGGGGAGGCCGTTGGCGTCGAGGAAGGTGGCGGTGAGGGTGACCGTCGGGCTGTCGATCACCACCGGGACGTCGAGCGTGAGCGTCGAGATGGCCGGCACGATCACGTTGTCGACGACCGAGGACGTCGGGAGGCTGGGCACGGCCTCGACGTTGGTGAGCCCGTCGGTGTAGGAGAAGATCACCATCAGCTGGTGGTCGATGTCGGTCGGCTGCACCGTGTAGGTGGCGCCGGTGGCGATCTGCACCCAGGTGGCGTCGCCGAAGACCGGGTCGACGGTGATGCCGTCCCACGAGTACCAGGTGTAGGTCTCGGTGCCGGCGGTGATGCCGTCGACGTCGAACACGGTGTTGTCGGGCGTGAGGACGTCACCCACCACCGGGAACGGGGCGATGACCACGTCGCCGACCGGCGAGGTGTTGAGATCGGCGGGGGTGCCGAGGGTCATCAGGCCGTCGAGGAACTGGATCTGCTCGACGTTGAGGAGGATGTCGGTGCCCTCGTTGGCAGCGCCGCCACCGTTGACGCCACCGCCACCGCCACCGCCGCCGCCGTTGGCCGGCACGTGCGACACGATGATGCGACCGTCGGGGAGCTGGCCCACGACGTACTCGGCCTGCGGGAAGCGGTAGACCGCCGTGTCGAGGTCGCCGGTGTTGGGCTGGCGCACGAACGCACGCTGGTACTGGCACTGGTCGGGGGTCAGGCGACGAGCGGTGAGCTCGTTCTGCATCGAGCGCACCGTGGGCAGCTCGACGACGGTGCCGTCGACCTTGGTGCAGACGAGCGACACCTCGATGGTCGCGTCACCGTCGATGAGGTCGGCGCCGCCGCCGCCCTCCACCTTGTCGGAGCCGGCGCCGCCGAGCACGATGTCGTCGCCGGTGTACATGTTGATGGCGCCGGGGATGCCGAGCATGTCGGCTTCGGCCAGGAACGCCTCGAGGCCGAGCACCTTGTCCATGCTGGCCTGCGTGAGCTCGTGGCCGACGAGGCGGATGCGGTCGTCGCCACGGAGTTCGTCGTCGAACGGGCCGCCGGCCACACCCTCGACGAGGGAGAAGCGCTCACGGGGGTTCACCGCAGCGCCGACGGCGATCTGCGGAAGGCTGAGGTCGGCGAGCACCGAGGTGAACGCACGGTCGTAGCTGACGAAGTCGAAGCCGAGGCCGCCGTTGCTGGTGTCGATGCCGTTGCCGGCCATGATGATGTCCATGCCGCCCTCGGCCAGGTAGCGGTCGTCGCCACCCTCGCCGATGAGCACGTCGTCCTCGCCGGTGATGAGGGCGAACGCCGCGCGTTCGTCACCCACCAGGAAGTCGCCCGCCAGGCCGCCTTCGATCCAGTCCTGGCCGGGGCCACCCGACAGTGCGTCGGTGTCGGCGCCACCGATGAGCAGGTCGTCGCCCGAACCGCCCATCGACTCGGCAGCGTCGGCGCCGTGGAAGATGGCGTCGCTGTCGTCGCCACCGATGAGCATGTCGAGGCCGCGGCCGCCGTGGATGACGTCGGCGCCCGGACCACCTTCGATGATGTCGTCGCCGGTGGAGTCGGTGAGCACGTCACGGCCGTAGTCGCCGTTGATCATGTCGGCACCGATGCCGCCCTCGAGCGTGTCGTTGCCGTCGGCGCCCCAGATCGAGTCGTCGCCTTCGGCGGCGCGCACCTTGTCGTCACCGTTGGTGCCGATCCAGGTGGTGTGGTTCTCGGTGGTGCCGCCGCCCGTCATGCGGATGGTGCCGTCGGCCAAGCGGACGAGCTTCGAGATGCCGTCGAGGAAGGTCGACGTGATGTTCGGGGTGCTGAGATCGATGGTCCAGTCGGGGGCCGTGAAGGCGAGGGTGGGGATGTTCGCCGCATCGGTGTTGCGACGGATGAGGTCGGCGAACGTGGTGGCCTCGAGCTCGGCCAGCAGGGGCAGACCCTCGTTGCGGAGCAGGTAGTACAGACGGTCGCTGTCCTGCAGCGCCTCCATCTGCGACTCGAACACGAAGTTGAAGGTGCTGCCGAGCATGCCGCTGAACAGCGGCGGGGCCTCGGCGAGACCGCCGATCCACAGGTCGATGTCCTCGAGACCGGTGATGGAGAGGCCGTCGACGTTGGTCCAGGCGCCGGTGCCGTCGAGGAAGTCGACGGCGTCGGCCGGCACGTCGCCCACGCCGTTGACGATGGCGTTGGCGGCGGCGCGGCGACCGGCGTTGTCGGTGGCGGCGAGGATGCTCGGGTGCGTGCCGTAGGCGGCGATGAAGTTGACGAGCGACGACGGGTGGCGCAGCGCCAGGCCGAAGTCGTTCCAGTCGGTGTAGGGCTTCAGCTGCGTGTTGCCGGCGGCACCGGCGACGCTGCCCTCGAACAGATCGCGGCGCACCTCGTTGAGCGAGCCGATGCCCTCGCTGCGGGCACGGGTGATGTTCAGCGACGCGAGGTCGAGCGGCAGGCCCACGAGGTTGTTGCGCAGTGCTTCGGTGATGAACTCGTCGATCTCCTCACCGCGCTGGTTCACCATGCCACGCACGATGGCGCCGGCGGCCTGCTCGGGCGTCAGGGTGCCGCCGTTGCCGTCGCTGGTGAACTCGATCGGGTTGAGGAAGGCCTGCATCAGCCCGATGTCGTTGCGGGTGCCGTCGGCGTTGACGCGGTCGACGGTCTCACGCAGCATCGAGTGACCGAAGCGGTAGACGGCGTGGGCGAACTCGGCGGTGACCGCCGGGTCGACGCTGGGGTTGTAGGTGTCGAACAGGTTGACGTTCGGCTGGATGGCACGAGCGAACTCGCCGAACGCGATGTGCTGGTACTCCATCTCGTTCACGAACTTGGCGGCCTGGAACAGGCGGGTGCCGTTCCACGAACCGTCGGGCAGCAGCCAGGCGGCGAGCGAGGCCGGCGACGCGTTGGGCAGGGTGGTGGCCAACGACTGGATCTGGTCGACGAGGCCGTTGTGCTCGCCGTGGAAGATCGAGTGGATGGCGGTGAGGCCGATGTTCTCGTTGCAGCGACCGTCGCCGCAGATGTAGTGCGCGCCGAGCATCTCGTCGTCGTACGTCGACGGATCGGCATCGTCGGTGGTGCCGGGATCGGTATCGGCCACCATGGCGATCTTCGGGGTGGCGGGGTTGCGGTCGTGGTCGTACTTGTCGGGCGCCGCGTGGTGGGCGATGTCGTTCAGGAAGGCGTGGCCCGTGCGCACGGCGCCGGCGGTGGCGGCCGACACCGGGGTCTGCAGGTTGCCCTCCATCATCGTGCCGTTGGCCAGCACGAACTGGGGGAGACCGTCGAGACCGGGCAGGAAGTTGCCGTAGGCGTCGGTGGCCAGCAGCGGCACGTCGAACACGTCGGTGTCGAGGAGCTCGATGCCGAGCAGGTTGCGGGCCTGGGCCTGCACGTCGTCCCACTTCGCCAGACCGCCGTCGGCGCCGTTGAGCAGCTTGCCGGTGCTGACCGGGTGGCCGTTGGCGTCGATGGCGTACTCACGCAGGAACACCTGGTGCGCCGGGTGCGAGGTGTAGGTCTGGTTGTTGTCGATGTACGGCGTGACCTGGTTGTGCGCGTCCTTGATGTCGTCGGCGGTGCCGAGCTGGCCGTCGGGGCCGGGCTCGTTGGTCGCACGGGTGAGCACCATGAAGTTGCTCGGGCTGCCCGGCACGTAGAGCGGGTCGTCCTCCTGCAGCGGCACGAACACGGTGCCGCTGCCGCCCTTGGCGGCGAGGTCGAGGCCGTGGTCGAAGAACTGACCGAAGAGGGTGAACAGCGAGTTGTACGAAGCGCTGAAGCCGGCATCGGGGGCCACGTTGGGCAGGATGTACTGCGTGATCGCCGGGGTGGCGGGGTTGCGGTCGTGGTCGACCGTGGTGGTCTCGGCGCCGAAGCCGTGGCCCTGGGTCTCGGCAGCGGCGTCGGTGGCGGCGGGGTTGCGCTCGGTCTGGTCGCTGATCAGGTTGCTGATGATGCGCGGGTCCTTGTCGACCACGTAGCCAGAGTTCTGCGTGTAGGAGGTGGGGCTGCCCACGGTGAGCGGACCGGGGCCGTCCGGATCGAAGAACAGGCCGTCGGCGGCGATCCACTTCGGTGCGGTGATGCGGGGGAACGCCCGATCGACGGCACCGAAGTCGCCCTGGCCGGGGACGAGGTTGTTGTTGCGGCCGTCGGTCTGGCGGATGCCGAACGGCACCACCTTGTTCGGCACCGAGTTGTTGCACACCAGCGGGTTCGTCAGGAACGCCGGATCGGTGCAGAGGGTGTCGTTGCCGAAGGGGTGCGCCTCGGCGATCTGGATCTGGGCCAGGATGAACTCGAGGTCCTGCTGGGTGAGGTTGATCCGCACCGGCACGGCCGGCAGCTGGCTCTGCGCCGAGGCCGGGGTGGTCCCCCCGAGCACCGTCAGCAGTCCGCCCGCCACCATCGTCGTTGCCAGCAGCGCGCCCGTCACGCGCCGTGCACGAAAAATACCACTCATAGTGATTCCCGCCTTTGTTGCTCCCACAGCGGGTCACCATAAGGAGTTGCCGTTGCAAAGGAAAGCGCGCGAGACCTGAATGGGCCGCGCGGCCTATGCAGGTTTTTCGCGGGTCCGGCCGCTGCACGAAACCCGAGCGGATCCGTTGGTAGATTCGAACGACAAGCCTTCCCGGAGCGTTCGTGACCACCCCTCGGCAACCCGCCCCCCAACCTCGTCGGCGTCAGCCACCGCCGCCTTCACCGCTGAAGCGGTGGATGCCGGCCATCGCGGCTGCGGGTGTGCTGTCGGTGGTGGTCTTCGCCGGGTTCTCCGGTGGCGACGATCCCAGCGACGCGGCGAGCGAGAACCCCGGGTCGGTCGACATGAGCGGGCTCACGGTGCCGTCCAGCACCACGCCGCAGGTGGTGCTCGTCACCGACCCGAACCTGCAGAAGAGCCAGCTCAGCCAGACACTGCGCAAGGGCATGTTCGGCGACGAGGTGAAGGCCATGCAGCAGCGCCTCACCGACTTCGGATTCGACCCTGGTCCGGTCGACGGGCAGTTCGGTTCGGGCACGCAGCAGGCGCTGTGGGCCTTCGAGGGGCTCGTGCTGCAGCGTCCCTACGACCAGCAGACCGGCGAGCTCACGAACGACATGTGGCAGCTGATGCAGGACCCGCTGGTGTTCCAGCCGCGGCGTCAGCAGGGCATCGGGGCCACGCACATGGAGATCTACCTCGATCTCCAGGCGGCCGTCGTGTTCACCGACGACAAGCCCACCCTCATCACCCACATCTCGTCGGGCAGTGGCGAGACGTGGTGCGAGATCATCACGCAGGACACCGACGACAAGGGCAACCCGTTGCCCGAACCGGTGAAGAAGGACGTCTGCGGCGTGTCGAAGACCCCTGGTGGCGTGTTCCAGTTCTACCGACGGGTCGAGGGCAACCGCCAGGGTCCCCTCGGTGGTATGTACAACCCGGTGTACTTCAACTACGGCATCGCCGTGCACGGTGCACAGAACGTGCCCGACGCGCCGGCATCGCACGGCTGCATCCGCATCCCGATGTGGATCTCGGAGTACTTCCCGTCGCTGGTGAAGAACAAGGACTACGTGTACGTGTGGGACGGCGTGAAGGAGCCCGAGCAGCAGTCCGAGCGCGACATGCTGCCGGTGTTCAACTACCCGAACCCCGACGCCACCACCTCCACGACGTCGTCCACCACCACCACCATCGCGGCCACCACTACGACGAAGCCCGTCACCACCACCACGAAGCCGGCCACCACCACCACCACGAAGCCGGCCAGCACCACGACGACCACGACGGTGCCCGCCCCGACGCCCTGACGAGCGTCGACCCGCCGTTCAGTCGGCGAGGTCGCGGCACACGTTCAGTCCGCCCAGCAGGCCGGTGCGGAACGCGGTGATCTTCTCGAACGCGCTGCCGTTCACGTCGGTGTCGACGTGCTCGTCGGCCCGGGCGATGGCGGTGACGATGGCCTCGTCGAGGTCGCCCGCCGACAGCACGAGCTGGTTCGCGCGATCGCGAGGAATGGGCGGGACGATGAACCCCACCCACGCGCCGGTGAGGCAATCGCTGTACAGCGCTCGCGGCTCGCCGGTGGCGGGACTGTTGAGCGCGGTCTGGATGGCGTCGGCGTAGGCCGCCGAGAGCAGATAGCCCACCGACATGTCGCCGGTGAGCTCGTCGAGCGACAGTTCGATCGCGAAGTCCTGGTCCCAGTGGATGGTGTTGTCGGCTGCGCAGTACTGCACGCTGCGCTGCCAGGCGTCGGCGGCGATGCCGGGGCAGTCGGGATACGGGCCGTCGGTGGAGAACGGCGCCAGCAGCGGTGGCGTGAAGGGCACGCCGTTGGCTGCTGCCAGTTCGGTCCAGAAGAAGTCGAGGCTGGCAGGGATGAGCGTGATGATGTCGTTGGGGCCGAGGTCGGGGTCGGGGTTCTGGTCGATCATCGGCAGGTTGCCGCCGAACTCGTCGGTGCGGTCGAACGGGATCTCGATCATCGATGCCACGCGGTCGTCGGTGAAGAACGTGGCGCAGCGTGCGGCGCCGCCCTCGAAGCCGTCCTGGAACGCGCTCACGCGGTCGAAGCCGGTCCCGTGCGCGAGCGGATCGCTGAGCCCGCCACTGTCGAGCGGGTCGCGTACGTAGATCATGGCCACCAATCCGGCGCGTACATCCGCATCGTCGAACCGGATGACGTCGCTCGCCCCCGAGGCGACGTGCGCGCTCCAGGCGCCGGCGAAGCAGTCGGCCTGCTGCTCCTTCAGCAACCCCGGCTGGTCCCACTCGCCGGCGCGCGCCTGGATGGCGTGGCCGAACTCGTGAGCCAGCACCACGGCGACGGCCTCCTTGCCGAGCAGCTCCACCAGTGCGGGCAACCCATCGGCGTCGTCGTAGGCCATGAAGTCACCGTCGATGCAGTAGAACGCCGTGCCCTGCTGCACGTCCTCGTACGAACTCACCGGTGCGTCGCACCCGGGGATGGGCGACTCGCGCTCGGGATAGGCCGCGTAGATGCCACCGCCCAATGGTTCCCACGGCACGCCGTAGGTGGCGGGGTAGGCCTCGGCCCAGAACGTCTGGATGTCGCCGAACGCCGCCGTCAGGAACCCGTCGTACTCGGGATGCCGCGGGCCGGCCTCGCCGAAGTCGACCACGTCGGGCTCGACCTCGAAGGTCGGTTCGGCGGGGACCGAGTCGACGGTGAACAGACCGCCGTCGATTGGCGCGGTGGCCGAGTCGACGGCCGTGACACCCGGCTCGGTGACCGCACACCCGCCGAGGAGGACCACCATCACCATCACCGGCGTGGCCGCAGTCCACCGTGTCCGCACACGGCGAGCATAGGGGTGGTGCGAGGCGGCAGAATGGTCGGGTGACCACCGGCATCTTCCTCGATCGTCTCCATCGCGCCCGCGCCAGCATGCAGCAGTCGGGCGTCGACGTGCTGCTGGTGTCGGTGGGCAGCGACCTGCCGTACCTCACCGGGTACGAGGCCATGCCGCTCGAGCGGCTCACGATGCTGGTGGTGCCGCGCGACGGCGACGCGACGTTGGTGATCCCGCGCCTCGAGGCGCCGAGAGTGGCCGAGCAGCCCGGTGCGTTCTCGCTGCGTCCATGGAACGAGACCGACGACCCCGTGGCCATCGTGGCGTCGCTCGTGGGCCGACCCGAGGTGGCTGCGGTGGGCGACACGATGTGGGCGCGGTTCCTGGTGGAGTTGCTCGGCCACTGGCCGAACTCCACCACCCGGTACGTGCGCAGCACCGAGGTGATGAACGAACTGCGGATGCGCAAGGACGCGGCCGAGATCGCCGCGCTGCAGGCGGCCGGCGCGGCTGCCGATCGTGTTGCAGCGCAGCTGCATGCGGGCGACATCCCGCTCGTCGGTCGCACCGAGGCCGAGGTGAGCGCCGACATCTCGGCCCGTCTGCTCGCCGAGGGGCACGACGTGGTGAACTTCGCCATCGTGGCCGCCGGCGAGAACGCGGCATCGCCGCACCATCACCCCGGCAGCCGCGTCATCCGTGACGGCGAGCTGGTGCTGTGCGACTTCGGCGGCACCATGGCCGGTTACTGCAGCGACATCACGCGCTGCGTGTCGCTGGGGGCGCCGCCCGCCGAGGTGGCCGAGGCCTACGCGGTGCTGCACGAGGCACAGGCCGCCGGTGTGGCCGCCGGCGTGGTGGGTGCGGCGTGTCAGGACGTCGATCGGGCCTCGCGCACGGTGATCGCCGACGCCGGGTGGGGTGAGTACTTCATCCACCGCACCGGTCATGGCATCGGCATGGAGGCCCACGAGGATCCGTACATGGTGGAGGGCAACACGCTGCCCATCGCGGCGGGCCATGCGTTCAGCGTCGAGCCGGGCATCTACGTCGACGGCAAGTGGGGCATGCGCCTCGAGGACATCGTCGTCGCCAGCGACGCCGGCCCGATCTCGATGAATCACGCCGACCACTCGCTCGTCGTGCTCGGCTGACCCTACGGCCGCTCGCCGTGCGAAGCTGACCGGATGACAGCGCTCGATGAACCCCGCGAGGCCAAGGTCCCCTTCCACCTGCGCGGCAGCTACGCCCCGGTGACCGAGGAGGTCGAGGCGTTCGACCTGCCGGTGATCGGCTCGCTGCCCGATGGCCTGAACGGCACCTATCTGCGCAACGGGCCGAACCCGATGTCGGGTCGTTCGCCGCACTGGTTCGCCGGTGACGGCATGTTGCACGGTCTGCGGGTGCGCGACGGCAAGGCCGAGTGGTACCGCAACCGGTGGGTGCGCACCCGCACCCTCGAGGGGGCGCGCCGACGCGACCCGAACACCGGCGAGGCCGACCTCACCGTCGGTGTGGCGAACACGCACGTCGTCCGTCATGCCGGCCGCATCTTCGCCCTGGAGGAGGGGAGTCTGCCGAACGAGGTGTCGCCCGAGCTCGACACGCTCGGACCGTGCGACTTCGATGGCGCACTGCGCACGCCGTTCACCGCGCACCCACACGTGTGCCCCGAGACGGGCGAGATGCACTTCTTCGGGTACGAGCTCATCCACGCCCCGTTCGTCACGTACCACGTGCTCGACCGCGAGGGCCGACTGGTGCACACGCAGCCCATCCGTGTGGGCGGCCCGACGATGGTGCACGACTTCGCGATCAGCCGTCACTACGCGATCTTCCTCGACCTGCCCGTGGTGTTCGACCTCGAGCGAGCCATGACCGGATCGATGGCGTTCGGCTGGCAGCCCGAGTACGGCGCGCGCATCGGCCTGCTGCACCGCGACCGCGCCCGCGAGGGGGCCGAGCCGCAGTGGTTCGACGTGTCGCTGTGCTACGTGTTCCACATCATGAACGCGTGGGACGACGGCCCCGACGGCCGCTACGTGTGGCTCGACGGCGGTCGTCACGAGACGATGTGGGCGAAGGGCAACGACAAGTTCGAGCCGTCGCTGATGCACCGCTGGCGGTTCGACCTGCAGACCGGCGAGGTGAAGGAGGAGGTGCTCGACGACATCGATCACGCCTTCCCGCGCATCGACGACCGGCGCTGCGGCCTCACCAACCGCTACGGCTGGGCCGTCGCGCCGGTCGATCCCGCCGACCGGCGTCACGACGCCGCCACCGGGGTGGTGAAGTACGACCTGCAGACCGGCGCGCGCACCACGCACTCGTTCGGTGACACGTCGCTGAGCGGCGAGCCGGTGTTCGTGCCCGCGCACGCCGAGGCCGGTGAGGACGAGGGCTACCTGGTCACCTACGCCCACGACGTCGCCACCGACGTCTCGTCGTTCGTCGTGCTCGATGCGTCCGACATGTCCGCGGCACCCCTGGCCGTCGTACCGTTGCCGCAACGGGTGCCGAGGGGGTTCCACGGCAGTTGGTTCGCCGACGAGTGAGGCTCGTCGACAGAGGAGGAGCGATGCTCGATCTGAAGATCTCCGGTGGCACCGTGGTCGACGGCACGGGGGCGGCGCCCCGACGGGCCGACGTGGGTGTGGCCGAGGGCCGCATCGTCGCCGTCGGCGACGTCGACCAGCCCGCCCCGCGCACGAACGACGCCCCCGACCTGGGGGTC
>SXGT01697626.1_pt1 | contig 13220 bp, 11 predicted proteins | sample 3176221 | NCBI WGS metagenome assembly SXGT01 (sample SAMN11356862, study PRJNA531348) | freshwater metagenome | isolation source: freshwater sample F1-120 | place: China: Fuxian Lake, Yuxi | collected 2017-12-25
AGCGAACTAGGGCATTTGTCGTTTGATCTACAATTTTTGCTTGAGTCTGGCCACCTATCCACATATTTGGACGAAAAACCTGCTAAAACTAAAACTCCGATCAACTTCGTCTACGGCAACGTCGACTTCCTCGGCCAGTACATGGAGGACCTCCTCCGCCTGGTGGCGCTGGTCGACGGCGCGGTCCTGCCGCCCGAGCTGCGCGCCCAGCTCGACACCCTCAAGCGCGACGTCGAGCTCGACTTCCTCGTCGACGACTGGCGCAAGCTCCTGCGCTCGATCCGGGCCGGCGCCGAGCGCACCGCTGACATCGTCGCCGACCTCAAGAGCTTCGCCCGCACCGGCGGCACCGAGCTGGCCGAGGCCGACGTGGTGTCGGGCATCGACACCACGCTCAACTTGATCGGGCCCCTGCTCAAGAACCGGGTCGAGGTCCGGCGCCACATCCAGCCCGGGATCCCGCGCGTGGTGTGCAACGCCGGCCACGTCAACCAGGTGTTCATGAACATCCTGACCAACGCGGCCCAGGCCATCAACGGCACCGGCTGGATCGACGTCGCCATCGCCAAGGTCGACGACGGCAGCGTCATCCAGGTGGTGATCAGCGACTCAGGGCCGGGCATCAAGCCAGATCTGATGGCCAAGATCTCCGATCCGTTCTTCACCACGAAGGAGGTGGGCGAGGGCACTGGTCTGGGATTGTGGATCTGCGCCAACATCGTGCGCGCGCACGGCGGCACCCTGTCGTGGGGTAACCGCACCGGCGCCGGCGCCGAGTTCGTGGTCACGCTGCCGGTGCGCGGGCCCGACCTGCGCGAGTCGGACGGTTTCCGTGGCTGATCCCGGCCCCGGTGGCGCCCGTCCGGCGCGCATCCTGGTCGTCGACGACGAACTCTACAACCGCGACCTGATGGTGCGGACCTTCGCCCGCGCCGGCGAGGTGGTGGCGGCGGCCGACGCCATCGAGGCCGCCGCCTTGCTCGAGCGCTGGCCGGCCGACATCGTGGTCACCGACCTGGCCATGGGCCGGTCGCAGAGCGGGGTCGATCTGGCTCGCGTCGTGCGCGCTCGCTGGCCGGCGGTGCTCATCGTGGTGGTCACCGGCTTCGACGACGAGCCGGGGCTGATCGAGGCCCGCGGCCAGGGACTGGTCGACGACGTGATCGGCAAGCCGTGGCAGCCGTCGGTCCTGCGCGAACGAGTGCTGGGCCTGCTCAAGACGCCTCGCTGATCGGCTCGCCGATCGCCTCGCCGATCGGGTGGGAGGCCTGCCCGACCAGGCGATCCGGCGCGGCCTCGCTCGTCGGTTCGTTGTGGGATACGTTGCGCCGTGGCTCGACGTATCCTGGTGCTGTTCGCTCACCCCGTGCTCGAGCGATCGCGCGTGAATCGCAAGCTGATGGAAGGCGTGCGCGAGCTCGAGGGAGTCACCGTCCACGACCTCTACGAGGTCTACCCGACCTTCGGCATCGACGTCGCCCGCGAGCAGGCGCTGTGCGTCGAGCACGACGTGCTGGTCTTCCAGCACCCGTTCTACTGGTACTCGGCGCCGGCCCTGATCAAGGAGTGGCTCGATCTGGTGCTCGAACACGGCTGGGCTTATGGCAAGGGCGGCGACGCGCTGCGCGGCAAGCTCATGTTCAACGCCGTGACCACCGGCGGTGGTGACGACGCCTACCACCGCGGCGGCTACAACCGCTTCACCATGCGCGAGTTGCTCGCGCCGTTCGATCAGACCGCGTACCTGTGCGGCCTGCGCTACCTGGCGCCGTTCGTGGTGCACGGCGCGCTGCGGCTGGCCGGCGAGGCCACGGCGCCGGCGGTGGCGGCGTACCGCGGGCTCATCGAGGCCATCCGCGAGGAGCGCCTCGATCTCGACCGCGCCCAGGCTGCGGCCTCGCTGGCCGAGGTGGAGACATGAGCGACGGCATCCTGTTCCAGGCCTTCGTGTATCTGTGCGCCGCGGTGGTGTGCGTGCCCATCGCCAAGAAGGCGGGGCTGGGCGCGGTGCTCGGATACCTGGTCGCTGGCGTGCTGATCGGTCCGCACGTGATCGGCCTGGTCGGCACCGAGGGCCACGACGTCATGCACTTCGCCGAGTTCGGCGTGGTGATGATGCTGTTCCTGGTCGGGCTCGAGCTCCAGCCCCAGCTCCTGTGGAAGCTGCGCCGGCCGATCGTCGGGCTGGGCGGCGCGCAGGTGGTGGTCACCAGCGCGCTGCTCACCGGCGCCGGCATGGCCCTCGGCTTCGACTGGCGGGTGGCGCTCGCTGCCGGCATGATCCTGTCGATGTCGTCGACGGCGATCGTGCTGTCGACCCTGGCCGAGCGCTCGCTGCTCAAGACCGGCGGCGGGCAAGCGTCGTTCTCGGTGCTCCTGTTCCAGGACATCGCCGTCATCCCGATCCTGGCCGTGTTCCCGCTCCTGGGGGTGGCCGAGGTCGTGGGTGGGGGTAGCGAGCACGCGGCCGCGGCTGGCGACGAACGTCCGGCCTGGATGACCGCGCTCCTGGTGCTGGGCGCGGTGGCGGGCGTGGTCGCGGCCGGGCGCTTCGTGGTCCGGCCGGCCTTCCAGTTCCTCGCCGCGGTGCGCCTGCGCGAGTCGTTCATCGCGGCCGCGCTCCTGCTGGTGGTGGCGATCGCGCTGCTCATGCAGGAGGTCGGCCTGTCGCCGGCGCTGGGGACGTTCGTCGCCGGCGTCGTGCTGGCCGAGAGCGAGTACCGGCACGAGCTCGAGAGCGACGTCGAGCCGTTCAAGGGCCTCCTGCTCGGCCTGTTCTTCATCTCGGTCGGCGCCCAGATCGACTTCCCGCTGATCGGCGACGAGCCGCTGACCATCGCCGGCCTCGTGGTCGGTACGATGGTGCTGAAGCTGGGCGTGCTGCTCGCGCTCGGCCGCTTCTTCGAGCTCGACCGGCCCGCGCGCTGGCTCCTGGCCATGTCGCTGGCCGAGGTCGGTGAGTTCGCGTTCGTGCTGATCTCGTTCGGCGTCCAGAACCACATCTACGGCACGAGCGTCGCGTCACCGCTGGTGGCCGCGGTCGCCATCTCGATGCTGCTCACGCCCTTCCTGTTCGTGGTCCTCGAGCGCTGGGTGTTGCCGGCGGTCACCAGGGACAGCGCCGATGCGCGGCCGCACGACCACATCGAGCACGCCGATACGCCGGTGGTGATCGCCGGGTACGGCCGTTTCGGCCAGGTGGTGGGACGCCTCCTGCGCTCGATCGGCATCCAGTGCACGGTGCTCGATCTCGACCCCGAGATGGTCGACGTGATCGGCCGACTCGGCTTCAAGGTCTACTACGGCGACGCGTCCCGGCCGGATCTCCTGCACGCCGCCGGCTGCGGACGCGCCCGGCTGCTGGTGGTCGCGGTCGACGATCCCGAGCAGGCCATCAGCATCGTGAAGACGGTCAGGGAGCACTTCCCGAAGCTGAAGATCTTCGCGCGCGCCAGAGATCGCATCCAGTACTACGAGCTCAAGCGCCACGACGTCGCGTTCGTGCACCGCGAGACCTTCGCCTCGGCCTACGAGATGGGCATCGAGGCCCTACGCGCGCTCGGCTACCGCGGCCACACCGCGAACCGATTGGCGCGGCGGTGGCGAGCCCACGAGGAGCGCGAGCTCGACGAGATCGCGGCGATGTGGGCCCGCGACGAGGAGCGGACGACGATCTTCGCGCGAGTGCGAAGGGCGTTCCAGGAAGCCGAGCGCCTCATGCGCGACGAGGATCCGCAGGTGTTCGTCGATCGCGACGCCGCCTGGGACAACGAGGCCCTTCGCGTCGACCGGCGCCCCGACGACGACGCTACCGTCCCGCCGCCCTGAGGTTCACGTTCAAGCTCAGGTCAAGGTCAAGGTCGACGTTTCCCCAGGCTCAGCGCCACCGCGGCCGAGATGACCAGCGCGGCGCCGATCCAGGCCAGGGGACCCAGACGCTCGTCGAAGAACGCCGCGGCCAGCGCGGTCGCGACCAGGGGCTCGATCGACGCGATGACGCTGGCCCGGGTCGCCGGCAAGTGGCGCAGCCCGGCGGCGTAGGCGAGGTAGGCGAGGTACGTCGACGCGACCGCCATCGCCGCGAGCAGCGCCCACGCTCCCTGCGTGTGCGGTCCGAACGACACGAAGGGCAGGAGCCCGAGCGCGCCCACCGGCATGGCGATGGCGTAGAGCGCAGCCGGCGCGAAGCGCGTGAACGTGCTCTTCCCCCAGATGTAGTAGATCGCGTAGGTGGCGCCGGCGAGCAGGCCCCATCCGATCGCCGCCGCGCCTGCGTCGACGCTGCCCCCGCCGGCGAGCGAGACCAGCGCGACGCCGCCCACCGTCAGCACCACGGCGATCACCTCGCGCAGGCCGGGCCGCTCGCCGAAGCGCCACCAGGCCAGCAGCGCCACGAACGCCGGCGCCGTGTACAGCAGCACCGCCGCCAGGCTGGCGCCGCCTGCCCGCACCGCGAGCTGGTACGAGCCGTAGAACACGCTGACGCCGACGAACCCGAAGGCCACCGTGCCCGCCAGCACCCGTCCCCGCGGCCACGCCGCGCCCGCGATCAACGCGTGCATCGCGAACAGTCCGCCGCCGCCGAGCGCGCGCCAGAATGCGACCTCGAGCGGCGCCACCCCTTCCGCCTGCGCCGCCCGTCCCAGCACCCCCAGCGCTCCCCAGAGCACCGCGGCGACCAGGACCCACGCCCCACTCACGGGCTCGTGGACGTGGCCGGCAACCACGCCGCCGCGCCGTCGACCACCGTCTCGATCAGCGCCGGCTTCTCGGTGTAGGGCCCGTTGAGCTTCGCCCGGAACAGGCTCATCGGTCCCTTCGGCAGCGCGATCGCGCCATCGAGCTCCTCCTCACCACCCTCTGCCTCGCCTTCTGCCTGGCCTTCTCCCTCTGCGTCTCCCTCGGCCTCTTCGCCCTTGCCCTTGCCCTTGCCCTTGCCCTCTTCGGCGTCTCCGCCACCGGTCGTGGCATCGCTTCGGGTCCCCAGCACGAGCGCCCACGCGCCATCGGGCGCGATCGACACCGCGGTGTAGCCCTTCCAGCACTTGAACTGACCACCGGTCGCGCGCGCGATGCACGCCTTGTCGCCGTCCTGCACCAGCAGCCAGCGCGAATCCCACGACCAGTCGATCACCACACCGTCGCGGATCAGCCGTCGCCGCCCCGTGGTGCCGTCGAGGGCGAACCCGAACAGCTCGTCGCGCTCGGGCGCGCCGGCCGGTTTCAGCGGCCGCGCGCGGTAGACCCCGACCCCGCGGCTGCCGTCGGGTGCGGCCAGGAACCCGCGCACCGGGGCCTCCGGCGCCAGGACGACCTCGTCGGCCAGCTTGGCCAGCGGGGCCGCCTTCACCACATTCGTTTCGGTCGTCTCGGTCCACACCAGCCTGCGCACACCATCGCGCTCGACCAGCGAGGTCGCCGCGGCCGGCGCCGCGCGATCGAAGGTCTTGCCGTCGCCGAGCCGCACCAGGCGCGCCTGGCCGTCGGGCGACGCGCACAGCACGAACCTGGCCGTCTGCGACAGGCGCGCCGGCCCCGCACCGCACGGCAGCTCGGCCAGCGTCGCCGGCGGCGCACCGGGCGTCGGCAGCGCCGCCGAGTACCAGCGCCCACCGATCTCGACCACCAACGTCCCACCGCCGGCGTCGGTGCGGATCAGTCGCACCTCGCCGGCCGGCAGCGTCGCCACCTCGACGGCCTTGCTCTTGCCGCGGGCGTCGGTCAGCCACAGCGAGCCGCCCCGCGCGAACACCACGCGCCCCGGGATGTCGTCACGGCCGGCGTGGGCGGGGCCGGGCGCCGCGGAGGTGAACAACGCCACCGCCGACGCCAGCCACACCCCGCGCTTCACCGCGCCACCAGCGCGACCACCGCGTCGGTCTGGTCCTTGAGCGAGCTGACGAACCGGCCCTTGCCGGGCACCTCGAGCAGCATCACCGAGCCGAAACGCGGGAAGTGGACCTCGAGCTCGCGCACGCCACCCGCGACCGCCCGCGCGCCCGCCTCGAAGGTCGGCTTCGACAGCGGCTTGCCGTCGACGAACACCTCGCTCAGGAACTCGAGCGGCGCGACCCAGCCGGCGCCGTCGCGCTGGATGCGATCGCGCATCGAGCCCGACAGCTGGTCGCCGGCGCGGATGACCTGATCCCAGTCGCGCTTACCCAACGCCGCGGCGACGTCGAGATCGAAGCGCGCGGCCGGGAAGATGATGACCAGGCTGCCGCCGACCTCGGCCGTCGCCAGCGGCGGGCCGACCGGTTCCGGCGCGGGGGGCGGTGCCGGGGGCGCCGCCGGGGTCGCAGCCGCACGGGCTGCCGGCCTGGCCTCGACCCGCGGCCGCGACGGGGCGCCCGGGAGCATCGAGAAGCGATCGACGGCGGCGAGCTGGGCCTCGAGCACCATCGAGTTGCGCTGGTCCCAGGTGCCATCGGGGCCGAGCACGTCGACCACCAGCAGCTCGCCGCGGCGCTCGAAGGTGATGCCGCCGGTCAGCCCGGCCAGGATCTCCGCGTCGTCGAGCTCCTCGAGCCGCTTCTCGTAGGCCATGATCTTGGTCTCGAACTCGGCCTTGCCGAGCTGGCTGGCCCGGCGCTTGCCGTCGACGTCGACGGTTGGATCGAGGGCCCAGGCCAGGAGCGAGATGGCGCGCAGGTCGCGCGCCGAGCGCGCCACCAGCACCGCGTCGCCCCATGCGCCGAGCGCGAACAGGCGACCCAGGCGCACCGGCAGCGCCTCGCACATGGCGATCAGCGCCTCTTTGGCCGGGCGCAGATCGACGTCGACCAGCGGATTCTGCGGGTCCTCGCGCAGCGGCTGGCTGTCATCGATGATCATCAGCCGGCGCTCACCGCGGCGGCGGAACGGCATCGACGGCGACAGCTCCATCTCCATGCGCGGATCGAGCATGTCGGGGTCGAGCAGCTTCTTCTGCTTGGCCGCCTCCACCCCGCCCAGCGCGTCGATCAACGTCTGCTGATCGAGCTGCGCCGCCTGCTTGAAGATGAGATCGGTGACCAGGCTGTCGAGGGCGAGCATGTCGTCCGTGTTTACAGGTAGCCGCTCCGCTGGCGCAAGAGCCACTCCACCCCGAGCACCAGGAAGGCCAGGAGCACCAGCAGCGGGCGGCTCCACAGCTCGACGTCTGCGCGGCGGTCGACCCGCACCACGCGCGGCTCGTCGAAGGCCAGATCGGCCGGCAGGCGATCGATCGGTCCCAGCGCGCGGGCGCCGGTGCCGGCGGCGATGCGGCCGAGCGTGTCGCGATCGCCGGCGGGCTGGTCGAGCTCCGCGCTCGCGTCCCGCACCAGGAAGATGTCGCCGGCGGTGACGGTCTTGCCGGCGACCTCGGCGCTGGCCTCGACGCGGTAAGCGCCCGGGGCCAGCCCGGTCAGCTCGTGGCTGCCGGTGCCGTCGTCGCCCATCACCACCTGCGTCGTGCCGACCGCGACCGCGCTGGCTGGGTCGGCGCCGCGCTTCCACGTCAGCGACACCTTGCCGCCGGCCAGCGGCTGGTAGTCGCGGCCCGACAGCCGCAGCGTCAGACGCACCGGCACGCCGGGCTCGTACTCGACGGCGTCGCTGTCGACGTGGAGGTTGCGCAGATCGGGATCCTGGATGAGCCAGCGGATCGAGTTCTCCCATAGCCGGGTGTAGGCACGGCCGTCGTCGCCGGGGCGGGCGGCGGAGACGAAGCCCCACCGCCACAGGCTGTCGGTGGTGATGGCCAGGCTCTTGCCCTTGCCGTAGTCGCCGGCGACGATCACCGGCATCGGCTTGCCGCGGCCGGTCTTGAGCCGTGGGTGTACGGCCAGGACGGTGGCGTCGGGCCGGGCGGCGGCGACCAGGTTTGCGCCCTCGAGGGTGGGCAGCGCCTTCCACGCCGCGACGTTGTCGCCGACGGCGTAGCGCAGCGCGGTCACCGGGTGGCTCTTGCCGGCCTCGGTCAACTCGGGCGCGAAGCCCTGGGTGTCGACGAGCTGTGGAGTGGTCCACGGATCGATCAGCTCGATGGGCAAGGCCGCCGCCACCGGCGTGCCGTGGTAGCCACCCGACGAGAACGACATGGCGCCGCCCAGCATGGCCAGGCCGCCGCCGCCCTCGACGTAGCTGCGGATGTTCTCGAGGTAGTCGCCGATGCCGTAGGGCATGAACTCGAAGTTCTGGAGGACGATCAGATCGAACGACGGCAGCTCCTGCTCGAACAGCTCGCGGGTCGGGAACGGGATGAGCGACATCTCGTCGTTGGGCACCAGCGAGATGTCGTCCTGGGTGCGCAGGATGAAGAACGAGATCAGGTCGACGTTGGGGTTCTCCTCGAGCATGGCCCGCAGCGCGCGCACGTCCCACGACGGCGCGCCCGCGACCTGGAGCACGCGGATCTTGTCGCGGATGACGCGGATGACGAAGGCGCGCGCGTTGTTCGAGGCCACCGCCTCGTCGGCGGCGACCGGGACCGAGATCTCGTACAGGTAGCGGCCGACCCGCGGCGGCGTCACCTCGAACACCACCGTGGTCTCGCCGCCCGGGGCCAGCTCGACGTCCTTCTGGCGCACCACCGCGCCGTCCGATGACAGGGCCACCGTGACCGTGCGCGGGCCGTAGCCGGTCGAGCGGATCACCGCCTCGAACCGCACCACCGTGCGCACGAAGGCGAACTCGTCGGCCATCACCCGCGCGATCGCGACGTCGTGGATGCCGGGCCGCGCCGCCCACACGGTGTGGACGCGGGTGTCGAGCGAGCGCAGGAAGTCGCGCAGCGCGCCGTCGCCGCGGTCGGCGTCGAAATCGCCAGTGCCGGCGCCGTCGGAGATGAGGACCACGCCGGCCAGGTCGCGGCCGTCGTAACGGGCCCGCACCGCCTCGAGCGCCTTGCGCAGGAGCGTGGCGTCACCCGCGGGCGCCGCGGTCGCGACCCGATCGAGCGCGGCCGAGGCCAGGCCGTCGCTGAAGGTGTAGACGTCGAGCTGGTGAGACTCGCGCCAGGCCGCCAGGGTCTCGCTCGAGTCGTCGAGCAACTTGCGCACGCGTTCGCTGCGGCTGGGACCCTTGGGCTGCTCGCGTAGGCCCATCGAGCGAGAGTCGTCGACGAGGATGGCGACGCGGTTGGGCTCGCGCGCCACCTGGCGCAGCTCGATCGCCGGCTGCAGGAAGACGACGAGCGCGATGCCGGCGGCGGCGGTGCGGAGCATGATCATCGCCGTACGCCGCACCGGGCCGGCACCGCGGCTGGCCCGCCAGGCCAGGATCGCGATCGCCACGACCGCCGCGCTGCCCAGCCACAGGCCGCGGTGGCGCCAGGGCGCCAGCAGCACCCAGCGGAACTCGTTGAACTCGGCGGTGCGCGGCGCCGCCAGCCGCACCGTCAGCGCGATCAGGCCCTCGACGGCGACCGCGCCACCGGTCACGCAGGCCAGGCACAGGAGCAAGGTCACCGGCGTGCGGGCGCCGCGCCGCCACAGCCCGAACGCGACCAGCACGGCGACGAACGCGATCGCGGCCAGCGCCGCGCGCACGGTGTCGTCGATCAGCTCGATGGTCACGGCACCGACTACTTGGCCCTGGGGGGCAACGCCGGTGTCAGCGACGGCGGCACCACGGCGCCGTCATCGGGGCGCCAGCGCCGGCGCCGCATGATGAACGGCACGTGCACCTGGTCGGTCTTGTAGTCCAGGCACAGCGCGTACTGCACCAGGTTGACGCCCATGCGGAAGGCCAGCTCGCGCTGGCGCTCTCCGCCGGGCTGGCACGCCAGCTCGTAGTTGCCGAGGTTGTCGCGGGCCCAGGCGCCGCCCAGGTCGTTCTGCACGTAGGCGACCACCAGGCGGCCGCTGCGGGTCACACCCTCCATCACCGGCGACAGCGCCAGGCGGCCGAGGGGGCGATCGAGGAGGTAGAACGACTTGTAGACCACGTGATCGGCGGGCACGAGCTCGAGCCCGGGCGTGGGCCGCGGGTAGAGCGCGTCGACCAGCGCCCGCACCGACTTGTCGAAGGCACCGTCGGTCGAGCCCTCGGCCGAGTCGATGACCAGGAAGCCGCCGAAGGTCAGGAACCGGCGCAGTGTCTCGATGCCGGCCGGCGCCGGCAGCGGGAACTCCCGGTCACCGGCCAGGTAGAGCAGCGGCGTCTCGTGCAGCCGGGGCGAGTCGAGGGTGACCAGCGGCGACTCGAGGTCGACCTCGATCGAGGTCCGCTTGTCGAGCTCCCACACCATGCGGCGCAGCGCGTTGGGCCGCGGCGGTTGATCCCTGGCCAGCACCAGCTGGCCGAAGCGGAACTTGGAGCCGGGGCCGATCGCGCGCGCGCCGCGAGGGAGGACCAGCCCGGCTCCGGCCGCGAGAGCGGCGGCGATCACGCGACGACGCGTCGGCACGTTCTCACGATAGCAGGCCTCGTGATACCGTGCCGGCTGATGGGAGGCTCTAGACCCAGAGCTCAGGAGTATCGACCGGGCTCGCTTGGTCCTCTCGGTGCGCTCGCCCTGGTGGTGCTGTTCGCGCTCCCCGGCCCGGCCCGGGCCGGCGACGGCGGCCTGGCGCCGGTGACCGATGACGACGACGGCCCTGGTAACGACGGCGAGCGGACCTCCGCACCCGAGCCCCCCGAGGTGCCCTCGACCACCGGCGCCCAGGCGGTCGGGTCGACTCGCGCCGGCCACAAGGGCCAGATCGGGTTCTCGGCCCAGTTCGTGTCGGGAAGCCGCTTCATCAAGACCTGGGACGCCGCCGACTACTGCGGCGACCGCGGGGAGAGCTCGACCGGCAACGCCACCTATTGCTTCAGCCGGGTCCCGGTCACGCTCGACCTCACCGTCACCTACGGGCTCCTGCCCAGGCTCGAGCTGATGTTCGAGATGCGCTTCGGCCTCGAGCGGGACTTCGGCGCGACCGCCGACATGAGCAGCGACGGCCCACGTCTGCGCCACTACTCGCCGGGCGCGCGCTTCTTCTTCAACGACACCGGTGTGATGAAGTTCTTCTCGACGGCGCAAGTCGCCCTCGACGCCACCGGCTACGAGGACGCGTCGGGCGAGGACCGCGGCATGGACATGACCCTGCGCAACGCCAACGGGATCTTCCTCGACTTCCACGACGCCTACGGGGCCTACGCCTTCTTCGCCGAGGAGCTCGCCTTCAAGCGCTGGCTCGAGGCCGGCCTCGAGTTCGGTGTCGGCATCCAGGGCCGATACCCCTGATCCAGACGATGGCCGACGACGCGATCATCCGCACCACCGACCTGGTCAAGACCTACCGCACGCCCTTCCGGCGCAAGAGGGTCGAGGCGCTCAAGGGGGTGAGCTTCGAGGTCGGCAAAGGCGAGGTCTTCGGCTTCCTCGGTCCCAACGGCGCCGGCAAGACCACGACCATCCGTTGTCTGATGGGGCTGTGCCAGATCACCGGCGGCAGCGCCACGATCCTTGGCCAGCCGGTGCCCAGCCGTGCGGCTCGCCAGCGCCTGGGCTTCCTGCCCGAGCAACCGTACTTCTACGACTACCTCACGGTCGGTGAGCTCCTCGATCTCGGCGGCCGCCTGTTCGGCCTGAGCCACGCCGAGCGCACAGGCCGCGCCGATCGCCTCATCAAGAGGGTCGGGCTCGATCACGCCCGTGGCCAGGCCCTCAAGAAGTTCTCGAAGGGCATGTTGCAGCGCTCGGGTCTGGCCATGGCGCTGATCAACGATCCCGAGCTGGTCGTTCTGGACGAGCCCATGAGCGGGCTCGATCCGGTCGGTCGCAAGGAAGTGCGCGATCTGATCCTCGAGCTTCGCGACGCTGGCAAGTCCGTGTTCTTCTCGTCGCACATCCTGTCCGACGTCGAGCAGATCAGCGATCGCGTCGCCATCGTGGTCGGCGGCAAGATCCAGGACGTGGGCCGCCCCCGCGACCTGGTCGGCCACGCGCCGCTCGGCACCGAGGTGGTCCTCGCCATTCCTCCCGGCGATGACGGCGGTGTTCCCGCCGTGGTCGCCGACATCAAGGCGCGTGCCGATTCGGTCCGCGTCGCCCATGGCGAGCTCATCGTCGGCCTCGCCGCCGGCGTCGACGTGGACGACTTCCTGGCCTTCGCCCGCGGCCATCACGGCAAGGTCGTGAGCGTGACGCCGCGCCACGAGACCCTCGAGGATCTGTTCATGCGACGGGTCGAGGCCGAGCGTACGCGCGGCGCCCAGAAGGCGGCGTCATGATCCACCGGCTGTGGGCGATCGCGCTCAACACCTTCCGCGAGGCGGCGCGCATCCGCGTGCTCTACGGCATCCTCGTGCTCGTGGTCGGCGCCAACCTGCTGGCGGTGGTGCTGGGCGAGATGTCGATCAACGAGCAATCGCGGGTCGCCCGCGATATCGGCCTGGCCGGCATCTCGCTGTTCGGCTCGCTCACGGCGATCTTCCTGGGCGTGTTCCTGCTCTACGGCGAGGTCCAGCGCCGCACCATCTACACCATCGTCACCAAGCCCATCGCCCGCTGGGAGTTCGTGGCCGGCAAGTACCTGGGCATGGTGCTGATCCTGTCGGTGCTGGTCGCGCTGTTCACCGGCGCGATGATGGCGCTCTTGACCTGGCAGGGCGTCGCCATCACCGGCGCCCTCGGCAAGGCCGTGTTCCTGGCCTGGTGCGAGGTCCTGACCGTGGCGGCGATCGCCGTGTTCTTCTCGGCGTTCTCGAGCCCGTTCCTGTCGGGCATCTTCGCCCTGGCCCTGTTCGTCATCGGCCGCGTGACCCCTGACCTGCGCAACGCCGCCAACGACGCCGAAGCGACCTGGATCCGCGGCGTCGCCCGGGCCACGCTCGAGATCGTCCCCGATCTGCACCTGTTCGCGATCTCGGGCCGCACCGTCGAGGGCAAGGCGGTCAGCGTGCACGGCGACTTCGTCTCGTGGGGCTACGTGCTGTCATCGGCCGGCCACGGCCTCTTCTGGATCCTGGCGCTGCTGACGTTCGCCTGTGTGCTCTTCCAGCGCCGAGACTTCGTGTGACCCGCGTGCTGGTCCTGGTGGTCACGGCCGCGCTCGTGGTCGTGGCCGTCGCCGCCACTCGCGCGGTGTGGGAGGGCGGGAGCGCGCTCGACGACGGCGACGCGGCGCTCGCTCGCGGCGATCGCGCCGAGGCCATCGCGTCGTGGCGGCGGGCGGCGCGCTGGTACGTCCCTGTCGTCGGCGTCACCGGCGACGCCTTCGATCGCCTCGAGCGCCTGGCCGGCGCCGCCGAGGCCGAGGGCGACACCG
>SXGT01103166.1_pt1 | contig 13219 bp, 12 predicted proteins | sample 3176221 | NCBI WGS metagenome assembly SXGT01 (sample SAMN11356862, study PRJNA531348) | freshwater metagenome | isolation source: freshwater sample F1-120 | place: China: Fuxian Lake, Yuxi | collected 2017-12-25
AATATCCCATGGCTTCATGGTTGGTCACCAGCAGACGACGTTCCGCAGGGACGGTGTTAACCTGCTCCACAATCCATTTATCCAAATCTTTCAGTTGAGCAATATACGCATCCGCATTGGACTTATGGGATTCCGCACCTGAGGGGTCGGCTTGACTCAACCCATCGCGGATATTTTCCACGTAGGTGATGACGAGATTCGGATCAAGCCACATGTGCGGATCTCCCGCTTCGTGGTCGTGACCTTCGGCTGCTTCTGTTTCGGCGGCATGATCCTCGCCTTCGTGTTCTTCAATTGCATGAGGTTCCAGTCCCGCCGTGGCCTCGACAATAACCCGTTCGCCGCCTGCATTTTCGAGCAGCGATTCGATAAAGTGTTCATACTCCACGCCGTTGAGGATCAGCAGGTTGCTCTCGGCGATCTTCGCCACATCCGACGGTGCGGCTTGATAGGAATGCGGATCTGCGCCGACAGGCAGCAGAGATTTTACAGTCAGGCGATTTCCCGCCACATTCTGGGCAATGTCTGCAAGAAAAGAAGTGGACGCAAGGACATTGATGGAATCGCCCTCAGCGGCAGAATCATTCGATGGGGCAGACCCGCAAGCGGCGAGGAAAAGAGCCGCGTGCATGGTTAGAATAATAATGGAATTGATAATCTTTTTCATTTGAAGCTCCTATTTTTTATCCCCCACCCAATGGATGAGGGATGGATTAATTCTTTAGGTCAGGCTTTTAGCCCGACATTTTCAATTGGCGTGGCAATTCGCGCACAAACCAAAAAGTTGAAACCAATGTTCGCTGATCTGGTAGCCTGTCTTTTTAGCGACGGTCTTGATCAACGCGTCCAGGTCATCGCCTTCAAAGAAAGCCACCTGTCCGCAGTTTTGGCAAAGCAGCAAATGTTGATGCCCGTGTCCTGCAGAGATGAAAGCCTGACAGCCCATCGGCTGATGCACACGCTGAATGATATGCAGTTCCTCAAGTTTTTCGAGCGTTCGATACACGGTGACCAACCCAAGGGCGCGATATTTTTTACGCGCCATGTCGTATACCTCGACTGGGGTCAGGGCGCGGGTGGATTGCTCCACTGTTTCGACCACCGCGGCGCGCGCCTTGGTGATGCGATAACCATTCTCATGCAATTGGGCAAGCCAGATATCAGCGGACATATTCACTCTTTTTGTAAATGAAAATCATTATCAATAAGTATAAACCGCAAAAGACAGAGAGTCAAGACAATCAGAATATGTCGCTGCGAGCGCTTCGCGCGACGCAGCCTCCCTGTCAAAATGGAGATTATGTCGTCGGGAAAAACACCCTCCTCGCAATGACATCTATTTTAGCCACACCCACTTCGGGTTGTAGCCAATGATGCCCAAATTGGTTGTCGCTCCTGTTTGCACATTCACCATTTCCAGTTGAGACTCAAGCGGAAATGAATCGAGCAAATATAGATCGTACAAAATATATTTTCCGTCAGGTGACCAGTTCAAACTGCCGTGCAAAACTGCGGGCATATTGGTGATGACGCGCGCATCGCTGCCGTCAGAACGCATCAGCCAGATCTGGTCGCCGCGCGGAATGCTCAGGTCGCGCCGCACGACGGCAATCGTCTCGCCGTCTAGCGACCAAGCCGCGAGTATATTTTCCATGTTTTCATTTGCGCTCAAATTGGTCAGTGTTTCAGAAGCAAGGTCATACAAAAAAAGCTGCGTGATGTATTGATTGTTTTTGATAATCACATCCCGCATCAGCAGTGACTTGCTGTCGGGCGACCACTGCACCCCCGCGCCAAGAAAATTGGGAATGGTACGGCTCTCGCCGCTTTCAAGGTGGTTCAAGCGGATTCCATCCGTCGAGGCGTAACTCAGCCATGCGCCATTCGGCGACCAGCGCGGATTTGTGCCAGGCAGCCGTGCCTCCTGAAAAACGGGTCGCGCCTCGCCCGTTGCCAGGTCAAGCCACCAGAGCGAAGACGTGGCTTCCTCCAGCGGCATGTATTCAAAAACAACGCGCTTGCCGTCAGGCGACCAAATGGGCTGACCACAATTTGCGCCCGCACATGCGAACATCAATTTATTTTCTACGCCATCCAAACTCATCAACCAAAGAACGTAGTCAAAATCTTTTGTCTGTTCCACATAAATCATTTGCAATTGGTCGGGCGAGATTGCAAAGTCGGTCACGCCATTTTCGGCATTTGTCAATTTTTTTGGATTTGCAGAATCAATCCCTGCGATGAAGACCTGCTTCGATTTATTTTCATCATCGGCGAGATAAACGACATTTGCCCCGCTCAGGCTTGGCACTGTTTCCTGCGGGCTTGTTCCACTCCCAAGCCTTGCCACTGCACCATAGGTCAATCCGAATCCTAACAGCAGCACGATCAACGCACTGACCACTGGCATGAATGGCGCAAGTCGGTTGAGCGCCTCCATGCGGGCGAAGAGTCGTCCGCCATTGACCATCAACAGCCCAATGACGATCAGAATCACAGCCAACCCAACGCTGAACGAAATGATCAACGCCAGCCCCAAAAATATTCTGTTGATGGCAATCGCAACCAGTAAAATCGCAATCGCATCGGGACAGGGGACAAGCCCGCCGCTGATTCCAAGCGTGATCAGTGAGCGCCAACTCAACGCCGCCAGCGGATTTCCGATCTGCGGCATTCTCGGAATCGCGCCATCGTGTTTGTGATTCGGCGCGTCTTCTGCGATGGGCTGATTGATAACCAGTCGTTTTTTGCCGTCTTCCATTATTTCAGTTGAAGGTTGAAGCGAACTTCCCCGCTGACGATTGACCTGCCACTGGCGCAGGCGCGGAATCAACAACCCACCGCCCAGTAAAATGATCATCACACCTGAGAGAATTTCCAGCGCAGGGATAATGCGGGTCGGCATAATATATTGCGAGGCGGCTAGCGTGATGATGCCGAGTAAAAATACCGACCCCGTGTGAGTCAATGTGACCACGCTGCCAAGCACAACCGCGTGCCAAGCCGTGCCTTGCGACCCGACGAGATACGCTGCGACGACGGTTTTGCCGTGTCCAGGTGTCAGCGCGTGGAGCGCGCCCAACGCCAATGAAATACCCAGCGCAAAAATGTAAAACGAAACCGAACTCGAAGAATCCTTTGTCCGCACCAGATCCAACAGAATTTCCTGCGGAGTCCGTTGGGCGAGTTCAGGCACAACCTGCTCGGCGGCGGCGGTGACAACATCCTTCTGCTGACCCGCTGGCATGGATGGCGCTCCGCTATCCCATGCGGTGAGTAATTTGCTTTGTTCCGCTGCAGAGGCGCGGTCTTGCACCAGGTCAATTGTGAGTGAGTTATTTTGTTGGTTGGGGAATAAAAATGCGGTATCTTCGTTTGCGGAAAGATAGAACCAGTTGATGGATGTTTTCGCTTCCATCGCATTCGTCAAGACCAGACGCTCTACTCCCTCTGGCAACTTAGCCGACAGATTGAACGTGATAAATTCTTCGCCCGCCTGAAATTTGGTCAAGTCGGCTGGCATTTGCACCGAATCCATCCGCAGGGACAATGGCTGATCTTCGAGCGTGGCAGTCATCAGCGCGGCGCGGGCGCGTCCCCAATCGTCTGCCTCCTGTGGACTGAGAATCCCATCCTGATCTGAATCTGCTTCGTACCATAAAAAGGAAGTCAGCATGGGACCTGGTCTTATCTCCCATTTGATTTCCAATCCAGTCTGGGAAAAGGCCACATAAATTGTGTGGGCGTACACATCCGCAGGGTGCGCCGCCGCACTCGGGAGAGGAAAAAATAAAGAAAGAAGCAGGAGAAGGGGAAAGATAATTTTTTTCATGTTTTGGAATCCAGAAGTAAAACTTCTGGATTGTCTGCAATCTATCCGCAAGTAGAACTTGTGGACTCCGCCCCGAATTTTTACGGCAGCCAATGCGGCATGAGTCCCTCGCCGAGAATCAGCGGCTCGCTAAAGCCAGCCTGCCACAAACCGATTTCGGGCTTGAACTTGCCCTTTAATTTGAACTGCTGAAAAACCAACGACTTGCCGTACAAATCCCAGCGCGGAGAATTGTAGGTGTAGCCTTCCTGATCGGCAATGATGATGCCGTCGAGAATGCCAGGGTCGAAAAGCCAAAAGACCTGCCCGGGCTGGTCATCGCTAATGCGGAAACCTAAAATTATCGTATCCTCAGCGGGCGACCAGGCAAGCGAATAATAGGCGTAATCCTGCTCATCGTTTTCACCGAGCAAGGTGGTGGTGTCGTTCAACGTCAGGTCGGCAAGCCGCACGCGCGTGATTAAGCCGCTTTCATTCTGTTGAATATCGGTGAAGATCAACTTTGTGCTGTCGCCTGACCAGGTAATCGGCCCGCCTGTGTTGGATGGAAAAATGTATTGCTGGCTGTCCGTGAAATCCAACATTCGGATCTGGTCTGCCAGTCCGTCGAAGGATGCAAGTTTTTGCGAGTCAGGCGACCACGATGGACCATAGCCCAAAATTTGCTGGTCTTCATAGACGGCGCTGTTTTGTCCGCTTTGCAAGTCGAGAACCCAAATGCGCGGCGAACCAAACGGCAGGTCAGGCCCCAGCCCCGCCGCCTCGCGCGAGTATGCAATGCGCGCGCCGTTGGGTGAAATGGCGGGTGTGGTGCAGCGGTCACGTCCGCAGTCGAGCAGGATGGATGCGTCGCCTCCCGCGCGGCTGACGCGCCACAGGTCAATGCCGCCTTGTTCGTTGACCGAAGTAAAAATGACAAACTCGCCATCGTGTGAGGCGTCGAACGAAATCATTTTTATGTTTTCGGGTGTCAGGCGCTGCGCGGGATTTTGGTTCAAGTCCATCGTCCACAAGCCGCTTTGGTTATCGGCGGTCAGCAGGTACACGACCAACGGGTCGCGGACGCGCACAGTCCAACTCTGCTCTTTTTTCAACGTGTCGCCATCTTCGGTCAAAATGCCTGGGCTGAGATTCAGCCTGTAGTTGACACTCAACTCAAAGGGGCGGGATGGGGCGAACTGCATGGTGCGCGAATCAAGCCATTCGATTTTTCCATCCACTGCAGGTTGAATCGAAAAAAGGGATTCAGCCATTTGCGGATTAACCGAATCGGAGAAGGTCAATTTGATTTTTTGGAAGGGGGCGATCAGACTCTGCTCGGGCAGGGTTGCCGAGACCCGAAGCCCTGCCTGTGCTCCAAGCAAAATCGCCAGACCCAGCGCGACTGTCAAAAAAATGAGCACACCGATGGCGACGGTGTCGAGCGTGAGACGAATTTTCATGGGAATAAATACGGTTGTTCGGGAGCAGGAACCGCCTGCACCGACTCGGCTTGAATGAGCGGCACGACCTGGTCGTTGAGTGTGATGGATTGAACTGTGCCTTTGACCAGCACCCACGAATCTTTTTCAAGCGTGGCAGCTTGATCCCACTCGCCGACCATCGCAACGGCGAAGCCATCTGCCGCGCAGCACGAAACGACAAAGCGGCTGACGAGGAATTGATTTTGATTGAGGGCTTCGTCAAAATACACAAAGCCGATGACCGATGCCTTCTGCCCAATGAACTGGGAGGTGTCGCGCTGGTAGTTGAATAACTTGATCCAGTCCAAAACATTGCGTTCTTCCGAGTCGGTTTCAAAAAGCTGCGCCGACGAATCCGCGCTGACCAGAGGTGAGTTGGTGTTGAAGCCTTTGGTGGCAAACGCGGAAGAGTCCAGCGGGCGGGCGGGAATCAACACGCCGATCAAAAGTGGCACGAGCATAAACCACAGGTTTGCCGAAGCAGGCGCGTGGTCATGGTCGTGATCGTGGTCATCTTCTGAATGTTGACGTGCGCGTTTATTTTCAGTGAACATGGTCTGCGCCAACACTGCCAGAAAGAGGATGCCGAAGATGGTCAGCGGCACAAATCGCTGGTTGATGTAATAGATCAATTGTCCGCTGGCGGCTTTTGAACCGAGGAAGATGGACATCCCCAGCAGAAGCAATGCCTGAAAAGAACGGTAGAGTCGTTTGGGCATAAGTTAGATTCCTGAGGTGACAGTCACTTTTAAAGTGACTGTCACCTTATTTCAGATTATGGCTGAAAATAATTAAAGAGAACGCCTGCCAGCAGGCTCATCAAAAATGGGATGGCGACGAGATAGGTCACAGATCGGCGGCGGAAGACCTGCAAGTACATGATGACGCTTTTGATATCCACCATTGGGCCGAAGACCAAAAAGGAAAGCACAGAGCCAAAGCTGAATGTACCCATAAAACCGAGCGCCACGAATGCATCCACTGTGGAGCAGATGGAAAGCAGGATCGCCAAAACCAGCATGACAAGGACAGACAACACAGGGCCGCTGCCAATGGCAAGCAGAGTAGATTGTGGGATGAAGGTTTGCAGCCCCGCCGCAAGCATTGCCCCGAGGATGAGATAGCGTCCCATCTCGAAGAATTCATCGGCAGTAACCAAAAATGCCTGGCGGAATTTTTCGGCGAGGGTGGCATTTGCTTTCAGCGTATGATCATGCTCGTGAGACAGAGTCAGCACGGGGCGCAGAACGTTTGCGGGGTCTTTCTCAATCGAGAAGACCAGCCCCACGACGATGGAAATCACCAGGCTAATTCCCATGCGCCAGAAAAGCATGTTTCCCCAGCCAAAGGCAGATGCGGTGCTAAAAACCACGATCGGATTCAAGACAGGTGCTGCCAGCAAAAATGAAATGCCCGCCGAGAGCGGCAAGCCCTTGTTGAAGAGACGCCGCGTTAATGGCACAACGCCGCACTCGCAAACGGGGAAGACCATGCCCATGAAAGCGCCGCCGACCGCCGCCGCGACGGGACGGTGTGAGATCCATTTGCTCATCTGGGTTTGATCCACAAAAACTTCCACCATACCCGAAGCAAGTGTGCCGAGCAATAAATACGGAACTGCTTCGATGAAGATGCCGAGGAAGACAGTGGCGAAGACGTTGATCTTGTCCCAGAGCCAGGTGAAAAATCCAGTTGGAACCATGCTGAGAACGACCATTAACAAAACGCCGAGGATAACGGAAAGAATCAACGGGCGCGAGAGAGGACGGGGGGAGGTTGTGTTTTGCACGCAGAAGATTATAACCAGTAAAAAGATGGGTTGATTGAAAAATAAAAGGACTCTAAAGTTTTCGCTTTAGAGTCCTTTTGCTTCGGAAGAGAAACTTCCGAACTCCAGTGTTATTGCGCGGGCGCGCCTTCGATGGGATAGCCTTTGGCGTACCATTCTTTTAATCCACCTGTCATGCTGGTGGCATTGTAGCCTGCCGAGAGCAGAATATCACGCCCTTCCTGACTGCGATTCCCTGAACGGCAGACAACTAAAATTTCCTTGTCTTTTGGAAGTTCGCTCAGACGGTTGGGTAATTGATCCAGTGGAATGAGTGTGGTATTGGGTGCGTGGTATTCGTCCCACTCTTCCTGTGTGCGGACATCCACAACGAGTGTGCCGCTTTGATACATTTTATAGGCTTCGTCGGTGTTGACTTCGCGCGCCAATCCATTGCTGGTCCCGCCGCCTGCTGATGTTGCGATCAGGTAAACGATAAGGGCTATAAAAGCTACCAGCCCCAGTTGTACTGCGGGTTTGCGTAAATAGGTTGAGAGTCCACTGCGGGTGTTGTTTCTACTATTTCTTTTTTTAGGCATCTTTCCTCACAAAGTTTTTATTTCCTGCATTTGATTGGATGCAAACCGCCCTGCAATGTTACAAATCAAAACGATTGCACAGCCGTTTCAAGGTTGGTGTAAATATCCAAAAACTGTTTTAGTCCTACCACATCCAGCACCTTCTCAACATCAGGCTGCGGGCTGAGCAACTTCAAATGCTCGCGGACAGTTTTTGTATTCTCGGCTTTTATCGAACGAAAAGTTGGGCGGCCTGATTCTTTTGATTTCAGGGAAAATCCCGCAAAGATCAACGCCACCGAATGCAGAGACATTAAGCCTGCGCTGCTCACATACGGCACTTCGCTCAGGTCGATCAATAGGCTGCGCGAGCCTTCGTCATAAGCGTTCTGAGCTTTGGCGATCACATCCGCGTAATTTGACGCATCCAAATTCCCCGCCAACTTCATGACGGTCACGGGGACACGTCCTTCCTGTTTGGAAAAACTAATTTGCATGGAATGCTCCTGGCTAAATAAGTAAAAATATTTTACCTGAAATTGAATTCTTCAAAATGAATGTTCGCGGCGGGAACTCTTGCTTCGAGGAATTTCTTTTCAAAGGCTTGCACCATCGGGAGCGGACCGCACATGTAAACATGGTGTCCGCTGATATTTCCGCCTGTATTCTTTGTGATCTCGTCCACGGTCAATGAGCCGTCTGTAGATGAAAAGCGGATATGTGCCTTCAAGCGCGGATTCTTCTTTGCAGCAGATTCGATCTCATCCAGGAAGATGGCTTCCTCGCGATGGCGGACTGTGTAGTAGAAATCCACATCCTGCGCCAACCCCCCATCCATGTCGCGAATGAAGGAAAGGAACGGTGTCACGCCGATTCCGCCAGCGACCCAGATCTGTTTTTGTCCACCAGTTTTATAGTCAAACATGCCGTACGCGCCTTCGATGACTGCATCCGCACCAGATTTCAGATAGGTGAAAAGATGGCGCGTGAAATCTCCGCTGGCTTTGATCGTGACCCGCAGCACATCCTCATGCGGCGCACTGGAAATAGTGAAGGGGTGCGACTCGTCGAGTGTTTTTTCTTTTGGAAAACGCACGAACAAAAATTGTCCCGCACGATGTTTTGTAATTGGATCTTTCTTTGCGCGCAAGACCACTTCAGTGGTGGATGTGTTGGGATGATTCACAGCTTCCACCGTATAGGGCACATACTTTTTGAAGAACTGTCCGAAGACTTCTGTATAAAGATAAGAGGCTGTGCCAATAATGAAGAAAATCTGCACCCAGTTGATGGCGATGAACGCATCCAGCCCTTTAATGGTCAGCGAGTGGATGAAACCCGTGATGAAAAAGAGGCCGATGAACCGATGCAGTTTCTTCCAGCCTTCGTAGGTGCTGTTGGTCAATTTGCTTAGAAAAGGAATGCGCGGCGCGAGCGTTGGCAGGACAATTGCAACGATTCCCAGAAACGAGATCATTGCCAGGTAATTTCCCAGCCGTAAGTTGGAGGTTGAGATCGGCACGGTCAGCAAATGCACGAACATCAACAGGAACGCGCTCGTGGATGTCTTGCGATGCGTGAGATACATTTTATCCAGTCCGCCAAAGAAGGGTTCCGCCCATTTTGGCCGAGTGGATAAAAATAGCGAGCAGGACATCAAAACGATCAGGAGCGAGCCAAGGATTTCCCCAACGTAGGCGCGCACAAAATTTTCAGATCCGTTGTTAATGGGTGGAAAAACCAGCCAGACCACTATGGTAAGCAGGACGAGAGCAATAATAGTAATGTTGCCTGATTTATGTTTCATTTTATAAAACCTCACCAATAAAAAAGTTCCTAATTCTGGAGTGGGGCAGCTTGCTGCCCGGTGGGTGATGCCCAGATTTTCTTATTCATCAGCTTGCTGATGAACTCCAGAGTCGATAAGAATCAACAGCGATGCAGGTCAACACTGCATCGCTGCAAAACATTCCAACTAAAAAGAGTCGATGGCTTTTTGTTTGTCGGTAAACACTTCAACGAACTCAGAGAAGCCAACCATTTCGAGCACGTTTGTGATTTCGGGACGCGGGTTGAGCAATTTGAGATTCTTCTGCAAGCCACCGTCAAGCGTGCGGTCCATTGATTTAAGCGTGGACCATCCCTGTTCAGGATTGGGCTGGGATTCGCCGCGGGTCAGCAAGGCGATGGTATGGAAGGAAACCAAGCCAGCGCTCGAGATATAGGTCAGGTCGCTAAGATCCAATAAAATATTTTTTGCACCTGCCCCCACGATCTCATTCGCTTTTGAGATCAGGTCCTGATATGACTGCCCATCCAAATGCCCGGAAACGCGGATCACGGAAACAGCGGCGCGTCCTTGTTCTTGTAAAACTAAAATTTCCATTTAATTCTCCTAATGATAAACGATTTTCAAATTATAAACCCGCTTTACGCTCCAGCCGTGCCAGCCTGTGGTCTATTTCAGCAAGCCAATGCTTGCGGATGTAAGCAGGCAGGTCGGCGCGCTCTGCTTCCCTCCGCGCAGACTTTGCCCATTCGATCGCAGTCTTTGCATCGCGCTTTTGATGCTCGTAATGTTTTGCCAGTTCAATGTGGGCGTAAATATGACCCTTCTCCGCTGCCTGTTCCCACAACCGCAGAGCCTGATCGACATCTCCGCGTTTTTTTTGGAGGATGGACAAACGCTTCACAGCCACGCCGAAATCTGATTCTGTTAACCCAAGCTCCAGTCCACGCTCGAAGAGACGGGCGGCTTCATCCCAGTGGTTGAGGTCTTCGTGTAATTTTCCGAGTGCAATGAAATCCAAGCTATGCTCCACACGACCATTGTATGGGTTTGCCAGCAGCTCGCTGATGTGACCCAGCAAAGCTGACATGGCAACGACATCCATGGCGTTGTGATAAAAGACTCCACCCAACGGACGTGCGTCCTGTGTGCGGAGGTAATCAAAGTAAAGCCAGGGGATTTCGTAGCCCGGCACTTCCTCTGAAGTGCGTGTGAATCCCAGCACGTGTTCTTCGAGATATTTCAATGCCCGCGAAGGAAGCCTATCGCGCCACAAACGCCGTGCCAGCGGAAGCAGGTCAAGATGGGCGTAATCTTTGAAGGGAACAGGGATGCGGTGTAGTTTGTAACGTGTTGCCAGAAGGGGAGCATCAAATGATTTGCCGTTGAATGTCACCAGTCCTTCGCATGGCGCAAGGAAATCGATCAACGCTTCGAGCATGGCGGGTTCTTCGGCAGGGTCGCGCAAAAAGAATTGCTGCAAGTTAAATTTGCCATCGACAAAGCGCGCCGCGCCGACCAGGAAGGCATATGTCCCTGTGCCGCCTGCCATGCCGGATGTTTCGGTATCGAGAAATGCAAATTTATTAATGGGCATTTCCGCAATGCGAACATCGTTTGCCCATTGAGAAATTAAAGAAAGCGGAGAGCCCACAAGATGGGATGTGTTTCCATGCAGGTAGTCTTCGGCGAAGATCTGCTCCGCAACGAAGGCTTCACCGCGCTGCGTGGAACGAAAACTCCCAGCCACGACAGTGTCAATTGTGTGGCTGTCAGGCTTGTGCGGAGTCGGAAGCGAGCTTGCCGTCTTCACGCCGAGTGATTTGAGTTTGTCTGCAAGTGATGCCATGAAATCTATTTTATCCCACAAGGGCCAGTGCCCCAAAACTATCAGGTGACAGTCTCTGTTAAAAGAGACTGTCACCTTTTGTGCTAACTTACGGCCCCCATTTCATTTCCATGGCGAAGGGGATCAAAGAGATGACCCCTTTTTGCCCATCCGTATAGATCAGCTCTGCCGAGCCGCCTTGATAAACATCTGGGATCGGGGCAATGGCTGCAACCACGAAGCTTGCATCGGGAGCCCAGAGAGCTTCGTTCATGTTGTTGTAAGTTTCGGGACGCAGGACAGTTCGATTTGTCACGCCATCCAGCGCAGAGCGGACAAGCTGCAACGGCGTATGGCTGACAAATTCGTTTGTGTTTGGTTGGTTGACAAAGAAAAAATACAACTGCCCGTCGGGTGCGAGATACGGAGCGTTGGCAAAGTTAAAGGAGCCGTTGCCAGGATCGCCGTTGATGAGGGTGGTCACTGTGCCGGTGGATGAATCGATGCGCCACAAGCCAGGGTTGAACATGCCAATTGTTGCGCTTGCCGCATAAAAAGCAGAGCCGTCGGCTGCCCACTCGGTATTGCCGCAACAGATCATGGCGCCTTCACCACCACTTAAGCGGACAACTGCACTGCCATTTGGATAATAGATTGCAGCAGATGCGCCTTCCATGTATCCAAGCGTAATGAGAAGTTTGCTTCCATCGGCAGTATATTTTTCAGGCCAATACAATTCGCCTGGAAAAGAATAGCCTTCCGAATTATTGATCTGGTTTTCAAGCATCCGGTTCGACTGTCCCGTTGCAACAGAATAAAAATTCAATCCTTTGTATCCGTAGGCGAGAGTCTGACCATCAGGCGACCAGGCCAGTCCAATGATGTTCGAGAGGAACATGGCATTCTGGTCAATTGCTCCTCCTTCAATTAGCTTGCGGCGATTTGCCCCGCTGGCATCCACCATGAAGATCTGGTTGTTGGAAATATATGCCACACTTCCGTCCACCAACGAGACATCGTAATAATCCACTTTGACGGGTTCAAATGTGATCTGTGTAACGATCTTTCCGTCTTTCTCAAGGCGATAAACCTGCACAAGTCCCGCGCTATCGTTGTTGAGAAAATACATCGAATGAGGCAGCAGGCTGGAAGGTTCGGGTGGAATTGTGGCGATCACAGGTTCAGGCGCAGCGGCTGTCAGTGCCTGAAAGGTCGCCGCGACAATGGTTTCCACATTGGGCGGGGCGGGTGAATCAACTCCCAATGGGTTGGCGCACGCAAGCGCAGCAACCAGTAAAACAAGGATGGCCAAAAGAAGACGGGATTGTTTCAGCATAGTTACCTCGTGAAAGTTGGTAAGGGATTTTACATGTCCACGCATGATTCCCTGGACGAAGCGGGCTAATTAAACAAAACAAAGACGTTAAACACTTAATAAGGTTCCATGCTTAACGTCTTTGTCGGACAATGAAATATTTATACTTGTTCGAATCGTTGAACAGGGACAACAAACAAGGTGGCACGTTTTTTGTCGCTGATAGAAGGCAAAGCATCGCGTACAATTTGAATCGCCGCATCCACTTGCGGGTCTTCAACGCCCAACAACATGGTCACGACTCCGCTGCGCATGAATCCGCCTGTCGAAGCCACCCGAGTTACGCGATAATTTCCAGCGGTATAGGCCCGTGTCAGTGTATCGGCGTCGTTGTCCTGTACGATGATGATGATCATTTTCATGGTGATTTCTCCTGAATGTCATTGCGAGCCGCTCTTTGGCGAAGCAATCTCCTTTTTAGCAGGTGGGATTGCTTCGTTGGGGAGAGCGCCCTCCTCGCAATGACATAGTTTTATATTTGCTCGAACCGTTCCACAGGCAGGGCAAAAACTGTTGCGCCGCCCACAGTAACAGGCACAGGCGCGGGCATGGGCATGGGGGAACCCTCAAGCGGCAGGGTCATGTA
>SXGT01945653.1_pt1 | contig 13219 bp, 14 predicted proteins | sample 3176221 | NCBI WGS metagenome assembly SXGT01 (sample SAMN11356862, study PRJNA531348) | freshwater metagenome | isolation source: freshwater sample F1-120 | place: China: Fuxian Lake, Yuxi | collected 2017-12-25
CTGCGCGCGCTCGAGCTGGCCCGCCAGGCCGACGACGCCGCCCGCGCGCGCCGGGTCGCGGCCGTCGCCGCCGCCGCCGCCCACGAGGTGATCGCGCGACCGTACGAGCAGCTCTCGGCGGTGATCGGGTCCGGCGACGGCAAGGAGCTGCGCAACTTCGCCCAGAGCCTGTCGCTCGATGCGCTGCTCGCCGCCGCCAACCACCACCTCGATCAGCTCGCGCCGCGCTACCAGCTCGAGCGTGTGCCGGGCCTGGATCTGGAGCTTCACGTCGTCGATCGCGAGATGGGCGGCGATGCGCGCGCGGTCAACAGCCTGTCGGGCGGCGAGAGCTTCCTGGTGTCGCTGGCCCTGGCCCTCGGGCTGTCCTCGATGGCGGCCGCCGATGTCGAGGTGCGGACCTTGTTCATCGACGAGGGCTTCGGGTCGCTCGATCCCGCCACCCTCGACGCGGCGCTGGGCGTGCTCGACACCCTGCGTGCCGGCGGCCGCCAGGTCGGCATCGTCTCGCACGTCGCCGAGCTCGAGGACCGGGTCGCCGCGTCGGTGGCCGTGCGCGCCGTCGGCGGCGGCAAGAGCGTCGTCGAGGTCCGCGGCACCCGGTCCTGAGACGTGAAACCGTTCGCGGCGGGCGGTGTCTCACCGCCATGCGCGCGCTCGCTGCTCTGGCCGCGTGGGTGGTGCTGGTCGCGGCCCCGGCCGCCGCCGCGGGTGAGCCCTCGAAGGAGGAGCTCGCCTGGAAGGTCCTCACCGACATCCTCGAGAGGCCGGCCTCGGTGGTCCCGGCTCGCGCCCGGGTCGACGTCGGCGACGACTGGGCCCGGCCGGGTCCGCCGAACCCGCGGCCCATCGACGCCGAGGGCCAGCGGCTCATCGCCGCCGTCGATGCGTATCTCGCTGCGGTCCCCGGTGAGCACGGCCAGCGCGTCGCCTCGGCGCGCTTCCTGCGCGCCAATACTCGTCGGCGCTTCAACCACCTCGAGGCGGCGTTGCCCGACTGGGTCGCCATCCTCGAACAAGAGCGCGACCAGGAGGTCGCCCTCTACGCCGCCAACCTCCTGCTCGACACCTTCGTCCGCCTCGAGCGCTACGACGAGATGATCGTCTGGGTGCGGAAGCTGCGCGCCGACCCCGTGTTCCTGAAGCGCGACGAGGACCTCGCCGAGCTCCTCGTCCGGATCGAGGTGCAGTGGCATCGCAAGGACGCCGAGCGCCACGAGCAGCTGGCCCGAGACCGGGGCGACCCCGGCGAGTACCTGGCCTGCGCGGCGGCGCACGAGCGCGCGCTGACCGTCGATCCGGACTCGGAGCTCGCCGACCAGGTGCTCTACAACGCTGGCGTTTGCCTCGAGGCGGGCGGCGATGGCGACGGCGCGCTGGCCCGCTACCGGCGGCTCGTCGCCGACCATCCACGTTCGCGGGTGGCGCCCCTCGCTGTCTTGCGCAGCGCGCGCCTCCACATCGCCGCTCGCCGCCTGGCCGACGCCGTGCTCGCCTACGAGCAGTACCTCGCGCGCTGGCCCGGCGAGCGCGACGTCAAGGACGTTCGCCGCGAGGTGCGCTGGCTTCGCGTGGAGCTGTTCGCGACGTCGACGCTGCAGGTGACCGCGCGCCGGCTGTCGACATGGCTCTGATGGCCGGGGGCCCGGTGCTCAGCAGCCACCGCACCGTGGGCGGGGGTGCGGCTCGTAGCCGGTGACCTTGCCGCGCGCGTCGACGGCGATGAGGCAGCAATCCTCGAACAGCGGGCGGAGCTGGGCCCGGCCGCGCTGCACGCGCGACTTCATGCCCGAGACCGAGATCCCGACCATGGCTGCGGGCACCGGGCGCGAAGGACGCAGCCTATCCGAAGGTGAGGACCATGCACTCGGCCGAGGCCGGGCAGGCGCTGGCGGCCTCCGGCGAGGCGGCGACGGCGGCGGGAAGCGCGGCGCGCGCGAACGGGCGGAAGCCGAAGCGGCGGTAGAAGTCCGCGGCCGTGGTGGTGAGGAGGTACACGGCGCGCGCGCCACCGCGGCGGGCGGCCTCGACCTGGTCGGCGGTGAGCGCGACGCCGAGACCCGAACCGCGCGCGGCGGGGGCGACGGCGACCGAGCGCAGGAGCGCGTCGTCAGCGTGGCGCTCGAGGCCGGCGCAGCCGACGATCGCGCCGGCCCGGGTGGCGACGGCGTACGCCTGCGGGAACTGATCGGCCACGCCGTCGAGCGGCAGATCGGCGGCGGTGAGCAACGCGTCGATCGCGGCGCGGTCGTCGTCGCGGGCCGCTCGCAGCTCGACCCCGGGCGGCGTGACGGTCGCGGCGTATGCGACCAGGCGAGCGAGGATGACGTCGCGGGCCTGGCGGAAACGTACGCGCAGCTCGTCGGCGGTGAGCGCTGGATCGTCGCTGGCGGGGTCGGGGATCGGCCAGTGCAGCCGCGGCGCCGCACCCAGGAACACCGGGCAGACCTCCTCGGCGCACAGGGTGATCACCGTGCCGACGCTGGCGGCGTCGATCTCCTCGACCGACTTGCTGTGGTGCGACGCGAGATCGATGCCGAGCTCGGCCATCGCCCCGATCGCGTACGGGTTGAGCCGGCTCGGCATGCTGCCCGCGCTCTGCACGCGCACGCGCCGGCCGAACAGGCGCCGGGCCAGGCCCTCGGCCATCTGCGAGCGGGCCGAGTTGGCGACGCACAGGAACAGCAGGCTCGATGACATCGCGCCCATCGTGATACACCATCGCAAGCCGCGTGAGATCTCACTCATGACAGGTCGCCCATGACGCTCGGCCGGCGGCTGGTCGCCGAGGCCGTGGGGACGGCGCTCCTGGTGGCCGCCGTGATCGGCTCGGGCATCATGGCCGCGCGGCTTGCCGGCGGCGACGGCGCGACGGCGCTGCTCGCCAACACCCTGGCCACCGGCGGCGCGCTGATCGCGCTGATCCTGACCTTCGGCCCGATCTCGGGCGCGCACTTCAACCCGATCGTCAGCGCGACGCTGGCGGCACGTCGCGAGCTGCCCGCGGGCGACGCGGTGCAGTACGCGGTGGTCCAGATCGCCGGCGGGTTCGGCGGCGCGGTCCTGGCCAACCTGATGTTCGATCTCGACGCGGTGACCTGGTCGACGACGCCGCGGCACGGCTTCCCGCTGCTCCTGAGTGAGGCAGTCGCGACCTTCGGGCTGGTCGGCGTGGTCATCGCGGTCTCGCGCACCCGGCCGTCGGTGGCGCCGTTCGCTGTGGCGGCGTACATCGTCGCGGCCTACTGGTTCACGGCGGCGCCGTCGTTCGCCAATCCGGCCGTGACGATCGCGCGGGCGGCCAGCGACACCTTCGCCGGGATCCGGCCGGGCGACGTGCCCGGCTTCATCGGCGCCCAGCTCGTCGGCGGCGCGGCGGCGGCGGCCTTGTTCGGCTGGCTGTTCGCGCGAGACGCGTGACTCACGCCACCGTGATGACGTGCGCCGCCGGCACACCGGCGAAGGCGCGGTTCCAGCCGGCGGCGTAGCCGGTGACGCCGGCCAGGACGACGCGCGCGCCGACCTCGAGCGCGGCCAGGTGATCGGGCGGCACCAGCGCGTCGGCGATGACGTCGTCCTCGCAGCAGGTGGCGCCGAGCAGCGTCACCGCCGTGCGCGGCTCCCCCGGTCGCGGCGGCGGCGCGACCAGCTTCGGTGTCGACCAGCGCAGATGGCACAGCCGCGACAGCGCGAGCACACGTACCTGGCGGCCGTCGCGCTCGCGCGCGGCGAGTACGCGCCCGCAGGCGAATCCGGCGTGTTCGGTCCACAGCCGGCCTGGCTCGAACACCAGGCGCACATGCGGTGGCACCGCGGCGCGCGCGGCGGCCAGCGCCTCGGCGAGCGTCGACTGCCCGGAGGTCGCCTGTCCGAGCACGAAGCCATGCAGCGAGCCGCCCAGATCGAGCTGCTCGAGGGCGAGGCCGGCGGCCGCGGCGGCCGCGATCGCGCGACGCGCACGCTCGGCGATGGTCGCGGGCGAGGTCGCCAGCGCGCCGCCGTGCACGTGCAGCGCGCGCACGCGATCGCCGGCGACCCTGGTCAGCGCTCCGAGCTCCTCGGGGGCGACGCCGAAGCGGCTGTCGTCCCCGGCGGCGAGCCGGACCGCGATCCGGAGACGATCGGCGACGCCGCCGATCGACGCGGTGGCAGCGAGCTGGGCGGCGCTCTCGCACACCGCGGTCACCTGGTGGCGCGCGGCCAGCCGGGCGAGCAACCCGACATCGACATCACCGGGCCAGGTCACCGAGATCGTCGTCGGTGGCAGCGCCAGCGCGGCGCGCTGCTCCTCGGGTCCAGCGACGTCGAGGCCGTCGAGGTGCTCGGCCGCGAGGGCGACCGCGAGCGGTTCGGGAAACGCCTTCACGGCGTAGAGGAGCGCGACCCCGGCCTCGTGCGCCGCCACCCGTGCGGTGGCCATGCGCGCCTTCATCACGCCGAGGTCGAAGATCAGCGCCGGGCCGTCGCCGAGCGCCGAGGCCGCGCGCAACACCGCCGGCGTGGCGGCGAGGCTCACGGAGCCTCCGTCAGGGCGGCGCGGGTGCGGGCGGCGTCACGGGCGGCGGGATGCGCACCGGCATGCGTTCGATCGGTTCGTCGGCTGCCGGTGCGGGCGCTGATGGTCGAGCCTCCGTGCGCGCCGCCTCGAGGGCGGCCCGGTTCGACGCCGACGGTCCACCCGACCACACCACGTAGATGAGCGGCACCGCCGCGCCCAGGGCGACCATGCTGGCGCCCCGCCACTTGAAGCCCTTCTTGCCCTTGATCATGAAGATGCCCGAGATGGCCAGGTAGAGCAGGAGCAGCGCGTAGATGTCGGCGACGTAGGTCCATGCCTTCTTGCCCCGGTTGTAGTGCAACCAGTTGGCGACGCGCAGGAAGAAGCGCGACGAGCGACCTTGCTCGATCACCGTGCCGCTGTCGCCGTACACGACCAGCTTCCTGTCGTCGAACTCGAGGTGGATCTCGTCACCGGCGCGGTAGGTCGAGCGCGGCGGGCCCACGCCCAGCGCCTTCGTCGCCTCCGCGATGGCCACGTCGTCGGGAACCTCGGCCGCGATCGGCGCGATCGTGCGCTCGCGGGTGTAGCTGACGAAGTTGGGATCCCAGTCGGCGATGTGGTTGATGGCCAGCCCCGACACCGCGTAGATGACGGTGAGACCGACGGCAAGGTAGCCGGCGTCGCGGTGCACGGCGCGCAGCCAGCTGCGCCACCGCTTCTTGATCGCCATCCACGCCGAGCCTTCAGGATCGGACGCTGCCGCGTCGCTCACCCGTACCGCTCCTCGGCCCAGGGGTCGGCGTGGTTGTGGTAGCCGCGCACCTCCCAGTAGCCGGGTTCGTCGCGCACGACGAAGCGGACGCCGGTGAGCCACTTGGCGCTCTTCCAGAAGTACAGATCGGGCACGATCGCGCGCACCGGCGCGCCGTGTTCGATCGCGAACGGCTTGCCGTCCATGCGGTAGCTGACCATCACGTTGGGCGCGGTGGCCTCCGGAAACGGCACGTTGGCGGTGTAGCCGTGGTGGCTCTCGAAGATGACGTGGCGGACGTCGCCCTTGACGCCGGCCTTCTCGGCCAGTGTCGACACCCGCACGCCCTTGAACAGCGCATCGAGCCGCGACCAGCCAGTCACGCAGTGCACGTCCGAGGACTGCTCGGCCTGCGGCAGCTTGAGCAGCGCCGCATAGTCGAGCTCGAACGGCGTCGTGACTGCGCCGTGCACGCGCAGGCGGAAGCTCTTCACGTCGCCCGGCCCCTCGTCGCCACCCATGTTGCGGAGCTGGCGGATCACGCGCTGGCCCGGTGGCAGGCGCGGTCTGCCGTCCTTGCGCGCCTCGGCGCGGGCGGCGCGGGTCAGATCATCGCCAGCGAGGCGATAGAGCGCGCCGCCCAGGGCCAGCAGCGCGGTGCCCGCGGCGGCGCCCTGGATGAACGTGCGCCGGTTCCAGCGGCTGTGCAGCTCGGGGTAGCGATCGAGATCGGGGGTACGGGTGTCGCGCAACGCGGCTCCTGTTCTTCGCAAAGGTACCTCGATCTACGTGACGAGGACCCTGAAGTTACGGGGCCGAAGCCGGCGCGGATCAGCGGTCTGATTGTGGTGCGCGCACGACCAGTTGCGAGGTCAGGACATCCCGTACAGCGGCACCAGCGCACCCGAGGTCAGCCTGTTGGCGGGGCTCGCCAGGTCGGCGATGGCGTGGGCCAGCTCGTCGGCCTTGGGCCACCGGTCGAAGTCGGCGTCGGGCATCGAGGCGCGGTTGGCTGCGGTGTCGCTGATCGACGGCGCCACCGCGTTGACCCAGATTCGCTCGTTCAGCACCTCGGCGGCCAGGCACTGGGTGATCGAAGCGACTGCGGCCTTCGAGGCGGCGTACGCGATCATGCCGCCCGTCGGCGTGATCGCCGGCCGCGCGATGACGTTGACGATGCGGCCGCCAGCGGCGCCGCGGCGCATGGCGATCACCGCCTCGCGGCAGGCCAGGAAGCAGGTGCGCGCGTTCATCGACATCATGCGATCGAAGTCGGCGAGCGAGGTCTTGCCGATCGGTGCCATGGTGAAGCCGCCGACCAGATGGATCGACGCCCACGGCGGCGGCTGGGCCGCGTACCAGTCGCGGATCGCGGCCTCGTCGCCGACGTCGATCGATGGCGTCGCGTGCACGCCGGCCACCGCCAGATGCGGCGGCGCGATCGCCTCCATCATCGGCGCGCGCACGATGGCGCCGCGGGCCAGGAACTGGGCGACGACGGCGGCGCCGAGGCCGCCGCTCGCGCCGGTGATCACGACCTCGCGTCCGCTGAAGTCAGTCAATAGGCGGGAAGTTATCGCACGCGGCCTGGAACGAATCGAGGGCCTGGGTCAGCGCGCCCTGCAGGTTGCCGGCGCAGATGTCGCCGAACACCACGTTCTGCGGCGAGGCCTGCTGGAACTGCTTGAGGCGCACGCCCTCGACGGCGTCGCCGAAGCTCGACGTGCACGCGGTCTGGCCGGCGATCACCGCCGCCGCCCAGCGGCCGCGGTCGCCCTTCACCTGATCGAGTGGGGCCAGGAAGTCGGCCGGCGCCGGGATGCCAGGCGTGCCGACGCAGCCATTGAGGCTGTTGATGTTGATGCCGCTGGCCTGGCGGAAGCTGCAGTCGTCCTCGTCGGTGAGGATGATGATGCCGAGGAGGGCGTCGGTGCGGACGAAGCCGGGGTTGGTGCCGGGCTGGATGGCGAGTTCCATGGCGCGGAGCTGCATCTCCAGGCCGGGACCGCTGGTGCCGACGTTGGCGGCCGACGCGAGCGTCGTGGCCATGTTGGGGTCGGTGCGCTCGAGCCACGGCCGCGGCATGCCCGAGACCATGCGGAAACGACCGTCCTGGCCGGTCTGGTTGAAGGGGATGCTCATCGAGAACGGCGGCGGCAGGGTCTGGACGCCGCTGGCGGTCACGCCGGTGGTGGTGACCGCGGCCCGGTAGTCGAGCTGCTCGCCGGTCGAGATGGTGTAGCTGTTGAGCACGTTGGCGAACATCGGGAAGTTGGAGGCCAGGTTCGACTGCTCTTCGGACATCGAGCCTGAATCGTCGACGACGAAGATGAGATCCATCTTCTTGCATTGCTCGGTAGCGGTCTCGCCGCCGTCGCCGCCGGTGTGCTGACCGGCGTCGGGCGAGGTGCCGTCGTCGTCACCGTCGTCGTCGCCTCCCGACATGCTGGGGCCGCAGGCGGCCACGGTCAGGGCGAACAGGAACGGAGCGCAGGTACGCGCGCGGGCCAAAATACGTCGCATGGTCCCTCCGGTGCCGAGCTGATTGTTCGCCGCGAGTCGCTTCCCCTCTTCCCGCGGCGCGCTGCAACGTATCACCGGCCGTCCGGCCGCCCCCTACCAACTTCGTCTGTCTTCCGTCGACAGCACGATGGTTCGCTGCACTATAGTGCTCCTTTCGGCCTCCTACCTCAGCGTGAACACTGCCACCGGCGCCGCCTTGCCCCGGACCGGCAGTTCGCCCAGCCGCCGGGCCTCGTCGCCGAGCGCGGCGGCGGTGGCCTCGTCGCACAGGATGGTGGTCGCGTGCTCCTTGTTCATGTGCTCGAGCCGGGCCGCCAGGTTGACGGTGTCGCCGATGACCCCGTACTCGACGCGGTTCTCGGGACCGAGCCGGCCCACCGCCGCCGGTCCGGTGGCGATGCCGACGCCGATCACCAGTGGCGCCTTGCCCTGCGCCGCGCGCTCGCGGTTGAGGGCCTCGATGCTCGTCACCATGCCACGCGCCGCCGCCACCGCCCGCGCCGCGTGATCGGGCTGCGCCAGCGGAGCGCCGAACGTGGCCATGACCGCGTCGCCGATGAACTTGTTGACGATGCCACCCTCGGCGTAGACCGGCGGCACCAGCGCACCGTAGTAGCTGTCGAGCGTGGTGAGCAACTCGCCTGGCGGCAGGCTCTCGGTCAGCGAGGTGAAGCCACGTAGATCGGTGAACAGCACGCTGACCTCACGCGTCTCGGGCGGCGCGTCCGACGCCATGGCGCCGCGGGCGATCTCGGGATCGACGTAGCGGCCGAAGGTGCGCACCAGCTCGCCACGCTCGGCCACGAGCGTGGCCGCCGTGACCGCCATGCGCCGCGAGTTGCGCGCGGCCATCGCCGAGAGCGCGACCACGAAGCCGACGATCAGCCCGCGCCCGGCCCACATGGCCGGACTGGCGACGAAGCCGATGTCGGCGTCGATCACGGCCAGCTCGGCGCGGCTGTGCGCGATGGCGACCGCGACCGCGAAGGCGACGATGGCCAGCGCGCCGCTGAGCACGCACAGCACCGGATCGTGGCGAAGGCCGGCGGCGGCGACCACGAAGAAGAGGCCGAGCAGCGGCGGTGTCGCGCCCAGCACGTTGGCCGTGGCCCCGGCGCCTCCGAGGAGGACCGAGGCCGCCGCCATGGCCGCCGCCAGGCTGAGCACATCGCCGGTGACGCTGATGACGCCGTACAGCCGCCGGTAGGGCCGGCGAGTCACCCACCACACCCAGCCCCAGGTCAGCGCGATGACGAACGGCGCCATCATCGCCAGGCCGCCGCGAAGTCCGCGCCACATCGGAGGCAGCTCGATGAGCCAGAGCACGAACATGGCGATGACCAGCGCCGACGTGTGCATCAGCGCGCGCACCACCGCGACCAATCGCTCGCCGCGCTCGGCTTCGCGCCGGATGACCTCGGCGATCAGGGCCTGGCGGTCGTCCTGGAAAGCGGCCACGTCGCCGATCGTACGCTACGATCTGGGGATGCATCTCTTCGCGCGCGCGGTCATCACCGGCTTCGGGTTCACCCTGGGCGCGGCCCTGTTCCGCAAGGTCGCCAAGCAGCTGGGCTTCGAGGATCCGATGTTCGTGATCAATCCTCCGGCCACGCCGCCGCCGGAAAACCAGCCCCAGACCCGCTGACATTCCAGCAGCCCGCCGAACAATCTGTCCGACCGGAGGACCTGGCGCCGGGCCGCCGGGGCAGCTAGGAAGGGGCGGTGCATCCGCTCTGGTCCGCCACCCCTGCCGTCGCCGCGCTTTCGGCAGCGATGGTGCGCTGGTTCGTGCAGGGCTCGGGCAACGTCTACACGGCGACCAGCAAGCGCTTCTACGTGCCCGATCCCGATCTGGGCTGGCGAGTCGCGCCGGGCGGACCGCCGTGGATCGGCCTCGAGCTCTGCGCGGTTCTCGCCGGGTTCTGCGGCGCCATCGCGGTCGCCGGCTTCGTGCTCGGGCGACGGGAGCGCAAGCGCGGCCGGGCCGGCGCGGCGCGGTTGGCGCTGTGGGGGGTCGCAGCGCTGCCGCTGGCGGTGCCGGTCTGGGCCTTCGCCGGCGGCCTCGGCCCCGACGGGGGGCGCGAGGCGCTGCCCGAGGGTGCGACCGCGGCAGCGCCCACCAGCGGCATCGAGGGCGGCCTCGACCTGCCGGCCGGCCGCTACGAGGTGATCGCCCACGCCGGCACCGCGGTCACCGCCAGCGTCGAGGCAGGGGAGGAGCGCTTCGAGGCCCGCTTCGCCCGCGCCATCACCGGGGCGTGGAGCGGTGATCCGCGCGATCTCACCCGGCCGACCGGGTCCGAGATCGTCGTCGACGCCTCGGTGGTCGACACCGGCATCAAGCTGCGTAGCCAGCACGCCCGCGAGGAGTACCTCCACGTCGATCGCTTCCCGCGCTTCACTCTGCGCCTCGGTCGCCTCGTCGCCGCGCGCCAGGACGGTCCGCATCAGCTCGCCTTCCGCAGCCAGGCCACCCTCGACTTCATGGGCGAGTCGCTCGCCGTCGAGGTCACCGGCAACCTGCGCGCCACCGACGCCGCCGCCCGTGCGCGCCTGGGCCTGCCCGCCGAGGCGGTCGCGTTGCTGGTCGCCGCCGACTTCGCCATCACCGTGAGCGGCAGCGCGCTGCGCGTCGACCACGACTCGTTCGATTCCGATCGCATCCCCATCCACGTGTCCCTCGTACTCGTCCGGAGCAACGCACCATGAACAAGCTCAGCATCGTCATTCTCGCCCTCGGCCTCGCCGTCGCCGGCTGCAAGAAAAAGCAAGAGTCGGGCACCGGCTCGGCCTCGGGTTCGGCCTCGGGTTCGGCCTCGGGTTCGGCCTCGGGTTCGGCCTCGGGTTCGGGTTCGGCCGCGGCGTCGGGCTCGGGTTCGGCCGCGGCGTCGGGCTCGGGTTCGGCCGCGCCCGACCCCCAACCGGCTGCCGACTTCCTGAAGGTCGTCGCCGACCACAACGACGCCGCCAAGGGCAAGGTCGAGCTCCTGTTCTCGACGTGGAAGGTGACCAAGGCCAGCTTCGATCCCGCCAACCTCGAAGGCGGCACCGCCGAGATCGAGGTCGATGCCGCCGCGTTCGCGACTGGCAAGGAGAAACGCGACGCCCACCTGCGCAGCCCCGACTACCTCGACACCACGAAGTTCCCGACCGCCACCGTCAAGATCGCCAACGTCAAGAAGGCCGGCGACGCCGCCTACACCGCCGACGCCACCGTGAGCATCCACGGCGTGGAGAAGGTCTGGCCCCTCGGCTTCACCGTGACCGCCTCGACCGCCGACTCGGTCACCGTCGAGTTCACCCAGCCGTTCTCGCGCTTCGACTTCGGCATCGGCGCACCCGAGGCCGACGACTCGGCCAAGGCCGGGGTGGAGCTGCAGGGCCGCCTGACCATCAAGAAGACCTGATCACGCTGCCGGGGAATACGGCTTGGCGGGGGCGCGGCCCTCTGGGACACTCTTGGTGTCCGTGAACGAATCCAACCTTGCGCCGGGGCTGCTCATCGCGATGCCCCAGCTCCTCGATCCCAACTTCACCCGCGCGGTGGTCTTGATGATCGAGCATAGCGAGCAGGGGTCGTTCGGGCTGGTGATCAACCAGCCCAGCCCGATCAAGGCCGCCGAGCTGCTGACCAGCCTCGAGATGGCGTGGCGGGGCGGCGCCGATGACGTGGTCTGGTCGGGTGGGCCGGTCAGCCCGACCACCGGCTGGGTGCTGCACGAGCCGGTGGCCGGCATGACCGGACCCGGCACCACCGCGGTTGCACCCGGCGTGGCGCTCTCGACGTCGCCGGAGCGCCTGCGGGCGCTGGCCAGCCAGCCGCCGGGCCGCATCCGGCTCCTGCTCGGCTACTCGGGCTGGGCCGCCGGTCAGCTCGCCGGCGAGATGGCGCGCGGCTCGTGGCTGCACGCCGACATCGACCCCTCGCTCATCTTCGACCTCGAGCCCGACGACATGTGGACCGAGGCCGTCCGCTCCCTCGGCATCGAGAATCCGGAATCCGTCGTCCAGGGCCGCGGCATCCACTGAGGAGCAAAGCGCACGGCGCACGGCGCACGGCGCACGGCGCACGGCGCACGGTGATCCGGTGATTCTCCCGATCGCTCCCGGGGCGATCGCGGCCGGCGCGGTGGGGCCTGCCCTTCGAGGACGGATGGTGTCGGTGCGCGCGTCGGGGCCTCCGCTTGGGATGAACGCGGCACGCCCTGCTTCATCGGGGATCTCGGATCGATCCACCCGGGCGGTTCCACGCGTGGAGCTGCGGCACGACGCACGACCGACACCATCCGCCTCTCGGGCGGCCGGCCCCACCACGCCTCCAAGGCCCCACCACCGAGGGCGCAGACTCGCAATCCCGCTAGCTTGAGATGGCCGACCAGTTCGAGACCTCGGAGATGATCGACGTCGTCGAGGCCAGCTACCGCGTCGTCGAGGTGAAGCGCAGCTCGTGATCGGCCTCGACCAGACCGGCTGGCCGCGCCTCGGAAGCGGCGCGACCAAGCCGTGGCAGATGTGGTGCCTGACGGCGCCGGGCGTCGTGGTGCATCGGATCCGCGACGACAAGAGCGCGGCGACCTTTGGCGCCCTCTTCGGGAACTTCCACGGCACGATCGTTTGCGACGCGCTCAAGACCCACGAGGCCGGCGCCCGCGAGGGTCCGGGCATCGTGCTCGCCGGTTGCTGGGCCCACGTGTTCCGCAAGTTCGAAGAGGCGCTTCCCGACCATCCCGACGCGCAGCGCGGGCTCGAATGGACCAGATCGATCGCGACGCCGACGGCGACGTCGGCCGACTCGCCGAGCTGCGCGCTGTGCGCGCGCCGGCGGTGCTGGCCCGCTCGACAACAACGCCACCGAGCGCGCGATCCGCGGCCCCGTCGTCGGCCACAAGAACCACTACGGATCCAAGTCCCGCCTCGGGACCCAGGTCGCCGCGACGCTGTACACGCTCTCGAGACGGCGAAGCTGCACGACATCGACCCTGCCGCGTATCTCGCCGAGGCCGTGCGCGCCGCCGACCGCGGCGACGTGCTCCTGCCCTGGCAGGCGGTGCGCGCGCTGATCGCGCGCACCGCCTGCCACAGCTTCACGCCGCGGTCACGACGGGGTAGCGCGAGGCATTGCGATCGAAACGGGTCAGACCTGAGGGCACCGCAGAGACGTGCGAGCGGCGGGACTTGTGTGTTCGATCTCCGCCGCCAGCGCGAGTCTGCGGAGTGGTGGTGGTGGCAGTGAGGCGACGTGGGGCCGGCCGCGATCGCCCCGGGAGCGATCGGGCGGATCACCGGATCGCCGTGGCGATCACCGGATCACCAGATCGCCGCGGCGATCACCGGAGCACCAGGTCGCCGTGGCGGTCACCAGACCACGATCACGTCGTCACCAGTCGCCGGGGACGAGCGTGATGTCGACGCTGCGCTGATCGGGATCGTCGTCGTTGATGGGC
>SXGT01638403.1_pt1 | contig 13218 bp, 13 predicted proteins | sample 3176221 | NCBI WGS metagenome assembly SXGT01 (sample SAMN11356862, study PRJNA531348) | freshwater metagenome | isolation source: freshwater sample F1-120 | place: China: Fuxian Lake, Yuxi | collected 2017-12-25
CAATGAACCACCAAAGGGAACGCGCCCATGGCGACTGCCATTTCGACGGCTTGTTCTCGCCAATCGCGGGCCAGAAACGTGCCATCCAACACCACGGACAAACCATCACGCAATTCAGTTCTGGCCAGCTCCAACATGGCACGATACACGACTGAGCGTCGCCCTCGCGTGTAGGTGCCCCGATTGTATCGAGCCCCGTCGAGGCTGGCTGCCGGCAATCGATTTCGTAGCCGATCCGTCTGTAGCCAGCGACAGGCCGTCCGGTCGACCAGTGCTTGTGCCAGCGTGGACTTGCCGCTGCCGGAAAGCCCGCGCAGGATGACGACAAATGGTCTTCCCAATCGTTCGGCGTATTCGCTGGCCAAGCTTAAGTAGGCATCGCGAACGTCGGACTCAAGGGTCGCACGATTCGCCGGCAATTGGCCAGACCGCAAATGATGGACCTTGGCTCGTACGCACGCCCGGTACGATCGATAGAACGACATCAACGCGGGAGAGATCACATCCTTCGCGGCACGTTGGTAGACCGAAAGTACACGATCTCCAATCCAGGAGGCTGCCAGCCGGTCACACTCCATGGCGAAGAAGGCTAGTTCGTCCGCAACGTCCACCTGTCGCAGCTCCTCGCTGAACTCCAGGCAGTCGATGATGGCAGGTGCTGGCAGCAAGTAGATGTGTTCAGGACGCAAATCACCGTGGCCGTCCACGATGCGCCCGTCACAGGCCCGAGCCAGAAATTCATGTCGGGCCAACTGCAGGTAGCGCAGCTGGGCTGCGTGGATCCGCTCGACCTCGCGGTGGCGTCCGCACGAGGATGGCCCCCCATCGACGCTCTGCAAATCCTGCCAGTTCGCACGCACATGTCGTTGAATTTGGTCCGGATATTGATGTGTGGGAATCACCAAGGGGACTAACGAACCGTAAAAGGCCACCAAGGTGCGGCTGATGCGATCCACGTCGACTTCGTTTACTTGTTGGGATCGTACGAGGCGATCCAAGGCACTTTCGGCTGGCAATCGCTGCATCTTCACCACCCAGTCCACGGCCGGTCCCGTGCCGCCCAGCTCCAACCGTCCCTCCGCGCCGAGAGCGATCGGAAGGACCTGCAGATAGACTTCCGCTGCCAACCGGCGATTCAGCCGCAACTCGTTCTCACATGCCTGCCGCCGCGCAGCGATACGCGTTAGGTCGACGAATTCAAAACGGAGCGGCTTCTTCAATTTGTAGGCGTGCCGACTCGTCAGAAACACCCAAGACAGGTGCGTCTCGATCACCTCCACCAGCGACGGGTGGTCCGGGTAGGTCGACGGATCACGCATCAACCGGCCAACCGATGCGACGGTCAAAGTCTCAGCCTGAGTCACCATAGGAGCACGCCACCCGCACCTGAGCCAGGGGCTTCAACCATCGACAGCAACGCAACCCAACCGGCCGGGTTTCACTCACGCAGAAATGCCGAAAGCCGGGCCACGGCCGGTCCCCCTACCGCACCGGCCGCGCTGTCACCGGCAAAAGAGGGGCATATTTCATGCCAATGGGGCCGCAAATTCGACGGGCCGCTGCATCGTGATGTTCCTCTACATGGTCGTGTTGAGGTGTGCCAACACGCTCAGCACTGCCTCAAACTGCCGCTCAACTCGCCCGAGCCGCCCGAGCCGCAGTTGGTGCTCCCCGACCATGGTGGGTGCTGCGGCACCGCCCCGACGTGCGGCAACGGCGATGAAAACCTGACCATCCAACTCAGCTGGGGCGTCGGGTCCCAAGTGCCCCGTGACCGCGACGCTGATATCGGCCTCCGGGGTGATCTGCAACGCGCCCATACTCATGGCCCGCGTGACAGGTGCGCTGACCGCCGAGTAACGGTCCAGGTCCTCGGCGGTAACGCTCAACCATTGTTGCTTGGTCCCCGCGCGGTAGACCACGGCACTCCCACACAGGTGCTCTGAGATCCCGGGGATCTGGGCGAGGGATCCCGACACGAGACCGGCCGTGCAGCTCTCCGCAAACACAACGCGGCGTCCATCACGCCGCAGCAGGTTGGCCGTTTGTTGAGCCGCCGCATGAATGGCAATCGTTAAATCCAAGGGAATCATGTCGACACTATAGCATGATGGCCGAGGTGATCGATCCGCTGGCACGAGATTTGCCCCCACATGGACTGCAATTGGACTTGTGACGCGATGGGGGTCTTTCGGGATGCGGAGGTTGCGGTGGCAACTCATTTTCAGCGAGTTCTGGTCCCCGTCGATTTCACGCCTCGCAGTGAAACGGCCTTGGAGGTGGCGAGCGAATTGGCTGGGCGGTTTGGCGGCGAGTGTGTCCGTGCCCGGTGCTGTTGGTGAAGTGAAGGCGTAGCGAAAAGCAACTAGAGCGGAGGATAATCCCATGTCGGTCGGTCGAATCTGTGTTCGTGAAGTGGATCTAGCCGATCCAGACGAGTCGGCTCAGGCTGCGGCTGCCCGCATGAATGCCCGCAACGTCGGGACGCTGGTGGTTCTGAATCGAGCCAAAGAACCGATTGGCATTCTGACCGATCGAGATCTCGCTTTGCGAGTCGTCGCGCGCGGTCTCGATCCGGCGAGCGTGACGGTCGCCGAGCTGATGACCAAGTCGCCCGATGCCATTCGCGAGGACATGCCCATTGAGGCCGCACTGGGCCGCATGCGATCGGGACCCTACCGGCGACTACCCGTTGTGGATAAGTTCGGCAAGCTCGCGGGCCTAGTAAGCCTGGATGATATTCTAGACCTGCTGTCGGAAGAACTTGCGCAGGTCGGGGATCTCATCCGTGGCGAAAGCCCTGACAGCTTGGCGAGTGATGACTGATTGCTCGATCCCAGGCTCTCGCCCTTATCGCGTACCACACACGCCGGCCTCGGGCCCCCGTGGCCGGTCCTCTCGCGATCCTCAGTCGCCGCTGCCGTCGTCGGACTCGTACGCGTCCAATATCATATTGTTTTCCACGTTTTCGTGATGGATCAGTTGACGGCTGAATTCGTGGAAACCACGGGCCAGACCCTCCCACCACTCGGGTCGACACTCACCCTCGGCGGCCTGCACTACCAGCTGCCGCGTGAGATCGGCGATGGCGTCATGCTGGTCACGCAGAACGGCGGCCTGTGGACCCAGTTCCGGGGCGTGCTCGGTCACCTGCTCAAACAGCCCTGAGGCCTCTTCTTCGCGAAATCGACGATCTGCTCTCGCTCTTTGCCCGCGAGCTTTTTAACGTCACCCGGGCGATTGAGCCGTCGCTCGTCGAGAAGATTTGAATGATCTAATCACAATCACTCGCTGGCCGGCGGATTCTTGACGGTCAGTACCGGGCAGCTCGCGTGTCGGATCACCGACTCCGCGACGCTCCCCATCAGCATGCGGCTCAGGCCGGTTCGGCCATGGGATCCGAGTACAATCAGGTCGGCGTGTTGGGCTACGGCGAAGGCCACGATCTCGTGCGATGGGTCACCCAGCAAGAAATGATGTTCGTGCGGTATCTTCTCGTCCTTGGGATGGACTCGTGACAGCATCTCACGCAGCGTGTCTTCCTCGCGAGGGTAAACGTTGGCATAGACATCGTCCGCGCCGAACAATACCTCAGGGGGCTGTACGTACACAATCACCAATTTGGCTCCCGTGTCGCGAGCTAAGATGGTGGCGAAGTCCAGTGCCGCATGGGCCGCCGCCGAAAAGTCCGTGGGTACCAAGATGCGTTGGAGTTTCATAGGGACACCAGTTTCATAGGGATACTAATTTCATACGATTCCAGGCGGTGCCCTCATGGTACCACACGAGTCTGCCTCGGGCCCCGCAGGGGAACGACGTGACGGATTTTCGCCAAAAAATGTGGGCTGTCTCGGTCATAGGCTCCGCCTGGAAACGCAATGATCATGCGGCGCTGCCCTTCGGGGCCCAGAGCCTAAGGTAATGGACATACTGTTTCGAATGATAGAGGGATGGTTCGTGAACGGGGCCGCACGCTCCCACGAAACGATCCCACTATGGTCACAGTGGCCGATCGAGTAACCTGAGAGGGTTGTATGTTGACTTGGCTTCGGCTGAGTCAAGCGGCTTTGGATAGGCAATAGGAAGAGGTTACGGCCATGGGAAAGTGGATCGTGGGAATGCGACGGCGGTACGCATGCGGATGGTTGGGATGTCGATCTCGAATGCTACCTCTGTTGGTCGGAATGGGGGCCGTTGGCTGTGGTACCGGGGCCTACGACGAGCAGATCCGGTCGCGGATGTCGGCCGTGCAGGCGAAGTTCGACGCGGAGACCGTGCGTGTCCCCATCGCCGGATCGCGTCCGGCGGACTTAGTCTTTCAGGCGCCTTTCGCCGAGTTGGCCGATCCGGCCGCTGGCGGCGCGACCGACGCGAAGTTGGATTGGCCATTGGGTCTCACGCTGGGCAAGGTGCCGATTCAGGTGCGCCGTGGGTTTGTGAAGGCGGCGGACAACGCCTCCTATGCCTACGAATGGTTCTATGCTGCGGGAGAATTGCCGGCGGGCACATCGATTGATACGATTGGGAGCGAGGGGTTAACGCACTTCGGTTCGTTGGTCCCCGATGGGCCGGGGGCTTGGAGCAGCGTACAGGTTGACCGTCGCTATTGGCGCTCGTTGACGGTGAAGGGGAGTATGCCCTTTCGCATTCAGGACGGCGCACAGCCGTCCGGGACGTACGACGGAACGGTCGAAGTGCGACTGATCGACATCGAGGGCTACTTCGTGCTGATGGGATGGAAGTGTATCGACAGCTATGTGGCGCAAGTGGAAGTGGTCCGCACGATGGAAGCTGCCCTGGCATCGGCGAAGATCGCCCCTAGTGCTTCGCCGTGATGGGTTCACCGATCTGCCAGTGTTGATCGTCGCGACAAACGGCGCGATACAACGTGTCCCGTTCCATTGGTTCCCGACCCGCTTCCTGAATCAGGCGTCGCAGCTGTTCGACCGAAAGGACTTCAGGCGTCGTCGCTCCGGCATCGTGATAGATCAGTTCGTGACGGACGGTGCCGTCGATGTCATCGGCGCCATACGCGAGGGCGGCCTGCGCCGTTCCCAGGCCCATCATGATCCAATAGGCCTTGAGGTGCGGGAAATTGTCCAACATCAGCCGACTGACCGCCATCGTCCGCAGATCCATGACGGCCGAGGGCTTGCTCAGATGCGCCAAGCCGGTATTTTCCGGATGAAAGGCCAAGGGAATAAACGTTTGGAACCCACCCGTCGCGTCCTGCAGTTCGCGCAGCCGCAGCAGATGATCGACGCGGTGATAGGCGTTTTCCAAGTGGCCGTAAAGCATGGTGGCATTGGTCTTGAGTCCCAATTCGTGGGCCGTGCGGTGGATCATGAGCCAGTGCGAGGCGTCGGCCTTGTGTTCGCAAATCTGATCGCGAATCTGGGGGTGGAAGATCTCAGCGCCCCCACCCGGCATGCTTCCCAAACCGGCATCGATCATCTCCTGCAAGATGTCGCGCACCGACCGCTTCGTGAGAAATTCGAACCAATTGATCTCCACGGCCGTCCAGGCCTTCAGGTGTAGCTGCGGATAGGCCTCATGCAGAATCCGGATCAAGTGCACGTACCAGTCATAAGGTTTTTGGTGGTGTAGGCCACCAACGATGTGCATCTCCGTGCAGCCGTTATCAACCGCTTCCTGGCCGCGGGCCAAAATCTGCTCATCGCTCATCACGTATCCCTTGGGATCGCGCAGGTCGGAGCGGAATGCGCAGAACGTGCAACGATAGACACACACGTTGGTCGGGTTGAGGTGCGTGTTGATGTTGTAGTAGGCGTGGTGGCCGTTCTTGCGCTCCCGTACCAAGTTGGCCAATTCCCCCACGGCACCCAACGGGGTCGTCGGCTCGGACAGGTAGAGCCCGTCGTCCATGGTGAGCCGCTCGCCGGCGATGACTTTGGCGCGAATCTCATCGAATGGGTGTTGGCCGATAGTCCTGTGGTCCCGACGCGTGCCGTCATCTTGCGTGGTTTGATCCATGGCTCTATTTCTTTTACTTTTTTACTCGATGGTTCCGGACTCAGGTCGCTTGTTTGTCTTACGTCAATAGGTCCCATGATCCCACAATGAACAGTCCCAGACTGATCACGGCATTGACATGAAAAAACGCCGTGTTCACTCGATCCAGGTCGTGTGCTTTGACCAAGGAATGCTCGATCACCAACAGGACGGCAACCGCGGCGATGGCCAGTCCATAGGGCCAGCCCAGGCCCAATTGAGGGAAACACCACGGAAGGGCTGCCAGAGGCACGATCATCAGTAGGTGGCAGGCGGCGGCCATGCGCAACGCCCGCGGCACGCCCCACCGCGCCGGAATGCTGTGCAATTTCGCCTGACGATCGAAGGCAACATCCTGGCAGGCATAGATCATATCAAATCCCGATACCCAGCAGAGCACCGCCAGCCCCAATACGAATGCCGGCCCCGCGTCGGCCGGATGCTGCCAGACCACAAGACCTCGGATGGCCAGCCATGCTGCCACGGGGGCCAACATCAAGGCCGCTCCCAGCCAGACATGCGACAGGGACGTGAATCGTTTTGCATAGCTATAGCCCATCACGAACAACAGCACGGGGACGGAGAGCAGCAGCGGGAGCCAGTTGGGTAGGAACCATAACGTACTGGCTACAAACAGCGCGGCCGAAGCCGCCATGAATCCGCGCACCTCCCACAGGCTCAGCACGCCTGTCGGCAAATGCCGCATCCGCGTCCGCGGGTTCGCGGCATCCCAAACTTGATCGGCCAGGCGGTTGAAGGCCATCGCCGCGCTCCGCGCCGAAACCATGCAGACCAGGATGCCCGCCAAGTCCTGCCAGCGAAAACCGGGGGTGGGACCAGCCGCCACCGGCGCCGTCCAGGCCATCACCGCTCCGAGTAATGCAAAGGGGAGGGCAAATAGCGTGTGGCTGAAGCGGATCATCTGCAAGAAATGAGTGGTTTTCGCCAGCATCAACATCCACGCGGTCTCCGTCCAACTAGGGGCTGCCCCAGCGACGCATCAATGCGTGCGGAATGCGCAATTGATCCAGGATGCGGGCCACAATGAAATCCACCAAGTCATGCGTCGAACGGACGCCATGGTACCAGCCCGGCATGGCCGGCAGGATCGTGGCGCCCAATTCGCAACCGCGACGCATGTTGTCCAACTGGATCAAAGACAATGGGGTCTCGCGCGGCACCAGGATCAGCGGTCGTCGCTCCTTAAGATGCACGTGGGCGGCTCGCTGAATCAGGTTTTCACTCCGCCCCGTGGCCACCGCGCTCATCGTATCCCCCGAGCAAGGACAAATCACCATGCCTTGCGTCAGATAGGACCCGCTGGCAATGGGGGAAAAAAAATCCGCATGATGATGGTAATGGATCTCCCCCACGGGGCGTGCCCCAACGGGCAACACACTGCTGTCTTCGCTGGAAACGCCCGCCAGTTCCCGCGTCTTCTCCAGCCCCACGTCGGATGCGGTCTTGTCCGCATCCAACATCAACGCCGACAAATGGAAATCCTCCAGATCCACGTGCACATCGAGCTCCTGCCGCAATACCAGTTGGCCGGATGGGCTGATGCTCAGGTGCACGTCGTGCCCAGTGTGACGAAGGACTTCCAACAGCCGCACGGCATAAATAACGCCGCTAGCGCCCGTGATGCAAACAACGACCGGTTGTGTCGGCATGTGGTCGACTACCCCTCTCGCGTGCCAGGTACTTGGATCCTCAGGCACTTGGAATCGCTGCCTTTAATCCACGGGGCTCGCCCTGCGATCACCCTTGCTTGACGCCAACGTACAGAGTGGCGATGCCCCCAGTCAGGCTATGGTATTTTACGCTGTTAAGGCCCGCCATGACCATGCGGTCGGCCAGCGCCTGTCCCATCGGAAATTGGCCCACACTGGCCGGCAGGTAATCATAGGCCTGTTGCTCGTTTCGCGACAGCCATTGTCCCAAACGGGGCAACACATTTCGAAAGTACCAGCCATAGAGCGACCTCCAGGGCTCCCATGCCGGCAACGAGAACTCCAATACGGCGACCCGTCCCCCCGGTCGGCAGACACGCACCATTTCACGCAAACCGCGGTCCGTGTCGGCCACATTGCGGAGCCCGAAGGCAACCGTGACAATTTGGAATCGGTTCTCCGGAAACGGGAGCTGTTGGGTATCAGCCTGTACGAAGGAAATCTCCTCTCCGAAGCCCCAGCGAGCGGCTTTTTCACGCCCCTTTTCCAACATAGGATCGCAGAAATCGGTCGCGACAATCGGCACCTGGCCCCGAGTGGCCCGTCGGTAGGCCAAGGCCAAATCCCCCGTCCCCGTGCAGACGTCCAAAATCGGCTCGTGGCCCTGTGGCGGTACGAGACGCAGGCAACGCCATCGCCAATATCGATCGATGTTCATCGACAACAGATGATTCATGCGATCGTAGCGGTCGGCGATCTGCCCGAACATCTGCTGCACGCGTTCGCCGGACTTGTCGACGGGATTGCTCATCGGACGGGTCGATACTCACGCCTGCTGGAATTCGGTGCGATCAGCACACCCCTACCATCATCATAGATCATCGGCGGAGTGGGGCCCATCCCTCAACGGGGGTGGTCCGCATGGTGAGCAGGCGTTACATTTCAGACTTGATTTGAAGCACATTTCTGGGGCGAGCATGGCATGGGCAACACGGAGCAGGCAAGTCGAGGACGAACCTTCTCGTTGCGGGATTACGCGGATTCCTCACACCCAGGGCCTGCGGACCCATCGGTCAAGATTCCGACGGGCTTGATTGATTGCCAGAGTCATCTGTTTTGTCCGGATCTGGTGGCCCGGATGGAGCAACGGAGCGAGGATCCACGGGTCTACACCCGGGATGGCATCCGCTGGTTGCAGATGGGGGATTGGATGCGCAAAATCCTCCCGCACTACACGAGGATTGAGCGCAAGTTGGCGACGATGGATGCCCATCACATCGCCCAAACCGCGCTGAGTATCAACGATCCCGGTCCCGAATGGTTTGGCGCCGAAGGACCGGCCGTGGCCCGCGTGGCCAACGACTACGTGGCCGATGTGGTCCGACAATATCCCACACGCTTCTTCGGCATTTGCGTGCTCCCCTGGCAGGACGTGACAGCCGCAACACAGGAGTTGAATCGCTGTGCGCACGAGCTGGGTATGAAGGGCTTGCTGCTCTATTCGAACCTCGCCGGCCGCTTTCCCGATGAGGCCGAATTCCGCCCAGTGCTGGCTCGCGCTGCCGAGTTGGCGATGCCCGTGTTGCTCCACCCCGCCATGCCCGTGACGACGAAAGTGGTAAGAGACTATGAAATGACCAGCTCCTTGGGCAACATGTTCGAAAATACGATTGCCCTGACGCGAATCGTCATGTCAGGCATGTTGGACGAATTGCCCGATCTCAAACTCGTCTGCCCGCATCTCGGGGGAACGCTCCCCTATATGGTGGGCCGCATCGACCATCAGGTCCTCGTGCTCAAACGGGGGCCGAGAACCTTGCAGCGAGCGCCGAGCGAATATCTGAAGCAGATTTGGTATGACATTATCTCCCCGTTGCCGTTGGCCATGAAGTTCATGTTGGAGTTCGTGGGGCCCGATCGGTTGCTGTATGCCAGCGATCACCCCTGGGTCGAACCCGACGTCATTCGGGACGCCTTCCTATCACTGGATGTGCCTCACGATCAGCAGACCAAGATCTTCAGCGGCAATGCGCTGCGGCTCTTCAACCTTTCCTAAACGACACCGTATTTCATTTCATTTTCTAAAACGGCACAGTATCGATCTCGTGTCAATCACAAGAAAGCTCAGCCATGGACATGGACAAACTCGTCGCCCTCTGTCGGCGGCGTGGGTATCTTTTTCAGTCGAGTGAAATCTATGGCGGCCTGAGTGGCTTCTGGGACTACGGACCGTTGGGGGTCGAGCTCAAACGCAATATCAAAGACGCCTGGTGGCGCGACATGGTCACTGCCCACGATGACTTGTCGGCTCCGGACGGGGCGGCCAGCACCTACGAAATGGTCGGCCTGGACTGTTCCATCGTCATGCATCCCCAGGTCTGGAAATGCTCCGGCCACTACGATCTGTTCCATGACTTCATGGTCGATTGCCGCAGCTCCAAAAAACGCTACCGACACGATCAAGTGCAGGGCCGCTGGCTGCAAGCCAAAGGGGAACGGGCCTTCGTGACCGTCGAGTCCAGCAGTGATGAGGTCGAGCAGATCGAACAGCGGGCCTTGAAGTTCTTGAATCTGCGCGGCAAGGACAAAGATCAACTGCAATGGGACGGTGAGGTGACGTCCCTGACCACGGTGAGCGATTTTACGCGCGTGCTCGCCCCGGATGCGAAGGAACTTGGCACACTCACCGCGCCGCGAGAATTCAATCTGATGTTCAAGACGACGGTTGGCGCGCTCGGCGGCGCGGAAGACGCGGCCTTCCTGCGACCAGAGACCGCCCAAGGCATCTTCGTGAACTTCAAGAATGTACTCGATAGCACTCGCGTGCGCGTCCCCTTCGGCATCGCCCAGATGGGCAAAAGTTTCCGTAACGAAATCACGCCGAGAAATTTTACGTTTCGCTCACGCGAATTCGAACAAATGGAAATTGAATTCTTTTGCCATCCCGACACGTCGTCACAGTGGTATCGCTACTGGCGAGATCGACGACTGCGCTGGTATGTCGAGTTGGGATTGGCTGGCGAAAGACTCCGTTTACGCGAGCATGAGGCCAGTGAATTAAGTCATTACTCCACGGGTACCGCCGACATTGAGTACGCCTTTCCCTTCTTGCCAACCGGGCAGTTCGGCGAATTGGAAGGGATTTCTCATCGTGGCGATTTTGATTTACGCAGCCACATGGAAGGTAAGTTGGACGAAAAATCGCGTCCCTTACAGCTGGAATTGGGACCAGATGGTAAACCCAAATGGCGAGGCAGCGGCCGGGATCTGACATATCGCGATGAATTGACCAATGAACGCTACACACCGCACGTTATTGAACCGTCGGCCGGAGCCGATCGCGCGGCTTTGGCCTTCTTGTGCGAGGCCTACAGCGAGGATCAGGCGCCGGACGAGCAGGGAGCCATGCAGTTACGCGTGGTCCTGAAACTTCATCCGCGGTTGGCACCGATCAAGGCGGCCGTCTTTCCCTTGGTGAAAAAGGACGGCATGCCCGAAGTTGCTCAGGATATCTATCGCCAATTGAAACGCCAGATGCCGGCATTCTACGACGAAAAAGGGGCCATCGGCCGCCGCTATCGTCGCCAAGATGAGGCCGGTACTCCCTACTGCATCACGGTTGATGGCCAATCCTTGCAAGATCGCACCGTGACCATTCGCGATCGCGATTCGCTGGAACAATGGCGAGTTAAAATCGACGATTGCGTATCCGAGATTGCCTCCCGCGTCAGCGGCGGTGCCCGATGATCCCCGCGATCAGCCAGGTCTGTTCGCTGGCCTCCTCGTTTCCCGAGGACATCGAGGACTATTCAGCGGGGCATTGCTCGGCCGTCGAGTTGTGGCTGACCAAAGTCGAAACCTACTTGCAGCACCACGAGTTGGCCGAGTTGCGGGACGTGTTCCACCGTCACCAGATGCAGACTCCGGCCGCCAGTTACCAAGGCGGGCTATTTTCCCCGGACGACGCAGCCCGCGCTGAGGCCTGGCGCCTCTTTCAATCACGGCTGAATCTCTGCCAAGAATTGAATGTGCCCGTTCTCATTGTGGCCGCCGATGGGCCCGCGCCGCGGCATGCGGATGACATTCTGCAACTCAATCTGTGGTTGTCGCAGGCCGCGGAAGTTGCAGCACAAAAAAACGTCCGACTGGCACTGGAGTTTCAAGGCCGCGCGCCTTTCTGTAATAACTTGGCCACGGCCGCGGCGATCGTCGAGGAAGTTGACCATCCCTCCTTGGGGATATGTCTGGATCTGTATCAATTCTATGTTGGGCCCAGTAAGTTTGAAGATCTGAAGGGATTGCGACCCGAACGGCTCCTTCACGTGCAGCTGAGCGACATGACCGGCGTGCCGCGCGAGTTGGCCACCGATGCCGACCGCATTTTGCCAGGGGAGGGAGATATGGCGGTGGCCCCGTTGGTCGATTACTTACGCGCCATCGACTATCGGGGTTGCGTCTCGGTGGAAATTCTCAATCCACGCATCTGGCAAATTCCGCCTCGACAGTTTGGCGAGATCGCCATCACCGCGCTGCGCCGCGTCTTGGGTCAGGCGAGCATGGACGCCTAGTGGCATAGGCTTCCAGCCTGTGGAATCTCGGTCCTAGCCGAGTTGTCGCATCCGAGCCGCGACGCGATCCAGCTGTTGCTTCAAGTCGGTGAGCACGATATCCGCTGCGACCCAGTCCGGTCGCGAAACGCCAGCCGGCGCTGTTTGCGGATGGGGAGTCCCGTTGCCATTGGGCAGTTCGGGACCGATCTTATCCAGTTGCCGTTGCATGATTTCGAGTGCGCGGGCGCTGTCGCGATGCCCTTGCCAAATGTCTTCCAATTGCAGGTACACGCCGATCAAAAATGTCGTTTGGCCAATCAAGACCATGGGAAGACCGATCCCCCACAAGGCCGCGCGGCCGGGAAGCGTGGACATCGATGTCAAGATGGCCCCGCACACCAAGGCTGTGATACCTAGCAACAACAGGCCCCAAACCAGAGTGGCACGCCGCGGCAACAAAGACCGCTGGGCACGTTGCGCGAGCGAGGGCAGGGGAGGAATCCGATGATCCAATGTGGGTCGGCGCGTGCCGGCGGCGGCACGCAGCGTGTCCGGCAGGGTTTCCGAGTTTGGGTTCAAGCTCGAGCTAATCGTTTCTCCCAAACCGCGTGAGGGAGCGGCGGACGGCCGCTTCTCGGACCTTGGGCCCGGAGGAACGGTCGATGTGGTTCCGACGGCAGGGATCATGTCTTCGGCCAGCAGATCATGATCCCAGTCATCGGCTTCCCAACTGGTCAGTGACACGCCCTCCTCGCCGGCGATCGGCCAACGGGCCGGAGCCGCTGCTTTGCGCGGCAAATCGGCCAGCCCACTCGTTGCGAAACCACTTGCAGATGTGGTGTCAGGCAGCGATCGTGCGACCTCGCCACAAGGCATGCCGCACCGCGCGCACACCAAGGACCCTGCTGTGGCGGATGCCGAAATGCCCGGAGTATCTTGTCCGCAACTGGTACACCACATGGTCGATTCCACATCCCCACTAGCGC
>SXGT01683005.1_pt1 | contig 13218 bp, 10 predicted proteins | sample 3176221 | NCBI WGS metagenome assembly SXGT01 (sample SAMN11356862, study PRJNA531348) | freshwater metagenome | isolation source: freshwater sample F1-120 | place: China: Fuxian Lake, Yuxi | collected 2017-12-25
CCCGGCTAACACGGCACTGGGAGAGACGCTCCCACCCCTACCATAACCCCATGTGGCTCTCCACCGCAACCGGGGCGGGAAGTCTGGGGAAGACGGTTACGCGCCGACCCACCTGAGCGCAGCCTGACGGAGGGCCTCGACGTCCCGAACCAGCCGATCGCCATTCAGCCGGTCCCGGCCCCGAAACACCCGGGAAACGCCTTGGGTGGTGGGCAGGGGCCGCGCCACATCGGTCCGGATCGTGTTCCGTTCATTCATGACCTGCGTCCACTTGCTGAACTCCCCATAGTCCGGGAGTCGCACCCGAACGGGTCCCGGTCGCAGGTCGCGGGCAAAGGTCAGGGGGAAGGCCACCCGCGCCCCTGCTATCGCCGCGAGGTCGGTCTTCTGGAAATAAAAGGCCACTTCGCCCAGACCGAATCGGCGTTCAACTTCGCCGGCCGCCCCCACATCACCGTGGAAGAAGCGCCCCGCGGTGAGGGACCAGGTGATGTCGCGTTGCGCGTCCCGACGTCGAACCGAACCGAGGGCAACGGACCGCCGAAAGTGCGCCGGATCCTCTCCGAAAACGGCTGCCGTGCCTCCCAGAGAGACCCGGCCGTCTCCTCTGACAACGTCGAATTCTGCTGCGACGCCGACTTCCCGCGGGCCGAAACGACCAACGCTCACCTGACTGATGGCGTTGCCTATTCCGGGGGCAAAAGGGATCCCGGTTTGTGTCGCATGCAGGAGGAGCTGGTCGGCGTTCGGGTTCGCGTATTCGTCGGGAAACTGCACTGACTTTTGCACGATTAGAGCGCGCCGGCCAGTGATCGATAGCCCTCGCCCGATGGTCAGCGTCGCCTCCGGCAACATGCTGAGGCGCTGCTCGAGCACGCTGATTTCCGTGAGCGCCAGCGCTTCGATGCGTGGGCGCGCTGTGATGTCGAGCCGGAACCGCGACGGGTTGGTCGCGCTTCCGGCGGGGGCTTCGGACGGATGCGTCACGATGAGTTGGCGGCCGAACATGACGCCGTCGGCCGTGCCGGCGAGAAAGGCCGCAAACGACGGAATCCCGGACGTCACCTGCATCACGGGGAGGTCGAGCCTGAGAATTGTGATGCGCATCACATTAGCGCCGGCTGCATGGCGGGCGACCTCGCCCATCACCACGCCCAGCGCGTCCCACTCCTCGCGGTTGTAGACCCGGTTCTCGTACGAAACCGCGACCGTGTCGCCGAGGCGCGCGACTCGCAGGTTCTCAAGGCCGTGTCGGGCGAGGGCGTCGATCAACCCCGCCGTGCCAGCCGGAGACGCCGCCAGACGCATTGCAGTTGGCGGCGCGGTTCGTTCGCGCGGCACGTACGGAGCGCTCGTTTGAATGCGCAAACCGATTCCCGCCATCCGGCCCTGACCCTCGCGCCACGCGAGGTCGATTGTGGGCTCGATCCCCGTTCGTACGCCCCAATCCCCGAGCGGCGCGAGCCGCACGCCGAAGTTCCGGCGCCTGGACTCATTTTCTGCGAGCAGCGTCAGCCACGAGCAGGGCGCAATCTCCAGCCCGCCAAACGGCCCATCCAATGAATACGCGGTCTTTCCGAGCCCCGAGCCAAATCCTGCGGTCAGCCGCGCACGCCCTGCGATGGTCTTGCTCGCAACCGCATAGCGCGCCTCGAAGTTGGGCGCTGCGCCGCCGATGTCTTGCGCGCCGATGGCGACCGACGGCCTCCAGCCTTTCTCGCGTGCGAGCAGCACCTGCGCCGTCGCCGAGATGTCGCGCATTCCCAGGTTCAAGTTGTTGTCCATCACCGAGCCCCGCGCGATGAGCGTCAGGCGCGGCAGGAACCCGAATGAGACGAAGCCATTGCGCTGTTGCGTCTGGTCTGGCGTCGAGCCGGTGCGGATGCTGTTGAACGCCAACGCGTAGCTCCGATCGGGCGCGGAGACCGCCGCCGGAACCTCAAGCAGGCCCGGGAGTCCTGAGAGCGAAGGCGGGGCCGCCCCATCGCGAACGCGCGCACCGAACGGCGCCTCGCACGACGGAGGCATAGCGACGCCAAGCAGGGTCGCCGCGATCGGAATTATCAGTGGGGCCATAGTGCGCGGAATAATGGCCCGCGGCGCTCAGTTTGCAACTTCCGCGACCGGGGCCGCCGTCCGATCAGAACTCCCAGTTGATCCCGATCGTCGGCAGAATGGCGAGACTTTCGTTGGCCTCGACAGTCCGTGTGCGCGGATTCCATCGGTAGCTCGTGACATTCGCCCTTCCATTGATGTTGCCGACATCTATGAAGGTCACCAGCTGCGTGCCGCCAATCACCCACCGCCGATCCACGCGCGCGTCCACCGACACGAACGTCGGAAGTCTCAGCGCGTTGACGCGCGAGAAGTCCGGTGTGCCGGCGCCCTGCCCACTCGTCTGGATCGGCGTGTACGGAAGTCCTGTTGCCGCCCGCATGCGACCGCTGAACTCCCATCGGGCGCTGGGCCGCCACCCGCCCACGACATTTGCGATCATCGGCGCGTCGAACGCCCCGCGTCTGCCGATTCCATCACGCCCCGAAAAACTGGTCCGATTGTAGCTGAGGGCCACCAGACCGTAGAACGGCAGGGCACCGAGCTTCTTCTGCAGGAGCGCCTCCACGCCGACGATCTGCCCGGTTCCTTCCGACGAGAGCGGCTCGAGTCCGAACGGAATGTCCGATGTTACATCGTCGAACCCCGAAGGCTGCAGCACCGCCTGGGGGCGAAAGACGCGCGCGGGATAGTTGGCATACCGCTTCACGAATCCCTCCAACTGCCAGCGCCATTCATCGTTCACAATGCGCTGCAGGCCCGCCACCACCTGATCAGCGCGCAACGGGCCGAGTTTGTCGCGATTCGTTGGATCACCAATCATCCAGATGAATGGCGCGGGCTGGTAGTAGCGTCCCACACTGAGCGAAAGCGTGGTCGGCTCGTCCAGCTGCAGTACGGCACTCGCGCGGGGCGCCACTGAGATTGCGGCGCCCGCCGCGTCGTAGCGGTCGGCACGGAGGCCTGCCGTGACTCGCAGGGCCGACGTCGCCTGCACCGCGGCCTGCGCGTACATCCCCCCGCGAACGGCGGTGAAAGACGTATCGAGTGTCAGTGCGCGTGGCGCGCCATTCTGGTCGCGCCGGAGAAACCCCGGCAACAGCACGTCGTACTGCAGGCGGCTCGCATATCGCAGCGAAGCGCCGGCATCCAACTCCAGCGATGGCGTTGCCTGCCAGGTGACGGCGGTTCGCAGCGAGTTCTCGCCCTCCGTGGAATACGCGCGGAAGATCGGCTGTGGCGGCAGCAGCGAATCGTTCTGCGCCGTGCGATAGCGCGACCATGTACGCCCCAGTGTCGTCGTCGTCACACCGTTTGCAAACAAGCGCTTCCACGTCAGTCCGCTGAAATACTGATCCTGCGCCGTGCCAAGTACCTGGCTGTTGTTCACCCGGTCTTCGGAACTGTCGTTGTTGAATTCGACGGCATCAATCGCGCCGACCGCAAGAAACGACACAACATCGCGCCGCGTGGGTCGCCAGGTCGCCTTGAGGGTCGCGTCGGTGTATGTGGGCACGAACGCCACACCGAGCGCCTTGAAAAGCAGGTCGAGGTAGCTGCGCCGAATGTTGAAGAGGAACGACGCGTCAGCCCCGACAGGTCCCTCGAGAATCGCGCCAAACTGTGACGCGGAAATGTTGACTTCGCCTGACGTCCGCTCGCGGTTCCCCTCGCGCAAGGTCAGGTTCGTCACCGACGACACGCGGTCGCCGTAGCGCACACCAAAGCCGCCAGCCGACAACGCGGCATTCTCAATAAAACGCACGTTCATCAGGGACAGCGGCCCGCCGGTGGACCCCTGCGTGCCAAAGTGGTTGATGTTGGGTACCTCAACGTTGTCCACCACGAACAGGTTCTCGTACGCCGCGCCTCCGCGGACAAAAAGGTCATTGCGACCTCCCGTGGTGATACCAATGCCTGGCGTAGTGCTGAGTGCCGCCACGACATCTTCCAGTGCGCCCGGCGTACGCCGCAACTCCTCGGCGGAGAGCACAGTCTCCGACACCGGGGTTGCCGTCGGGAGCGGCGCAAATGCCGACGGACGAATCGTCACGGCGGCGAGCTGCAACTGGAGTTTGGTCAACGCAATTGCCACGACGATCGGCTTGCCCGCACTCACCGCGACGTCCGTCTTGCGCACAGGGGCGTATCCGACCCGGCGCACATCGAGCTGGACGATGCCTGGCGCTACGCCACGGAGCGTGAACGTGCCATCCTCAGCGCTCGCGGTCGCGGCGGCCTGGCCAATCACCTGAATGGTTGCCGCGACAATCGGCTGCTCGGTCACGGCATCGAATACGCGACCGGTGATGACGCCACTGGCCAACGCACGATCGGTTGGGCTCGTCGACTGAGCCGTTGCCGCCTGCGGCAACAGAGTTGCCGCAAATAGGACTGCGGCCAGGGCCGCAACAGCGGAGCGCTGCATACGTGGGGCAAGAGTGAGGGGTGCCACCGGCGGCATGCCCGTCCGGAAATATCGCCGAACCGTTGTTCCACCGACGCGCCGAATGTGGACACGCCATGCGCGCCCTCGCGGCACGGGGCCCCGCGTGGGGCCATGCAACCCTTCTCGGGTCAGGCACCAATACCAGGCATGACCCGAATCCTCATTGCTTGTGCCATTGCGGTTGCCTCCCCGGTCGCCGGTGTCGCCGCTCAGGGAGTGGACAACGGCGGAGAATCTGGCAAACGGCCCCTGCTCCCCCGTGCCGAAGAAATCGCGCTCGCGCGTTCTGCAGCCCCGGCTGCCGTCAGCGACTCGGCAACCGTCTATGTGCTCGGTAACACGGGATACGAGGTTGCCGTTCGCGGCAGCACCGGCGCGGCGTGCTATGTGTCGCGCGACTGGGTCAAGTCGCTCGAGCCCCACTGTTTTGACCCCGAGGGAGCAGCGACGATCATGCAGATGCAAATGCTACGCGTGACACTCCTGCACCGCGGCATGAACAAGGCGGACGCTGACCGCGTTGTTGCGGACAGCATGGCGGCCGGCGCGTTCCGGCTCCCCCGCCGACCGGCGATGTCGTACATGATGTCGGCCGAACAGAAACTCATCGCGCCAAACGGAGCCCCTGCCGGTGCGTGGCGTCCGCACCTGATGATCTACTACCCCTACCTTACTGTTGCCGACATGGGCTCGACTGCGGAAAACTCTACTGCCACGGTCGTTGACCCCGGCAAACCCACCGCCAACGTGATGATCGTCGTGAAGGATTTCATCGCCGTCCGCAGGTAATCCCGCCACAGCGTGACTGAACGAATCGCCTCATTGCTGGAATCCTTTGCCCGCACGCGGAACGAAGGAGACTTTCGCACGCTCTACGACACGGTCGCGCCAGCGATGTTCGGTTTTGCCATCCGACTCGCCGGCGGCGACCGGTCGGTGGCAGAGGATGTTGTGCAGGAGGCGTGGTTTCGTGCGATCGAACGCGTCGAGTCGTTTGATGCTACGCGGCCCGGGGGCCCGTGGCTGCACGGCTTCGTGGTGAACTGCTGGCGGGAACGCGCGCGGGTCAACGCGCGCGACGCTTCGCCCGATGAACACGAGCTCGAGCGATTGGCAGACACCAGCACCGCGCTCTGGAGCGAGGGCCCGGTGCTCGCCCAGGCGATTAGCGCGCTGCCCGATGGGTTTCGCGCCGTGCTGGTGATGCACGACATCGAGGGATACACACACACCGAGATTGCCGGACATTTGGGAATCGAAGTGGGAACAAGCAAGAGCCAGCTCTCACGCGCGCGGGCACAGCTCCGCCGCGTTCTTTCAGGTTCGGAGGAACGGTGACCCCAGACGATCGCGATGAAACGGACCTGAGGCCGATGGAGGCCGACGCATTGCGCACGCTGCAGCGCGAGGAACCACCACCGCCGCAGCTGTATGGCCGTGTGGCTCGCGACCTTCGCACGCGTGGGCTGATGCGGGGGAGGTCGTGGTCGACCGCGCCATTCGTCTGGACTGCCGTGGGGCTGGCCGCGGGGCTGGTCATTGGAGTTTTCGGCGCGCGAAACGTCGAATCGCCCGCCGCTGACTCGTCACCGGAGGCGCAAGGGCCGTCGTTTGCCCTGTTCATGATCGCGTCTGATTCGGTGCGCTACCCCGCGAACTTGAGCGAGATGGACGTGGTGGAACTCTACCGTTCCTGGGCAGAGCGCCTTGCGCTGTCCGGGCGGCTCTCGTTTGGTGAAGAACTCGTTCCACGCCGCTACGCGGTGGACCGGACTGGACCACGTGAGGTCAGCGCGAACGGCGCCGTTGACGGAATGTTTGTGGTGAGAGCGCCAAGCGCAGATTCGGCCATGACGTTGGCGGCGACGCTCCCGCATGTGCAGTACGGCGGCACGGTGATGGTCCAGGAGATCGCGCGGAGATAGACTCACGGCGTGCCACCAGGGTTGCACCACTTTCTGACGGACACCGGTTGATGGCTACCGCACGCGCCGGTAGCGTCACGCCAATGGACTTCCGCACCCTGTTGCGCCATGAGCTCGCGCAGCGCCGCGCGCGCAACCCGCGATACTCGGCGCGCGCCTTCGCGCGCCAGCTGGGCACCGACCACACGGCCATCACGCGCATCGTGAACGGCACGGGACGCCTGACGGCACAGCGCATTACGGCGCTGGGCACACGGCTCGGTCTCGGCACGCGTGAGATCGCCGGCGCGGTACTCCACGAGCAGATGGAGCGCATTGCGCGCCTCGTGCCTCGGCCCGGCTTCAAACCCAATGCGCGCTGGATCGCCACACGTACGGGGCTCTCGCTGAATGACGTGCAGGTGGCGCTGCACTACCTCGTACACACGCGCCGACTCACCATGACGTCGGCCACATTCTGGACCCTGGAGCCCACACCATGAAGCCCGCCGTCGTGAAATGGCAGATTGTGACCCCGCAGGTGGACGCCTGTGGAGCGTTTTACAAAGCGCTGTTTGGTTGGACCATCACTCGCGACAACGCGATTGGCTACAGCGAGATTCCCGCGGGCAGCGACCGCGGGATTGACGGTGGCATCTGGCCCGCGCCGCCGCAAGCGTCGAGCTTCGTGCAACTCTTCATTGAAGTACCGGACGTGGACGCGAGCATCGCTCAGGCTACTGCGCTCGGCGCCACCGTGATCGTGCCGAAAGCCGTACTCCCTGACGGAGACGAGATGGCCGTGCTGCGGGATCCGGTGGGGATGACGTTCGGGCTTTGCCGGATGCGGTAGTCGCGTCCTGTCCTAGAATTTCCAACTGTACCCTACGCGCACCGCCTGCGTCTCGAGATAGTCTGTGCTCACCACCCGGAAATCGGTCCCGCGGATGGTGCGCTTGAGCTGCATTGTATTCAGAAGGTCGGTCGCGTTGATGGTGATCTCGCCCTTGCCGCCTTGCACGCTCTTCTTGAGTCCGACGTCGAGCGAATAGCGGCTCTCGATTCGCCCTTGCGGCAGCAGATCCGGCGCTAGCCAGGCGCTGGCCACACGGGTGTCCCAGTCGGCGGGCAGCCTGATGTTTGCGTTCAGCTTGAAGTTGCCCGACGTGAGGCGTTCTTGCGCTGCCGAGTAGGGGACCGGCACCGGATACTGATTGACCACCGTGAATGCGCCGACGGTGTTTTGATAGACATTCGCATTGGCGCCCAGCGTGAGGCGCGCGGAGACGGCCTGAGACCAGACCAGTTCCGAACCGGTGCTCCAGCTGCGACCGGCGTTCTGGAAGACATTGTAGAGCAGCAGACTACCCGGTGCTTGCGTCGCAATGCGGGTGATCGTGGCGTCTACGATCCGATGATAGGCGGCTGCGAAGAAGCTTCCCTGAGACCAGCTTGTCTTGTAGCCCAGCTCGAACGAGGTAGTGAACTGCGGCTGCAGGCCCGGATTCCCCACCTTGATCAGTTCCGGCTCGTCGTACTTGGGAAAGATGCGAATGTCGACTTCGTTCGGACGGTCCACACGCCGATTGAAGAAGAGCGACAGCTTGTTGACGTCGTCGAACTTGTAGGCCACACGTACGTTCGGAAACGGCTGTACGTAGGTGTATCCGTCACTCGCATCCGTGTTGTGCCCGGGATTCACATCGTAGTCCACATGCACTGTCTCCACACGGAGACCGCCTTCGAGTTCGATCTTCTGACTCTCGAACACATAGTTGCCGTACAGCGCCGGAATCGTTTCGCGATAGGTGGCCTTGCCGCCTGCGCCGGTGTCGATCGGCGAGTTCAGGCCCGGAAAGAACTGCATGTTCACCGGAATCGCGCGGAAGCGCCCCTTGAATCCCGCTTCCACGCGCCCCTGTCTGAGCGGCTTGGTGTAGTCTACGTTCAGGTCGAACACATGCTCGTCCGAGAGCAGCTTGAACGCGTCCTTTCCGGTGGACGTCGGCAGCGTGTTGGTGAAGAAGTACTGTTCGTCTTCGCGATGGAACGAATAGTTGCCGGTGGAGCGGAGGGTGTGCCCCGGCTGCGAAAACTTGTGTGTGAGCAGCGCCGTGCCGAACGCGGTGTACTTGACCTCGTCCTCGAGGAACTGCCAAAGGCGATAACGATTCTGCAGGTTTCCGGAGAAGTACGGATTGTCGCCCTGGTCCAGAATTTTCTCACGGTTGAAGAGCCCGGAAACGCTCAGTGTGTTGCGATCGTTGAAGGCGTGGTCGACGCCCCCGGTGATCGTCGCGTAGTCGGTGCGGCGGTTGCGCTTGATCTGCTGAATAACCACCGACCCGTCGTCATAGGTACGCGTCGAGAACTCATTCTTGTTCAGCGTCGGCGAATAGAGCCAGTCCAGCTGCCCAAACGCGTTGGTGGCACCGTTTCGATAGTTGACCGCGAACGAAGGGTTCAGCTTGGCCGTGTACTGATACTGCGGCCGAATCGTTGGGAGGTTCTCACGCTTCACCCAAAGCGCGCCCGCACCAGCCATCATGCCTACCCTTCCGTTGAATCCATCTTGATCCTGCTTTTTCAGGATCAGATTGATGATCCCGGCGCTGGCATTCGCGTCGTACTTCGCGGTCGGGTTGTTGATGATCTCGATGCTCTGGATGGCGGAGGCCGGCAGGTTGTCCAGTCCGCCCTGTGAACCAAACCCCGTGAGCGCGGTCTGCTTGCCATCGATCAGCACCGCCACCTTGTCGCTTCCACGCAATTGGAGCTTGCCGCCGTCCCCTACGGTCACCCCCGGCAGGCTCCCCATGGCTTGCAACACTGAGCCACCCGACTGCGCGACGTTCTCGGCAACGGTGTACGTTTTGCGGTCCATCGCCGCAGAAACTTCATCGGCCTGCGCCGTGATCACCGCTTGACCAATCGCCGTCGCAACGGGCGTCATCTGCAGCACACCGAGGTCGAGGAATGCGCTGAGTTCGCCGACGAGGACGCGCTGGTGGATTGGCGCAAATCCGATGACGCGAGCATCCAGCAGATAGACGCCCTTCGCGAGCCCTGCAAAGGTGAACGCTCCAGTTGCGTTGGTGAGGCGCCCGGCCACAAAGACACTGTCCTTCTCGGTGCGCAATTGCAGGGTCAGGAACTGGACCGGTGCCTTGGACTCAGCGTCCTGCACCTTACCGAAAACGGTGACGCCGCCGCCCGGTGCCTGCCCTAGTGCCGTCGTGGCGGCGTAGAGCGCAACCAATGTCGGAGCGAACAGGCGTTTGAGCATCTGTCAAAGCTAGCTCGCGATCTACGCCTTCCCAATCTCCTCCGCCGACCTCAGCGCCAGCGCACAGAACGTGAGTGTGCCATTCGCGCAGCTCCCACTCACTGCAGTCGGCGCGCCCACCACGAAGAGATTCTCGTGATCGAACGCGCGTCCGTGCGAGTCGACGACACCTGTCGATGCGTCGGTGCCCATTCGGCATCCACCCACCGGATGATCCTGGAAGTTGTCGACGTTCGTCCTGATGATTCGCCCGTTGCCCGCCGCAGCGAGCTTCGCAAACAGCGCGCGAATCGTATCCTCGGTATGTGCGCGCAGGTCACGTGAAACCACATCATCGCGAAACGCGAGCTTGGGCAACGGATCGCCCCACGGTGAGGTCCGCGCGCTATCCAGCGTCAGTTCGCTCTCGCGCGCCGGAATGATGTCATAGTAGGACCGCACACGCGCTGTACCCCGCCCTGCCGCCGTGCGCGTGCGCCAATCCTTGAGCATCGCGTCGCCGAGCAGCAACGCGCCGGAATCGTCCTTCAGTCGCGGTTCGCGCCCCACCGCCGACTCCCAGACGCGCAAGTCGTGTCGTACGTATTTCTCCCCGAGCGGCTTCCGCATGAACTGCTTGGTGACGAGCGAATGTTGCTCGTTGATACCTGGGTACAGTTGAACGGGCAGATCGATGAACGCCTGCACGTTGCGGTGCCCAGCCAGATACTTGCCCACAAGTCCCGCTCTGTTGCCTGCACCATCGGCAAACTTCGCACTCCGTGAGTTGAGCAAGAGATGGGCGCTCCAGGCGTATCCAGCTGCCACCACAAACGTCTTGGCCCGAAACTCGATTTCCTCGTTCGGGCGATCACGATGCAGAGCCCTGGCAGCGACGATCTTGCCGGTCGCGTCGTCGATTTGCAGTCGCCGAATCACCGTCCGCGTGTGCATCACGACCTTCTTGCTCGCCCGCAACGGATTCCAGGTCATGTCCGGCGAATACTTCGCCCCCACGGGACAGATGGGAAAACAGGTGTCGTTGCGGCAGCAGGCACCCCGCCCCTTATATGGTTGCGACGTCTTGGCCGAGGGCTGGCTCCACATCGTCACACCCGAGTCGCCGACCCACTTCTTGAGCAGGCCGAGGTTGTAACTAAGCGGCAACCCAGGCATCGGGAATGGCTTCGCGCGCGGATCCATATCCTTCGGCCCCTGTTCCCCACTCACCCCCATCCGCAACTCAGCCTCATAGTAGTGCGGCTCGAGCTCTTCATATGAAATGGGCCAGTCATAGCCCACGCCACAGAGCGACCTGGTCTTGAAGTCCTCAGGCGAGAATCGGGGAGTGACGCCACCCCAGTGCATGGCCATCCCGCCCACGCACATCGAGCGCGACTGGATCCCGGCGGCGTCCATCCCTTCTATATGATCGTTGGGCCAGGGAGTGGCGCTGTGGTCGAGCCAGTGCTGGCGCAGCGCCGACCATTCACGCATCGGCGGCTGGTCATCGCCCGCCTCCACCACAACGATGCTCCCGCGCCGCTCGTCGGTGAGCTTGGCCGCCACCATCGCCGCGCTGATGCCGCTGCCGATGATGCAGATCTCGCTCTCCACCACGGCGCGCCTTCGAATGAACAGGGCCATCAGCTGCGCCCTCCGCGGCCGACCTGCACCGGCGTGTTCGGCGATGCTGCGAGCGGACGGCACTGCTTGGGATCGATCGTCCGCGAATACGCCAGGTTCACACCCTCAGCCGATTCCGCGAAGTGCGCCAGGAGCGCCACCGCTATGTGCGGCGCCGAGATCGGCGAGGGCATGCGCGCGCTGAGCTGGACCTTGGCGAGTGCGGCCTGCACGAGTGCGGTACGATTCGCGAGCGACTGCGAGCGAAATGGTCCCCTGTGCAACGCACGAGAGTCGGCATCGAGTGCGGCCAGCTGTTCCGCCCACATCGCGGCGGGTGACGCGCCGGTGGTTCCCAACCGCTCACTTCCGTATGGATGCAGCGTCTCCTCTCCGGCTTTGAATGACGCGATCCAGCGTGCAAACGCCGCCGTCGCCCGCTCGACGCGCGCTGCGCCGAGTTCGGCAGGGAGAACAGCGGATGCCAACGGGAGCAGCGTCGAAACCGTGAGCGCCGACCCGCCTTGGGCTGCGGAACCCGGCGTCCGCCCGGGTGCCGCTGAGCCACGCCCTCCCTGTCCCATCGCTCGACGGCCAACCAGCGGCAGAGCGCCTAACGCGGCCGTGGCCGCGGCAGCGATACGAACAAAGATCCGGCGTGAAGGCGACATGGACTCCTCACAGGCGACAAGTCGCAAAAATGTAGCCCTCCATTCAAGAGGGCGATATCATCCTTGCTTCTGCACGGGCGTACCAGGTCAGCGCCAGCGAAACTCCACCGAGCCCACTCGCTCTACATTCGGATATCGCGCCTCAATCCAGCTGCGCGCGCCGACGCTGACAGGAGGCAAGAACCGCGGCGCCACGTTTAGCACGACGGCCCGAACTGTTGCCGTATCGATCGCGGCAGCGATCGCGGTCGAGTCACCCTGAGGATCGTCGGTGAGCAGATACGGCTGCGCGATCACGCGCCGCGTTCCCGCAAGTGCATAGAGCGCGCCCAGCTCGGGACCGGCTGCAAAGTTCTCCGGCCCGCCATGCTCGCCAACAAGCGCCGTCAATCGGTCATATGCCGCAGAATCAGTCGTGGTCACGCGCAGATTGCCGTGCGGACCTGCAAGCATATGTGCATCGTCCCACCACACCGGACCAAACCCTACGGTGTGCACCGATCCGATGCGATGGAACCATCCGCCGAATGCCGTGAGGACAAGCAACGCCATGAGCACGGCGCGGCGCGGCAACGCCGTCGAGGCGCCGAGGGCCGCGAGGAATCCCAGCGGCGCAACATAGGCGAAGTAGTTGGGCGCACCATACGGCACCTGATTGATGGCGAGCAACGCGGCCGCCGCGACCACGACGAGTGGGATCGGATCTGAGGCGGCAATGCGACGGGCAATGACCATCGCTGAGAGAGGGAGTATCAACTGCGCGGCAAACCAAATGCCGAGGTACGCCGCAGTGAACTTGGCGGCGCTGAGCAATGCAACAATGACAAGGGTGGTTCCGGCCAAGAGCGCCGTGGTTGGCGAACGCAGTCGGCTGCAAGCGTAGGCCCACCCACCACCTATCACGACCGTCGGCACTCCAGAGGCCAGCATCGTTGGCCAGGGCGTCATGGCCTGCTCGATCGTCGTCGCGGTGCGGATCATCCCGGCAGTATTCGCCATGACAAGGGAGTCCATCGCACCGTGCGCACCGAACCAGGCGACCAGGCCAAGAATCGGAATCAACGCCCCGCCAACCAGCACTCCCCACGCGATCAGGAGTTTCCGTGTGGACGTCTCGCTCGTTGGAGCATGCCAGGTGCGGGCGCTGAGGGCAACGATGACTGCGGCGAGAGGGAGCGCGATCGTGAATGCTTCACCGGATCCGATGCCGCGGCGCATCACAATGGCAAGCGGGACGCTCATCGCCAC
>SXGT01684602.1_pt1 | contig 13218 bp, 9 predicted proteins | sample 3176221 | NCBI WGS metagenome assembly SXGT01 (sample SAMN11356862, study PRJNA531348) | freshwater metagenome | isolation source: freshwater sample F1-120 | place: China: Fuxian Lake, Yuxi | collected 2017-12-25
CCGCATATTTGTTGGTCAATTGCGAACCCTGCGCTTCCATGACGGCATGGCTGACGTAGTTTTCGGAGGCAATCAGCTCGATATGCTCTTCCTGGCGATGGTTTTCACCCTGGATGGCGGCCCACAGTTCGGGATCGGTGCTGGCAATGGTCTGGCTGGCGGAAAACATGGCAATGGCGCTCGATAATCGGGAAAGCGCTGATTTTAGCCCGGAAGTTCCGGAATTTCGCCGGACGAACACTGCACCTTAGCCAAGGTACGCGTTCAGCGGAATGAAGTTCGACAGCCGATGTGTGCGTGAAATGGAAAACTGAGCGTTTCCGTCGCGACCCCGGTCGAAGCTCGCAACCGGATCAGTGGACTTTCCGGATGGACGAGGTCGCGTGTATCTGCCTGAATTCCTTGACGCCTTCAGGCCGGCGTTCATGCCGCTTGAGTGCGGCGAGGCGGAGTCGCCTACTATTTAACGGGATGCCAGGGCAATCGTGCATGCAGTGTTGCGCGAGCAAAGCAAAGCTCTGGCCAATTCGGGCGCGCGGCTATCGCCATAAGGGGCGTTCCACAGAGGGATGAACTTGGGTTGATGCGCAGAGTTGTCGTCGCTCAAAGCCGGATCGTCGTTTTCCAGATTCGCGAGCTCTTCACAACGCATGTACCACACCCCCTTTTGGCCAACGGTGTAACTGCACATCCACTGCTGGGTTTCGACGGAAGCGGGAGAGGCGAAATCAGCCGACATGGCGACTGGCGAGGCAGCAACCAACAACGAGAAAATCAGGGCTTGATGAACACGTTGGATGAGAGAGGTGGTACGCATTTTCTTTCTCCTGCTGAGTGGAGGAAGTTCGAAAATGCGTGACGCAACAGGGCCTTGCTTAACAACAGCGGCGATTGATCCTCGCCGTCGAAACTGAGGCCATACTAACCACGGTTTCGGCAATCCCTCGGTCATAGGCGATAAAGCTGCCCTTAGACGGTGACTTTGCGTCCCTGCCTTTCGGCAGGTTTGCCTTTTCGAACACGTTACAAAACTATTTACTTACTTCAATCTTTCCTTGCTTCTGGCTTCATCTTCGGCAGCGAGCAAAAAAACTTTAGATCTTTTTCAAATATTTTTTCGCGCGCATTGGACACGGCCTGTTCCGCTGCCTACAACCCATGCTCCACCACCTGCGCCAACTCGAAACAGACATACCCTTCCCGGTTTTCCCGCAATCGAAGCCGATAGCCCAGTTCAGCGGCCTGCTTGGAAGCCTGGTAAAGACCGATGCCAAGACCATCATGCGTGGAAACCGGCGCATGAAACAGTTTTTCGGTGACTTCCTCGGGCGCCATCCCTCCGGTATCGCAAACCGTCAGGCTGATGATCGGCGACGTCAACAAATCAACCCTTATCCGTAATTCAGGCTCCCGCAACCGTTTGCGCAGAGCGTTCTGCACCAGATTGTCGGCGACGCTGTCAAACAACTCCTGCGGCAACCAGGCTGAGGCATTGGCATCATCCACATGAAAATTGACGGCATCTCGACCGTAACGGTTATTGAGATTTCGCCACCATTCACGAGCCAGGATCTCTTTGCGGTCAGCCGCAGAAGACGGCGACCTCAATTTGTCGAGGGTGATTTCCAGGCGTTTCGCCATCTGCGGAAGTTGGCGCTGCATCAGGGACTGGAGCGACATGGCCTGATCCGGACGGCTGTGCTCGGCGGCAGAACACAGCGTCTTCAATGACTGCAACAGGTTTTTTACATCATGCGTCAGACGCGAACCGGTTTCATAGATCGCTTGCGTATAGGCATTTGCCTGCATCATCCGCTCGCGCGTCTTGGCCGCATGAAAATAGCCGATGATTTCAGTGAGCAGACGAAGATGCAGCGCAAACGCCGGATTGACCGGCGCATCGGTAAAGAAACGAACCTCCACCCCCTGATGCGAAAAGGCAACCGAGTGCCGGCTTCTTTCACCCAGTTCACCCTGGGTTTGCGCAGTTGACCAGGTCACTCCGGTTGACCAGGGCAGGTGAGTAAAACCCGCCATGGCCTCACGCAAAAATATTTCCGGATCGGGCTCGCTATCCGCCGAATCGGACAGTTGTTTCAACCATTCCTCCAACGGCAAGCCAAGCGACAGTACATAGCGCGAGAACAGGTTACGCAGCCCGGATGCTTCGCCGCGAGGCTGCCAGAGCCACGCGATGATCAACAGGGAAACCGTCAAAGTGCCCAGGCTGATGAACACACCGCTGGCGTAATCCGTATGCGTCAATTGCATGGCGGCATAACTGCCCAGCGACAGTACGCCAATCACAAGCACGAACAGCAGGGTGTAGAGCAGATCAACAATGCCCGCCTGCCTTTGCAGGCCAGGCGAAGGAAACGCGATCATCAATACCAGCAAGGCCAATAGGCTGTCTCGCAACATCGCCGTGTAAGCATCTTCTCGCACCGGCAATCCGAAGCCTTGCGGCAGCAACCAGAGAAACAGCAGCAATAGCAGATACAGAACCGCCAGCCAGAGACCGATGCGCTCCTTCAGCGGTTTCAGGCTGACCGTCACCCCGCCCAACAGACCTGCCAGCAGCACAGCCCACAATGCTGCGGCCCAGATGCTGTCGAGCGCGGCCAGGGCTGCGCCGACTGCCAGCACGCCGATTGCACGCGGCCAGGGCAGATGCTGCTGGCCGCTGAAGAAAGGTTGCCAGAGCAGGAAAACACCGTAATGCGCCAGCACCATCGCCTGTCCCCAGGCTTCACCGCGTCCCCAGACAAATCCGGCGTGCAGCAATACCAGCATCAGCAGCAAGATGCTGTTGCCATAGCGCTGCAAATCGAAACGCTGCGCGACTGCCGCCGACAATTTCGACAATGGGGGCTCGCCTTGCGGGGCGGGATGAAAGGATTCGGACATCGCGGATGTATCGGCGTGGATGCAACGAAGTTGAGGATTAATGTTCCTGCTTCACCGGCCAGTCCGACAGCGCACTTGAATCGGGGAGCAGTTGGCATCAACGCCGGCTTGCCGCGTTGAACTTTCTATAAAATCGTGGTCTCGACATTCAATCCCGCGCAAGGCGCTCCGCATGACATTCGAAATCAAGCCCGGCAACACTTACAGCAACGGCGCATATGGCCGTTCCTGGGGCGTGCGTCAGGTCATCGAATTCTCTCTTGATGCAGAAAGTGGCGAGGAGACCGTCTCCTTCAGGGGCATCGCGGGTGCCTGCCGCCGCAAGACGGGTCTATGTACTCTGGCTGAATTTCAGGTCTGGGCCCGCTATGAAGTCGCGCTGAACGAGAATAGCTGGCAACGTGTTGGTGGTGGCGTTGAAATCTGGCCTGAAATCGAAGAATAAACCGAACCAAATGTAAAAAAGCCGCCTTCAGGCGGCTTTTTTACCAACGGAACCAGAATCACCGGCCTTACTTTCCTTTCGCCGCGATCTCGATCTCGACTCGCCGATTTGGCGCATGACAAGCTTTCAATGCCTCCTTGACCAAAGCCTTGTCGCATTGAACAACGGGTTGTGTGTCACCCATGCCGCTGCTGATGATCACACCAGGCTTGACTCCCTTGGCGATCAAGTAGGACTTGACCGACTTGGCGCGGGCCTCGGAAAGCGCAAGATTGGCTTTTGCATTGCCGGTAGGGTCGGCATGACCAACCACCTTGATCTGCTCGATTTCGCCCATTGCCTTGAGTTTGCCAATGACTTCATCCAATCGTGCCTTGCCGTCCTTGGACAGATCGCGGATGCCGGATTTACCCGACTTGAAGAGCGCATCCCCGGCAAGGACGACTTTATTCGCGGCAGGAACCGGGGCCGAAACTGCCTTAACTGCTTCGGCAGCCTTCGGCGCTTCCACCACCTTCGGCATTTCCAAAACCTTCGGCACTTCCACGACCTTCGGTACTTCCAGAGCCTTGGGTGCAGGTTCATCCCGGTCAGCCGGTTTTGCCGGAGTCGCGACAACAGCAGCGGGAGGTTGAACGGATTCGGCCACCGAAGCGACGGCTGAAGATTTTTCGACCACGGGCTCAACAGCGTTCGTCTGAGTTGCCGGCAACACGGCAGGTGTCTGTACCACGATCGGTTTTTGTACCGCAGGCGCATAAGCCGGTGCAGTGAAGGCCGGAGGTGTCAACGAAGGCAGGCTCGGAAGCGTCGGCAACGCGGGAAGTGTTGGCAGCGACAACTGATTCAGGCCTGGAATCCAGCCAGACAGGTTGCCCAACATGGCAATCGGATCCCACATCGCGAAACTGCCCGCGCCCTGAACCGTGGGTGGAGGAGTCCAGGTCAGCCAGCTATTGGTGCCCTGCCCATAGGCATTCGGATTAACGATTGCGCCGGCCATGCCGGTATAAAGCGCCGGATTGGCGACTGTTCCCATCAAATTCCAGGCACGCGGATCAAGGCCCGACATCGGCCAACGAATATAGGTATTGGGGTTCAAGGTATTGCCGAGCACGCCCCAAAGCTTCGGATCGAGCGGCGCCATGCCCCAACGCATCAATTTGCCTGGATCGGAAAGTTGCGTCAGCAACGCGGTATAAAAATTCGGGTCCAGACCGGCTGCGCCCCATTTCAGATAGACGGCAGGATCGGCGAAAGCGAGCAGGTTGCGTACAGCGTCGGGATGCGCAGCCGAGTTCATCATGTTGAGCCAGCCACCGGGATCCATCATGCCGTTGGCCATCGCAATATAGAAACCGGGTTCGGTGACTGCATTCGCCCAGGGCACAAAAGCCTTTGGATCCTTGAAAGCAGACAAATTGCGCGAAAAATCGGTCATTCGCGCCAACCATTCTTCCGGAGTTTTCGGCGTAGCTTTCTTGGCCGCGGCCTGCGCAGCGGCCTGTCCGGCGAAGGTGGGAATTTCGGTCGTGCCCATTGCGGCATAGGCGGGCATCGAGGCGAATGCAATCGCGAGCGTGACTAATTTAAGCTTCATCTTGTTTCCTTTGGACATGGCTTGAAGTACGAGATACAGAATGTGCGGACATTCTAGCCAGCGTGACTTTCTCTGGTAAGCCAAGGTGGGATGCGGGACATGAATGAACCGGTCCACTGTTGCGGGAATAGAAATCCGGCGTTTCAGATTTCCCAAGACTCGAATCAGCTTGGCCAGGGCGTTTCAAAAACGAAATGGGCGCCAAAGGCGCCCAAATTCAGACTGTACCCCGGTTATTTCTTATCCCCCGCCTTGGCCTCGCCGCCAACGACCAGATCGGTTTTCAACTTTGACACACTTGCCTTGCCAAAGCCTTTTACCCCCGCCAGCGCATCGAGGTTCTTGAATGCCCCGTTTTTCTGACGGTACTCGACAATCAGCTTCGCTTTTGCCGGCCCGATTCCCTTGACCGTTTCCAGTTCCGACTGGGTCGCCGAATTCAGATCGACTGCGGCCCAGGCTGAAGAAGAGAGAAGCAAACTGGCAAACAGGCTGCAAAGTGTTTTTTTCATGATGTCTCCACTGAATCAAATCGCGCCAAAATTGACGCGTCTCGAATTTACGTGAGGCGTCAAAGATTGAAAATCTGTCGAAAGTTATAGAAAACAACCGAAAAATCGTCGTTTTCGGGTCGGCAAAGGCGATAAATCGGGCGCTGAGGCTGGATATCCAGCAAATTCATCGGATGGCATGCCACTCACCCCGCTTTTACCTGCAATGGCGGCAGGGATGGCTGATCATCACGCAGCACATGCACCTTGAGGCTGGTTCCGGTCTGCTGTTCAACAGCCGCCAATTGCTCGATCAGCCGTTGATTCATCCGGCAGCCGCGCGAGAGCAGGACAAACCCCTTCGGATGCAGGACGTCACGGCTCAGGGTCATGCCTTCATGCAGAGGGTTCACCACCATCGGCAACTCGTCGACCTCGAATTTGCCGTCCAGCGCAAGAATCGGTTCGAGTACCTCGATAACGCGTGGGTCATAGCGGGATCCCGCTGCCTCTATCAAATACATGCAACTTGCTTTCGCGCTCAACGCCTGCATCGTCAACACGCCTGACTTCAGAACCTCGTAATCGCTGACTGCGCCGATAATGCGCGCGGCCGGTGGAATATTCAGCCCGCTCAGCCCATCCGGGAAGCCGGTGCCGTCGAACAACTCCAGACCCGCAATCCGGGCAATGACTTTCGCGCCATCAGCGGGATGCTGGCGATACGCCGGCAGATTTTCGCCGCTCAACCCGCTCACCGGCTTGTCCAGCAAACTCTCCGAAAAACCGAACCTGCCGATGTCATGCAACAGGGCTGCGATAAAGACATCCTGGATTTCGCCGACATCCAGACCCATGCGCGCGGCAATCTGACGCGCTACGCCGGCCACGTTGCGCAACCTGCTTTTCCAACGCGGCATTCCGGCCGGCCAGGCGATCACGCGCCTGTTTCTGTTCCAGAGGGGTACGCGCACGCGCCAGCACGGTCGCCGGCTTGATCGGCTTGGCGATGTAGTCCTCGGCGTCCAGCGTGAAACCCGTCTCCTCCTCCGCCAGTGCGGTGATGAAGTTCTCCGGAATCGCGGCGGCAGCCGGATTCTCACGCAGACGAGCGATGACGGTATGCCCATCCATCGACGGCATCATCATATCCGGCAGGACAAGGTCCGGCAGAGGCGGCGCGCAGCGCCTGTGCACCGGAACGGGCGACACGTACCAGGTAATTGGGTTGCAGCAACGCCGACAGCGCCGCCAGATTTTCTGGCCTGATTATCCTCGATCAAGATGGCGGCTTGTTCGCTCATGTATTGGCCCCCTGTTCGAAGCGCCGGCTGAACGGCTTCAGTTCTGCCAATGCAAGATCGTAATCAAAGGCGGCAATCAGGCGGCCGAGTTCATCCACCCGCGCGCCCATGAATGGCCGCAGGTTTGGAGCAACCTCAAGCAGTATCTGGCCGGCGCGGGTATCGAAATCGGCCAGGTATTGCTCCAGCAATTGCAGACTGGCCAGAACATCGTCCGGCGGACGCCGACCGGTCTGCATCTCGTCCACCGGCACGGTTTCCTCAGGCTTCGGAGGCGGGGCCGGCGCAACGACATTGCCCTGTGCAAGCGTCAATTCAAGCCAGAACCGACTACCTTTGCCGGGCGAACTCTCCACCCCCACTTCTCCGCCGATCAGCCTGGCAAGCTGCTGCGCCAAGGCCAGACCAAGACCGATGCCTTCATAGCGACGATCAGGACTGTCATCGAGCTGGGAAAACGCCTGGAACAGCCGGTTCTGATCGGCTTGCGCGATACCGATACCGGTGTCTTCGACCAGAAAGCGGACCCGCACTTCCCCCGCGCGACTGCGCGCGATCAACTGCGCGCACAAGCGAATTCCGCCCTGCCGGGTGAACTTGACCGCGTTATCGGCAAATAGTCCAAGTACTCGCGTGATCGAGCGAGTCTCGCCGCGCAACACGGTTGGCAGCGCGGGGTCGATCTCCAGCTTGCCGCCGAGGCCCTTTTCGCGTGCCTGCCTGAAAGCGCGCCGGCTGGCCTCGGCAAGCAGCCCTGACGGATGAAAATCAACCTGTTGCAACTCGACCCGATCCGTGTCCAGCCGCGCATAGTCGACGACGCCATTGATCAATTCAAGCAGATGCTCGGAAGCTTCGACAATGCGCCCGGACAGGTCATGCGGGGAGGTGGGCAGGGGTGCATCGCGCAGCAGACAGGCGTAACCCTGGATGGCATTCAATGGCGTGCGCAATTCATGGCTCATGGCGCCCAGGAAGCGGGTCTTGGCGCGACTGCCCGCTTCCGCCGCATCGCGTGCCTGGCGCAAGTCGGCCGCAAGTTGTTCAAGCTGCGCGGTTCTTTCTCCGACCAGATGCTCCAGATTGGCGTTGTGGCGCTGGATTTCGGCGCGGCTGGCGTCCAGATCACGATTGCTCAGGCTCAACTGGCGGTTTTGTTGCGTCAGTGTCGTGTAGATATCCACCAGGGCGTGGCTCAACGCAGCCGGCGGCGGCCTGGTCTCGGCTCCACGCGCCTCGTCATAGGCCTGGAGCGGCGTCGCGCCGGCTTCCAGAGCGCGCACCTGGCGAGCCATGGCCTGATCCTCGCCCAGGATGTGCAACACCAGCCAACTGGCGAGGAACGACAGCAGCCGGTCGCCGGTCACGCCGGCGTCGCCGGCATAGGCCCGCACCATTTCGCCGACCTGCTCGGCAAACTGCGCATGCGAAGCACGATGATGCGAACGGGCACGCTCATCCATGTGCAGCCGGGCCATCAACGCCTCCTCGGTCTCGAAGTGCGTCGCCGCATAGTCGAGCAAGCCGTCGAGCAATGGCGCGATGTCGCGCAACGATTCTTGGCTGGATTGGGCCAATAGCGGCGCAGCCTGATTCAACATGTCGACCAGTCCGCGATGCTGTTGATCGACAATGGCGATGCCGGTTTCGAGATGCGGGTTCCACACCATGAAGGTCATTGCGAACTGCTCCGCGTGCGTTGCCAAGCCTGTTTCAAGGTAGTCCAATCGCTGCTGAACAAGCCATATTGTCTACTGCCCCGTCGCCATCGAGCAAAGTCATGATTTCCAGCTGCCAAGTTACCTGTGTCCTGCCTTGTCCAGACTGAGCGAAGCCGCCGCTGCTTTTCTGCCTGACCGCGCGCGTCCCTGGCTGCTGGCGGCAGGTGCCATGCTTTTGGTGCTGGGCGGCGAGCAGGTGATCGAGCATTTTGCCCGGCAAAGCGCGCAAGAGCGCGAGCGCCGCGACGTGCTCTACCAGCTTGCCGAGCTGCGCGTGCGCTTGCGTGGCGAGATCATCTCCAACCTGTTTCTGGTGCATGGTCTGACCGCCGTGATCACCGCCAAACCCCGCATGCATCAGGCTGAATTCACCGCCATCGCGCAGGGGCTGGTGGACAAGCGCCACGCTCTGCGCAACATTGCCGGCGCACCCGGCATGGTGATTTCCCTGATCTACCCGATGGCCGGCAACGAAGCGGCGCTGGGTCTCGATTACCGCATCCATCCAACGCAGCGAGAAACCGCGCTGCGTGCGCGCGACAGCGGTGAAACGATTTTGGCCGGGCCGCTGGAACTGCAACAGGGCGGCATCGGCTTCATCGTGCGCGAACCGGTGTTCATCCCCCCCGATCAACGTTTCTGGGGCCTGGTGTCGTCGGTAATCGACGCAGATACGCTGTACACCAAAGCCGGCCTGCGTGCGCCCGACCTGGGTTTGCAGCTGGCCTTGCGCCACGATGGCGGCGCGGTATTTTTCGGCAATGCCGGCGTGCTGGACCGCAAACCGGTGACATTGCGGGTCGACTTGCCCGGCGCCACCTGGCAGCTTGCTGCGCTGCCGGCCGCAGGCTGGGGCCAACTGGCGCCGGAACTTGGCTTGATCCGTCTGATGAGCCTGCTGGCGGCGATGCTGGCCGGCGTCATGGCGTTCCGCCTGGCGCGCAGCAATCAGGCTCTGGCGGTCAACGCCACCCGACTGAACACCTTGTTGAACAGCATTCCCGACCTGGTCTGGCTGAAAGACCCGAACGGTGTCTACCTCGCCTGCAACCCGCGCTTCGAAGCGTTTTACGGTGCGCGCCAGGCGGACATACTGGGCAAGACCGACTATGCCTTTGCGCCGGCCGAACTGGCCGATTTCTTCCGCGCCAACGATCTCGCCGCCGTTGCCGCCGGCAAATCACGCCGCAACGAGGAATGGCTGACCTTCGCCAGCGATGGCCATCGCGAGTTGGCCGAAACCATCAAAACGCCGATGTACGACGCCAATGGCCACCTGCTCGGTGTACTCGGCATAGCCCGCGACATCACCGAACGCACCCGGGCCGAGCAGCAAATTCGCAGCCTCAACCGGTTGTATCAAGTGTTGAGCGGCATCAACGAAGCCATCGTGCGGCTGCGCGAACCCGATGCGCTGTTTCGGGAAGCCTGCCGCATCGCCGTCGAGCACGGCGGCTTCCGCATGGCCTGGCTGGGCATGGCCGACCCCGGCAGTGGCGAGGTGCGGCCGCTGGCCCACGCCGGTGTGAACGAGGGCTACCTGGAAGCGTTGCATATTTCGCTGGGCGACGATGAACACAGCCACGGCCCCACCGGGGTGGCGTTGCACGAAGGCCGCCATGTCGTGTGCAACGACATCGAGCACGATCCGCGCATGGCGCCTTGGCGCGCGGCCGCCATGCAGCGCGGCTATCGCGCCTCCGCCGCGTTTCCGATTCGGGTGGGCGGTCAGGTACGCGGCACTTTCAACCTGTATGCCGACAAGCCCGACCAGTTCGACGAAGCCGAATTGCGCCTGCTCGACGAACTCGCGCTCGATCTTGGTTTTGCGCTGGATTTCATCGCAGCCGAGAACGAGTTGCGCCGGCAGCGCGACATTCTCGACCGTACCAGCCGCCTGGCCCAGGTGGGCGGCTGGTGGTTCGATGTCGCCAGTCGCAGCGGCAGTTGGAGCGAAGAAACCGCGCGCATCCATGACGTGGAACCCGACGACAACATCAGCGTGGCGGCCGCCCTCGGCTTCCTGCATGAAGAATCGCGCCAACGCGCCGAACAGGCCATCCAGGCCGCCATCGAGCAGCCTCAGCCTTACGAACTCGAATTACAGTTGACCAGCGCCAAGGGCGTGGAAAAGTGGGTGCGCAGCATCGGCCAGCCGGTACTGGAAGACGGCAAAGTGGTGCGGCTGGAAGGTGCAATCCAGGACATCACCGCACGCAAACAGGCGGAACTGCAAGCGCGCCAGGGCGAGATCGTGCTGGATTCGGTATTCCAGGCGCTGCCCGACCTGTTCTTCCTGATGGATGCCGATGGCCGCATCCGTGATTACCGCGCCAGCCGCGACGCTCAACTGTATGTGCCGCCGTCAGAATTCATCGACAAACTCATGCAGGACGTGCTGCCGTCGTCCGCAGCTGCGCTGTTCAGCCAGGGCATGGACCAGGTACGTCAGCGTGGCTGCCTGACCACCTACGAATACGATCTGACGCTGCCGCAGGGGGTGCGTCACTTCGAGGCACGATTGAACCTGCTGCCGGGCAGCGACCGCTTCATCGCCGTGGTGCGCGACATCAGCGAACGCAAGCAGATGGAGGACGCGATCACCCGACTCAATGCCGAGCTCGAACAACGCGTACAGCAGCGCACCGCCGAACTGACTGCGGTCAACAAGGAAATGGAAACCTTCACCTATTCCGTGTCGCACGATCTGAAAGCGCCGTTGCGCGGCATCGACGGCTACAGCCGCCTGTTGCTGGAAGAACATGCCGCCGAGCTGAACGATGAAGGCCGTCTGTTCCTTGGCAATGTCCGGCATGGCGTCGAACAGATGAACCAGTTGATCGAGGACCTGCTGGCCTACTCGCGCATGGAACGGCGCAACCTGAACGGCATACCGCTCGATCTGGCGGAACAGGTAACGCGCGTGCTGGCGGAGCGGCGGGACGACATCGCGGCGCACGGTATGGTGGTGGAAGTCAATATGGAAGCTGCGCTGGAGGGCATCACCGCCCGCGCCGACCCGGCAGGACTCGCGCTGGTATTGCGCAACCTGATCGACAATGCACTCAAGTTCAGCCGCGACAGCCAGCCACCGCGCCTGACGCTGGACGCCACCGCCGATAAAGAAACGGTTACGCTGAAAATCAGCGACAACGGTATCGGCTTCGACATGCAATATCACGACCGCATCTTCGAAATATTCCAGCGCCTGCAACGTGCCGAAGACTATCCCGGCACCGGCGTCGGCCTGGCCATTGTGCGCAAGGCCATGCAGCGCATGGGTGGCCGCGTCTGGGCCGAGAGCGCGCCGGGCCAGGGCGCCACTTTTTATCTGGAGTTGCCGCAATGAATTTCGACCCCAACAACAGCCCGATCCTGCTGGTGGAAGACAACCCGGTGGATGTCGACCTGACCCTGCGCGCCTTCGCCCGGCGCAAGCTGCTGAATCCGATTCTGGTGGCCCGCGACGGCCAGGAAGCGCTGGACTGGATTCCGCGCTGGGAAGCCGGCGAAGCGATGCCGCTGGTCATCCTGCTGGATCTGAAACTGCCGCGCGTGGACGGCCTGGAAGTGCTGCGCCAACTGCGCAAACACCCGATCAGCCGCGATTTGCCGGTCGTGGTGCTGACCTCGTCGAGCGAGGACCGCGATGTCGAAACCGCCTACCACTACCGTGCCAATTCCTACATCGTCAAACCGGTCAACTTCGAGAAATTCATGGATGTCGCCGCGCAGGTCGAGCTTTACTGGCGCCTGCTCAATCATCCCCCCGTAAGCCCCACGCCGACCCCGACAAGCGAATGAATCCACCATGAGCCTGCGCATCCTGCACGTTGAAGACAACCCGATGGATGCCGACCTGACCTTGCGTCAACTGCGTCGGCAAGTGGCCGACATCGACGTCGATCAGGCCGTCTGCCTGGCCGAAGCGCGGCAGAAACTGGCTGCCCCCGACCGCTACGATCTGCTGCTGATCGATCTGAAACTGCCGGATGGCAGCGGTCTGGAATTGCTGGCCGAAGTTCGCCAGCGTCAGTTGCCGCTGGCCGTAGTCATGTTGACCGGCTCCGGCGATCAGGAAGCGGCCATTGCCACGCTGAAAGCCGGCGCTGACGATTACCTGACCAAGAGCGGCGCCGGCAACCAGCAACTGGGCGGCGTGCTGCAAGGTGCGCTGACCCGATTCCGCGCCGCCAGCCGCCGCTGGGCGCAGCCCTTGCGCGTGCTGTATGCCGAACACAATGCCGCCGACATTGACCTGGCACGACGGCATCTGGCGCGCTACGCGCCGCATATCCAGCTTGAAGTCGTTGCCACTGCCGAACAGGTGTTGGTGCGCTTGCCGGTCAAGGACGACGAAACCGGCAATATCGACGTGCTGCTGCTGGATTTCCGGCTGCCCGGCCTGGATGCGCTAGGCCTGACCAAGCTGCTGCGCCAGGAACGCGGCCTGAGCCTGCCCATCGTGCTGATTTCCGGCCAGGGCAACGAAGACATCGCGGTGCAGGCGCTCCGCCTGGGCGTTGACGACTTCATCATCAAACATGATGGCTATCTGCACGAACTTCCGGCCTGCCTGGAAAAAGTCCAACGCCAGGCTGAACTGGAACGCTACCGGCAACACCTGGAGCAACTGGTGGCTTCGCGAACCGCCGAGCTGCAAGCCGCGCTGCACCGCGCCGAACAACTGGCACAAACGAAAAGCGCCTTTCTGGCCAACATGAGCCACGAAATCCGCACACCGTTGAAC
>SXGT01519294.1_pt1 | contig 13216 bp, 10 predicted proteins | sample 3176221 | NCBI WGS metagenome assembly SXGT01 (sample SAMN11356862, study PRJNA531348) | freshwater metagenome | isolation source: freshwater sample F1-120 | place: China: Fuxian Lake, Yuxi | collected 2017-12-25
CAAACTCAAATGCAAAATTCCAAGCAGTCTGTAAACTCATCGCGGCCTCCGTGCGTGGTCTGAAATGGCTTTTAATCCAACCACTTAGATGCGCGAGGAGGCCGCTTTTGTCTCTAGCCGTGAATAATTCGAGCTAGCCGCCGGTCAATCCCGGCCGCAGGCACCGGCGGCTAGCGCCGTACCGCTCAAAGACAGCACGAAAAGCGATTGGACGACGCTGCAACTCACCCACATCGGCGACAATGGTCAGCGGTACTTCGATCAAGGGGACGGCTCGATCCTCGTGGCCGGCTACGCGCCGACGAAGTTCGCCGCCGTGTTTCAATCGCAACCGCTCAACCTGAAGAACATCACCGCAATCCGCATCGAATTGCTCAATGATCCAAATTTGCCGTGCAACGGGCCGGGCCGGAGCTTCATGGGGACGTGTGCGCTCACCGAGATCAGCGTCGAGGCGGACAACGCGGGACCGCCCGCCGCTCCGAAGCAGCCAGTCAAACTCGTCGCGGCGACGGCCGACTATGCGAATCCCGAACGAGTGCTCGAAGCCAACTTCTTTGACAAGACCGACAAGCGCCGAGTGACGGGTTCAGTGGCATTCGCGATCGACGGCAAAGACGAGACCGCTTGGGGCATCGACGCCGGGCCGGGCCGACGCAATCAACCGCGCAATGCTGTCTTCGTCTTCGACAAGCCGGTCAGTTACGAAAGCGGAACCGTGCTGAAGGTCACGCTCAAGCAGATGCACGGCGGTTGGAACAGTGACGACCACATGAACAACAACCTCGGCCGCTTTCGATTGTCGGTGACGACGGCCGAGAAGCCGATCGCCGATCCGGTTCCGGTCGCCGTCCGCACTGCTTTGTCAGTCGCTCGCGAGCAACGCTCGCCCGCTCAGCAAGCGGCGATCTTTTCCTATTGGCGAACGACCGTTGCCGAGTTCGCGTCCTTCAACGATCGCATCGAAGCCGCTTGGCAACGTTGGCCGAGCGGTTCGACTCAGTTGGTGCTCATGCCACGAGAGAAGCCGCGCGACACGCGGATGCTTGCACGCGGTGATTTCCTGAAGCCGACGAAAGCGGTGAGTGCTGGAGTGCCTGATTTCCTGCAAATGAAACCCTCGGCGAGCCGGGGTGCGTTAGCCCTCGGACAAGGAGCGGCCGACGAAGTCCGGGGGCTAACCCACCCCGGCTCGCCAAAAGTGCGTGCGGGAGATCGACTCACGTTCGCTCATTGGCTAACCAACCGCAGTCACCCGACGACCGCGCGAGTCATCGTCAATCGCGTCTGGCAGGCGTACTTCGGCACCGGCCTCGTCAGCACGAGCGAAGACTTCGGCACGCAAGCTGAACCGCCGAGCCATCCCGAACTGCTCGACTGGCTGGCCGTCGAATTCATGGAGCAAGGTTGGAGCTTCAAGCACCTGCATCGGCTCATCACATCGAGTGCGACGTATCGTCAAAGCAGCCGCGTCACGCCGGAGCTTTACGAGCGTGACCAATTCAACCGCCTGCTCGCGCGCTTTCCGCGTCAGCGCGTCGAAGGAGAAATCGTTCGCGACATCGCGCTTGCCGCGAGCGGCTTGCTCAACGAGAAGCTCAGCGGTCCAGCGATCTTCTCGCCATCACCGTCGTTTCTGTATCAGCCTCCCGCCAGCTACGGTCCCTTCACCTGGACCGAGGAGACCGGGGCCGAGCGTTATCGGCGCGGCCTCTACACGTTCCGCCGCCGCTCGACGCCGTACCCGATGCTGAGCAACTTCGACACTCCCAACGCCGACGCCGCCTGCGTCAAACGAACTCGCAGCAACACACCGCTGCAAGCGCTGACGACGCTCAATGAAGTCGTCTTCCTCGAATGCGCCCGCTCGCTGGCGCTGTTGGTTTTGCAGGACGGTGGTTCCGACGACGCGAGTCGACTGTCCTTCGCGTTCCGCCGCTGCGTCTCACGCGACCCGAACGCCGCCGAACAAAAGATGCTGTTGAGCTTGCTGCATCAACAACGGACCAAGTTTGCGCAGCCTGATTCGAAACCGTGGGAACTTGCCGCCAACGATCCAGCGCAACCTCCGGCGCTGCCGAATGGGGGCACTCCCGCCGATGCCGCCGCATGGACGGTCGTTGCTCGCGTGCTTCTAAACCTCGATGAAACGGTGACGCGGGAGTGATGAAGACAGAGAACACTAATCGGCGCTGATCTTCGCTAATCCGATCAGTGCAGATTAGCGAAGATCAGTGTTCCAAATTTCTTTGCAGAGAGTTCGGTCATGCTCAACTTTCAACTTCACCTTGATTCCGTCCGACAGGCGATCACTCGCCGTTGGTTTTTCAAAGATTGCGGCGTCGGACTAGCTTCGGCCGCGTTGGCATCACTGCTGGCGAATGACCGAGCCGACGCGGCAACGACGAATCCGCTCGCCGCGCGGCAACCGCACTTCGCTCCGAAAGCGAAGCGAGTGATTTACCTCTTCATGGCCGGAGCTCCTTCGCATTTGGAGCTGTTCGACAATAAGCCGGAGCTGGCGAAGTGGAACGGCAAGCTGCCGCCGCCGGACCTGATCAAAAATTATCGAGCGGCGTTCATCAATCCGAACTCGACGCTGCTGGGTCCGAAGTTCAAGTTCGCTCGACACGGCGACTGCGGGGCGGAGTTGTCCGAGTTGCTGCCGCATCTGGCCGAAGTCGTGGATGACATCGCGATCGTGAAGTCGATGGTCACGGATGCGTTCAATCATGCTCCGGGCCAGATCATGATGAATACCGGAGCCCAGCAATTCGGCCGGCCGAGCCTCGGCGCCTGGACGATGTACGGCCTCGGCAGCGAGGCTCAGGACTTGCCGGGATTCATCGTCTTCTCATCCGGAAAGAAGGGGCCGAGCGGCGGGCAATCGAATTGGGGCAGCGGCTTTCTGCCGACGGTCAACAACGGCGTGCTGTTCCGGTCGTCGGGCGAGCCGGTGCTGTTTCTCGACAACCCGCGCGGCATCGACTCGCAGACGAACCGCGAATCGCTCGACACGCTGCGGCAGTTGAACGAACTACGACTCGGTGTGGTCGGCGACCCGGAAATCGCCGCGCGGATCAGCGCCTTCGAGATGGCGGCCAAGATGCAAACCAGCGCGCCGGAGTTGATGGACATCACCAACGAACCCAAGCACATACTGGAGATGTACGGCGCGGAACCAGGTCGAGCGAGCTTCGCCAATAACTGCCTTCTGGCTCGGCGATTGATCGAGCGTGGCGTCCGCTGTGTGCAACTCTTCCACGAAGCGTGGGACCATCACGGCGGCCTGGTCGGTGGACTCAGAGAGCAATGCGGCGCGACTGACAAGCCTGCCGCCGCGCTGCTGCGAGACCTCAAGCAACGGGGCCTGCTCGACGACACGCTAGTCATCTGGGGCGGCGAGTTCGGCCGCACTCCGATGGTCCAAGGTGGCAACGACGGCCGCGACCATCACCCGAATTGTTTCAGCGTGTGGCTCGCCGGCGGCGGCGTGAAGCCGGGGACAACGCTCGGCGAGTCCGACGAGTTCGGCTTCAACGCGACGACCGACAAGGTCCACGTCCACGACCTCCACGCCACGATCCTGCACCTGCTCGGCTTCGACCACACCAAACTCACCTACCGCTTCCAAGGCCGCGATTTTCGTTTGACCGACGTGCATGGAAACGTCGTGACGAAGCTGTTGGCGTGAAGGTTGGAAATTGTCGCGCGCGGCCCGAAACCGCTTTTCAGCGCCGACATCCACCTGCACCGGGCGAAGCTGTTTGGATAAGGAGTTCGGAATGAAACAGAGCAGAATCCGTCACGCAACGATCCTGCACATGCTTGGCCTCGAACACACCAATTTCGCCGATCGTGTTCGTACCCGTGGTGTTCGTTTGACGGGAGCGAGGCGATGACGATTGACATCACTTTTTCGGGATCAGGCGGACTTGTCGCAGATCCATGACCGCGGCACCGGGCTTTTTGATGGCTTTGACACGCAGCTCGTAGCGGCCAGCGGTGTCCAGCAGGATTTCGCCCAGGGTTCGAGGCACGAAGTTTTGAAAGCCGCCCGTCTCCTGCACTGTGAGCGGCAGTACCTGTGGATCGGTTGTCGAACCGGCCGAAGCGACCTCAAACCGTACCTCGCTGCCGCCGCTGCCGTTGCCGCAGCCGACGAGAGCTTCGAGCTCAAACTTGCCTGGTTGGGTTACGGTGAATTCGAATCGAGCCCAATCTTCGGATCGCACCCAGAAGCCGAGCGTGTTCTTGTGTGGCATCGGTTCGTATCGCAGCATGATGCCGCGCACGTCAGCGGTGCGAGCGGGAATCACGATCTCGCCGTTTTCGGACTGAGGGTTTGGCGTGTAATTCGGATTCGGCTCCGGCATCCGTGCGCCGACTGAATTGCGCCACGCAGCGAGCTGTTCGGATAACTCGCGCACGCGGTCGGGTTCTTGCTCGGCGAGATTGCGCGACTCGCTGAGATCTTTCGCGACGTGAAACAACTCACGGCGACCCTCTTCGTAGAATTCGATCAGTTTCCATTCGCCGGCGCGAATGACCGCCCCCGGCTTGCCCCCTTGGTTGGCGTAGTGCGGATAGTGCCAAAAGAGCGACTCGCGAGCGATCATCCCGGACTGTTTGAGCAACGGCAGCAGGCTGACACCATCGGACTTGTGTGACTCGGTTTGTTCGAGGATGCAGACCTCGCGAATGGTCGGCAGCAGGTCGATGCCGCAGACCGGCACGTCGCTGCTGCTGTTCGCTTTGATCGAACCGGGCCACTTCACCAGCAGCGGAGTTCGGATGCCTCCCTCGTACAGCCAGCCCTTTCCCTCGCGCAGCGGAGCGTTCGACGTCGCCGGCGTGTTTTGTCCTTCGGTGGTCGCGAGCCCGCCATTGTCGGAGGTGAAGAGCACGATTGTGCGATCGGAAAGTTTCAGCTCGTCCAACTTCGCGACGATGCGACCGACCGAATCATCCAGGCTTTCGAGCATCGCTGCGTAAATCGGATTGTTCTGCTGCCCTCGGAACGTGCCGGCCACGGGATACTTTTTGATGACGTCCTCTTTGGCTTTCAGCGGTGTGTGCGGTGTGAAGTGCGGCAGGTACAGAAAGAACGGCCGCTCGCGATTCTGTGTGATGAATTTCTCCGCTTCGGTCGTAAGCCGATCCGGGAGGTACTCACCGTCGGGAGCCTCGCTCAGGCCGGGCATCGCTTTGCCGTTCGGCTTGCTGAACGGAGCGAAGTAACTCTGTGGCGAACCGGCTGCGTCGCCGGCGATGTTGAAATCAAAACCTTGCTTGGCTGGCTCAAAGCCTTCGCCGCCGAGATGCCACTTGCCGATGCTCGCGCAAACGTAACCGGCCGGCTTGAGCAAGTCGGCGATCGTCGTCGCTTCCAGCGGAAGATGATTTCGCAGCGTCGGCCGCTTGAGCCGGTGCATCGGACGATCGGGCTGTCCCGGCAGCCAGTCGGTCAATTGAAACCGTTGCGGGTATTGCCCGGTCATGATCGCCGCTCGCGACGGCGAGCAAACCGGACAGGCCGAATACGACTGCGTGAATCGCATCCCGTCCGCCGCGAGCTTGTCAAGATGTGGCGTCCGATGAAACTTGCTGCCGTAACAACCGAGGTCCATCGCTCCGAGATCATCGGCGACGATCAACACGACATTCGGTGGTTCTGCGGCGGTGAGGTTCGTGGCAGCCAGCAACAGCAATGTCAGTGCAATCAATCGGCGCATGAGAGAAGTCCTACGGACGAGATCGACTCGATCCAATGGCGTCAATCTTGGTGTTCAAGCAATTGTCAGCCTTGGCGTGGCAGCGTAACGTAACGCTCACTTTTTAAGAAATCTTACCCAGGAATCCTCCATGCCTGCCGTTCATGAGCGACCGCCTGCTCGCGTGTTGAGAACCCAACAAGGTGTTGCCCGCCGACCAGCGTGGGAGATCGCGCTCTTGTTTCCCGATCAAGGCCAGTGGTCAGAGGAGGAGTACCTCGATCTTGACAGTAACCTTTTGGTCGAATTCACCGACGGAAACATTGAGGTTCTGCCAATGCCAACCTTCTCCCATCAGAGAATCACTCTTTGGTTGCTGCAGCGGCTGCTTGCTTTCGTAGAAGCTCGTGATCTGGGCGAGGTTTTGTTCGCGCCTTTGCCTGTTCGAGTCGCGCCGCGAGTTTATCGGGAACCCGACATTCTTTTCGTATCCAGGAATCATGCCGACTGGGAAGAAGACCGATGCGCCGCTGGAGCGGACTTGGTTGTCGAAGTCGTCAGTCCGTCCAACAAGAAACGTGATCTCGTGCAGAAGCGGGCCGAATACGCTCGCGCGAAGATCCCGGAATACTGGATCGTGAATCCTCAGGACGGCACGGTACGTGTCCTCAATCTCAAAGGACGAACTTACGAGGAGCGGAAATTCGTGGCTGGCGAACAAGCGACATCGCGCGTGCTTGATGGATTTCAAGTCGCCGTTACCGACCTCTTCAACTCTGCCAGCAAGCCGCGCGAACGCCGCAAGAAATCTTGATCCCCACCATGATCGACTTAGACATCCTTCCTGCCGAACCGATTGCCGCTGCTCCGCCCGTAACGGCCAAGCGCCGTTTGCCGAGTTGGCTGAAACGGCCGATGCCGCAGCCCGGCATGGTTTACACGAGCAACGTCATCGCCGACCTCCGTTTGGAGACCGTCTGCGAAAGCGCGAAGTGTCCGAATCGAACCGAATGTTGGTCGAAACAGACGGCGACGTTCATGGTTCTCGGCAATGTTTGCACGCGGCCGTGCGGGTTCTGTTCGGTCCCGAAGGGGAAAACCGAGACGTTGCAAGCGGACGAGCCGGAGCGTGTCGCCGAAGCGGCCGAGCGTTTGGGTCTGCGATACGTCGTCATCACGTCGGTGACTCGCGACGACTTACCCGACGGCGGTGCCGAGCACTTCGCTCGCTGCGTGCTGGCCGTGCGCGAACGAACCGGAGCGCAGGTCGAAGTTCTGACTCCCGATTTTCTCGGCAACCGATCGGCGATCTCGCGCGTGATCAAGTCGCAGCCCGACGTCTTCAATCACAACACGGAAACGGTCCCTCGCCTGTATCACCGCGTTCGGCGCAACGCCGCGTATCAGCGAACGCTCGATCTGCTCCAGCAAGTCAAAGACGAAGCTCCTGACATGCCGACCAAGAGCGGGCTGATGCTGGGACTTGGTGAGACGCTCGACGAGCTGCTCGATGTCTTCGCCGATCTGCGAGCGGTCGGCTGTGACATGCTGACGCTGGGGCAATACTTGCAACCGACTCCAGACCACTTGCCGGTCGAGCGTTTCGTTCCGCCCGAAGAGTTCGACGAGATCGGTGTGCTGGCGAAGCGGCTCGGCTTCGGCATGGTGGCCAGTGGCCCGTTCGTGCGATCAAGCTACCATGCCGGTGAAATGGCGGCGGAGATCACGCGATGACGCTCGACACCACCGACTGGCAACCGCTCACGCTGCCGGAACTCGGTGCCGGAGAGCAACTGGTTCGCGTCAGCACTTGGCTCGCGCAGATCGATGAAGAGGTGTCGGCGGGCGACGCGGTGGTCGAGGTGCTGCTACGCGGGATCACGTTTGACGTCGAGGCTCCCAGCAGCGGCCGGTTACGGCGGATCGGATGTTTTGAGAACGACGTCATCGCAACCGGCGACACATTGGGGTGGATCGAATTGGATGATGCGGTTTCAGAGTCGTCGCCACGTTCGCCAGAACGTGGGCGATGACGCAGGAGCTCCACGTTCTGGCGATCGTGGCGACGGAGGAGAGTCAGCGGCATGAACTGGGATTCGATTCGGGGACATGGCGAACGTGTCGAGTGGTTTCGGCGAACCTTACGCCGTGGCCGACTCTCGCACGCGTACGTTTTCGCTGGCCCGGATGGAGTCGGCAAACGGCTGTTCGCTCGAACGCTGGCTCAGTGCTTGTTCTGCCAGCGGCACTCGAACGAAGAGCTGTTGGCGTGCGGCGAGTGCTCGGGCTGCAAGCAGGTCATGGCGGGATCACACCCGGATTTGCACGAAGTCAGTCGAAAATCGGGCAAGTCGGAATTCACGATCGACCTGTTTCTTGGTCCGCCAGAGAACCGTGGCCGCGAGGGGTTGTGCTACGACTTGTCGAGACTGCCGATGTCGGGCGATCGCAAAATTGCGATCATCGACGACGTGTCGGCGATGAACGTCGAGGCGGCGAATGCGTTCCTCAAGACGCTGGAAGAGCCGCCACCGAAGGCGTTGATCGTGCTCATCGCCGACAACCTCGACGCGCTGCTACCCACGATTCGGTCGCGCTGTCAGACGGTCCGATTTGATCCGTTATCGTCCCGCGATATCGCTGAACTGCTTGTCCAGCAAGAGTTGTTGACCGAGCCGACCGAAGCCGCTGCCTTGGCGGAACTCAGCGGCGGCAGCTTGGCGGTCGCGATGCAATTGCTCGACCCTGCGTTGCGCGAGCTGCGCGATGCGCTGTACCAGCAGCTCGCCAGCGGTGGATTTCAATCGTTCACACTCGCCGAGAAGCTGACTTCGGGAATCGAAGCGATCGGCGGCGACACGGCAACGCAACGACGGAACGCGCTGTGGCTGGTTCGCTTCGGCCTCGAATTCTTTCGAGCCGCCGCACTGCATTTGTCGGATCAGCCGCAAGGAGAGATCATCCCGGCCGCCGTCACGTTCGCGCGGGGCTTCGAGGCTCGCTCTCCAGAGGACTTCGAGTTCGTGATGAGCCTGTTTGAGCGTGTCGCCGAAACCGAACAGCACATCGAATCGAACGTCTCCGTTCCGCGTTGCCTGGAAGCTCTGTGCGAAGACCTCGGCCGCAAACTGAATCCGACGCGACACTGATTGGCGAACGCTCGCGATACCGTTATCAGCCGGCACGCGATAGCGTCCGGTTCAATGACCAGGCAACCGGACACTAGTCCCCAGCCCCTCTGACACATGGCACGCCACGAATCGGACCGCGAAGACCTGATGCAGGAGGCCACCGGCTTGGCTCGCCGAGTCGAGTGGCAGGTGCCGTTCATGGCCGATCCGGTCGTGGCCGGCTTCAAAAAGAACGGAGCGTGCTCGGTCTATTTTGGGGCCGAACCGGTTCTGCAATTCGATCCGGCCGGTCGGTTGCGACGAGCGTTCTTCGAGGGATTCTTGTTTCGGACTCAGGGAGCAACGCTGGCTCGGCTGCAACGGAACCGCACCGCCAGCGAATCGCAGCTTGTGCGACACGACCTGACCGATTGCGAACTCGCGACCTTTCGAGTCCAAGCGTGTTCGTGGCTGAGACAGTTGTTGCAAGCGATCGATCTCGGCCAAGCGGTGCGAACGCGACAAGTCCCTGAAGGGGACGAGGTCGTCCTCGATCTGTGCGCGGCATTGCGAACGGCACTCGCTGATGGACTACCGCTCGCGGCGGCGCTGCCTGGGAAACGGTGATCAGTGCCAATCACTCAGTAGTTCCAAGATTTGTGTGGGCGGCAATCGCCTTTATCCCGAAGGAATTACGTCACAAAGCCCAGTGTTGCACGCGAAGCGAGCTACCCTGGGATGGGAGAAGAGGTTCGCACTACCCTGAAAGGGTTGCGTCATTCGAGAACGTCGGAAGACGCAACCCCTTCGGGGTAAATCGGCCATTCTGATTCTCAACCCAGGGTAGCTCGCTTCGCGAGCAACCCTGGGCTATGTGACACAACTCCTTCGGAGTAAAGCCACACGCCAATCCCACGAACTTGGAACTACTGTCATTCAGCAATCAGCCAACTGCGACGTCATCGTACAGCCCCTCATCTTCCGGAGAATACCCGCCGAGAAACGCTTGATGCGTGCAAGTCGCACCCGACGTCTCAGCCGGTTGTACTGTCACCAACCAACGGCCTTCGCCGACACGTTCAGTGATCTCCTCTGGCAGAGAGAGCTTCTCACCCGGACCCAGTTCAATTTCACACTCAATGAGCATCATCGCATTTCTACCGCGACAACCACTTCACGGCGTCGTTGGCTTTCGCCGAAGCTTCTCCTGCGAAGAGCGTCGGTGGAGCACCGGCTCCTGCGGCCTTCCAACTGGCGGCGGTGAGCTTCGGGAGCTCCTTCTCACCGCTCAGCCAGACTTCGCTGCCAGCGGAGAGTGCGAGTAGTCCAGCGACGTCGCCGTACTTGACCGCTCCGGGCAGGAACTGCGGATCGTCGAATTCGGTCAGCGCTGCGAAGCGGAAGCCGGCGGTGTCGATCGCGGTGCGATCAATCGCGGGGCCGGCGATGAACTTCGCGGCGGCGGCCCACAGACCTGCTCCGCCCAGGCCAACGACGTGAACTTTCGATGCTCCGTGATCGTCGCCGCGCACGAAGCTGACGAGCGTCAGGATGTCGTGAACTCGTTGAGCGAACAGCGGGTGGTTGTAGCCGTAGGTGAAGCCGGCGAATTGGCGGTTCGTGTTGACCTTGCGATTCCGCAGCGGCGTGGAGGCTCCGGCCGGCACGAGTTCACCGGTGCCGAACACGTCCGGCGAGGTGACGCTGTAGCCGGCGTCGAGCAGCGTTTTGATCTCGTACTTCGGTGAGCCGTCCGCGTTGAACAAGCCCGACTTGCCGGACTCATCAACCCACACGACCACTTGCTTGTTCCACTTCTTCGGGTGCAGGAACACGATCGGCACTTCTTCCTGATGCTTCTTCAACCGCAGCACGTCGCCGAAGAAGATGTAGTCGCCCCGGTCTTCTTTCTTGATCTTCTCGCGTTCGATGCTCTTCGAGTCCGGCAGTTCGCGGCCGATGAGCACCTTCCAGCCGGTGCCGATGACGTCGCGGAACTTCGTCAGCGAGTTCGCGTCCGTCGGCGTCAGCGCGGCGAGCTGTTTCGCATCGTCGTTGGCCAGCGTCTTCGTCAGCGAGCGCTCGAAGTCGTCGCCGCTCGGCGGCTTCGGATGCTGGTCGTCCCAGACGGTCAGCGCCGCGATCGGCAGCGGTTGGAAATCTCCCTCGACGATCGGGTCTTTGTCGCCGAGCTTCAGATGCTTGTTGAACCACGAGTACATCGCGGCTCGGCTGGGTTGGTTGTAGTTGTGCGGGAAGTGCAGCAGGGCCGTCGTCTTGACGTTGTCCTTCGCGCCAAGCATTTCGTAGAGCTTGACCAACTCCGGCATCCCTTTGGTCATGATCTCTTTGGTCCAGTCGTCCGCCGCCGCCATGCCCAGCGGCTTGGGTGCGAACAGGCCGGCGAGTTCGATGTTGCCTGTGTTGACTCGCAGCAGCGAGCAGTTCTCGCAAGTGCAGCCTCCCTGCATTCCGGTTGAGACCATCACCGCCGGAAACTGCGCGGTGACGCGCGGATCAATCGCGGACAGGATGAAAGTCTGCGTCCCGCCGCCGCTCGCTCCGGTCACTCCGATGCGGTTCGGATCAACGTCTTTCTGGCTGAGCATGAAATCGAGAGCCGCGATCGAGTCCAGCGTTTGCAGACCCATGACGCTCTGCAATCTCGCTTCCGCTTGTGCGCTGTAGAAGCCCCACGAGTCGGCCTTTTCCATCGCCGGCCGTCGGTCGGCGTAGCGATGTACGAGAGCATGGCTGAGTTGCGTGCTGTCGGCGTTGCCGATCATGTCGTAGTGAAACACGACGCAGCCCATCCGCGCGAGCTGCACGCACCGCGCCTGCAACGGATACCGCCCCGAATTCTCAAACCGCTCGGCCCCGACGACGATCTGCTGTCGCACGGCCGCCTCACCGGCGTCGTAGAACCGCCCGTTGTTCCAATGCCCGTGAGGACAGAGTACTCCCGCGAACGGACCCTTCTTCCCCTTCGGCTTGAAGAGGCTGCCGGTCACGAAGAAGCCGGGAGCACTCTCGAAGTAAACTCGCTCGACGGTGAAGTCATCACGATCGACCTTGCCATGAATGACCGGCTTGAGCGGTCCCTTCGTCGGCATCGGCCACAAGCCCTGCGAGACGAGCACTTGCTTGCGAACGTAATCCGCTCGCTTGGCCCACTCTTCTTTCGTGGCCGGCACCTCCAGCGGGAAGTAGCCGTTCAAATCCTTCGGAGCACCCAGCCGCTTGTCTGCGGGGACTCGCCCATCGGGCAGCACCTTCACATCGGCGACGGCGAGCGAACTGACACAGCACACGACGAACGCAAGCAGCAGGCGGGTCATCGGCAGGATCTCCTTCAACTCGGTGGGACACGATTCTCTTCCGCGCAGATCGCGGAGGTGGGGATTTGAAGTGACCGACCGTGGAAACTCAATTCACAACCGATTCGAGGTCAGGCCGACTTTGGACTGCGACGACCAAAGTCGTCGCTTTTCAAAACACGATGTTCCGAAGTCGAGCGACCGTTCGAGAGCGGCTACGACTCATAACGTTGTTTGAAAAGCTGCGACTCTGGTCGCAGCAGTCCAAAGAGGCTCGATCGGATTGAACCTTGGCGACAACCTCGGCATGATCGTGAGGCGATTTCACTCCGCCCCTGACTTCGGAGCCTGCCATGCGCCGCGCTTGCCCTTGGATCGTGTTGGTCGCACTGATTTCAGTCATCGTGTCTGTTGGCTCAACGAACCGAAATCTTCAATCCGACGATCCGCCCGCGAAGAACGCCGCTCCGCCGACCGCCGCGAAGACCGAGCCAAAACGGATCGAAGTCCCGCTCAACGGGCATGTCTTCTCGCTGCCCGAAGGCTTCACGATCGAACTCGTCGCTGGTCCGCCGTTGGTCGATCGGCCGATCACCGCCAGTTTTGATGAAGAGGGGCGGCTGTGCGTCTCCGATTCGTCCGGCACGAACGATCCCTCGGCCAAGCAGCTCATCGACAAGCCGCATCGAGTCGTTCGCCTGGAGGACACCGACGGCGACGGCAAGTTCGACAAGAGCAGCGTTTTCGCCGACAAGCTGATGTTTCCGGAAGGGACGTTGTGGCACGACGGCTCGCTGTATGTGGCCACTCCGCCGAGCATCTGGAAGCTGACCGACACCGACAACGACGGCGTCGTCGACAAACGCGAAGAGTGGTTCAAAGGGAACACGCTCACCGGCTGCGCGAACGATCTGCATGGGCCGTACCTCGGCCCGGACGGGTATCTCTACTGGACGAAGGGAGCGTTTGCGGAACAGACCTATGATCGGCCGGTGCGTCCAAATGCAGGCGAGCCGGGGAGCGTCAGCCCCCGGACTGGTTCGACCGGGACTGACGCGACAGTCCGGGGGCTGAC
>SXGT01217360.1_pt1 | contig 13215 bp, 7 predicted proteins | sample 3176221 | NCBI WGS metagenome assembly SXGT01 (sample SAMN11356862, study PRJNA531348) | freshwater metagenome | isolation source: freshwater sample F1-120 | place: China: Fuxian Lake, Yuxi | collected 2017-12-25
GAGATCGCGGTCTTAGTCGGGCCTTCGGGCTGCGGAAAGACGACGGCGCTCCGGCTCGCCGCAGGACTCGTCATCCCGTCTTCCGGCAAGGTCTTCGTCGGCGGCGTCGACGTCACCGGCTCCCCTCCTGAACGCCGCGGGCTCGGCGTCGTCTTCCAGCACTACGCGCTCTTTCCCCACTTGACTGCGGAGAGCAACGTCGCCTACGGCTTGAAGGCGCGCGGCATCCGGGGCGAGGAGCTTCGCCGGAAGGTCGATCAGGCGATCGGCATGGTCGGACTCGGTCCGAAGGGAGGCCGTCGGCTCGACGAGCTTTCGGGCGGCGAGCAGCAACGCGTCGCCGTCGCTCGCGCGATCGCCTTCGATCCGCCCGTGCTCCTGCTCGACGAACCGCTCTCGAATCTCGATCTGGCGCTTCGGCGTCGCACGCGCGAAGAGCTTTCCGCACTTGTCAAGCGGCTCGGCCTCGCGGCACTCCACGTCACGCACGATCAGGAGGAGGCGCTGGCGATCGCGGATGCGCTCTACGTCATTCGCGACGGGAAGTCGGTGCAGTCCGGCCCGCCCGAGGACGTCTATGAACGTCCTACGAACGCCTTCGCCGCGCGCTTCCTCGGAGGCGCGACGGTGCTGCGGGCCGTGATCGGGAACGACGGCGCCGCCGTCACGCGCGGCGGATTCCGCTTTCCGCTTTCCGGGGATCCGCAGGCAGGTTCGACCGTCGATCTCGCGCTCCGCCCCGAACGCCTTCGCCTCGACCCTCCGAAACCGGAAGGTCCGAGCGCGGAGATCGTCTCGCGCACGTTCGCCGGCGGCGACGTCGTCTTCGGCCTCGATCTCGGGGGCGACGCCGCCGAGGCGCGCGTCCGTTCCGACGCTCCCTCCGCACGGTTCAAGCTCCGCGACAAAGTCGGCGTCTCCGCCTCGGGCGCCGTCCACTCCATGCCGATCGAGCCCGGTCCTTGAACGGCGGAAGGTTCGCGCGCGGCGCCGCGCTCGCCGCCGCCTTCGCCGTGCTCGCCGCTTTGGTGATCGACCCTTTGCGCGGGCTCTTCGCCGCGAGCCTCGCGGGCGGCGGTCTCGGGCGCTACGCGGCGCTGCTCGCCGAGCCGATCCACCGCGCAGCGCTGAAGGAGAGTCTCGTGCTCTCCGCGGCGAGCGTGATCGCGGCCTTCTTCGTCGGAGTCCCGCTCGCGTTGTTGACGCATGATCTCGGGCGGTTCGGCCGCATCTTGCGCGGCGCGGCGTTCGCACCGCTCCTCCTGACGCCCGTTCTCGGCGTGCTCGGCTTTTACTTCCTGTGCGGAAGGGACGGCGTGATCACGCGCCTCGTGCCCGGCTACGAGGGCGACTTCCGCGGCTTCGGAGCGGTGCTCGCGGTCCACGCGGCGACGCTCTTTCCGTTCTTCTTTTCCTTCACGGCCGCAGCGCTCGAACGCTTCGACCGCGGCCTGATCGACGCGGCGCGCTCCCTCGGGGCGACCCCCTTCCGTGCGTTCGTCGGCGTCGTGCTCCCGGCCCTCGTCCCCGGACTCGTCGGCGCCGGCGCCCTGACGTTCATGAGCGCGATGGCGTCCTTCACGGCGCCCTACGTATTCGGCGGCGGCGAGCGCGTGCTGACGGTCGCCATCGTCGTCGCCAGACAGGACGCCCCCGCCGACGCCGCGGCGCTGTCGATAGTGCTCTTGGCGGCCTCGTTGGCTTCGTTGCTTCCCCTTGCGCTTCTGCGGAAGCGCGCCGCCGGAGGCAAAGGATCCGGGGCGCGCTCAAGCCCGCTGGCGGGCGGGGACGGCACGCGCTTCGTGCGCGGAGCGGTCGCCGCCGTCGTCTCGGCGATCGTTTTTCTTCCGCTCGCCGTCGTGCTGCTGGTTTCGTTCAAGTCGGACGGACGACTCGGACGCGAGAATCTGTTCGCCGGACTTTCGACCGAGCACTACCGGGCCGCGCTCTCCGGGATCTTCTCCCGGGACGGATTCGGCCCGACGGCGGAGCTTGCGGCCTGTATCGGGCGAGCCCTTCTTTTCGCCGCGATCGCGACCGCCGTCGGCGCCGTGTTCGCGCTCGTCCTTTCCTTGGCGGGACGCGACGTGAAGGGGCCGGTCCGCGTCGTCCTCTTCGCGGCGGCGGCGTTGCCGTTCGCGGTTCCGGGGACGGCGCTCGCGCTGGCGCTGCTTGAGTCTTTCGCGACGCGCGGACCGCTCGGAATCGGCGGCGGCCTCATCGGCTCGGTCGCCATCCTTCCCCTCGCCTACTTCGTCCGCAACATGCCGCTCCAAGTCCGCGCGACGGAGGCGGCCATGGCGCAACTTCCGTCCGACGTCGAATCGGCGTCGAGGACCCTCGGCCGCGGTGCGGTCGCGACCGCGCTGCGCGTCACGCTTCCGCTCCTCGTCCCGGGCGTCGTCTCCGGCGCGTTGCTCGCCTTTTTCGCAGGCGCGGGCGAGTTCGTCGCCTCCGTGCTGCTTTGCACCGTGTTCACGAAGCCCGCTTCGGTCGCGATCTACGAGCAATTCGCCGGCGCGGACTTCGGAGGTGCTGCGGCCGCGGGCGTGCTCCTCGCCGTGCTGACGGCGTTGGCGGCCGTGCTCCTGCGCGTCGCCGCGAATCTCGTCGCGCGCGTCCGCTGATCGACGCGGCGACCGGCCGTCAAAGCCGGACTTCGACGTACGCGCCCGATTTCGGCGAAAGCTTGACCGGCGCACCCCCGGTCGGCGGCAGGATCTCCGCTTCGATCGGACCGTGGTCTTTCGGCAGTCCGAAACGCAGGCGCGGATCCGACGCCGAGGCGTAGCTCCGCGCCGTCCGCGTCTCCGCCTTGATCGAGCGTCCGGCGGTCCTCACGAGGACGGTCGCGCCGAGCACGTCGGCGCCGCGAGCGTCCCGGATGCGGAGACCGAACCACGCGCCGCTCCGCACAGAATCGTTCCTGAGCAGTCGGGCCGGGCCGTCGCGGTCGACGATCAGGACGTCGTCGTCGCCGTCGTCGTCGTAGTCGCCGAACGCCGCGCCGCGGGACGTCGCGCAATGCGACATGGCGGGGCCCGCCGTACGCCCGACGTCCTCGAAACGGCCCGGGCGCACTTGTCGCAGGACTTGATCGGCTTCGGCGTACGGGTCCCGCGGATCGCAGGGCGACGTCGACGCCTCCACCCGGCCGTTCGCTACGAAGATGTCGAGAAGTCCGTCCGAGTCGAAGTCGGCGAAGCCCGTACCGAAGCCGGTGTGCGGACGAGTCGGCGCGGCGAGCCCGAACGCGGCGGTGCGATCCTCGAACCGCTCCGTCATACTCAGGTAGAGAATCGCGGACTCCCGGTCGAGGTGGACTTTCCAGAGATCGAGATCCCCGTCCCGATCGACGTCTCCCGCGTCGACGCCCATGCCGGCCTGCGACTTGCCGAGTTCGTCGACGGCGACGCCGAGTTCGAGCCCCTGCTCGACGAACGTCCCGTCTCCGCGCGCGATCCATGCGAAGCTCGGCATCTGGTCGTTCGAGACGTAGACGTCCGGCCGGCCGTCGGCGTTCAAATCCGTGACGACGACGCCGAGCGCCGTCCCGGCCCGCGCGCGGAATCCGGCGGCTTCGCTCGCATCGAGAAAGCGGCCGCCGCCTTCGTTCCGAAAAAATCGCGAGAACCCGCGCGCACCGTAGGCCTGCGGCGAGCAGTAGTCGCGCGCACCGGCGAAACCGGTGCAGCGTTTATCCGTAAAGGCGGGAACGTTCCGCCAATCGACGTACGTACCGACGAACAAGTCGAGATCACCGTCCCCTTCCGCATCGAAGAACGCGGCGGTCGTCGACCAGCCGGGAGCGTCGATGCCGGAGACGGCGGTCGCGTCCGAAAAGACGCCGCCGTCGTTCCTCAAGAGCCGGTCGGCCCCGAGTGCGACGACATAGAGATCGACGTCGCCGTCGCCGTCGTAGTCGCCCGTCGCGACGCCCATGCCGTACGTCCCGGCAAACACGCCCTTCGGCAGAGCGGACGAAGTCACGTCGGCGAAGCGCCCGTTCCCCAGATTGCGGAACAACCGATGATCGGGCGCCACGGCCGCTCCGCCCGAAGCGGCCATCGCGCCGGAGTCGACGAGAAACGCGTCCAAGAGGCCGTCGCCGTCGTAGTCAAGCCAAGCGGCGCCGCCGCCCATGATCTCCGGCAGGAGGTACTTGCCTCCGGCGCCGGACCGATGGCGGAACAAAAGTCCGGCCTCATGAGCCGCCTCCGTAAAACGGATAGGACCGGTCGCCGAATTCCGATCGACGGCCGGCGTTCTTCCGGCGCTAAGTCCCCCTTCGGACGCGCCGCCGTCGCCGCAGCCTCCGATCGCCAAGACGAATCCGAGCCACGCCGCCGGTTGCGTCCGCCGCTTCAACGCAAGGCTCCGACGACGGCGAGGCCCCGCTTCGCGTCCTCGTTGCGCGGATCGATCGCAGCCGCGCGCTCAAACGCCTGCCGCGCCTCTCCGTTCTTCCGCAAGGCGAGCTTCGTTCGGCCCAAGAGAATCCAGACCAAAGCCCGATCCGACAAACGGGCGGCCGCCTGTACGAGGTGCGATTCCGCGGACGCATGGTCTCCCGTCGCGGCGAGCGCGGCGCCGAGCAGAAACGTCGCATCGGCGTCGTCCGCATCCACCTCTAGCGCGATCCGCGCCTCACGCGCCGCCAGCGAGGCGTCGCCCTGATCGAGTCGAATCGATGCCAGCATGGTCCGCAATCTGGGCGCGGACGGATCGAACGCCAAGGCGCGATCGTACTCCGCGGCCGCGCTCTTGAGATCGTTCTTCCGGACGTAGGCTTCGCCCGCTTTGCGCGAAAGCTCGGCCCCGCCTTGGCCCGCCGCTTCCGCCTCGCGCACGGCGTTCAACGCCGCATCCACGCGCCCTGCGGCAAGCAGCGCTTCGACCCGCGGCAAGGCGCCCGCGACTTTCGCGCCGAGGCGCTGGACTTCGCCGAACCACGGATCGCGCACGATTTCATTGCGGACGACGGCGGGCGCTGCGGCAGCCGGGGCCGCGGGAAGCCCCGACGCCCGACGGAGGACGCGTCGGTACTCTTCGGCATGCGGGTCGCCCGGACGAAGCCGTAACGCCGTCTCGACCGCGGCGAGCGCGCCCGGAAGATCGCCGTTCTCGCGCCGCGTCCGCGCAAGGATCACGAAGACCGCCGAATCGTCCGCACCAAGTTGCGCGGCCCGATCGGCCGCCGACGCCGCGGCCGCGAAGTCTCCGCAGTCGAGCAATGCCCGCGCGCGCTCCCGGACCGGCCATAGCGCTTGCGGATCGATCGCGGACGCCGCCGCAAAAGCCGCGGCGGCCTCCGACGCGCGCCCGTCCGAGGCGAGGATCAAGCCGCGGAGATGACGAAGCTTCGGATCGCGGTCGCCCAAGAACTCCGCCCTCGCGTAGGCGGCGAGCGCGAGCATAGGCGCTCCGAACGCGTGATAGGCCCGGCCGAGAGCGGCAAAGGCCGCCCTGTCCGTCGGAGACGCCCGACATCGCCCGATCGCCGCTTCGAGCAACGGCACGGCCTCCGGCGCGAAGGCCGCAAAGGAAGCCGGCGCCGGAACAAGGACCGGCTCCTCGAGCGGCTTGTCGCCGCATCCCGCCGCGATTGCGACGCACAGCGCCGAAACGACGAAGGCCGGACGAATCCGGCCTTCTCGCACGCCGCCCCGGATGCGGGACGTGGTCATGATTTCGACCGAGTCCGTACTCAGAGCAGCGTCATGTTCAGGCGGTTCGAGATCATGAAGAGTTCGTTGGTCGTCTTCGCCGTGTCGAAGGCATACGCCTGCAGGGCGATCATCCAGCCCCCGAGCGGCGGGAGGTTGGTGAACGTCTGCACGAAGGAACTCGCGGCGTTCGTCTTGTAGGTCGGGACCGGCGGTCCGAGGATGCCGAGGCCGTCGAGCGCGAACAGCGAAGGCAACGGCGCCAGAATGCTGGTCCAGATATCGCCGACTCCCGGGATGGTTACGAACGGCGACATGGACTGCACGTCGAGCGCGATCGTCAGCGGCGAATTCGCCTGACTGTGCTTGACGCTTATCGACAGGAAGCCGATCGACGAAACGTACGTGGTGGTCAGTCCCCGCCACGTGGCGGTGAAGTTCACCGAGTTGCCGGAAGGCGTCGTCGCCGTGACGATCGGATTGACGGACGTGAGGTTCGTCAGCGAGGGCGTGACTTCGGCGAAGCCGTTCGCATCCGTAAAGATCGGCTGCGGCGGCATTGTGACGTTGGAGGACCCCGTAAACGTGACCGGGGCGCCGACCATCGGCAAGCCGAACTGCAGGACTTGAACTTTGAGCGGGGCGTACCACGACCAGCCGGCGTTCACGGCTTGCGCGTTGCCGGAGACGATCGAGACGTTCGGAAGGTTCGCCGTCGACTTGATGCGCCGGATCTGATTCGATCCGGCCTTGCAATAGTAGAGCGCGCCGTCCGTGCCTTGAGCCGCGTCGGTGATCCCGCCGTAGGTGCCTGCGGTGCCCCACGTGACCGGCGCCGCGAACGACGTCCCGTTCCAATCGAGACGACGGATCGTCCCCTCGTAGTAGTCGACGTAGAAATAGTCGCCGTCGAACGCTGCGCCGAAGTCGGACAGTCCGGCGCCCGTGCGGTAGCGGCCGAGCGAAATGATCGAGCCGGCGCCGGTCGAGTGATTAATGGTCGCGATCGGTGCGGTCACTACGACGGCGCCTTGACCGCCGCAGTTGGCGGGTAGGTAGGAGGCGTTGCCTTCGAACCAGGGCCAACCGAAATTCTGCCCGCCCCCCGCGGGGACTTGGTCGACCTCCTCCCACGAGTTTTGCCCGACGTCCGCGATGAAGAGTTCGCCCGTCGGATGATCGATGTGGAAGCGGAAAGGATTACGAAGGCCCTTCGCGTAGTGCAGCTTGCGGTTGTCCGAACCCGTATTCCACGGATTTCCCCCGACGGGAATCAGCGCGGACTTCGCCGGCGGACCGGTACCGACGCCGGGCATCGCCGCCACGTCGAGGCGCAGCACGCAGCCCGAGATGATGTCGAAGTTCTGCGCATTGCAGGTCGAGGCGTCGTCGCCGATCGCCAGATACAGCAGGCCGTCGGCGCCGAAGCGGATGGTGCCGCCGTTGTGGTTGAAGGCGCTGTCGAGCGAATCACCGATCAGGATGTATTGATTCGCAAGCGTGACCGCCGTGCTAGTCGGATCGGAGAGCCCGGCGCCGGAGGCCGTCCACATCGACAGCACCATGTTGGCCGGCGACGTCCGGCTGTACCACGTGTAGACGTACGGGCGCGTCGGGAACTGCGGATCGACGCACACGGAAAGCAGGCCGCGTTCGCTGCCGGTCGAGACGCCGGGGACGGTGACCATCGTGGCCGAGGCGCCGGTGGTCGAACGGATCTTGACGGCGGCCGAGAATTGCTCGCAGACGGCGATGCGGCCGTCCGGAAAGAAGGCCATGCCGGTCGGAACGTTCAGGCCGGACCAGACGACCTCGTCCAAAAAGCCCGCCGGGGGCGTTTGGGCGAAACCGACGGCCGAACACAAGGCGACGGCGAAGATGGCGCGATACGACTTCATCATGAACTTCCTGTGAGTGGTCGTCGGGGGGATGGTCCGACGCTTCGATCCGCCCCTCTTAGGGGCGTGCGCACGGCCGGACTATACCGGGCGGCAGGCCCTCCGAGCAAACTCAATCCGGGTTCCCCGGAAACTACCGCTCGCGGCTACATTCACCCCATGCGCATCGCCGCCGTCGACCTCTTCCCCGTAGAGCTCCGCATGCACGAGCCGTTCGTCATCGCCACGATGACGGTCACGACGGCCCGAAGCCTTTTCGTACGCATCCGCACGGACTCCGGGCTCTACGGTTTCGGCGAGGCGCAGCCCTATTGGCGGATCGTCGGGGAGACCCCGGGGACGGTCCTCGAAACGGGAAAGGACTTCGCTCGAATCCTCCTCGGACGGGATCCTCTCGACATCGAATCCCGACTCGGCGACCTAAAATCCTATTTGGCCGGGAACCGCACCGCGCTCTCCGCATTCGACATGGCCTTGCACGACCTCCTCGGCAAAGCAGCGGGACTCCCCTTGTACGCCGTTTTAGGCGGAGCGCGTCGATCGTTCGCGACCGATCGGACGGTCGGCCTCGGAGCCCCGGCGAAGATGGCGGCCGACGCGCGGGTCTTCCGCGAACGGGGCTTCCCGGCGATCAAAATGAAGATCGGCGCGGACCCGGCGATCGACGTCGAGCGCGTCTTCGCCGTCCGCGCGGCGGTCGGCCCCGGCGTACCGCTTCGGCTCGATGCGAACCAAGGCTACGACGAACCCGCCGCGATCCGTGTGCTTACCGCCGTCGCCTCGGCCGACATCCAATATTGCGAGCAGCCGGTACCCGCATGGAACGTCGCCGGCCTCGCGCGCGTCCGCGCCAAAGTCGCGGTCCCGATCAACGCCGACGAAGCGGTCTTCGATGCGCACGACGCCTACCGCGTCGCCGTCGCCGGAGCCGCCGACTACGTGAACATCAAGCTCTCGAAATCCGGCGGCGTACGTGAGGCATTAGCCGTGGAGGCCGTGGCGTCCGCGGCGGGCCTCGGCGTCGCCATGGGATGCATGACGGAGACGCGCCTGGCGCTCACCGCCGCCGCGCACGTCGTCTGCGCGCGACGGTCCTTCCGATTCGCGGATCTCGACGGGGCGGATTTCCTAGCCGAAGACCCGATTCAAGGCGGCATGACGATCGACGACAAGGGAGACGTCGGACTGACCGACGCCCCGGGACTCGGAATCGACGTCGACCCGGCGTTCCTACGCCGATTCCCGTGCGTCGTCGTCACGGACGGGCCGTCTACCGCCTAAGGCGGCAGGACCGCCGCCTTACGACTCGGCGATCGCCGCGTCGCCGCAAGGTGCGACGCAGCGCGGAGCTCAACGCGGCGCGATCTTCAGGATGAATCCGTCCGTCCCGCCCGCGAGCTTCGGCTGCGGCGCACCCGGCGTCGCGCTCAAGTTCTTCGAGGACGTCGTGCCGACGAGCCACGCGGAGCCGTCTTTAAGGAAAGCGATCGAGCGCAACGAGTCCGTCCCTTCGCCGCCGAAGAAAGAAGAATAGACGAGTCGCGCGCCGTCGGCGGAGATCGCGACGACGATCCCGTCCGATTTGCCGCCGCCGAATTTCGGCTGCAAAGCGTCGGGCGTCGTCGGAAACGCCGAGTCGGACGTGAATCCGACGCACCAAATCGAACCGTCGGGACCGAGCGTCGGCATCAAGAGGTTGTCGTCGCCCTTGCCGCCGACGAACGTCGCAAAGACGACGCGCGAGAGATCCGGTGCGTAGCGGACTAAGAATCCGTCGTTCACCCCGCCGAACGCCGTCCGCCACGCGCCCTTCGTCGCCGGGAAGTCGTGCGATCCGGTCGAGCCGGTCACATAGATGTCGCCGGTTGCCGTCGAAAGCAATCGATGCTCGGAGAATTCGTCTCTCGCTCCGCCTAAGAACGAGGCGGCCCGGACGGTCGAAAGATCCGGAGCCAAGCGGACGATCGCGGCGTCGAATCCCCCGCCGAGCGCGGGTTGAGGCGCGGTCGCGGTCGCCGGAAAATCCGGCGAAGCCGTCTGTCCGGCATAGAAGACTTCGCCCTGCGGTCCGAGCACGACGCCCGCGACTTCGTCCCCCGCCCGGCCGCCGATGCGCGCCGAAGCGACCAATCGAGCGCCGTCGGCGGAAAGCTGCGCCACGATGACGTCGTCCTGACCGCGAGCGGCCGTCAAAGAGGCATCCGTCGCCGACGGGAAATCCCCTCCCGAATAGCCGACGACGACCGGGCGGTCGGCGGAGTCGAGCGCGAGCCCGGCGCGCGGAAAATCGGACTCCGAACCGCCGAGAAAAGTCGCATAACGGAGGGACTTCAGATCCGGCGATACGCGGGCGACGTACCAATCGGCGGAGCCTCCGCCGTAGCGCGGTTGGAACGACCCGGGCGTCGTCTTCATATCCGGCGAGCGCGTCATGGTGGTGAACACGAGATCGCCGTCCTTCGCGCGCTCGAGTCCGTACACGTTTCGTTCCTGCCGCGAGCCGCCGAAGTACGACGCCGTAACGAAACGCTTGCCGTCCGCACCGAGCCGGCCGATCCAACAGTCGCCGCCGTAGCCGCCGGTCACGGGCTTCCGACTCGTGTCTTCGCCGCGGTGGGACGTCCCGAGCACGCCGGGCGTCGTCGGAAAGCCGGGGCCGCCCGCTTGCCCCGCGATCCAGACCGAACCGTCCGCTTCCGGGAGGGCCTCGCGCAATTGATCGTCGGCGGCAGAGCCGAGATAGGTCAACGACGTCACCTTGAAGCGCGCCGCGGCGATCCGTTCCGGCGAAGGTGCGGCCGCATCTTCGCAAGCGGCTCCGATAGCGGCGAACGCGACCGGCAACGTCAAAACGACGAACGCGCGCGGCAGGACGGACGAAGACATGGGCGGATTTCCGTGACGCCGTGCGGGCGGCGCCGAGACCTCGGCATCATAGCCGCTTCGTCGGGACGCTATCCTACGCCCATGCAGTTCCATGACGTCCGGCTCGATCCTTCCGCTCACCGGGACTTGCGTCCGACCGAGGGCCGCTCCGACCTCCGATCCGCGGCGTCTTGGAAACGACTGCCCGTATCGCTCGCCGTATCGACGGTCGCGGTTTGGCTCGTCTCTGCGCTGACGTCGTCCTTCGCCTCCGCGCAAGACTCGCGGATGTCGCTCGTGCGCCCCGGTATCGACGTCCTGCTTTCGGAACGCCCCGCCTTGCTCCGCGGCAAGCGCGTCGGACTGATCACGAACCCGGCCGGCGTCGATGCGACGCTTAAGCCCACCGCCGATCTCCTCGCCCGGGCGGAAGGGGTCCGTCTCGTACGGCTCATGGCGCCGGAGCACGGCATCCGCGGCGACGTTCCGGCCGGCGATTCCGTCGCGGACGCCGTCGATCCGGTCACGGGCGTGCCGGTCGCCAGCGTCTATGGAAAAACGCGCCGCCCGACGCCCGAGATGCTCGCCGATCTCGACGTCGTCGTTTTCGATCTGCAGGACGTCGGTTCGCGCACCTACACCTTCGTCTCGACGCTCGGCGAAACGATGATCGCCTGCGCGGAAGCGAGGAAGCCGCTCGTCGTCCTCGATCGGCCGAACCCTCTCGGCGGCCTCCTGATGGAAGGTCCCGTTCGTCGGGATGAGTTCTTCAATTTCATCTGCTGGGGTCCGGTGCCGGTCGTCCACGGAATGACGGCGGGCGAACTGGCGAGGCTCTACGCGGGCGAGATGAAGATCGGTTGCGACTTGACGGTCGTGCCGGTGCAAGGGCTCACGCGCCGGATGCTCTGGCGAGACACCGGGCTCGATTGGACCATGACGTCGCCGCACATCCCGCGCGAGTTGCAGGCGTACCTTTACGTCGCGACGTTGATGATCGGCGGCATTGCGAAAAACGTCTCGGACGGCGTCGGTACGACGCTGCCGTTCGAACTTCTCGCGGCCGAGTGGATCGACGGGCCCGCGCTCGCACGCGCCCTCGAAGCGGAACGCTTGGCCGGCGTGCGTTTCCGCGCCCTCTCAGTGCAACCCTTCTACGGAAAGTTCAAAGGGAAGGTGTTGCACGGAGTGCAGCTCTTGCTCGACGACCCGGGGATCCACCGGCCGCTCCGTACGGCCCTGACCTTGCTGACGACGCTCGAAAAACTTCACCCCGGGCGGATCGAGTTCGAGGACGAGAGGGTCGTCGGAGTCCACTGGGGCCGTGCGGATGTCGCGGGGCTCGTGAAAGCCAAACGGAGCGCCGCGGAGATCGAGGCCATGTTCGCCGCCGACCTCGCGGACTTCGCGCTGCGCCGCAAGCCCTATCTGCTCTACCCCTAGAGCGTCGGACCCGGCGAGCGCCGTCCGCTCCGACGCCTTCGAAAGCGACTCGGCTATTGCACCGAGACGACCACGGCGGGCGGCTGGTGAAACAACCCGTTCCGAGCCGTGTCGTCGAGGACGACGGCTTCGAAGCGCAACGAGAAACCTGCCAACGCGGGCGAGGGCGGCAGGAAGGCGGAGAAACTCCAGACTCCGGCCGCGTCGAGCGCCGATCCGGGGAGCGGCGCACCATAGACGCCCGCGTCCGCGAGCCGCACGGACACGGCGGGATCGATCTGAGTGAACCCGAAAGCGTCGAGCGAGACGAAACCCGGATCGAGCGCCAACAGGACGACGATCGCGCTTCCGGGAGTCGAGGAAAGCGTCAACGCGACCTCCGTTCCCGGCGCAACGACGTCGGCGACCGGCGTGAACGCCGCGCGGCCTCGCGCGAGGCACGGCGGCGACGAAGGATCGTGCATGATCATGACCGCATGCGCGGCTGATAGCGGCACCGCTACGACCGAGTAGGGACCGGGCAGACGAGTCGCGATATCGATGTGCCCGAGCGGATGGGCGGTCCACGACCCGTCGATATGCGCCGCGTCTCCGCAGCGGACTTCTAAATGGCCGCCGTGGTGATCGCCGTCGGCATAGACGACGGCGCCCGGATCGACGTCGACCCGGCAGCCGTCCAACATGAGATGCCCGGCGTCATGCCCGCCGAGTCGAACGTCCCCGCCGGACGTCACATGGACGCGATGTCCGGCCATCACGTCGATCATCCCGGCGCCGGTATGGTCCGTCAGACCGGAAGCGTCGAGGACGCCGGATACGACGACGTCCTCTTCGGCCATAAGAAGGATCGAACCGCCGAGACCGTCCACCACGAAAGACGAGACATCCACCGTCCCGGGGACGGACACCGTGCCCGCCATGGAACGGACCTGCGCCGCGCCGGGACCGGTGCCGTGCAAGACGAGCGTCCCGGCGAGCACTGCATCGTCGTCGGCGGTCAGCGTCGCAACGCCCCCCGCCGCAAAGAGCGACGCCCCCGCGGACGCCGTGCCGGCTCCGAGCCAATACAAGCCGCCTCCCGCCGAGACGTCGAACGAACCGCCGAAACCGTCCTCGCCTTCCGTCGACGCCGACCACAGCGCGCCGACCGACAACGTGAAATCGCCGCCCGCGGCCGCTGAGATGAGACCGGCCGGACCGAAGGCGCCGCCGTCCGCCCGGATCGTTCCTGAAGAGACCAATGCGGCGCCCGACGAAAGTTGCACGGATCCCGCCGCGGCGATCGCCGGAGTCGGGAGTTGCGCCGTCGATACGTCGATCACGCCGGACAACGCGAGATCGCC
>SXGT01016066.1_pt1 | contig 13214 bp, 11 predicted proteins | sample 3176221 | NCBI WGS metagenome assembly SXGT01 (sample SAMN11356862, study PRJNA531348) | freshwater metagenome | isolation source: freshwater sample F1-120 | place: China: Fuxian Lake, Yuxi | collected 2017-12-25
AGTCGGTGCCTCGCCACACGTCGCTCGCGCCATGTGCTTCGCTCCCCAACACGATCGCGGTGGCAACTCGAAAATCGCAGTCGCTGTAGTTCGTCACGGCCTCGGCCCGTCCGACCACGATTCTCGCCGCTTGTTGTTGCAGCCACTTGCGACACGTGACCGCGTCGGTGACCGCCGTCGGCACGGCAAACACGGTTCCCAGACTGGCACGGATGACATTGGGATTATAGACGTCCGTCCCCTCCCCACAGACGATGACTCCCTGTGCACCGGCGCCATCGGCACTTCTCAACACGGCGCCCAAGTTCCCTGGCTTCTCCACGCCGTCCAAGACGATCCACAGCGGTTGTTTGCCCATGGGCAAACGGTCCAACGTTGACGCGGGAATGGTTGCGACCGCGACGAGCCCCTCGTTCCGCTCGCCAAATGCCAGCCGATCCAAAATTGCGGGGGGTACTGAAAATAGGGTCGCCCCTTGCTGCCGCAAGCGATCCAACACCCGATCGAGAGACAAAAGGTGGCCAGCGGACGATGCGGTCCCATCCGCCCGATCACAACAAAATACCTCCTCGATCCTCACGCCACCTTCTAAGGCGCGAACAATCTCGCGCTGGCCGTCCAGGATCGTTCGCCCCTGCTGATTTCGGCCGCGCCGAGTTCGCAGGCGAAGGGCCCGTTGCACGCGTGCATTGCGAGGATTGCTGATGGATTCCGGAGACAATGCACACCCTCCCCATTCACCGACCAAACGGCCGCTGGCACTGGCATTGGAACCTATTAGTCTAATCCCTATTCGCCGCGTGGGCGAGTTCAGCCCGACCAGCGCGCCACGACGCCGGCATCCAAGGACCGACCGTCCGCCGTGTGCAGGCGCAACTCCCGGGCGTCGACTTGGCCTCGCGGAATCGCAAACGCCTCCCCCAGTGCCTGCGTCAACTCGTCCGGTCCGAGTCCGGGGGTGTGACACGTGAGCAGGATCAGGGCACGATGCGCTGCCGTTAGTTGGGCGCAGTCGCGCAGCAATGGCAGGAGGTCCTCCGAGATCTTCCAAGGCCGACCCGTGGGGCCATGGCCATAGGTCGGCGGATCTAAGATCACTCCGTGGTATTGCCGTCCGCGGTCCAATTCGCGACGAACAAATCGCCGGGCATCCTCCACGATCCAACGGATGGGGGCTTGGGATAGATCCGAGAGTTGAGCATTGCCGCGTGCCCAGGCATGCATCGGGCGGGCGGCGTCGACATGCACCACCCGGGCCCCCCGGGCCGCACACGCCAACGTGCTTCCGCCCGTGTAGCCAAACAGATTCAATATGGTCAACGGTTCATCGCTGGCCCGCATACGTTCGGCCAGCCAGTCCCAATTTTCCGCTTGTTCGGGGAACAGGCCCACTTGCCCGGCGGGGGTTGGCTGAAGCTGCAAACGAAACGGCGGGTGCTCAATCATCCATGTCGACTGACAATCCTCACTCCAATGCCACTTTCCCCGCTCCCGTTCCGCGCCGCCGCCCGACGGACTCCGCGTGAATCGCGCGTGGGCGCCGCGCCAACGATCGTCGCCCAACGTGTAATCCCCCGTGGCGGCGGGACTGGGCCGGTCTAGCGACCACTCGCCAAATCGCTCCAATTTGCGTCCCTGTCCGAAATCGAGCAATTCATAGGCTGCCGGTGAAAACATCGGACGCCCGCTGGCTGGTATAATTTCCGTGGTTACGGCAAAATGCACGAGGAACGCATCACGACCGCATGGGGTGATCGTCAGCCGGGTCGCCTAGGCGGGCCTGTGATCCGTTTTCGGTCGTTCGCAGATTAGCAGGATCGGCTATCTTGCGGGATGGGATCTGGAGATTCCCGAGTGATGTGGGGGCGACATGTGGACTCAACGTAGGAAGTTGGTGGCCATGCAGGCTCGGATCGACGCACGGCAGCGGTGCGCGCACGGGGTGGATTGGTGCCGATTGGCCCTGGCATTGATTGTCTGGGCACCCGCCACGGCGCGGGCCGCCCCCGACGAAAACCGCCCGATCGGCGAATGGGTTCGCGACCTTGATGCGGATCGTTATCAACAACGGGCGGCCGCCACCGACCGGCTGATTGCCATGGGGGGGGCGGTAGCCGGCCCCGTGGCCGAGGCGCTGCCACAGGCGAGCACCGAGATGATTGGACGCGGGGTGCATGTTCTCAAACAATTGGCGCTGACCGCGGACGACGCCTCACGGCAGGCGGCGTATCAACAGTTGTCTCAGCTCTCCCAGGCGAAGGATGCCCGCGTGGCCCGCCGCGCGGGGGCGGCCCTGGAGTCGGTGGAACGTGTCCGCATGCAGGAAGTCCTGGAGCAACTCGTCCGGTTGGGTTTGGAGGTTCAACACGACGGGCAGTTTCGCGGGCTGATGTTTGTTGCGCCAGGCATGTCACTCACCATTGGCTCGAGCTGGAAGGGGACTCCAGAACAACTACAACTGATTCGCTGGCTCCGTGATGTCGAATCGGTGCGGCTCGTCGGCCCACAGGTCACCGATGCCGCGTTGTCCGCAGTTTCCCAGATGAAGCGAGTGAAGACGGTCTTCATCTGGGAAGCGGCGATCACCGACGGTGGGCTCGCCGGTTTGCGGGATCTGAAGTCTCTGCAGCAACTGACCATCTGTTACTCGCCCCTTACCGACGGGGCCAGGGAGACCCTCCAGGGGTTGTCAGGACTGCATGCCCTATGTTTGTGCGGCACGCAGATGACCCGAGCGAGCGCGGTGGCGTTGCAGGAGGCCAACGCGCAGGTCACCGTCGACTTTCGCCACGGCGCATTCCTGGGGCTAGGCTGCAAAAACGCGCCCGCCGGCTGTACGGTGGATAACATCCGTTCTAGGTCGGCGGCGGAGAATGGGGGGCTCCGCGTTGGCGATGTGATCGTGCGCTACAATCAACAACCGGTTGCGACGTTTGAGGACCTCGTGAATCTGATCGCGGAGAATCGTGTGGGGGAGACGGTACCCATTGAAGTAAGCCGCGGGGCCAAGAACGAAACGCTGTCGGTTCAGTTGGGGGCATGGGATGAAGAGTCGTTGCAAAACGCGCTACCCCGCGCGCCTCGCCTCCGCCTCGGCCGCTGATTGATACAAGTACGGGTTGAGCGTCGGGTCGTTATACATCTTGAATTGCCGATAGGTTCGATGACGCATGCTGCCGGCGTAGATCCCCTCCAGAAGTTGTGCCAGCGCAGTGGATAGATCGTCTCGCTGTAACTGGCAGATGGCCAGTTTGTGTTGAACCGAACGAATGTGCTCCGGCGTCGCGTCGGCCCTCTCATGCTGTTCGCGTAGATGAAAAATGCGCAGGGATAGGATCGAGAGTCGATCGATCACGCTGCCAGGTGTCTCCGAATTAAGCCGAGCCGCATTATCGGGCACAACCTGATGCTGTTGCAGATCCTCGGTAATCCAGTCGTCGATCTGCTCGATCCCGTCATTGCGTTGTTGATTGAAGCGATCAATGGCCCGCTTGACTTGTGCAATGCGGGCATCGTCCACGTCGGGACTGCGAGCGATATCTTCCTCATGCCACAGCAAGAAATTGTAGCCATGTTGCTGGGCGACCAGGCGCAGCCATCCCGCGGATAGGTTGTCGACGGCCTGATGATGCCAACGAGCAACGAGTTGCTCATGTAACTGAATGATCTCGGATACTTGAATCATGACACGTGCCTATTCCCGGCCTAATCCGGACAAAAAACCCGGCCGCTCACCGCTGGCCCGCCCTGCGAAAGGGATCCGTCGGCGGATTCTACGTGAAACCGCCATTTTGATACAAGATAAAATAGGCAAAACGAGCCCCAGTTCGGGCCGGGCGGTCGCCGTTCGCGGAGCCTCTGCCACGACCTGTATTCCGCAGAGGGGGGTGGTCGCTACAATGCAATTGCAAGGGAGCCGAGGGGACTTGAGGGGGGAATTGGCATGGCCATGGCAGCACGTACCCGCCGCGCATTGGCCGTCGGGCTCGGCGTGGGGCTCATCGGCATGCTGATCACGGGCTACGTGGTCAGTGTGGCCGGGGACCGTACCGGCTCGACTTCGCTACGGTCGGCCGCACGGCGCAGTCCGTTTGACGGCGAGCGGGCCATGCGCGTTCTCGAACAGGTGTGTGCGTTTGGGGCCCGCCCCAGCGGTTCACCGGGCATGCTGGCGCAACGCGACTGGTTGATCGCCCACTTTGAATCCTTGGGGGGGCAGGTTTCGCAGCAAGCCTTTTCCGCCCGGCATCCAGTCACCGGCGCCCCGGTTTCGCTGGTCAATTTGGTCGTCAAATGGCGTCCCGAGCTTACGGAGCGCATCCTGCTTTGTGCGCACTACGACACACGTCCCTTTCCGGACCGCGATCCCGATCCCGCCCGTCGCCGGGGTGTGTTCCTAGGGGCGAATGATGGCGCGAGCGGCGTGGCCTTGTTGGCTGAACTTGCCCACCATATCCCCGACTTGCCACCGCGATTGGGGATCGACATGGTGTTGTTCGACGGCGAGGAGTTGGTGTACGACAACGACCGCGATCCCTACTTCTTGGGATCGGAGCATTTCGCGCGGGGCTACGCCCGTGAGCCACGCCCCTTTCGCTACCGCTGGGGGGTGCTGTTCGACATGGTCGGTGACAAGCACCTGGAAATCTATCAAGAAGGGAATAGCATCAGCTGGGCCGACACCCGCCCCCTGGTGGTCGAGATTTGGGAAACGGCCCGTATCTTGGGAGTCCATCAGTTCGTTGCCCGTGCGCGACATACCGTGCGGGACGATCACTTGCCACTGCACAATATCGGGGGGATACCCACCTGCGACATCATTGACTTCGACTATCATCCGCCCGACAATCGAAAGCAATCCTATTGGCATACGACCGAGGACACCCCCGACAAGTGCTCCGCCGCATCACTGCGACTCGTGGGTATCGTAACGCTTGAATGGCTCAGACGCATGAGTTTATAACGCCTAACGGTGGCCCGGGCTCAGGGGCCCCGCCGTGAACGATATGCCCGGAAAGGACCGGTCGTTACATGTGGACCACGGTATTATTTTCGCTGACGATTGTGGGAATTTCTTTGGCGCTGCTCCAGCATCAGCGATGGCATTGGGAACGTACGGCATGGGGTTGCGACACGGATGCACCGGTGGACACGTTGGCCCAACGTCGGCATCGACGCCGCATGAACACGGCCGTGTTGATGGGCGTCTTGGGCATCGGCTTGATGCCGAGTACGATGGTGCGGGACGCAACGCGGCTCGGCTATTGGTGGTACTGGGCCGGATTGCTGCTGGGCGTGCTGGTGTTGATGGTCTTCGCACTTGGCGACTTGGTCGGTTCGCAGCTTGAACTGCGTCGCCAGCGACATCAATTGTTGGCCGAGCGACAAATGTGGCTGGACCAAATTGCCCAACAAAAACGCACGACACCGGGTGACGAGCAGCCCACGGGGGAGCTGCCATGTTCTTAGTTCGGGTTTTGCGCTCTTAGCGCACTTAGGATGTAGGTGGTAGTCGAGCGATGGACCCATTGCGTCTGACCATTGGTCTGGAGCCGTTGGCCGTCTACTTGTTGATCGTGGGCGTGATTGGCTGGCGCGCGCGCCCTCTGATCGTCAACGGTCATCGTGACACGACCGTCCTGTTGTTGGCCATCGCCGGACTGGTAGTCATCGGGCCACTGGAGTTGTTCTTGCCGGAGGCAGCCATCGGCCGCTGGGGTGGGTGGGTTTGGATTCCCATGCTGACACTTTTTGGCTTATCGGCCTGGTTTCTCGTGCTCTCGTTGCCGCCACGCATCGTGATTTACAACATGACCGACGATCGGTTCCGGCCGGTTCTGGCGGAAGTGGTGCGACGATTGGACCCCGACGCTCGCTGGGCGGGGGACACGGTCACCCTTCCGCAACTCGGCGTCCACTGTCACTTGGAGTACTACTCGCTGCTGCAAAACGTACAACTCGTGCCATCGGGGAGCAAGCAAGATGCGGTTGGTTGGCATCGCTTCGAAATGGCCCTGCGAAACGCTCTGACCCACTCGTCGCTATTTCCGTTTCCGAAAGTTGCCAATCCCTATGGCGCGGCTTGTATCGTGTTGGGGCTGGGTCTCGGGGCGGGGTTGTTGGCCTACTTGGCCTATGATCCGGGGGCCGTCGCGGTAGCCCTTACCGATCTTCTGCGGATCTAGCCGCCCGGTGTTGTTTTTTGGCAACATGCGACCACATCGACAACGTGGATGATGCCTTAAGACTACGTGCGGCCGGTAGACATCGCCGACGCTATTTGCTCTAAGTCCCTACCTCTTAGTCGGTTGCAGGTTTTTTTCCAGACTTGGCACGCGACCTGCTTTAAGGCTTCTCCACTGTCGCCAGGATGAACGCGACAGACAAGCTACGTAGTTTGCTCTTTTGTGACTGTGATCAGAAACGTGAATGTGAGTGTGTTGGAACTTTGACTTTTCACCTGGGAGATTTCTTACGATGACGCGCCAATTCTTCTTCGCTCTGACGGTTGCTGGCCTTTGCCTGATCAATGGAAACAGCTTTGCCGATCAGACCCAGCCCTCGAATGATACGCTCAGCCAAATGGGCTTGGCCGGAATGCAGATTGCCAGCGAAACCGAAGCGATGCAAGTTCGCGGCAAGGGCTATGTGCACGGCGGACACGGTTCTTCGGTCGCCGCTTGGGGCCAGTCCTCGGCCAATATCGGCGGACCACACGGTGGGGCCAGTGCTTCCAATGGCTATGAAGCCAAGGGCAAGCACGAAGCCGGTGGTGAAACCTCCTCGGTAGCGGGCATGAGCATCGAGAAGACGGTTAGCCGCAAGGGTTGTGGTTGCAAGAGCACCTACAAGCTGAGCTTGACCAAGACGTACTTCTCGGGCGGTTCTTCTTCCGCTTATGCGAAGTAGTTTGACTTGAATCGCTTCGACGGCAGCTCTTGTCGTCATCGAGCGACGGACGAATCTTGACAAGTGACAAGGCCCTGTTGCCTCACGGCAACAGGGCCTTTCTTTGTGTAGTCGGACACACCGTTACCAAGTAATGCCCGTGCCGACGGAGAATCCGACAAGGTCCATGGCGATACCACCGGCATCCGCCACGGAGATGCCTTCGGCCTCTCCTACCGCACCAGCAAAGGACTCGGCGAAGGTATTGCCCTCGCTGGCATCCCAGTATTGGTACTCGGCCGCCACGCGGAAAAAGGCCGCAGCGGGGAGCCATTTCAAGGCATAGTTCCACTCGACACCCATTGCCGCTTCGCCAATGAACATGGTCGTCGGATCATTGAGCAGGGCACCGTTCACCGCGAAGGCATTCCCCGTCGGATCCGTCATCGTGGAACTGGTCTCAACCTCGGAGTACGAATCGCCCCACAAGACCGATCCTCGCAGCCGCCAGAATAGTTGCGCACACGAGTTGCAGAATAGGGGCGTCCGCGATTCGACGCCTCCCGTCAATCCCGTTCCATACGCATAGCGATCGGATCGCGCCGTCCCCACCAGCCAATTGTCGTCCACGGTCGCCAAGACCTGCAGGGCCGTGTCCTGCTCGATCGAGGCGTACCGCACACCCATGGACCAATTGAGTTTCGTGTTACAGAAGCTACCGGCCTTGGTCACTTCTAGGTCCGCCGTATATGCATCCAGACGATTCATGGCCATGACACCCGTCTCGATGTCGTCGCCGCTGGGGACCCATAGCGGATCGAAATCTCGCTCGGAGCCACTCAATCGCCAGTAGCGCCCGACAAGACCAAAGCAATTGCCTTGCACACCAACCCAGATGCGGGGTGTCACAAACAGTTGATCGATGTCGCCGCTGTCAAAGGCCACGGATTCATCCGTGGCCAAGTCCGTTAAAAAATATTCCGTGGACGAGGTGTTCAGAGAAGGGAACAGAAATACGGCCTCGGAACCTACGATCCACGTCGCACCGCGACAACCGGTCGTGCACTCCGTCGAAGAGCAGGCACAAGCGGCTGCTGCCGGTGCCGGCTGGAAGACGGGTGGGGGACTGGCAGCCTCCCGTTCGGCTTCAGCCGCCGTCGCATCCGGCAGGGCTTCCTCCCCGACCGCATCCGCGACGACCTGCTTTGCGGTTGCCGTGCGTACGGTCTTCGCAACCGCTGCCGTTTTCTGGGGGACCGTGGATGGCGTTTTCGCGGCTACCTTGACCACCGACTTAGTCTTAATCGCCGTCGCGTGGGTGGACGCAGGTGCCGACTCGTCCGAACCATCGGCCGTGGTGGCCGCCTTGGCAGCCATCGGCGTCTTGGCCTTGGACTTGGTCACTGTCTTGTTGGGCGTCCGTTTGCCGGTGGTGGCGTCGACTCGATTCGACTTGGGGGCTGGCGCGCCCGCCACCGCTTCGCTTTCGTGATCCGCGTCGTAGGTCGAGGCAATCACTCGCGTTGGTTCGTCCTCGGCTGCCGTCGCGCCGATGAGCGAAATGGGTGTCGAGGTTTCGTCCATGAAATCTGGTTGTGCCGTTTTGGGGTAAGGCAGTGACCGGCCAATTGTGGGAGTGCCAATCATGGGCGCCCCGTTCAGGGGTGACACAGTACCAAGGCCCGGTGGGCTTGCCGCGGTGGCTGGGACTTGATGGGTCGCACTTGGTTCATTGGGTAGACGCCGCGCTTCCTCCGGCACCGGGCTGAGCCGCAGCGCGCTCGGTGCCACCATGGGAACGGTCGCCTCCTCGGCCCGAGCGGGCATGGACCCAAGTCCCCACGTGGTGAGGGTGGCCAAAATACACGTTACGATCCTTCGTCGAGTCATCGAGTTACCCCCATCTTTCAGGTTCGCGCGAATCAGCAGGGCCGACCAAGCACAGGTGTTACCTGGACAACAGGCCTCGCCATGGCGGCACGTCATAAACAGTTCGGGCCATAGGTTGCGATCATTCGTCGCTTTCAGCAGATCGCGCACAGTCGTCACGTCCGCTACGACCATCCCATCGACGCACGGTGGCCGCGACCCTAGCAAATCGCGCGGCGCAGGCCCTAGCTTCACGGATCCGCAAGGCCATCGAAATCGAATCAATCCGCGTGAATTGCCCCATTTGTTAGCGATGTCGCTTCCGAGGTTGGGCCCACGACTCGATTGGGCTGCTACAGACTCGCCAGGCGGCAAGGCTTCGCCAGATTACGCACCAAGTCCGGCATGTTTTTGTCTGATCGTTAAGAACAAGTCGGCGAAGTCCGATCTACCGATACAGCCGGCACATTCGGTCCATTCCGGATGCCGGGAACAATTGACATAACTGGCACAGCAATCAGTGCAGGCAGTGGTCACAACCCGGGGGGGCTTGAGACGTGCTGGAATCAACAAATATTCGCGCCCTGACGATGGCGATTGTCGCTAGCGTCGGCTGGTGGGTGTCGGGACCTATTCACATGGGCTTCCCGACCGTCCTGGGCCAGTCCCCTGATCCTCGTGCCTCCCATCCGGTTCCGGTACAAGGTGCGGCGCATGGGTCCGGGGAAAATTGGCCCGTGGACTTGGGCTGGATGTCCTCCATGCATCGTTCCCTTTTCATGACCCAGAATGGCGGCGTGGTCGGGGAGGAATCGCACGGTGGTCGCCGCCAGCCGAAACCTACCTGGCAGGACACGGGGACGGCCTTGTGGCGTCCGTTTGTGTTGACGGAGGACGGAGGGAATGGGGACGCGGGTCCCACCGCACCGCATGTGGGGACTCCAGAATTGGCCCGAGTGCCTGCGGCTGGGGCTTCCGCCACTTCAACCGGTCGAAAGCTAGATCCTGAAACTTCAGTTCCAGCGCTCCTGCGGCCCTTCTACCTTTCGCAGGATGGCGGCTACATTCGCGGCACGGGCTCATCGTCGGTTGTGTCCTCCATGCGTTGGCTGGACGACACCGTACCCGCGAATTCGGCGCAATGGGGCTCGACGTTAGAACAGTCCTTGACCATGAGTGCCAACGGAGATGGCCGCCCGAACCCGAATGCCGCTCGCATGGTGGACCACGAGGAATCGGCCGAGCGTCTGCCGTCGCCGGATGGGGGACTCGATCCCAATGATGCCGCGCCCAGCTTGCCAACTGAAGACGCTAACAACAAGTCCGCTGACGACGAAAAAGGGATTGGAGGCGACAAGAAGCTGGGGAGTCCGCCCGAGGACAACAGCTTGCAGTTCTTGCGATTCAGTACCGTGTTGTTGGAGCCGGGCAAACTGCAAACCGATATTGGGTTCCTCTATTCACTCAGCGAAACGCAAATACCGGTCGCCGCCGGGCCCGATGACGTGGCGCCGGGCATTCTGCGTCAGCGGCAGTTAACGATTCCGGTGGAGTTTCGTTTCGGATTGACGCGGCGCATGCAGACGTTTGTCGCGATGCCGGTCGGTTGGTCCAACACGGAACTGTCGCTGCCCGGATTCGACGAATTCGAGAACGATGGCGGCATCGGCGACCTGCGCGGTGGGTTTACGTATCTCGTTAAAGAAGGAAAGGACGGTGGCCCGGACGTCACGGCGACCTTTGCCTTCACGGCCCCCACGGGCAACGGCCGGTTTTTCCTTGGGAACACGCTGGTGCAGCCCGCCGGACTGGGGGATGGCTTTTGGTCGTTATCGGGGGATCTATTGGTCATTCATCATTACGACCCCGTCGTGATGTTCTATGGTTTCGGCACTCGACACCGGTTTGAGCGATCGGTCCAGGACACGCTCGTAGCACCTGGTGGCGAATATAGCTACCGATTGGGAGTCGGCTTTGCCGTCAATGAGAAAGTCACGATGAGTGCTGCCTTCAGCGGCGCGTACATCGACGATCTGGACCTGGACGGCGAACGCGTGGAAGGGACCCTGCAAGAACCCCTGTCGTTGCGACTTGCGACCACAATCGCCAAGAACGGGCGTCTGATTGAACCCTTTGTGGATTTCGGTCTTACGAATGACGCCAACGACGCCAATCTGGGCATCATTTGGACTTACTGATGCAACCGACCGCTGGCGACAGAAGGGGAACAAGACATGGGGATAGCTACTGCCGCTAATGTTGTGCTTTGCCCCAGGTGGCGCACCATCCAACGGCGCTTGTGGCTGGCCGTACTCATGGCCGTGTGCGGCTCCGTCGGTAGGCCGTTGCACGCCGCCGAAGACCAGCGTGCGCCCGTTCGCGATCCAGCCCGACAATTTGCGAAACGGCTGGAGAGTTGGGTAGAGATCAAACAGCGCAACATTGTCATGCAGGAACGCGACTACTCGTGTGGTGCGGCAGTGCTCGCCACGGTCGCTCGCTATTATTGGGGGGACGATGTCGGGGAAGAAGATTTTCTGGACGCGTTGGACGAACTGCTGACCGCAGAAGAAGCCGAGGACCGCGTCAAGAACGGTCTCACCATGAGCGACCTGCGCCGCGCGGCCGTGGCGTGTGGGTATCAAGCCGTGGTCGGCAAACTGCCCCTGGAAAAACTCTCGGAATCCAAGGTGCCACTGATTGTTGGCATCACGGTGGACGAGCACGACCATTTTGTCGTCTATCGGGGCCTCTATCCCCCCTACGTTTATCTGGCGGACCCGATTCGCGGGAATATCCGCGTGCGCATCCCAGAGTTTTCAAAGCAGTGGCAGAAAAACACGGTGTTGGCCGTCCACAAGCCGGGACAGAAGGTGCGTGAATCGTCTCCGCTGGGCGTGACCGCAGCCGAGGTCGATCTGGGCAAACTAAACGACCAACTGATACGCACGCAGGGGACGCGTCTCTGGCCGCGACTGAAGCAACACCGCTGATCGATGCGATCGGTGCATTAGCGAGCCTGCCCGCGTGGTCGAACGGTGCCTGCATTTGGTGGTCGGGCCGGTCGGTCATTGCGCTTGTCGGCCGTCTGAGGCGCGGCATCCAAAGGAAGTTGATCCACGACTTTCTGCCAGCCCTTCGGTGTTTCCGGACGGACGAAGTTGTTCGTGAAATCCTTCAGGCCATTGATCAAGTCATTCACCTGCCGATCCTTGAACTCGTAAGATGTGTACGATTGATTCTGCCCCGGTCCGCCGTTGGGAAGATAGATCCGCAACGCTTTCGGCAGAAACAGGGCCTCATCGAGGATCACGACGGCCGCGGAGAAGTCTGCCGCCTCCTTGCGCCGTTTCGGTCGGGCCTCCAGCCAGTACTCGCCCTTGACATCCTTGGGAGGCTGCTTCTCTCGTAGCCAATAGCGCTCATGCAACTGCTGGGCCGTCGCCCCAAACAGAAACGGCAAAGGGCCTTCGGAAATCGACTTGCCTTGCAGTTCGGGAGGCAGCGGATGTTCGACCAGCTGTTTCAGCTGGGCGTTGTACTCGAATACGGAACGCCCGTCACAGATCCAATGCTCCAAGTGCTCCACGGCCTGCATGGGATAGGTCGGCTTGCCGCCCGGCTTTTCGGCTGGTTTGTGATAGCCAATCTCGTCGACGCGAAACATGCCCCGGTCGGGAGCCCCATACTTGATCGAGCCTCTGCTATAGGCCTTGGCCGTATTCGGTTCCTTCGGTCCAAATACGGCATCGTACTCCCAACGATGGAATTGACACTGATAGTTTTTCACTTTCTGACTGCGCTCCTCCCAAAATCGCAGGATCTCATTCAGTCGCTGAGCCTCCTTCGGCTGCAATACCCACGGTGCCGTGTTCTCGGCGCCCAGCACGGCAACGGCGGGTACCGGCGCTGCTGGAGCCTGCGCTGTGGGTGATGACGGGGGTGTCGATATGGCTGCGGCCGGTGCACGGCGATTCGCCGGCAACTGGGCAGACGCCGGTGGGGAAGCGACCGCTCGGGGAGCGGACGGGCGGCGCGGGGGTGTCTGACCGGCCAGGGGAGCGGTCAACAGCCCCAACGTGATCCACGCGACAACGGGTGAGCGAAGAAGAAGGTTCGTGTTTCTTTTCATGGCGCATCGATCGTGGATATAGAACGGAACTATTATCAGAGGCCTTCTTCCAGCGACCGCTCAGCCCGACCGCCGGAAAATCAACCGGGGCGGATTCTAGCAACCGGGTCCCAAACGCCCTAGATCGGTATGGCAAGAATCGACCCTCTCCGCTAGCATTGGTCCGCCACGCCCGCATTCACCGAATTTGGCGGCGGAGGCTAGTGCATCAAATGTGTACATATGTATACTATTGCAGGATGGGGCCTGGAATCCCGGTGGCTGGTTTTGCTACTCCTCGTGAGTCACGACAATGGCATCGCGCAACATGACGCGTCCCGGTACC
>SXGT01023424.1_pt1 | contig 13214 bp, 8 predicted proteins | sample 3176221 | NCBI WGS metagenome assembly SXGT01 (sample SAMN11356862, study PRJNA531348) | freshwater metagenome | isolation source: freshwater sample F1-120 | place: China: Fuxian Lake, Yuxi | collected 2017-12-25
GTCGATGAACAGGATCGCGTCGGGGCTCGCGATCAGCGCGTCGACCACGGCCTTCACGCGCTCCTCGAAGTCGCCGCGGTAGCGGGTTCCGGCGACCACCGAGCCCATGTCCAGGGCCCAGATGGTGCACGGCTTGAGCAGGTCGGGCACCCGACCCTCGTGGATGGCCAGGGCCAGTCCCTCGACGATCGCCGTCTAGCCGACGCCCGCGTCGCCCAGGTACAGCGGATTGTTCTTGCGGCGGCGCGCGAGCACCTGGATCGTGCGCTCGAGCTCGGGGCCGCGGCCGATGAGCGGGTCGATCTTCCCGTTCTTGGCCTTCTCGTTGAGGTTGACGCAGAACTGCCCGAGCGGGTCCTTGATCGGGGCGGACTCCCCGGTCTCCGCGCCCGCGCCCTGGGTGGGCCGCGTGGCGGGCACCTTGCGGCGCCCATGCGCGATGAACGAGGTGACGTCGAGCTTCTCGACGCCCTGCTCGCGCAGCATGTGCACCGCGTGGCTGTCCTTCTCCTCGAAGAGCGCGACGAGCACGTTGGGCCCGCGGATCTCGGTCTTGCCGCTGGACTGCACGTGGAGCGCCGCCCGGTTGAGGCAACGACGGAACGCTTCGGTCTGCACCGGCTCGTCGTCCCCGAGCTCGACCTTCTCCTGCCCGCCGAAGAACGCGTCGAGCGCCTTCTCGAGCTTCTTGAGGTCCACCCCGCAGGCCTCGAGGGCCTCGGCGGAGCTGGGATCGGTCAACAGCGCGTACAGGACGTGCTCGAGGGTGATGAATTCGTGCCCTCGTTCCCGGGCTTCGTCGAGCGCCAGGGACAGGGCGATGGTCAGCTCACGCGAGAGGGTCACTCGGGCTCCGTCGTCACCAACAGCGGATAGGCACGGGTTCGTGCGAGGTCGAGGGCCTGGCCGGCCTTGGCTTCGGCGATCTCGCGGGTGTACACCCCCGCGACACCCTTTCCGGAGTTGTGCACGCTCAGCATGATGCGGGCCGCTTCGATCCGGCTCTTGCGGAACACGCCGATGAGCACCTCGATGACGAACTCCATGGTGGTGTAGTCGTCGTTGTGGAGGATCACCTTGTACATCTTCGGGCGTTCGACCTTGGGGCGCGTCGCGGTCTGGCCCTCTTCCTTCACGCCCGGGTCGTCGGTCCCGGCCACGATGTCGTGCAGCATCGGCCCCGGCTATCCCGCCGCCCCGGCGTCGGACTGTTGCGTATTGAGCATCAATCTCGGACTTGTCCACGCAGCTCTCGCCCTTACGATCCCCGCACCCCAGAGGGAACCATGTTCAACGCGCTTCTTCTTCTCGCTTCTTCGGCGTTCGCCGCCTCCTACGACATCGACGCGAGCCACACGCGCGTCGGCTTCGGCATCACCCACATGATGGTCAGCACCGTGCGCGGCGAGTTCGGCACGGTCAGCGGCAAGGTGGAGTACGACCCCGCCAACGTCGCCGCCACCCGCATCACCGCCGAGATCGCGGCCACCAGCGTCGACACCCGCGATGCCAAGCGCGACGAGCACCTCCGCTCGCCCGACTTCTTCGACGCGGTGAAGTTCCCCACGCTCAAGTTCGCCTCCAAGGCGGTGAAGAACGTGACGCCCACGGGTTTCGACGTGGTCGGCGACCTCACGCTCCACGGCGTCACCAAGGAGGTGACCCTGCACGTGGACACCTTCAGCAAGGAGTACAAGGACCCGTGGGGCAACTTCAAGGTCGGCACCCACGCCACCGGGACGCTCAACCGCAAGGACTTCGGTATCGTCTACAACAGCGCGCTCGACGGCGGCGGCTACATCCTCGGCGACGAGGTCAAGATCGAGCTCGACGTCGAGATGGGCCGCAAGTAGGGAGGTCGGGGGCGCCATCGGCCGTGGTCACTTCGCACCACGGCCGCAGGCGCAACGACCGTCACCGTCCGTCCGCGGGGCGGCCGAGGATCGTTGCGCCTGCGACGGTGGTTCGGAGTGCGGCGCCGAGCTGGCGCCCCTGTGCCCCCGGGCTTCGGCGGCCCCGGTTCGGCACGGCGACCCGATTGAAGTGGAGCGGGTGAAGGGAGTCGAACCCTCGACAACGAGCTTGGGAAGCTCGCGCTCTACCAACTGAGCTACACCCGCATCGCACGTGCATGTAATCGCGGTGTCCCATATGGGCAAGCGACGTGTCCCAGAAGCCCGCCCGCCCCCGCACCCGACGCCGGCCCCGCCGCTGGTGGTTGTTCCCGCTCGCGGTGGCCATCGCGATCGGCGTCGCGCTCAAGACCGACCTCGCCGCCCGGATCGCGGGCACGACGGTGCAGTCGTTGGCCGAGGCGGCGCTCGGCGAAGAGGTGACGGTCGGCGGCGTGTCCGTCGAGTACTTCCCGCCCGAAGTGGCCCTCGACGGCGTGGTCGTGGCCGGCCGCACCGACGGGCAGCGCATCCTCGGCGCCCGTCGCGTGGTCGCGGCGTTCGGCTTCGTCGGCTGGGTGCCGGGCCTGGTCCGGCTCACGGTCGACTCGCCGAGCGCGCACCTGCACCTCGACGCCGACGGCCTCCGCGAGTTCCGCGACGCCCGCCGCTCGGATGCTCCCGCCCCCGAGTCGGTCCCGTGGCACGAGCTCGTGGTCATCGACGGCCACCTGCTCGTCGAGGGCCAGGACCTCCGGGTGGAGCTGAGCGACCTCGACGTCGCGCCCGAGGCCGACGGTGCGCTCGACCTCTCGTTCCACGAGCTGCGGGTCGACGCGGGGACCATCCACGAGCGGTCCAGCCCCACGCGGTTCAAACATGTCCGCGTCAGCCCGCACGGGGTGGACGCGCCCGACCTCGACGTGCTCTTCGAACACCTGCACCTCGACGGCGCCGTCAAGCTCGACGACCGCGGGCCGTTGGTGGCCGATCTGTCCCTGCGCGTCGGGCTGCCGGCGTTCACCACCAACGCCGACGACCCCCGCCGTTACGTCGACGGGGTGGTCGACCTCGACCTCGGCGTCGGCGGGTCGGTGCAGGCGCCGGTGGTCACCGGTGCGCTGCGCACCCAGAACCTCGTCCTGTGGCGCGTCGACTCGGCGGATGCCCCCGCGGCGCTGCGCCTCGGCGAGATCGTCGGGCCGCTCCGCTGGGAGGCGGGCGTGCTCACCGCCGAGAAGTTGGAGCTCGACTGGGGCGAAGGCAGCGTGGACGTCCGGGCGGTGGTCGACACCGACGCGCTCACGCTCGAGGCGTCGGTGCTGGCCGAGGGGGTGCACCTGGGCCGGGTGCTGCGGCAGACGGGCGGGTTCACCGACCCGTGGGTCGACTTCGAAGCCGACGTCGAGGCCAACGTCACGGGTACGCTCGACCCCTTCCGACTGACCGGCCCCTTCGAGGTGCTCGGCCACGACCTGGTCGTCCGCAACGGCCCCTACGACAGCCGGGACGACGTGATGCTGGAGGTGCCGCGCGGCCGGGTGCTGGGCACGCTGGCCCTCGACGGGCGCCACATCGTCCTTGACGCGGACGACGTCCGCTTCGGGCCCGGACACGGCGTGGCCTACGCCGACATCGGGTTCGAGAGCTACGGACCGCTGCGGCTCCGCACCGAGCTGCGCGACCTCGACCTCGGCTGGCTGCAACCGCTCGGGGGCGCGGGCCTCGGCGGCGCTGCGCGCGTGGAGGGCACGCTCGAGGGGCGCTTCGACGCGTTGTACGCCGAGGCGGAGCTCGTGGTGGCCGACCCTCGTGTCCTGGACCTGCCGCTCGGCGACCACCTCGTGGCCCACCTCGAGAGTGACCTCGGCCGCCTCGATTTCACCGGGATCCACGGCCGTTTCGGCCCCCCCGATGCGCCGAGCACCACCTACGTCGGGAACTACTCCCTGGTCTTCGCCGACGACGGGATGTGGATGGACACGCAACTGGTGGTCCCCGAGGGGCGGGTGGCCGACCTGACGGGGATCTTCGTGGACCTGCCCGGGGTTGACGGCGCGGTGCGCGGGAGCGCACTGTTGCACGGAGCGCCGACGCGCCTCAGCGGCGAGGTTCACCTCGAGGTCGACGATGCCCAGGTCTACGGCGAGAAGTTCGACTCCGGCGAAGCGACGGCGTGGATGGACGACGGCATCCTCGCCATCGACGACCTGACGCTCCGCCGCGAGGTCGGCTCCGTGCTGGTCCGGGGGAGCGTCGGCCGCTTGTACGCCATGAACCTGGAGGTCCTGACCGACGGGCTGCGGCTGGAGGCCCTCGACGTCCTCGCGGGCAACCCGGTCGACGTCCACGGTGAGCTCGTCGCCGACGTGCGGATCGGGGGCACGCTCACCGATTGGGAGCCGGCGGGGCGGCTGGTGGTCCAACGTGCGCAGGTGAACCGGCGCAACGTCGACGACAGCGTGGTGGAGTTCAGCACCGCGCCCGGCGGTGCCCTGGCGTGGACGGGACGCCTCCTGGGCGACGCGGCGTTGCTCCGTGGAAACCTGCATTTGTACGGCGAGCAGCCGTACGACGTGCACGCGCGCCTGCACGAGCTGCCGCTCCACGTCTTCTACCCCGACGGCGCCGACGGCAGCCCGGTCACCGCGACGATCACCGGCGAGGTGGACCTGGCGGGGAGCTTCGGCGACGATCCCACCCCGGTCGACCTCGACGCGCGCTTCTCCAAGGTGCGCGTGGCCTGGGGCCGGCACGACCTCCGCAATCCGGAGGAGTGGGTGCTCGCGCTGCACGGCACGTCGTTGCAGGTGCCGGGGCTGTCGCTGGTCGACGGGACGACCCGCGTGGCGTTGGAGGGGTGGACCACCGCCGACGGCCGCGCGAACTTCCGCGGCGGTGGCCAGGTCGACCTCGACCTCGCCCGCGCCTTCGCGCCCGGCCTGCTCCAGAGCGACGGCGTCGCGACCGTCGACCTCGCGTTCGGCACCAACGCCGGCCCGACGGGGGTCTCCATCGACGTGCGCACCCGCGCGGCGACGGTCCGCACCGATTACTTCCCCGGCACCTTCAGCGAGCTGGAGGCGCAGGTGCACGCCGACGGGCGCGGCTACGATCTGCGCGGTGTGCGCGCGGTCGTGGGGGGTGGTCGCCTCGACGGCGGCGGCACCATCGCCGCGGCCGACGGGTGGTGGCCGAGCGCGTTCGACCTGCAGGCCCACCTCGAGGACGCCCAGATCCGCTACTTCGACTACCTGCCGTCGTTGCGGGGCGACGCCGACCTCCGCTTCGACGGCGAGGTGGGCGACCTGTTGTTGGCGGGCGACATCACGCCGCGGGAGATGGTCTTCCGCGACCGGGTGGACTGGGAGGGCAACATCGTGGCCCTGCAGTCGAGCCGCCTCACCGACGGCGCATCCGAGGCGCGCGAGGACTACTTCTCGATGGACCTCGCGGTGCACGCCGCGGAGACCGTGCGCCTGCGCAACAACCTCGCCGACGCCGTGGCGTCGGCCGAGCTGCGCGTCGTCGGTGACACCGCCCGGCCCGGCATGGTCGGCACCGTGGAGGTCGTCCCCGGCGGGCACATGTACCTCCAGGACCGCGACTTCGAGGTCGCGCGGGCCACGCTCCGGTTCCTCGACCCGTACACGTTCGACCCGGACCTCGACATCCAGCTCGAGTCGGACATCAGCGGGCGGGAGCAGGACTACCACGTGTACTACTCGGTGACCGGGCCGTTCTCGGACTGGAGCACCACCACCACCTCCGACCCCTACCTCTCCCAGGCCGACATCAATACGTTGCTGCTGTTCGGCATGACACGCGAAGAGTTCGAGCAGTACGGTGGGATGGCCGCCATCGCGTTGGCCGCCCAGGCCACCGACCTCCTCGCGGCGCAGGTGGCCACGCCCGCCCAGCTCGTCGACCGGTGGAACCTCGTGAGCGGCATCAGCGCCCGCGGCACGCCCACGCTCGACGGAAACTGGCGGGTGGTCGCCGAGAAGGATTTCTTCGGGGTCACCGCGACCGGCGAGCTCGACCTCGCCGACTATGACCTGTACCTGGCGGTCGAGCGGCAACTCACCCGCGGCCTCTACGCCTCGGTCTACACGACCAGCCAGGAGGAGGGCCGCACGCTCGACTTCGGGGCGGCGATCGGAACCGAGCTCAAGTACCGCTGGGAGCTCGACTGATCGCGCTCCTGGCCAGCTTCGCCTTCGCCGACCCCCCTCCCTCGGCGGCCGTACCCGAAGGCGGCCCGGCGGGGCCGGGGGCCGCGGCGGAGGAGCTCCTGGGGTACGCCGGGCGCGTGGTCGCCTACGTCTCGGTGTCGGCGCCCCGCGGCGGCACCGGCGACGACAGCCTCGACCCGCTCCTGCGACTGCGCCAGGGCGGCCTCTTCACGCCCATGGAGCTGCGGCAGGACGTCGCCACCCTGTTCCGCGCGGGGGAGTTCTCGCAGGTCGAAGCGTGGGTGGAGCCCTGGCCCGTGGAGCTGCCTGGGGGAGAGATGGGGGTCGGCGTCCGGGTCGAGTACCAGGTGTGGGCGGCCCCGCGGCTGGTGCGCACCACCGTCACCGGGGTCCGGGCGCTCGCCCCGGCTGCACTGCTCGGCGAGCTCGGGGTCGCCGTCGGCAACCCGTGGTCGCGCGCCGAGACCGACGGGCTCGCCGCGCGCGTCGAGGCGGTGTACCGGGCGCGCGGTTGGCCGGCCGCGGTCGCGAGCGTGCGCGCCGAGGCCGACGACGACGGCGACGTCCACCTCGTCGTGCAGGTGGAAGAAGGCGCCGCGCAGCTCGTCCGCGAAATCAAGGTCCGCCCGAATGCGGCCCTGTCCGCGGACGCAGCCCAGGCGCTGCTCGCCCGGCACGGCCTCCGGGTCGGGCGGCCGTGGACCGACGCTGCGCTCCGCGCCGCGCAGGAGGCGCTGACCACGCGGCTGCACGCCTGGCCGTCCGGCGTGCTCGGCTGGCGGCGAACCTGGTGGCCCGAAGCGCGCGTGAACCTCAAGCTCGCACCCCACCCGGACGGGGGCGACCGCCTGTCGGTCCTCATCGAGGAGCGGCGGCCGTGGACGCTGCGCCACGCCGACCCCACCGACCGGCCCCGGCTCCCCTCCGAGGCCGATCTCGTGGCCACGATGGGCCTCGACCAGGGCGCGCGGCTCTCGCGCGACTTCGCCACCGAGGCGAGCGCGCGGCTCAGCGAAGAGGCCGCGCTCGCCGGCTGGATGGACGCGCGCATCGAGGTCCGCGTGAAGGAGGGCGATGACGGCGTCGCCGTCGAGATCGACGGGGATCGCGGCCCCCGCTACGCGGTGCGCGCGGCGCGGTACACCGGGGCGCCGGTAGACCCGGACGAGATCGGCGCGTCGAGCCGCGGCGGGATCTCCGGGTGTCACGTGGACCCGCCCCACGAGGGCGAGGCCCGCGCGGTGGCGGCCGACCGGCGCCGGGTCGAGCGTTTCCTCTGCCAGGCCACCGAGGAGTCGGCCGCGGAGGTGCTCCCCAAGGTGGCCTTCGCCCCGCAGACCATCACGCCCGAGGTGGCCGATCGTGCCGCGGCGGCGCTGGAGGAGTTCCTCCGTTCGCAGGGGTACCTCGGGGTTTCGGTGGAGCGCACCGGGTGGGCGCCGGCGGCCCCCGGCCGGCGGCGACGCGACGTCACGCTCACCTACGCGCTCACGACCGGGCCGCGCGCCGTGCTCCGCGGGGTCGAGGTGCGGGGGTCGGTCCCGGGCGTCGTGCCTGACGACGTCTTCGCCGACCTGCTCGACGAGCCCGTCAACCCCAACACCGTCGCGGACCGGGCCCGTCGCCTGGTCGAGCTGCACCGGGCCCAGGGGTTCCTGCACGCCGACGCCCAGGTCCAGTCGGTCCCCAACGCCGACGGCACCGAGGTGCGCGTGACCGTGGCGGTGGCGCCGGGTCCGGTGGTCCAGGTGCGCTCGGTGGTCGTGCGGGGGCACAGCCGCACCCGGCGGGCGACCATCGAGCGGGCCGTGGAGATCAACCCGGGCGACCCGGTGTCCCCCGCCGAGCTCGCGGCGCTGCGCGCCGGCTTGTACGAGCTCGGCGTCTTCTCGCGGGTGAGCGTCGATCCGGTGGGCGACGAAGACCGCGTCAAGGACGTGGTGATCACCGTCGCCGAGAAGCCGAACCTCGCCTTCGAGGTCGGTGGGGGCCTCGCCACCGACAACGGGGCCGCGGTCTTCGCCCGGGCGGGCCACCGCAACCTGTGGGGGCTGGCACACCGGCTCACGCTCTACGGCCAGGCCGGCGTGGGTTGGGTGGGCGACGGGTGGACGGTCGACTGGTTGGCGCCCGAGTGGAAGGCGGCGCTCCGCTACGAGGCGCCCGACCTGCCCACGCAGGGCGAACGCGTGTCCATCGACGTGCTCCTCAACGAAGAGCAGCAGGAGCGTACGTGGCGCTTGCAGCGGTCCGGCGGCGGCATCGGCGTGCGGCTCCGCCTGGGGAAGGGGGCGACCGCCGAGCTCGGCTACCGCGCGCAGCTCCGCCGCCTCCTCGACGTCGACCCCGGTGTGCTCGTGGCCGGCGACGCGTGGACCGACGAGCTCCAGATCGTCGACACCGACGACCCCGAGCCGGTCCTCCCGAGCGCCGGCCGGTGGGCCAGCGGCATCGAAGCGAGTTTTGTGCTCGACCTCCGCGACGACCTCGTGAACCCCACCCGCGGCGGGCTCGGTGCGCTCGCGGTGCGGGTCAACGACGACCTCCTCAGCGACCTCGCCTACGTCAAGGTCGACGGGAGCTGGACCCAGCTCGTCCCGGTCGGCGGGGTGGGGCTGGTCCTGCGCGCGCGCGGGGGGGCGGCCGCGGTCCCCAGCGAAGACGCGAGCCTCCCCATCGAGGACCGCTTCCGGGCCGGCGGCGGCGGCTCGTTCCGCGGCTTCGACATCGACCAGGTCGGCCCCGCCAACTACGTCGGCGACGAGCACGTGGACTGGCCCGAGGCCCTCGCGCCGCTCTTGGACTACAGCCAGCGCAACGGCGGCGGGCGGTGGGTCACCACCGGTGGGGACGCGATGGCGGTCGGCACGGTCGAGGTGAACGTGCCGTTCTCCACGTTTGGACTTGCCAACTGGAGCTCGTGGCAGCTTGCGTTCTTTGCCGACGCCGGAAACGTGTGGTGGATCGACCCCGACGTGATCCCCGACTCCGCGGCCCGGGGAGGGGACCCGGCGGTTCGTTTCGGGACGGGCTTCGGCATCCGGCGCGCCACGCCGATCGGGCCGTTGCAGGTCGACCTCGGCTTCAACCCCGCGGCGCTCGAATACCGCGAGGAGCCGCTCTACCGCTTTCACTTCGCGGTGGGTGCCATCTGATGCGGCGCCTGCTCCCGCTCGCGCTGTGCTGCGGCGTGGTGCTCCTGGTGTTGGCGCCGGTGCTCGCCGATCCCGCCGGACGGGCATTGGGGCTCCGTTACGTCGATGGGTTCGGCACGCAGTGGTGGTTCTGGTACCTCGGCGAGGTCCTGGCGGGGCGCGAGGACCTCACCCACACGACCTTGCTCTTCTACCCGACCGGCAAGGAGGTCTTCGGCCACACCGGCGGCAACCTCTTCGACGCCTTGTGTGCGTGGCCGCTCCGGCGCCTCTTCGGCGACGCGGCCGGCTACAACCTGTGGATCGCGGTGCTCCTCGCCTCCAATTTCGCCGGCGGGTCGGTGCTCGGACGGGCGTTCTCGGACCGCCCGGGGTGGCTCGGGGGCCTCGTGTTGGCGCTCAACCCGTTCGTCCTCCAGGAGCTCGCGGGCGGGCGGCCCACGCAGGCGTGGTTGGCCTTCCCCGCGTTGGCGTTGGCGGGCACCTGGCGCGCGGAGCGCGTCCGGACCGCGGTGGGCACGGGGATCGCGGTCGCGTTGAGCGGCTGGACGTACTGGTATGCCGGGGTGCTCGTCGGGGTGCTCGCGCTGGGGGTCGGGCTCGCCCGGATCGTGCTGCGGCCCGAGCGCCTGCGGTCGGCGGCGCTGCTGGGGCTCGCGGCGGGGGTGGCGGGTCTCCTGGTCGCGCCGGCGCTGGTGATGGTCGGCGAGGCCCTCGACGGGGGGCGCGTGCCCGGCCTGCTCGCCGTCGACGGCACCGGCGTGCTCGCCCCGCTCGCGCTGCGCACCGTCGAAGGGGACGCGGCGGGCCTGTACGTGCTCGCGCCGCTCAAGGGGGTCTCGGGCTCGGTCACCGGCGACCCGGAGCCTACGTTCGCCGCGGCGTTCCCCACGATGTCGTTCGCCGCCCTCGGCGCGTCGGTCCTCGCGGCGGCGTTCGCGGCGCGGGCGCGGGCGTGGGTCTCGCTCGCGGTGGCGATGGCCGTCTTCGTGGTCGCGGCGCTCGTCGCCAGCGGTCCCATCGTGGCCTGGGGCGACGGCTGGGTCGTCAATCGGCCGTGGGTCGAAGCGGTGTCGCGGTTGCAGGTGCTCCGCCGGTGGTGGTGGCCGGGACGCGCGGTCGTCGGCGTGTACCTCGCGTTCGCGATGGCCGTTCCCTGGCTCGGGAGCTGGCGTTGGCGGGGATGGGCGCCGCTCCCGCTCTTGGCCGCGGTCGGCGTCGGCGTGGAGGTGTGGCGGACCGAACAGCTCCCGCTCCCGACGTGGGACGCCCACGTTCCCGCGCCGCTCCGGTGCCTGCGCGCGGCGCCCGACGGCGCGGTCATCGATCTTCCGTTCTTGTCCGACCAACGCAACCTCTGGTTCCAGACGCACCACGGCCACCCGCTCCTCAGCGGCATGATGGTGCGCAACCCGCAGTTCGGGAGCGCCTCGGCGGTGGCGCTGCGGGCCGACAACGGCCTGCTCGACCTGCTGCTCGACTACGGAGAGCTCCAGCTCACGCGCGACCCGACCTTCGACGAGGCCGATCGCGCCGCGCTGATCGCGGCCGGCTTCCGCTACGTCGTGGTCGACCTCACGCGCCTGGAGGGCACCCACGTCGGCCGGGCCGACAGCGTCTTCGGGAAGTCGTTGTGGCCGCGGGTGAAGCGCCTCTTGCGCCCGGTGCTCGGCGAGCCGGCGGCCGAAGCCGAGGGGGTGGCCCTCTACACCCTCGACGGCACGCCGCTCGAATGTGGGGGCCTGGGGGCGGTGCCGTAGGCCCGGCCGCTCGCCGGGCCGGGGCCGTCCGGCACCGCGGTGCCCGGTACGATCAGGGAACGCAGGTCGGGGCGTACACGTCCCAGCGGGTGTCCCCGAGCGCGAGGTCGGCACAGTCCGAGGTGACGAGCAGCTCGACGATCGTGTCGCCGTCCAGGTCGACCGTCGCCCAACCGGGTCGGCCCGAGCTGCAGTCGGCCGCGTCGCGGGTCGCTCCCCACGGGGCGCCCCCCGGCCCTGCGGGCAGCGCCCAGTCCCACGCGTCGGCGGCGAAGCCGCCCTCTGCGCCGAAATGTACGGCCCAGCGGCCCTCGCCGAGCGTGGCGTCGGCCACCCGCTCGGTCACCACCAGGTCGGCCCAGCCGTCCTGGTCGAGGTCGGTCACCACGTGGCCGGGCGTGTCGTCGGCGCCGTCGACGACATCGGCGGTGGAGGAGAACGGCGTGGTGCCGGCGGCGCCGTACTCGCCAGGGAGGGCCCACGGGGTCGCTTCGTCGGCGAACCCGGCCGCACCGCCGCGGTGGACGCGCCACATCGTGTCGCCGACGGTGGTGTCGCCATCGCAGGCCTCGGTCACGACGAGGTCGGGCACCCCGTCGCTGTCGACGTCGGCGACGTCGTGGCCGGGGACGCTCTCGCCGCACGAAGCGCCCGCGCTGGTCGCCCGGAACGGGGTGCGACCGTCGGTCTGGTAGGCGGAAGGCAGCGCGAGCGCGGTCGCGGGCCCGAAGCCGGCGCCGGTGTTGAGGTGGGCGTCCCACCGGGCGTTGCCGAGGGCGGCGTCGGTGCAACCCTGGGTGACCACGAGGTCGGGAAGCGTGTCGCCATCGACGTCGGCGAGCGTGTACGCAGGGATGCCCTTGAGGCAGTTCGCGCTCGCGCTCGCGGCGGTGAACGGGGCGTACCCTTCGCCGCCGTAGCCGGACGGGAGGGCCCACGCGCTGCCGGTGGTTTCAAAGCCGCCGGCGGCACCGCGGTGCACGGTCCACATGCTGGAGCCGATCGTGGGGTCGCCGCAGAGCTCACCGACGACCAGGTCGAGGTAGCCGTCCGCGTCGAGGTCGCGGAGGAAGTGGCCGGGGATGCCGTCGCCGCACACCATCGCGGCGGTGGGGTTGGCGAACGGGGCGGCGCCCTCCGCGCCGTAGTCGTCGGGGAGGGTCCAGTCCAACGGGCTCTCGTTGAAGCCGCCGTCGCCCCGACCGTGCACCAACCAGCGGGTGTCGCCGGTGGCCTCGTCGTCGCCGCACAAGAACGTGACCACCAGGTCGGGGCGGCCGTCGTTGCTCACGTCGAAGAGGCCATGGGCGGGGGTGGCGTCGGCGCACGAGGCGAAGCTGGTCGCCTGGTCGAACGGGGTGGCGCCGTCGTCGCCGTAGGCGGCGGGGAGCGCGAGGGGGCTGGGGGTTCCCGAAAAGCCCGCCGCGGCGCAGGTGGTGGCGTCGCAGTCGTTGTCGATGCCGTCGCGCGGCAGCTCCTTGGCTCCGGGAAACACCGCGGCGTCGTCCGGGGCGCAGTCTTCGGCGTCGGGGGAACCGTCGCCGTCGGCGTCGGGGGGCGCACCGTCGGAGTCGGCGCGGGGGTCGGTGTCGCCGGTGGCGCAGGCGGCGCAGAGGAGGAGCAGCGGGAGCGGTCGCATGGTCGCGAGGCTATCCGCCTCGGTGGAATCCGGGCGGTGGGTGACGGGTTGCAGCGCCGCGGTGCGGATAGGAGGAAGTTCATGAAGACGCCCACTCGTTTCGCGCTTCGTTTCGCGGTCCTCGTCGCGCTGGGGCTGCTGGCGCCGCCGGTGGTGGCGCCCCCGGATGCCGAAGGAGTCCGTGCCTGGGCCGAGGACAAGAAGAAGCCCGCGAAGAAGAAGCGCGTGCCCGCCCCGAAGAAGACCGAACCGGCCACCGACAAGTCGGGAAAGCCCGTGGCGACGCCGGAGCCGAAGCGTCCCGCGCCCGAGGGCGAGCGGAAGAGCACCGAACCGACCGCGTCGAAGCCGGCCGGGGCGTCGAAGCCGGGGGAAACGCCGAAGCCGGTCGCCACGCCGAAGCCGGCCGAAGCGCCGAAGCCGACCGAGTCGGCGCGGCCGGCCGAGTCGGCGAAGTCCAGCGGCGCCGCGTCGGCGCTGCTTGCAAGAAGATCGAGTTCGGGTCTTCCGGCTGGTTGTCCTTGGCCTGCATCATCTCTTCCATCTCGGCCTTGGTCGGCTTGACCACGCCA
>SXGT01045288.1_pt1 | contig 13214 bp, 11 predicted proteins | sample 3176221 | NCBI WGS metagenome assembly SXGT01 (sample SAMN11356862, study PRJNA531348) | freshwater metagenome | isolation source: freshwater sample F1-120 | place: China: Fuxian Lake, Yuxi | collected 2017-12-25
ACGCGCGCGGCGCTGCTCGCCGACGACGGCATCATCAAGAAGCGCGATCTGTCGCCGGTCATCCTGGCGCCGGCCGGCGCGGGCGCGAGCGGCATGAGCGGCGCGGGCGGGCTCGGGCTCGATCGCGGGACCTTGCGCGATCGCGTCGACCGACTCGAGGCGGCGGTCCTCGAGGAGGCGCTCAAGCGCGCCGGCAACAACAAGAGCGAGGTGGCGCGTGAGCTGGGCCTGTCGCGCGCCGGCTTGAACCTGAAGCTGAAGCGCCTCGGCGTCGCCGGCGCGGACGAGTCGTAGGTGGCGTTCGCGTTCGGTGCGGCGATCTCGTGGGTGTTGGCGTGGACGGCGGCGGCGCCCCTCGGGCCACATGGTCCGGGCGAGGCCGTCGCATCGGCCCCTACAGCCCCGCCGGTCCCTGCCGGCGCCGCGTCCCAGCTCCTGGTCGTGACGTTCGCCAGCGACGCCCTCGCCTCCGATGCGAGCTACCGCGCGTACCTGCCGCCCGGCTACGGCGCGCCCGACTCCGCGCCGAGCCCCGCGCCGCGCTACCCGCTGGTCGTCTTGCTGCACGGGCTCGGCGGTCAGGGCGCCGACTGGTTCGACCCGACGCGCGGCGATCTCGTGCCGACCCTGGACCACGGCATCGCCAGCGGGGCACTCGCGCCGCTGGTGGCCATCGCGCCCGACGGCCGGAACGGCTATTGGACCGATCATCGCGATGGGCTCGCGGGCCACGCCTACGGGCGCTACCTCGACGAGGTCGTGGCCGACGCGGAGCGCCGCTTTCGCCTGCGCCCCGCCGCGCGCGCGCTCGTCGGCGTGTCGATGGGTGGCCACGGTGCCATGCTGCGCGCGCTGCGCGAGCCCGAGCGCTGGCGCGCGGTCGTGTCGATCGCGGGGGCGCTGTTCGCCGCGCCGCCGACGCACCGTCCTATCTATAAGGAGGTCTGGGGGGACCCGCCGGACCCCGCGTATTGGGCGGCCGAATCGCCGATGGGGCTCCTCGCGGCGTGGCCGGCGCAGCGCGCCCTTCCGCCGATCTTCCTGAGCTGCGGCGCCGAGGACACCGAGCGCTTCCTCGACCTGACGCTCGGTGCCGAGACGCGGCTCGTCGCGCTGGGCGCGCGGCCCCCGGTCGTCATCACGCCGGGAGCGCACACCTGGACCGCGTGGCGCGCGGCGACCCCGCGCTGGCTCCCGTGGCTCGAGGCTCAGCTGGTCCGCCCCTGACGCGGAAGCGGGGGCGGGCGATGATGCTCCCGTCACGCTGCTTGAGGTTCATCGGTCGGTGGTTTAGCTTGGGAGTCCTCCGCGGGTTTCGTTGCGGGCACGTCGATCGGCGTGGCCGCAGCTCCTTCCGGTGCGCACTCCAGTTGCGTACCACCCGCAGTCGATCGATGGGCACGCCCCGCGCGCCCTTCGCGCCCTTCGCGCCCTTTGCGCCCTTTGCGCATCTGCGATCGAGTTCAAACCGCGCCGCCCGGCGCCCCAAGACCCGGGATTCATGCCATGACCACCAAGGTCCGCGACGTCGTTTCCGCACAGTGTGCGAGCTGCAAGGATGCCGTCGACGTCGAGGTCCTCTCGATGGCCGGCGACGAGATCGTCACCGTCAAGTGCAAGACCTGCGCGACCTCGCAGACCTATCGCTCGCCCGTCGAGCGCGCCCGGCTGGGGCGCCGCGTGGTCGACGTGAGTGGGTCCGAGCCCAGTCCGCGCCCGCGCTCGCGTGGCCCGCGTCGCGTGCTGTCCTCGACGGGACGCGAGATCGCCGACAGCCCGCGTATGCCGTCGGCGCCGCCGCCAGCGCCACCGAGGACGCCGCCGCCGCCGCCGTCCACGCCGGAGACCCTGCGCGCGGCGGCGAAAGTGGCCGCCAACGCCGACGATCTGCGGCAGCGCTGGGACGCCGTGACGGCGGACCGCACGGCGCGTCATGGTCGGCCGCACCGCGCGTCCGATCGGTACCGCGCCGGCGAGCTTGTTTTGGACTCGGTGCACGGCATGGGGGTCATCGAGGCGATTGCGGCCGACGGGACGTTGCGGGTGCTGTTCCGACGCGGCTACGAGAGCCTGCCGAGCCAGTCGCACGTCGAGCTCGTGGCGCGCGGATCCTGACGGACAGTTCGCGGGCAACCTCGCTTCCGGGTCCGAGGCGGACGCCGCGCGAGGTCTTCGCGGGGCTCGCGGCGCGGTTGCCGGGTCGGTGAGCGCCTGCTACGAAAGCGCACCGAGACCCGCGTCGACTGCCGACGCCGCGACCAAGGAAACACCACGCCATGTCGAACACCGCACGCGTTCGCGAGATCCTCAGCTGGTACGGAAGCGAGAACCCCGGGGTCCTGACGAACCTCGCGCGCATCCTCAATCACGGCCGCCTTGGCGGCACCGGGCGCCTCTGCATCCTGCCGGTCGACCAGGGTTGGGAGCACGGGCCGGCGCGCAGCTTCGCGAAGAACCCGGTCGCCTACGACCCGCGTTACCTCTTCGAGCTCGGCATCGAGTCGGGGTGCAACGCGTACGCGGCGCCGCTCGGGGCGCTCGAGGCCGGCGCGCGCGAGTTCGCTGGCGAGATCCCGCTCATCCTCAAGGTCAACCACAACAACAGCCTCTACACGGCGCAGAACTCCGATCAGGCCGTCGTGGCGACGGTGGACGACGCGCTCAGGCTCGGGTGCGCTGCGATCGGCTTCACGATCTATCCGGGGAGCACCGCCGCCATCGGACAATACGAGGAGATCCGGGCGCTTACGGCCGAGGCCAAGCGCAAGGGCATCGTCGTCGTCATCTGGTCTTACGCGCGCGGCGAGCAGATCTCGACCGCCGGCGAGACCGCGATCGACGTCATCTCGTATGGCGCGCACATCGCGGCGCAGCTCGGCGCGCACATCATCAAGGTGAAGCCGCCGACGGCGCACCTCGAGCAGGATGCGGCCAAGAAGGTGTACCTCGCGACCGGGCGGCCGGTGTCGACCTTGACCGAGCGCATTCGCGACGTGGTGCAGTCGTGTTTTGCGGGGCGGCGGGTGGTCGTCTTTTCGGGCGGCGCGGCCAAGGGGACCGACGAGGTCCTGGCCGAGTGCCGCGAGCTGGCGGCGGGCGGGGCGTTCGGGTCGATCATGGGGCGGAATGCGTTCCAGCGGCCCAAGGCCGAGGCGCTCGCGCTGCTGGCGTCCGTCATGGACATCTACGCGCAGGCGTGAGGATGCGGGGGCGACGGATCGGGGTGTCGGCCGTGGCGGCCGCGGTGATGGCGGTGCTCGTGACCGCAGCCGGGGCGGCGCGCGCGGCGCCGGGGCCGCTCGGCGATCCCACGCGCCCGGTGAAGGTCGTCGTGCTCGGCGGCTCGGTGAGCGCGTACGGGCAGGGGGGCTATGCGCAGTGGATCCCGGCCGTGTGCGCCAAGGTCGACCTCGTCAACCGCGCGAAAGAAAAGCTGAATGCGTGGGAGCTGCGCGAGCGCTTCAAGCACGAGGTGATGAAGGACGCGTCGCTCGGGCTGAAGGCGCGCGTCCGAGACGGGGCCGAGGTGTGGCTCGTGTTTCTCGGCGGGCTCAACAGCGTGGCGAGCCCGGACGGCACGAATCTCGATGTGGCCAAGACGTTCAAGGCCGCGCGCGACGCTGGGCTCAAGACCATGGGGCTCACGATCAACCCGTGGGGATCGGAGAAGGATCGGCGCTGGCAGGGACCCGAAGGGATCGCCTACCGCGACTACACGCAGCGCACGGTCGACTTCGTGATGGGGCGGCTCACGCCGGCGCAAGCGTTCGGTAAGGCGGCGGGCGGACGGACGGCGTACGAAGCCGGCGAGCTGCCCGACATCGCGATCGATATCTGGGATTCGGCGCTGCGTCATCGCGACGCGCCGCTGCGGGAGCGCGCCAAGATCGCGCGGCTCGCGGGGCGCTCGAAGTGGGTTCAGGCGCGGCTCGCGACGGTGCCCGAGGCGGAGCGTGAGGCGGCGCTCGAGGCGCTCGTGACGGCCGCGGTGGCGCTGCCGCGTTACTTCATGCGACCCGATTTCGTGGCGTTCGATCCGATCCATCCGAACGCCGAAGGGCACCGCGAGATCGCGCGCCTCATGTGTGCCAAGGCGCCGGCGAGCTGGGATTGCGACTGTCGGCGCTTCGAGCGGTTCGCATGGGACCACCGACGCGGTAAGCTCAAGACGCTTTGAAGGCCGTCATGTCGAAAACTCGGGTCGGGAATGCTTGCGCGATGGTCGCGTGCGCGTGGGTGATCGCGGCCTGTGGCACCACCCAGGGCGGCGTGCGCCCGAGCGGCGAGACGTTCATCGGGCAGGTGTGGGATGCGCGGACCGGGGCCGTGCTCGCGCTCGGTGACGTGCTCAAGCGCTTGGACCAGGTCGACGTGGTCCTGGTCGGCGAGGAGCACGGCAAGCGGCGGCACCACGAAGTGCAGCGCGCGGTGGCGGCGGCGGTCGCCTATCTGCGCGGGGTGCCGCGCGTCGTCATCGCGGTCGAATGGTTGCCAGCGTCGTCGGCGAGCGAGGTGCGCAAGTGGTTGGCGAGCGACGAGTCCGTCGACGCGCTGCGCGAGGCGACGCACTGGGACACGGTTTGGGGGCACTCGTTCGCGTCGTACGCGCCGGTCTTCGAGTGGGCTCGGAGCAACAAGGTGCAGCTCGTGCCGATCAACGCGAACCCGATCTTGCCCAAGCTCGTGGCGCGCGGCGGGACCGATGCAGTTCAGGGGCGTCTGCGCGAGCAGCTGCCGCCGCTCGATAGTGGCAACGAGGCGCACAAGGCTTGGTTCAAGGCGCAGATGACGGCTATGGGGGACGCGCACCCCGGGGCCGACGAGGGCGAGGCGTTCGAGAACCTGTATCTCGCGCAGGTCCTCTGGGACGAGACGATGGCCAAGGCGACGATCGAGCTGGCCGAGCGCACGCCGTCGGTCATCGTGTTCGCGGGGCTTGGGCACACGCAGCACGGGCTCGGGATCCCGGCGCGGCTCGGGTCGCTTCGATGGCTCGTGGTGCGGCCGGTGACGCGCCTCGAAGAGGTGCGCGAGACCATCCGCGACGCGCCGTTTCCGGAGCGCGACGCGGATCTGCTTTGGATGCCGTGAAAGGCTCTTACGCGCGTAGGACGAAGACCTGCTCGCGCGCGTAGACCGCGCCGGTTGGCAAGGTTTGCGACGAGAAGAGCGTGAACGATTCGACCCGGAAGGGGGCGGGCCGATAGAGCGCGTGGTCGGCGGCGAAGGCCTGGAGGCGGCTCACGGGCGCGTCATCCAGGCGCGCGAGCGTCACGTGCGGCACCCAGCGGCGGCGGTCCGGCTCGATCCCGAGGCGCGTGGCGCTCGTGTCGACGAGCTTGCGCAGGTGCTCGAGGGGCGCCGAGCGTTCCACGCCGAGCCACAGGACCTCGGCCTCACCGCGCGGCGGGAAGAAGCCGATGCCGCCGAGCTGGACCTCGAAGGGCTCGAGGCGGATGCGCGCGAGCGCGGTCACCGTGTCGCGCAGCGTCGCGCCGCTGACGTCGCCGAGGAAGCGCAGGGTCAGGTGGAGCGCGTCCTCGTCCACCCAACGGGTGCCGGGGAGGCCGACCGTCACGCCGAGGAGCTCCTCGCGCAGCGGAGCGGGGAGATCGACGGCCACGAAGTAGCGAGACATGCCCGAAGGTCCTTGGGGGAAGGGGTCGGCGTCAGAAGTCGCGCCAGCGGTCGACGGTGTCGCGGACGACCGTCTCGCCGGCCGGTGGGGCGACGACGCGATCGCCGAGGTCGGTGCCGTCGGCGTGCACCTCGACGCTCTCCCAGGTGCCGCGCGTGTATTTGTACTTCACCTCGACGCCGGCCGCGACGGGGACCTCGACGGTCCAGAGATCGCTGCCGAGCGGGGGCACGATCGCGAGCGACACGAGCCCCGGATTCCACGGCCCGAGCGCGCTCGCGTCGCCCGCGACGTAGACGCGATCGGTGAAGGCCGGCACGTGCACGAAGAAGCGCAGCGGGACGAGGCCGGCGCCATGCACGGTGACGGCTCCGAGCGCCGCGGCCCCGAGGTAGGCGGCGCTGAGCGAGCCCGCGCCGGCTTGAAGCCCGCGGATCCGGTCGCCCTCGAGCGACGTCACCCCGCCGTCGGTCGTCGCCAGTTGCGCGCTCGCGGCCGCGATCGTGAGGCGCCCACTCGGGTCGTAGGCGGCTTCGACCGACACGCCCATCGTCGGACGCGGGCCGAGGTAGAGGCCATCGTGCCACGGCAGGATCTGCAGGCCGCTCGGCTTCCCGGTCATCGGGGCGCCCCAGAGTGATCGCAGGATCGCCGGCAGGCGCGCGCGCCAGGCATGCTCGTCGTGGGCCGCGCCGACGTCCTCGAGGTAGCCAAAGTCGGTGCCGAGTTCGAGGCCCAGCGCGAGCAGGCGATTGCGCAGGCGTTGCGAGCGCTCGACCGCGTCGTCCGCGGTCCAGCCGAGCTCCGCCTCGGCGGTCCCCATGTCGAGCCAGAGGCGCGTCGGGCGTGGCAGGGTGCCGGTTTCGATCGCCTCGAGCAGCGCCTCGCCATCCCACCACAAGGACGGTGACACGACGCCGAAGCGCCCGAAGAGCTGATTCGCGGGTGCCTCGGTCGCCATCCACAGCGAGATGAGTCCGCCGAGACTCGAGCCCATGACGGCCGTCGACTCGCGCGCGCACGCCGTGCGGAAGCTGGCGTCGATGGCGGGCTTGACGGCCTCGACGAGCCACCGGACGTAGTCCGCGCCGCGCCCGCCGCCCTCGATCGGGTCCTCGCTCGGGGTGTACTCGCCGACGCGATCGGCGTTGTTGGGGACGCCGACGATCATGAGCGGGCCGATGTCTCCTGAGGCGGTGAGGGCGTCGACCGCCTCGTCCACGCCCCACTCGCCGAACGCCGAGAACACGTCGTCGAAGAGGTTCTGGCCGTCGTGCATGTACATGACCGGGAAGCGCGCGGCGCTTTCGCTGTCGTAGTTCGCGGGCAGATAGACGGTCACGTCGCGCGCCGGCACGTTGCCCGCCGGGAGCCCGGAGAGATTGGCGTAGCGGCCGTTGCGCACGATCTGGACCTGGCCGATCCACGCGGGCGCCGTGCCGCAGGCGGGCGGCTGGGTCGTGTCGCTATCGGTGTCGCCGTCGCCGTGCGTGTCGCTCGGCGTGCTGTCGGGGGCGGCGGTGTCGCTGGGCGGGGTCTCGGTGACGGCGCTGTCGCTCGGCGTCGTTTCGGTCGCGGTGGTGTCGCTCGGCGTGCTGTCGGGGACGGCGGTGTCGCTCGGCGTCGTTTCGGTCGCGGCCGTCTCTTCCGTCGCGGTTTCCACCGTCGTGCTGTCGGCCGTCGTGCCGTCCGCGGGCGCCGAAGTGGCGTCACGCGTGTCCGCGCTGCCGGTATCGGTCGCGTGGCTGTCGGCGCCCGGCGCGATCACCCCATCGTTGCATGCAAGCACAAGGATGCAACCACCGACCGCAGCCCACCGTGCGCGCATGATCCCTTCCCCCTCGTCGTCACATCATGGCTTGGACTCGGCGCGCTTGAGCTCGAGGGCCTTGGCCTCCTCGCGCAACTTCGCGGCCTCGTCCTTCTTCCCCAGGCGATCCAGCGCCATCGCCTTGTTCTTCATCGTCGTCGTGACCGTCGCGTCGCTGGACCCGAACTCCTGCTTCCGGATTTCGATCGCCTGATCGTACATCGAAATGGCGTCGGCGGGCTGGTTCATGCTGAGCAGCAGATTTGCGAAATTATTGAGCGTTTCCGCCACGTGCGGGTGCTGCCCGCCGAGCACTTCCTTGCGCATCGCGAGCGCCTCTTCGTACAGCTTCTTGGCCGTGACGTTGTCGCTCTTGGCGGCCAGCACGTCGGCGAGGTTCGCGAGCGCGGTCGCGTGATCGGCGTTGCGGCCGCCGTTGTCGCCCTTTTGCGCGAGCGTGCGCGCGCGCTCGAGCAACGACTTGGCGTCGTCCCAGCGCTTCTGCTCGCGGTAGACGAGCGCCAGATCGTTGAGGCTCGCGACCAGCGTCGGATGCTCGGGCCCGAGCTCGTTCTCCTTGTCCTCGAGCGCGCTCTTGTGGAGCGCCTCGGCCTTCTCCCATTTCTTCTGGCGCCGATAGAGCTCGCCCAGGTTCGTCACGACGACCGCAATCGAGGCGACGTTCTGCTTGAACTTCTTGCGCTTGATGACGAGCGACGACTCGTAGGCCGCCTCCGCTTTGTCGAAGGCCTTCATCTGCTGGTAGACCACGCCCAGGCGATTCCAGACGTTCGAGGCGTCCGGGGACTGATCGATGCCGGTCTTCTTGAAGGCCTCGATCACCTGCTCGAGCAGCTGCGCCGACGCCGCCCACTGGCGCGACTCACGGTAGATGTCCGCCAAAAGGCGCAAGGTCTGGATGCGCCGGTCGTCGGTGGCGCCGAACACGTCGGCCTCGCCGAGGGCCTCGAGGGCCGCGGTTTCTGCGGCCCGGAAGTCCTTGTCGGCCACGAGCTGCTGGGCCTTCTCGAAGTTCGCTTTCCACTCCGCGCGCGCCGCGCCGGACGACACGAGGACCCCCAACGTCACGAGGGCGGCGACAAACGGCCCGATGAGAACGGTGGGCAGAAACGGGGGCAGGCGGCGGGGACAGGCGAGCATGTTCACCTCGTGCGACGAGCGACGTGGGAGCCGGGACGAGCCTACACGGCCGCGCCGACGGAGGAAAGCACCCCCCGCCGACGCGCCAGCGCGACCATCGGGGTGCGCAGATCGAGCGCCACGCCCAACCGATGCATGAGCCCTTTCATGCCGCTCGCGACGCGCACGACTGGCAGGATCTCGCTCGGCGGAGCGAGCTTCCAGAGCGACGGGTGCCCCACGATGTGCTTGCGCAGGGTCGCCGTCGGCCGCCACGCGCCGAAGTCGAACGGGCCGATCGTCGTGAACGGCGCCAGGACGCGCGTGACGAGCTCGCGGAAGAGCGCCTCGTCGACCTCCACGCCTTCCTTGCCGAACCCCAACGCGAGAAACGCGCGGAAGGCGGCCGGCATATCATCGTCCCAGACCGCCGCGACCACGCGCAGGAGGCCGTCCGACAGGCGCGCCGGGACCTCTTTGATCGTCCCGAGATCGAGCACGCCGATGCGCCCATCCGGGGTCCAGAGGAAGTTGCCCGGGTGCGGATCGCCATGGACGATCTGCTGCTCGAAGAAGAGCGTGAGCCAGGTGCCGAGGAGGCGCTCCGACGCGCGCGTACGGACCTCGGGCGTGGCGGCCGCGAGCGCACTATCGAGCTTCTCGCCCGCGAGATAGCTCATCATCAGGACGTCCGGCCGGGTCCACGCGGCGATCGGCTCGGGCACGATGAAGAAGTCGCGGTGGGCCGGCTGGGTCAGCACCGCGCCGAAGCGCGCGAGGTTTTGGGCCTCGGCTTCGTAGTCGGACTCGGTGAGCACGGTCGTCCGGATCTCGGCCTCGAAAGCCTCTGCGCGGGCCTTGTCGATGACGACGCGGCTCAGCTTGAGGAGCGAGCGCAGGTTCCGCAGATCGCTCTCGAGCGCCTGCACGATGCCCGGGTATTGGACCTTGATCGCGACGTCGCGCCCGTCGTGAAGCGTGGCCCGATGCACCTGCCCGATGCTCGCTGCGCCGCATGGGTGTTGCTCGATGTGCGTGCAGACGGTCTCCGGCGCCGCTCCCCAGGCGCGCTCGAGCTGTCCCCGGACGGTCGCCCACGGCATCGGCGGCGCGTCCTTTTGGAGCCCCGCGAGCGCCCCCGCGAGCTCCGGCGGGACCAGATCCGGATCGGCCGAGAGGAGCTGCCCGAGCTTCATCGAGGCGCCCTTCATGCGCCCGAGCAGCCCCGCGATCTTGTGGCCTTCCTTGGCCAAGGTCCGCGACAGTGCCGCCTCGCGCCCCTCGCGCGACTTGAGCGTCACGAACGACGCGATCTGCCGCCCGAGCACCGCCGTCGACAGCCCGAGCCCGCGCCCCGTCATCGCGCCAAAGCGCTGCCAGCGGCCGCGCGGTATCGCGTCGTCGTCGCGCGTCGCCATCTCAGTCACCCATGAGGTAGGCGCCATTGAGCCACGCGCCGCCATCGACGACGAGCACCGCGCCCGTCACGTAGCGCGCGGCGTCGGACGCCAAGAAGAGCGCCGCGTCGGCGATCTCTTCGCACGTCCCGAGGCGCTTCAGCGGGACCTTCGAGGCCAGCTTCTCTTTGAACCCGGGCGGCGCGAGGCGCTTCATGCCCTCGGTGTCGTCGATCGGGCCGGGCGCGATCGCGTTGACGCGGATCCCGGCCGGGCCCCACTCGACGGCGAGGTGCTTGGTCATGGCGTCGATGGCCGCCTTGGCGCTGCCCGCGTGCACCTGGAACGGCACGCCCGTGTATTGCAGCGTCGCCGAGATGTTGATGATGACGCCGCCGGTGTCCTTGAGCGCCTTGGTGAAGGCGGCCTTCGAGACGTTGTAGGTCCCGAGCGTGTCGATGGCGTGGACGGTCGCGAAGCCCTTGTAGGAGAGGGCGGCGGCGGGCGCGAGGAAGTTGCCGGCGGCATTGTTGACCAGGATGTCGACCCGGCCGAACGTCTGCATCGCCTGGTCGAAGGCGGCCTCGATCTGTGTCGGTTCGCGCACGTCGGCGACCACCGGCAGCGCGCGGCGGCCGGTCGCGGCGGCGAGCTCGCGCGCGGCGACCTCGAGGCGCTCGGCGTTGCGGCTGACGATCACCGCGTCGGCGCCGTGCTCCATCATCTTGAGCACGATGCCGCGGCCGATGCCGCTGCCGCCGCCTGTGACGAAGACGACCTTGCCTTGGAGGATGTCGGGTTTGAAGCTGCTGCGCATGGGGGTCTCCGGCACCGAGCGCCTTGATTGGCGCCCTTCGCCAATCTGTTAAGATGCGCGGCGAGTCAAGCACCACCGCCTGGTTTCCCCGTGGAGACCCCCAAGCTGTCCGAGGACCTGTGGACGTCGGGCTCGTCATCACGTTCGTCGTCGCCCTGCAGCTGGCCGTCATCTTCGGCTTCGTGCTGCTCGAGCGTCGGGAACCACAGGCCACGCTCGCCTGGATCCTCGGCGTCGTGCTGGTCCCGGTGCTGGGCGTCTTCACGTATCTCCTCTTGGGCCTGTCGCGCAGCGTCAAGCGCCACCGCGCCGCGGCGCGCGTCGTGGCGCGCACGCGCGAGGTCTTCGGCCGCTGGGAGGTCGCCCGCAAGGCCCGCGGTCGCGGCACGGCGCGCCGACCCCAGCGCACGCGCGCGCTCACGACGCTGGCCGAGCGCACCTCGGACGCGCACGCCTGCCCCGGCAATCGCGTCGCGATCCTCATCGACGCGGCCCAGACCTACGAGGCCATGCGCGCCGCCATCGCCGCCGCGCGCCACCATGTCCACGTCGAGTTCTACATCATCCAACCGGACGACTCCGGGCGTCAGCTGCGCGACCAGCTCGTCGAGCGCGCCAAGGCCGGCGTCCAGATCCGCGTCCTCTGCGATGCCCTTGGTAGCATGCGCCTGCCCTCGGATTTCTGGGATCCGCTCGTCGCCGCGGGCGGGCGCGCCGCCTACTTCGGGCGGATCCGACTCGCGCCGCTCGTGCGGCGTCGCGACCACGTCAACTTCCGCAACCACCGCAAGATCATCATCGTCGACGGGCTCATCGGATTGACGGGCGGCATCAACATCGGGCGCGAGTACCTCGGGCTCGACCCGGCCTTTGGCGCCTGGCGCGACACGCACCTTCGCATCGAGGGGCCCGCGACGTTGGGCCTCCAACAGACCTTCGTCGAAGACTGGCTCGTGACGACCGGCGAGATCCTGGACGGCGCGCCGTATTTCCCCGAGCCCGTCGCGCTGCCCGTCAGCCGCGAGACGGAGCGGCCGCGCGTGGAGCACAGCGAGTGGGAGGCGGCTCCCGACGTGCGCCCGCTCACGACGGCGACCGCGGAGGCGCCGGGCGGCGACACGATCGTGCAGTGCGTCGCGTCGGGCCCCGATCGCCCGTGGGCCGTCATCCATCAGATGTACGCGCTCGGGATCGCCTACGCCGAGCGGCGCGTCTGGGCGACCAGCCCGTACTTCGTGCCCGATCGCGTGATGCAGATGGCGCTCGTCACGGCCGCCTTGCGCGGGGTCGACGTGCGGCTCCTCGTCCCCAAGCGCTCCGACAGTCGCCTGGTCGACTTGGCCTCGCGCTACTACTTCCCGGAGCTGCTCGAGGCGGGCGTGCGCATCTTCGAGTACGGGGCCGGTTTCCTCCACGCCAAGTCCCTCGTGGTCGACGATTGGCTGGCCGCAATCGGCAGCTCGAACATGGACATCCGCAGCTTCCAGCTCAACTACGAGCTGTCCGCGTTCGTCTATGATCGGCGCGTGACCGAGGTGCTCGCGTCGCAGTTCGAGGCCGATCTGGCGCGCGCCCAGGAGGTGCCCAAGGGCTGGGCCAAGCGGCTCTCGTATGGACGCCGGCTGCTGCATGCCGCGGCGGGCCTCCTGTCGCCGCTGCTGTGACGACCGCCGCCGCCGCGCTCCGCCGCGCTCTCGGCGAATTCTACGGCCCGCTCGTCGCGAGTCCGGATCCGGCGCGGCGCGTCGGCTGGGAGAGCGCGTCGGCGCATCGCTTGCGTCTCGCTGCAATCGACGAGGCGATCGGCGGCGTGCTCGCACTGGACCCCTCGGCGTCGGTGTTGGATGTCGGCGCGGGCGAGGGCGCGTTCGTCGCGGCGCTACGGGCGCGCGGGTTTGCGGGCGCCTACCGCGGCGAGGACGTGCTCGATGCGATGGTCGTGGCGGCGCGCGCGGCCCATCCCCGAGAGACGTTCGAGGTCGTTGCGGATGGCTTCGACGCGGAGCCGTCCGTCGCTTTGCCGCGTGCGACGGCGGGCGTCTGCTCGGGCGCCCTGACTACGCGCGTCGTGGCCGATCACGACGCCTGGGTCGAACGCGCGCTGACGGCCCTCTGGGCGCGCGCCGAGGCGATCGTCGCGGTCGATCTCGCCGTGGCCGATCGCCATCCGCCGGGCGTCGGGATCGCGCTCGCCGACCTCCCACGCGCGTGGGCCGTCGCGCGGACGCTCGCACCCGTCGTGGTCGTGCGAGAGGATGTCCTGCCGGGCGAGGCGCTCATCATCATGCAGCGGTCGCGCGCGGCCCCGTGGCGCGCGTGGTCGCCTGATGCGCCGGCGCGCGCCGAGCTGCTGCTCGCGGCGGGGGAGCCGGCGGTGGCGCTCGCCTTTTTGAATCGCCTTCTCAATGTCGA
>SXGT01457904.1_pt1 | contig 13214 bp, 9 predicted proteins | sample 3176221 | NCBI WGS metagenome assembly SXGT01 (sample SAMN11356862, study PRJNA531348) | freshwater metagenome | isolation source: freshwater sample F1-120 | place: China: Fuxian Lake, Yuxi | collected 2017-12-25
CCCCCCAGACGACGGCGTAGCGAAGGCGACCCGCCTCTTCTCGGCCCCGCGTGCGGCCACGGCGCACCGCCGAAATCGTGTTCCTTCCCTGGATCACTTCTGGTGAGCGAAAGTGGCTCACTTCCGGTGAGCGTCCAAGCGTGTCCGTCGGGCCGGAATTGACCCCGGTCGCGGCGCGCCGGAGCGCATGGCGGCTGATGGACCGGTGCTACAAGGACGCCGTCGAGCTCCAGGGGCTTCGGGGCGCTGCGCGAATCGAGCGCCCGATGGAGGCGCACCGCTCATTTGCCAGCGGCGTGGTCTCTCCCCGAAGCCCGGTGTCAGTTTCATCCGTCGACCCTGACGCGCTGTTCTCCCTCGCCCGCGCACTCTCCGCGAGGCTCGCGGAAGGAGTGGGTCCCGGCTGTCAGGTGACCGCAGAGGTGTCCGTCTCCGCTGAGGTGGGCGTAGTCGACCGCCTGGAGGCTCTTGTTCCCGTGGCGCTGCAGGCTCCGGAGGCGGCGAGCCGCTGTCCTCGGTCGGCCGCCCCACTGATCGAGACGAACTCGGTTGTCATCCCTATCTCGCTCGTCCAACTCGAAGTGGCAGGCCAGGCTCGTGTGGGGGATCACTCCGCCTGGGACGCCGTGGAGTGGGTGGTCGGCTCTCCCAGCGAGCTACCCTCGGAGGACGCGCTGAACACCGCTGTCGACGCTCTCGCCGCACGGCTTGGGCGTTGGTGTTCCGCGAAGCCGCTCGCGGAGGCCTGGACAGGGCCCGTCCTCGTCGAGGGAGAGGCGGCTGTCGCACTCACGGCGGGCCTCCTGCTTCCTGCCTTCTCCGGGACGCCGCCCCGCGAGGAGGGGGGGAGCTTCCGCCGCCCGGAGCAACTGTCGCGTCTGCGAAAGGGGCGGCGGGTCTTGCCCCCTGGCGTCGATGCCGACGATGAGCCCAGCCGCTGGCCTGAGCTCGCTTCCTCGCGTGGATGGGACGCAGAGGGCGTCACGTCCGAGCCCGTCGCCCTGGTGAGGGACGGAATCCTGCGCGGCCAAGTGCAGTGCCGCACCGTTGGGGCAGGTGAACCCCGATCGACCGGCCACGCAACGGGTTCGGCGGGTGAGTTCAAGCGTGCGGTGGTGTCGCAGGTTCGTATCGCCGCGCGGCGGCCGGCATCCACCAGGGCGCTCCTCGCACAGGGTCTGCGCTTGGCAGCGGCCTACACGCACGACCACGTGCTCGTCGTTCGGCGCTTTCAACCGCTCGAGCAGCATCCGTTGAACGGATACGAGACGCCAAGCGTCGTCACGGACCCAATTGACGCCGTCTTCCGGTACCGTGACGGTCGGGAGGAGCCGGTGCGCGGCCTCCGGGTCACCGGGGTGGGCGAGCACACGTTGAGCCATGCAGTACCCGGCCCGTCGGCCCGCTTGACCTTTATGCTCCGAAGCAAGCGGCTAGACGGTGCGTCACCGGCCACGCTCGAGACCCCATCGTGGCTCCTGCAGGAGGCCACTGCGATCACCTCCCCGATCTTAGAGGTCGCGCCGGCCGTTCCGCTGCCGCCGCGAGCGGGTCTCTGAGCTCATTGACTCCCTTCGTCAGCACTGAGGCGAGGGCGGCTGGAGCTGAGCGGCCGCGGGGCCCTCGCCCAATGACCGCCGCGCGCTAGGTGACCGGTGCGGGGATCCTCGCTTCGAAGTCGAGCCAGATCCTCGAGTCGCCCCGACAGTCGTAGGTGCGGCACACCGCTGGGCGGTGCTCGTACACAGTGCAAGTGTGGGTCTCGGCGTGATTGTGGGTGCAATACCCGTCGTCCTCGCGCTGCAGGATCAGGTAGGGGCGGCCGTAGTCCCACCGGATCACGCGCTCGTCGAGGTCCTGGAACGACAGCGGGAAGGTGAAGGTGCAGCACCTCCCCTTACAGAGCGGCATCCGCGCCTCGCAGTCGATCTCTGGGAGCCCCGTGATCGTGTACTTGTCGACCGCCGCTGATACCGCGACGTGCGCCCGCTCGGACGCGCGCTCGCCTTCGCGGACCCGAAGCCGCTCGCGCCGCGCGTCGAGGCTCCGCAGGTCGACCACGCCTCGCGCGACCAGCTCTTCGAGCAGCGCGTCCAGCAGCACAGCGTTCTCGCCCACGTCCAGGCGGGTCTGCATGCCCAGGACGTGGAGAAAGCGGGCGCCCTTCTCCAGGTCTTGTCGGAGGTGGTCGTCGCTCATGGTGCGGGGGCTCCTTCAGCCAGGAAGGCGAGGCGTAGGAGGCTGACGTGCGGCCCGGAGGCGAGGCCCGGGACCCGGTCGAGCAAGGTTTCGTGTTCGCTGAAGACTGCGTCGTAGAGGCGCCGCTCGGCCCACACGGTGTGCTGGAGCGCGGTGCGGCGCTCCGCGAGCCAGACGGGCAAGAAGCGCAGCCGACCGTCTGGCTCGAGCCCATCGAAGCTGAGCGTGACCACGTCCTCCGCCTGAAACCACGGCTCGGCGGCGAGCAGCTGCGCCTTCAGGGCCTCCACGGCCAGGTCGTAGAGGCCGCATCCGTCGAGCACCAGCTTCTCCCGCAACTCCTCGTAGCCGAAGGTGAGGCGGACGAGGAACTCGTCGGCCTGATCTCGGAGGGGACCGCCGCGGACTGTGCGATCGAAGGCCGCGACCAGCGCCTCGGCGTGGGGCCGGGCGGCGCGACGCTCAGAGGCCGGGACACACGCGAGGAACTGCCGACGGCCGAGGTCGAGGTACATGAGCGGCTTCTCAACCTCGATCACCTGGTTACAGCCCATGCACTGGAAGCGATGGAGCCGTCGCTCTACGAGCAGCTCGCGGAAGTGCGGGTGCCGATCGGCGTTGAGGCTCTCGAAGAGGCGCCCCTCGAGGCCTGTGCCGCACCGCGGGCACTCGAGCACGTTGCGGTTCTGGATCGACATCAGGGCCGCGGATACTCCACCACGGTCCCCTGCCAGGCCGCGGCTTTCCCACGGCGAAACGCGATGTCCCACCGCCCGGCTCGGACGAGCGCGGGACCCGGGAGGCTACCGGCGTCGGGACCGACGCGCGCGGAGCCCTCGCGGAGCGGGTAGAAGAGGCGCAGGCGCAGCTCGCCAGGGTGTCGCTCGAATGAGGGAGAGGGTAGGAGCTCGTCGAGGTCGTACTCGCTGGCATAACCGGAGCGCTCGCCATACCCGCGGGCCGGGTCCAGCGGCGGCCACGCGTCGAACACGTGGATCACGTCGAGCAGGTCGGCAACCGTGAGCTGCGGGCGCTCCCAGGCCCCCTGCGCCTCGAGGTAACGCTGGAGGGGCACCAGACCGTGCTCGGTGACCACCCGCCCGGCCTGGACGATCTCGTAGGCTCGGTATTCGCGGTCGACGAAGAGCCGGAACATGAAGGGCCACGCCGAAAAACGCTGCGCGACCTCCGCCTCCTGACCCCGCGCCGCGTAGTGCCGCACCACCTCGGCCTCGGCCGCGAGCCACTCCGCCTCCGTCACGGGGGGTCTCGGCGGCGCCGCCATCGCGAACAGGGCACTGAGGATCACCACGCGAACGGGGCGCGGCGTACGTCTGCCGGGGCCGACCCCGTGCCTTCTCGCCCGCCCCCGCCGCGCTCTTCCGCCGCCTGAGCCCCACCGCCGCCGGCCCCGCCAGTTTTGGCCTTGAGCTTCCCATCCTTCAGCTTGGTGTTGTGGAGCACCTTGAGCTTGTCCTTGACTGCCTGGGTCTGCTGCCCGTTGTCGGGCCCGAACTGGTAGTAGGTGGAGTATTGCTCGGCGAACCACTCGAGCGGAGACGCCAGCGAGTACCAGGAGACCTTGTCGGTGTGGGCTTGCGCGTTGTAGGACGCGAACGAGTTGTCCCACCGCGACAGGTAGACGTAGACCCGGCCGTCCACGATGTTGTTGTCGCCCGAGAACTTGTAGTCGTCGTCGCGCGCCACGGCGCTGGCGTAGAGACGCAGCTTCTGGGTGCTGTAGTGGTCCCTGATGAACTTGAGCGCGTCTTCCTTCTTCCAACCCTTCGGAGTCTTGATGTTCTTGGTCTTCACGAAGTTCGTGAGGAGGTCGCGAGCGGCGGCGGGAGAGAGGCGGTCCTTCGCCGGGATGGCCGCCACGGCGGCGGTGGCCGCGGCCGGGTCCCAGAGCTTCTCCTGCACCGTCTTCTGGGTCTCTTTCTTCCAGTTGGTGTAGGGCAAGGCCAACGCCCAGCTGTTGCCGTCCGTATGGTCGCCCACGGCGTGGCCCACCTCGTGAAGCGCCGAGCCGTCGAAGTGGGTGGTCATGCCGTGGAGGCCGTTGGGATTCATCGGGTCCTCGTGAGACCGCCCCCCAAGGACCATGTCGTGGCGGTCGCCGCCGGCCTCGTTCGTGGACGAACCCGACGGCATGACGATGCGGCCGCCGTGATAGAAGGCGTAGCCCAGCTCCTTCTTCTTGGTCTGCCCGGTCTCGATGACGTGTGTGCCGATGTAGAAGCCGCCCGTGACCGACTGCAGGTGCTGGTGCGGGAGCACACCCGCTACCGCGCGCACCATTCGCTTCAGGTCGTCTGAGGTCCACGCGCGGCACCAGAGCCAGCTGGAGTCGTAGCTGCGGTCGCGCGCCGTGGGGTAGGCCTTGTTGAAGAGGCCCTTCGTGTCCGCCGAGCCCGCCGTGGCCTCGAGCATCTTTACGTTGGCAGCGGCCTGCGCGTCATCGAGGGCCTCGCGCCGCGGGCCCGCCTTGGCGAACTCTTCGAGCTGACCCTGCGACGCGAGCGGCGTGACCCACGTCTCGGGGGCTGGGGCGGCGAGCACCTTTGCGCCAAGGTCGGCGCTCTGCTTGAACTTGGCGCCCGCCTCGCGCATGAACCGGAGCCCCGTGTGCCCGACGCCATCGAACATCTCGAGCACTTTGGCGGTGGGCTTCCACTTCTTCTGCTCCTTGGCCTTCATGCCGTCCCACGCCGCGATCGCGGCGGCGGAGTCATGCGCCTGGAGCGCCGCCTGGAAGGCGGCCACGGGGTCGGCGGCGGCGGCGGGAGTCCCGGCGGCGGCGGTGGCAGCGGCGGGCGTCGCGGCGGTGGACATGGCAGATGCCGTGGCCGGGGCCGTGCTGGTGGTCTCGTCACCCATTGCGAACCTCCTCGAAGTGGCCAAGATACGGGCCGGACGGAGGAACGTAAAGGCTCATGAACACGGAGGGATTTGGGTCTGCGCGGGCCCACCTCGACGCCGCGCGGCGGGTGGTCCAGCTGCTGCTGGCGCGCCACATCGCCCGGCACTGGCCCCGACTGCTGAGCGCCGCGGGGACCTTGTCGGACGTCTTCGTGAGCGTTCCGGAGGTCCGCGCTGCGCTCCTGCCCGACCGGACTCCGAGCGCCCCAGGGGAGGCCGGACTGCCGGACCTCGACAGCGCGGAGCGGGCGCTCGAGGCGGCTGTGGGCGAGGTCGCCGCGCGCGTCTCGGCGACCCATGGCGACCTCCCGGTCGAGAACCTGCGGGCGCTGTTCGCGCTGGATGCGGTGGAGCTGACCACCGTGCTCGTGGTCCACGCGATCCAGACGGACCCCACCACCGCGCGCCTCGCCACCTTCGCGTGGGCCGACTTCACGCAGAAGCAGCCGAGCCTGGGCTTCTTGGCAGAGCTCGTGTCGCCAGACGAGCTGGACCTCCTCCTGGCGTTGGCGAGCCCCGCGCACCGTCTGCGCACATCACGCCTCCTGGACGTGGCGCGGAGCCCCGACCTGCCCGCGGCCCAGCGCGCGGTGCGGGTGCCCGAGCGGGTGGCCGAGTACCTGCGTGGCGAGTCCCCCCGGCTGGTCGCCGAGGCGGCGCCACCGTACCTATCGGACGGCCTGGAGGCGTGGTGCTCGCTCCGGAGCCCCGTCGATCCGGCCGACACCACGCTAGACCCCACGCTCATTTCGGAGGCTATGGCCGCCGTGAGACACGCGCACCGCGAGGCACGCCGAGGCGAGCTCGGGGGGCCAGTCGTGGCGCTCACGGGCACCAGCCTGGACGACGCGCTGGACCTCACGCGCGTCCTCTCGGACCGCCCCGCGCTGGTGATCGACCTCGCGGCCGCCCACGCCCGCACCCCGCTGCAGGAGGAGCGCGTGGACGAGGTGCTCGGGGTCAGCCTGCGTGAGGCCACCCTGCTCGGCGCGCAGCCGGTGGTGATGGTGGGGGATCTGCAGCGCGAGGCGTGCTTCGGGTGGGTGGCCGCCGCGCTGCGCAGGCACCTCAGCGGGCGAGACGCGTCCTTCGTGGTGGCGCCCGATCTCGGTCGCGCGCTGGCGGGGGCATTCGGACCGGTCCCCGAGGTCGCCGTTGCACCCGGCGCGCCGCCGGCCCGGCTCAGGGTGTGGCACCGAGCGCTCGAGCTCAGGGGAGCGTCAACCCCGAACGTGGACGTGCACCTCGAGCGCGTGGTGGACGAGCTGGCCCATCGCCACGCGTTGTCCGGCCATGCGATCCGCGAGGCGGCGCGCGCCGCGCGAGCCCGGGCCGCATTGCGCCGGGCCGTGGACCCGAAGGCCCCGGCCGGGCTCTCGCCCCAAGACGTTCTGGCGGCCATACGAGGGCAGGTGCAGCACCGCCTGGGCACGATCGCCGAGCCCTTCTCCACACAGCTGACGTGGGACGACTTCTCGGCGCCGCCCGAGCTCCGAGAGCGCCTCGATGAGGTGGTGTCCTGGGCGCGCCACCACCGGCAGGTTCACGAGACCTGGGGCTTCGGAAAGATCACGGGGTACGGGCGCGGGCTGAGCGTGCTCCTCGCGGGTCCCCCGGGGACCGGCAAGACGTTCGCAGCAGCGCTCATCGCGAAGGATCTGGGCGCCGAGCTCTATCGGGTGGACCTGTCACGCACCGTGGACAAGTACATCGGCGAGACCGAGAAGAACCTCGCCCGCCTCTTTGACGAGGCCGAGCGCAGCGGCGCGATCATCCTCTTCGACGAGGCCGATAGCCTGTTCTCGAAGCGGACCCAGGTGACCTCGTCGAACGACCGCTACGCGAATCTCGAGGTGAACTTCCTCCTGCAGCGCATGGAGCATTTCGAGGGCACCACGCTCCTCACGACCAACTTCGCCGAGAACCTCGACGACGCCTTCAAGCGGCGCATCAAGTTCAGGCTCACGTTCCGCATGCCCACCCCCGCCGAGCGCGCTGCTTTGTGGCGCGGGATGTTGCCGGCGGAGGCGCCCCGCGAGGCCGGCATCGACTTCGACCGCCTGGGCCGGGAGTTCGAGCTGGCCCCGGCCTACATCAAGAACTGCGTGGTGCGGGCGGCGTTCCGGGCGGCCCAGCTCGGGCGGCACCTCGACGAGGAGCTCCTGCGCACGGCGGCGCGCTCGGAGTACCAGGAGCTCGGCCGGGTGGTGAGGGCCGACACCTGGTGATCTCTCCCTCTCGTGGGGGACCGGGGCGAGGTGGGGGCCACCAGGCACCAGCGCTCGAAGCGCCTTCCTTCCTCTCTCTTTGGGCGCGCCACCGGTCCCGTTTTTCGATATGTTCGCCTTCGTTCGTCTCTGTTTCGTCGGTCCGCGAGAGCGCGGTGCCGATCCGCCCGGGCGCTCGGCGCCCTGGCCGTAGAGGAAGTTCGGCGCGTAGATCCAGCACCATTCAGCCCCGAGAGAGACCTGCCCATGCGAGACCTCATCAGAACGACCACGGCGCTCCTTCTGGCCTGCTGCCCGCTCATCGGCTGCTCGGACGAGGGCGGCGGGACGGTTGCGGCAGGCGCCGACACACAGTCCCCTGACGACAGCGCGTCGACGGACGAGGTCGGTGACCCGGACGTCGCCTCGGGCTCCGACACGGACGGGCCGGCCGACGGCGCCTCGAGCGATCTCGGGGCGCAGGAAGACGTGCCGCCCATCGCCGGTGAGGACGTGCCCAAGCAGCCTTGCGATCTGCCCGCGGAGGCTGGCTGCCCGTGCGCCAACGACAGCGCGTGCGAATCTCTCGCCTGTGTGTCGGACGGCACCGAGCTGCGCTGTGCGGCGCCCTGTCTCGACTGCGAGGGGGGGACCTCGTGCGGAGCGCACGTCCCACTCGGGACCAGCACCGAGGACACGTTGTTGGTGTGCCTCCCAGTGCACGCGTGGTTGTGTCAGCCGTGCAAGGCGGACGCCGAGTGCGGGCAGTTCGGCGTTTGCGACCCCACTGGGGACGCCGGCTCGTTCTGCGCCACCGATTGCAACAAGGCGGCATGCCCGAACGGCTTCAGCTGCGACGACGGCCGCTGCCGCCCCGACTCCGGCCAGTGCGAATGCAACACGTTGGGCACGAACGCGGGCGCCTCCACGAGCTGCGCTTCCACCAACGCCGCCGGCCAGTGCGCGGGGGCGCGCGGCTGCGGCGCGGACGGCCTCACGGCGTGCAACGCGCTCACCCCCACCGCAGAGGCCTGCAACGGGATCGACGACGACTGCAACGGCGCCACCGACGACTGCTCTGACGGCGACATCACCACGGAGGGGGACGCGTGCGATCAGGGCGTGTGCAAGGGCACGCCGATCGACTGCAGCGACCTCGACGACCCTTGCCACGTGGGGGTCGTGGACGGGCTCACGGGCAAGTGCGTGGCCGAGGCGCGGGACGACGGGACGACGTGCGACGATCAGGACGCGTGTACGCCGTACTCCGAGTGCCAGAGCGGGGAGTGTACTGGGCTCGGGTTCTCGTGTGAGGAGCAGCAGCTGAGCCTGGACAAGTCCGTGTCGCGTCGGCCGTCGCTCGCTCCAGTGCTCGGGGGCTTCGCCGCGCACTGGACGGGCACGGGCGCCGGAGCGGTCCGCTTCCGAAGGGTCGACGGGGAGGGCAGCGTGCGCGGCGAGGAGCGCACGCTGCCGGGCCAGGGCGCCGGCTTTCCGATCTACGCGCCGCTCACACCGCTACCCGATGGCGGCGTCGTCGCGCTCCAGCTCGGGACGTTCCCGGCTTCGGCGAACACCTGCGGCGGCGGGGCGTGCCCGTACAACGGGTGGGCTTTCGCAGCGATCCCGCTCTTCGCCACGGCGATCGACGCCACTGGCGCCGCGTCCGAGCCCACCAACGTCGGCACCGTGTACGGCGTGTGCCACACGGGTCCGGGCAGCATCTCGTGCAACGGGCCCAGCCCAACAGCGGTGGCCGCCACGCTGATCCGCTTCGGTGACGGCGCGTTCGGGATGGTGTCGGCGTACCAGGATCACACCACCCGCCCCATCACCCTCACGGTCCTCGACGATGGCTTGAGCCCCGAGCCCCCGGTGACGCTCGAGTCCGACCTGCGGGCGCCTGCCGACTTCGCCGCGACGCTGATCCCCGATGGAAGCGACCGCATCCTGCTGGCGTGGATCTCGGCCGACGGACGGACGCTCCGTGCGCGGACCTACCAGCGGGACGGCGCCCCCGAGTCCGAGGCCGTGACGGTCGCGACGGTCACCCCCGGCCAGGTCGTTGTCGCGAAGATCGTGAGCGTGAACGTCGCCGCGTACCCGAACGGCAGGACGCTGGTGGTCTGGGAGTCGGTGACCGACGAGACCCCGGGCACGGAGCTCGCGGCGCGTCGCTACGACCCCGACCTCGGACCGCTCGGCGACGAGATCCCCGTCGGTGCCGGCGCGGACGGAGACCAGCGCCTGGGCGGCGTTTCGGTCTTCTCGGACTACGGCTTCGTGGTGGTTTGGGACGACCCGGAGAGCGACGGGTCGGGGCGCGGGATCGTCGCGCAGCGCTTCGAAGCGACCGGGACACCGGCGAGCGTCCCGGCGCCGCTCAACCTCCGCGTCGAGGGCGAGCAGACCCTGCCCGCGGTGACCACCCTGCCCGGCAACGACTACGTGGTCGCGTGGAGCGACGCGGGCGTCCTCCGGAGCCGCCGCTTCACCCAGGACGGCGCGCCAGTCGCAGGGGCCACCGAGCGCCTCGCGCACCTCGCCGTTACCGGGGACCAGCTCGCGCCTGCGATGGCCGCGCTAGGTGACGGGCGCACCGCCGTGGCGTTCGAGGCGCCGGTCTTCCCGGGCAAAGCGAGCGAGATCCGCCTGTCCATCCTGGGCTCCGACGGCGAGTGGGAGCAGCGCGAGCTGACCGTGAACGCCACGACCGCCTTCGTGCAGGCGCAGCCGGACGTGGCCGCCGGCGCAGGCGGGCTCGTGGTGGCGTGGATGTCGGAGGACCAGGACGGCTCCATCGACGGGGTGATCGCTCGCCAGTTCGATCTCGCCGGCGCGCCCACGGGGCCAGAGATCCTCGTCAACCAGACCACGGAAGGCGCTCAGTCGCGACCGGTCGTAGCGGCCGGGGACAGCGGGACCTTCCTGGTGGCGTGGGTCAGCGAGGCGGCCGGCGGTCCGAACGTCATGGCGCGAGGCTTCGACGCCGGGGGCCTCCCGGCGGGAGGCGAGCTGCTGGTGAATGCGTTTACCTCGGGCTCCCAGGATCGGCCGGCCATCTCTCGCGTGCCGGGCTCCTCCGAGGCCATCGTGGCGTGGCAGTCGGCGGGCTCGGACGGGGACGGCGCCGGGATCGCGCTGCGCCGTGTAAGCCTCGCCGGCGCAGGCCTGTCGGACGAGATGCAGGCCAACACCACCGTGGCCGGGGACCAGCGCGACCCCTCCGTCGCGGTCTCCCCGACCGGGCGAATCGCGGCCTGCTGGACGCACGGCGGCGCGGAGTCGGACATTCGATGTCAGGTGCTGAAGCCGGACTTCGCCGTAGTCGGCGCCGAGTTCACGCCGCACGCCACCGACCCGGCCACGGAGGCCGCGTCAGCCGTGGGCTGGCTGCCCGGCGGCGACCTGCTGGTCTCGTGGCAGAGCGACGTGACCGACGGCAGCGACAACGCCGTCCACCTCGCCCGCTTCGACTCTCAGGGGAACCCGGTCTCGAGCCGCGTAGTCGTGAACCGGACCTGGGCGCTGAATCAGCGGGGCCCGCGCCTCGCGCCACGCCCCAACGGAGACGTGGTGGTCGCGTGGGAGTCCGAGGGAGAGTCGGCGGATGGTTTCGCCGTCGCGCTTCGTCTCGTCGCGGCGCCGTAAGCCCCCCCACGGAGAGTCGCATGCCGAGTACCCGACCTTTGCACGGACAAGTGGCGCTGGTCGCCGGCGCCACACGCGGTGCCGGCCGGGGCATCGCGATCGAGCTGGCGGCGACGGGCGCCGTGGTCTGGTGCACCGGCCGCAGCGCCGGGGGCAACGCTGCGACGCCCGGGCGGCCTGAGACGTTGGAACAGACGGTCGAGCTGATCCGCACGGGTGGCGGCGAGGCGCGAGCGGAGCGTTGTGACCACACGGACGAGGCGCAGGTTCAGGCGCTGTTGGAGCGCGTGCGCGCGGAGTCAGGACGCCTCGACATCCTGGTCAACGACGTCTGGGGCGGCGACGCGCTGATCGATTGGACCGCGAAGTTCTGGCAGATCGACTCGACCGCCGTCCGCACCCTGACCGAGCGCGCCATCCTGTCCCACTGGACCACCGCCAAGTACGCGGCGCCGTTGATGGTCGAGGCGGGGCGCGGCTTGATCGTGGAGGTCACGGACGGCGAGACCCCCGGGTATCGCGGGCAGTGGCTGTACGACTTCGTGAAGTCCTCGGTGATCCGGCTGGGCTACGCGATGGCCTGGGACTTCGTGGGCACCGGCGTGACGGCGCTGACCGTGACGCCCGGGTTCCTCCGCTCGGAGCACGTGCTCCAGCACTTCGGCGTCACTGAGGCCAACTGGCGGGATGCGATCGAGAAGGATCCGACCTTCGCCGAGTCGGAGACGCCGCGCTTCATCGGCCGCGGCATCGCCGCGCTCGCGGCCGACCCTCACGTCGCCTCGAAGTCGGGGCTCTGCCTCCACGCCTGCCAACTCGCCCACGAGTACGGTCTCACCGACCTGGACGGGCGTGTGCCGAAGTTCTGGGCCGCCCTGGATCGCTGGATAGACGGACAGATCGCCAACGGCGTAGCGCCGGACGCGCACGAGCGCTGGATCGGGCGCGCACGTTACGGCCACATCCACCTCGACCCGACGTATCACGACCGGGCGCTCCGCTACGCCGAGCGATACGACCTCCAAGACGTCGGGGCGGGGCTCAAGCCCGCCTGAGGCCCCACGGTCCGTGGCCTTGGCGCATGATGCCAAGCCGCCAGCCGGAGCGGCGCTTCGGGGATCAGTCCGTGGCTGGCGTGGAGGGCACCGGGCGTCGGCGGGTGATCGTGGCGGCAGCCACCTGTTCCGCTGAGTCGAACAGCGTCACGAGCCCGAAGCCCTCGTCCCCAAGTCCCGCGAGCCCCCGCCGCAGCTCCTCGGATTGGGCGCGCACCACGTGGACCGGCAGCGTCCGGTCCGTGCGGGTCTGGTTGCGCTGGAGACAGACCGTGGTGGGCAGATCGAGCACCAGCGCCACCAGCGGGACGTGGTGCTTGCGCGCCAGCTCAACAAAGGTGCTCCGATCTCTGGGGCGCACGTTGGTGGCGTCGACCACGGTGAGTCGGCCCCCAGCGAGGCGGTGCCCCACGATGCAGTGCAACACGTCGAACGCCGCCGGCGTGGCCGACTGGTCGTTCTCGTCGTCCGCCACCAGCGCCCGACAGGCATCCGACGACACAACCTCAGTCGCGTGAAAGTGGGTGCGCGCGAAGGTGGACTTGCCGCTGCCGGAGGCCCCCATGAGCACCACGAGCGACGGCTCCGGGAGCTGGATGTGCGCGTCGAACACCTCGCCCGTCGCTTAGTGGTCGCGGAAGCGCTCCCCGGGGAGGACCGCGCGAGGCCGCGGGGTGGGCCGGGGCTCCGGGTGGGCGCGCGGCACGTCCAAGGGGACGCGGTTGTCGTGGTGGCGACGCGTGGGCGGCGGCGGACGCGACAGCGGCGTCCGGGTGGGGCGACCACCGCCCCCGCGCGACGGAGCACCCGGAGGCGGGATGGCGTACGGGTGGTCGCTCACGACCGGGATCGCGTGCTTCAACAGCCGCTCGATGTCGCGGAGCTGCTCGCGGTCGCTCTGCCCGCAGAACGAGATCGCGGCGCCCGAGGCCCCGGCGCGGCCGGTGCGCCCGATGCGGTGCACGTAGACCTCGGGCTCATGCGGCAGATCGACGTTGACCACGTGCGTGATCCCCACCACGTCGAGACCACGCGACGCGAGGTCCGTGGCCACGAGGACGCGGAGGTCGCCATTGCGGAAGCCATCCAGCGCCCGCTCACGGTTGGTCTGCGACTTGTTGCCGTGGATCGCGGCTGCGGGGATGCGGGCGGCGATGAGGTGCTTTGCCACGCGATCGGC
>SXGT01921966.1_pt1 | contig 13214 bp, 10 predicted proteins | sample 3176221 | NCBI WGS metagenome assembly SXGT01 (sample SAMN11356862, study PRJNA531348) | freshwater metagenome | isolation source: freshwater sample F1-120 | place: China: Fuxian Lake, Yuxi | collected 2017-12-25
GCCGGCACCAGATCCGCGATGATCGTCATCGCGCGGGTTGCGATCCGGGTCAGCGTGAGCCCCTCGATGTTCGAGGGCGGCTCGATGTCGCGCGTGTCGGCCCCCGAACAGAAGCCTCGGCTGCCGGGTGAGCCGCCGCGGCGCCTGCCGGCCGGCGTGGTTGAGCTGCATCCACAGCCGCGCGCCGTGGCGCTGCGCCGCCGCCGCCCACCGGGCCAGCGCCGCGAGGTGCTGGCGATCGGTCACCACCACGTTGCCCGGCTCGCCGCGGCCGTCGGGGTCGACGATCGCGTGGCCGGTGATCAAGAGGCCGGCGCCGCCCGCGCCCCAGCGCTCGTACAGCCGATCGAGCTGCGGGGTCGGCGCCCCGGTCTTCGGGTCGCCCAGCACCTCGCTCATCGCCGACTTGGCGATGCGGTTCGGCAGCGTGGCACCACAGGGCAGGCGGAGGGGCGAAGCGAGCTCGGTCATGCCCCACTTAATATGTCGTCCATCATAATCCCGCAAGCCCGAATATGCCATCCGTCATATTATCCGGGTCGCTGCGACCCGGTCCGAATCGCTGCGACCCGGCAGGTGGCCGCCGGGCCGCCCGCCCGATACGCTGCCCGGGCATGGACCTGGTGCCGCTGATCCGCGATCCAGCGCTGGTGCGGCGGCACCTGCTGGCGCCCCTCGCCTATCGCCAGGGTCGCGGCGAGTACAAGCGCGACTACATCGCCGCCGCGCTGCACGCCGAGCGCCGCCAGGGCTTCCTCGACGAGGCGGTCGCCGCCCTGCGGCCGATCCCCGCCATGCGGCTCAAGGGGATCGCCTACGCCGGCGCCCTCTACGCCGACCCGGCCGAGCGGCCGATGACCGACATCGACCTGCTGGTGCCCGCCGCGCAGTTCGCCGCCGCCGTCCAGGCGCTCGAACGCCTTGGATATCGGGATGATGGCAAGCGCAACCAGCGCTCGCCGGTGAACCACGCGGTCACGCTGCGCCGCCAGGAGAGCGCGATCGATCTGCACCGTTCGATGGTGCAGGTCGGCCGGATGGCCATCGACCTACCAGCCGTGTGGCGCCAGGCGATCCCGGCCCCCGGCGACACCCTGCGCCCCTGCCCTGCGCACGAATACCTGATTCACGTCGCGCACCTGGCCCGCCACGAGTTCTCGGCCGCGCTGATCGCCTACGAGGACGCCGCGCGTCTGGCCGCGGCCGCCGGCGACGCGCGCGAGCTGGCCCGCCGGTGGCACCTGGGCCGCGCCGAGGCCCTGGTCCGCCGCTACGTCCGCTCGTTCGAACGCCTCGAGATCATTACCCCGTATCCCTTCCCCGGGACCCGCGAGCTGGTCCTTGGCGAGCCGGTCCCGCGGCCGATTCAGCTCATACGCAAGCTGGCCATCCACGACTCACCCGCCGATCTGCTCGGGTTCGCCTGGGGCGGGCTGCGCACCCGCCTCGGCGTGTGATCTCTTCCACCCCGTGGCGACGATTTCTGCCGCCCGCTTTGAACACCGGGGCCCCCCACGGTATCCAATCCGCAACCTACCTCGTTTCCCGAAGCGATATCCCAAGGTTGACGCGCCCCGCGGCTCCGCGTAGCATCGACCGACGATCCCCTTCGGGCGCGGGCCGTCCCCACCCAGGAACCACCATGCGAGCTCGCACACTCGTCGCTACCATCGTCGCCACCGCGTTCGCGGGCGGCGGGATGCTGTACGCGCAACCGGGCGCCACCCCGACGCCTGATCCTGGGAAGCCCGCTCCTGGCGCTGGCAGCGGCACAGCGGCCCCGACGCCGGCCCCGGACCTCCCCGACGTCTCGCTTCCGACCGAGAAGGACGTGAAGCTGTCTGCGCAAGAGATGGACGAGAACGCGGCCAAGCTCATCACCGAGATGGAAGCCATCCACCGCCACACGCTCGAGCTCAAGGCCTCGGCGCAGCAGGCCAAGGACGTCATCAAGCTCAACTGCGTCAACGAGAACCTGCTCGCGGTCAAGCAGCTGCTCAACATCGCCGACGAGGCCAAGACCGACTTCGCCGAGGCCAAGGTCCAGGGCGACCGCGGCGAGCAGGTGCACCAGTACGGGCAGATCACGATCGCCTCCGAGAAGGCCAAGGACGCCGGCAACGAGGCCCAGGCCTGCATCGGTGAGGAGCTGCACTTCGTCGGTAAGAACGACGTGACCGTCGATGGCCCCGCCATCCCGCACGATCCGACCAAGGACGGCGACGTGGGGGTGGGCAGCGGCGAGGACCCCTTCGTCACGCAGCTCGAGGATCCGGCGTACGCCAGCCCGTTCTCGCCGCAGTGACGAGCCCACGCCATGACCTCGCGTAAACTCGTCTTCGCGTCGTACGCCCTCGGTGTGGGCGTCACCACCACTGCGCTCCTCGGCCACGCGCACGCGCAAGAGGCCGTCGAGGGCAAGGGGATGGAGGTGTCGCCTGGCACTGTCATCCACCCCAACGTCGGCGCCGAGTTCGGCGTCATCGACAACCTGTTCTACGAGCAGGACTCGGTCGTCACCACCGCGCTGATGCGGCTGACCGCCAACTTCGCGCTGGCCTCCGAGAAGATCACGCCCGACGAGGCTGTGCCCGACGAGGAGCCCGGCAACGAGGCGGCGCCGCAGACCTTCCAGTTTCGCGCGTCCGGCGGCCTGCGCTACGAGGAGTTCTTCTACTACGACAACCCGTCGACCGCGGCCCAGCGCAACCTGGCGCTCGACGCCCAGGCGCACCTGCAGGTCTATCCCCAGGGCACCTGGTCGTTCATCGGCGACGATCGGCTGCGCCGCGACGTCCGGCCGCGCAACTACGAAGATCCGTCGTCGAACAGCCGCGTCGACAACATGCTCGACCTCGGCCTCCGCTACCAGCCAGGCGGGCGGACGATCTCCGGGACGCTGCGCTACCAGAACATGCTCGACGTGTTCGAGGACGCGGGCGTCGCCAACCGCATGAACCACACGCTGGGGCTGCGCGGCGACTGGCAGTGGCTGCCCTTCACCCGCTTCTACAGCGACGTCTCCCTGGGCTTCTTCGGGCCGATCGGCTCGAGCGGCATGGACCTGACCAAGCACGGGTCGATGCCGATCCGTGGCCTGGTGGGCATCGCGACGACGCTGACCGAGCCGCTCACGCTCAAGGCGCACGCCGGCTGGGGCTACGCGCCGTACGACGCCGGCGAGGGCTACAACGGACCGCTGTTCGACCTCGAGTTCGGCTACCAGTACGCGCCCGCAGGGCGGGTCGTGCTCGAGTACACGTACGACTACGAGGACTCGATCAACGCCAACTACTTCCGGGACCACAAGCTCCAGGCGCGGGTCGATCAGCAGCTCATCGACAAGCTGCTCCTGAGCGGCGCCGTCGACTTCCGCCTCCGGGGCTACCGGGGCATCACCGGCACCGTCGGGGCGATGTCGCCCAGCCGCGACGACGTCGTGTTCGCGGCCACCGCCCGCGCGCAGTACGTGCTGACCGAGCGCTACTACGTGACCGGCACGTACGTCGGCAGCGTCGACCAGACCGACTTCACGTATCCGACCGTGACCGGCCCCGACGACCCCAGCTACGTCCGCCACGAGCTGATGTTCGGAGCCCGCGCAGCGTTCTGACGAGCGGGGCCGTTCTCAGGCACCACGCGAACCGCGAGTCCCTGACGTGAGGAGCGATCGATGGTGCGCCTCGCGGTGATCGGGGCGGGGGCGTGGGGGCAGTCGTGGGTGCGCGTGGCCACGACGACCGAGCGCGCCCAGCTCACCTGGGTGTGCGACCAGGCGGCCGGTCCGCGCGCCCGGGCTCACGCGGTCGCGCCGACGGCACGGCTGACCGGGCAACTCGACGAGGTGCTCGCGGCCGGCGACGTCGACGCGGTGATCGTCGCGACGCCGTCGTCGACCCACGCAGCGCTGGCCCAGCGCGCGCTGGCGGCGGGCAAGCACGTGCTGGTCGAGAAGCCGCTGGCGCTGTCGGTGGCCGACGCCGAGGCGGTGGCCGCGGCGGCCGCGGCCAGCGGCAAGGTGCTGCTGGTCGGCCACCTGATGCTCTACCACCCGGTGGTCGAGCGTCTACGCGCGCTGATCGACAGCGGCGAGCTGGGCGACCTCTACTACCTGTCGTCGACGCGGGTGAACCTGGGCCGGCTGCGCTCCGACGAGAACGCGCTGTGGAGCCTGGGCCCGCACGACCTGTCGATGATCGACTACCTGGTGCGCGCGCCGATCGCGACGGTGACGGCCCGCGGCGAGAGCTTCCTCCAGCCCGGCCTGCACGACGTCGTCTTCGTGACGCTGGGCTTCGAGCCGCACCCGGGCGCGCCGTCCTTGGCCCACGTCCACGTCTCGTGGCTGAACCCGCGCAAGGAGCGCCGGCTGGTGGTGGTGGGTAGCAAGAAGATGGTCGAGTTCGACGACGTCGCGCCCGACAAGCTCCACATCTACGATCGCGGCTTCGATCGCCCGCCCGACTTCGCCTCGTACGCGGAGTACCTGACCTTGCGCTACGGCGACGTCACGATTCCGCAGGTGCCGATGGTCGAGCCCCTGTCAGCCGAGCTGCGCCACTTCGTCGCCTGCATCCTCGACGGCGTCGCGCCGCGCACCGACGCCGCCAGCGGCGTCCGCGTCGTGCGCACCCTGGCCGCCGCGCAGGCATCGCTGGTTGGCATGCCGGGGGCGGACGCTGGGCCGGGCGACCCACCATGCGACCTCGCTCACCCGGCTGCGAGCCCGGCGCAGGAGCGCACGCGATGACGGCAACCAGCCAGGGCCCCGATGTCACCTTTGCGACCGTGGTCGTCGTGCTGTGGCTGACGATCTTGGTGGGCCGCGCCGCGCGCGCGCTGGCGCGGGGTGATCGACGTTCGGTCCTGTTCGTACAGATCGTCTTCTACGTGTTCTTCGGCCTGCCGCTGGTGCTCGACCTGCTCGTTGGGCCCCCAACGTTCACGTACCAGCGCGGCTTCTTGCTCGGGCAAGAAGACCGGACGACCAACCTGATCTACCTGGCCTACATGGCGATGGTGCCGCTCGGGCTTTCGGCGGCGGGTGGCCCTCCGCTCACGGACGACCACGCCCCGCCGACGCAGCACCTGCGCGGGTGGGTCCGGGTGTTCGCGTGGACCGCGATGCTCGCGCTGCCATTTGTGGTCGTGCTGGCGCCGGCCCCCGAGGAGTACGCCCAGTACGCCGCCTACGTCGGCAACGCCCCGGGCGCCAACCGCGGCTACCACGCCATCGTGCTGCTAGCCGCGACGCTCGCCGTGATCGCCGGCGTGCTGGTGCTGACCGCGCCCGAGACCCCGGCGCCCCTTCGCATCGCGACCCTGCCGTTCCTCGCCGTCGGCGTGTGGATCCACGGCAAGCGCTCGATCGTGGCGCTGGCGTTGTTGCTGACCCTGTACCTCCTGTGGACGCGCGGCCTGCTACGGGGCCGCCGCTTCATCGCCGCTGCGGTCGCGTCGGTGCTCGTCCTCGCGGCCTTTTCGTACACGTACCAGGCCGAGCTCCAGCGCGTCGACACCTCCCCGGCAGCACGCAACGAGACGGTGAAGGAGTCGCCGATCTACGTCAACTACCGCATCGACTATGGGCGGGACGCGGTGACGCGGCAGACGATCTACGCCGAGCTGCACCCCGACGAACTGCGGGTGCTGGAGTTCCGCGGGCAGTCGTTGCTGTTCGACGTTGCGTTCTTCATCCCGCGCCGGGCTTGGCCGGGGAAGCCGTACCCGTACGCGGTCTACGCGACCGCAGCGATGTTCGACCTGCCGCCGCGCGACATGGGCTGGGGCATCACGACGTCGTGGCTCGAAGAGGCGATCGCGAACTTTGGGTGGCTGGGGATGTTGCTCGGACCGCTGGTGCCGGCGCTGGTGTGCCGCATCGGCGATCGTCAGCGGTCACCATTCGCCGGCCTGCTGACGGTCACCGTGGCATCGCTGTTGCTGATCCTACAGCTCATCGCGTTCCTGCCGCTGTTCGTGCTGTGGGTCGCGGCGGTCATCCGCCGTCGACGGGGGACGGTCGCGCACGCGCCGGTGGTCATGCGCGGCCTCAGCCCGCGGCGCGGCGGGTCGCACCGTTGATGCTACGATCGCCATGATGGATGTCCCCAGCGATGCGGTGCGCGCGCTCGTCGCACGCTACGGCGGCCAGCTCGTGGCGGCCGTGCAAACGCGGGTGCGGCGCTCGGACGCGGCGCGGCTGGCGCGGGCGCTGCGCGCCGGACCGGTCGACGTCGACGCCGCGCTGGCGGCAGTGCTCGAGCACGCCGCCCGCCACGTCCCGTACTGGCGCGATCGGCTGGCCGGCAGCGGCCCGGTCCGGCGGGCCGCGTTCGCCGGGCTGCCGCCGCTCACCAAGGAGCTGGTGCGCGCCCACGCCGAGGCGCTGCGCAGCGACGCGCTGGTCGCGGGCCGGTGGTGGGTCAACCACTCGGGCGGCTCGTCGGGGGCGCCGATCGCCATCGTCCAGGACCGACAGTTCGCCGACTGGAGCATGGCCACCAGCGACTGGTACTTCGCCCACCACCTCGGCGTCACCCACGACGTCCCCAAGGCCGTGCTGTGGGGGTCGGAGCGCGATCTGTTCGGCCAGCGCGAGGCCCTGACCGCGCGCGCCCGCGCCGCGCTCACCCAGACGCTGTTCCTCAACAGCTTCAAGATGGACGCCGCGACCATGCGCCGCTACGTCGCGACGCTGGCCCGGTTCCGTCCGGTCTACGTGCGCGGTTACGCCGGGTCGCTGTACGAGCTGGCGCGCTTCGCCGCCGACGCCGGGCTGCGGCTGCACCAGCCGCGCTTCGTGTACTCCACCGCCGAGACCTTGCGGCCCGACGCGCGCGCGGTGATCGAGGCCGGGTTCGGCGCCCCGGTGTTCGACTTCTACGGTTCGCGCGAGGTCGGCCCGATCGCCGGCCAGGGGCGCGACGGCGCGATGCACGTCTTCGACTTCATGAATCGCGTCGACGTCGTCGACGCCGCCGGCCGCGCGGTGGGCCCCGGTGGCCACGGCCAGGTGCTCGTCACGTCGCTCCGCAACTTCGCGATGCCGCTGCTCCGCTACGACATCGGCGACACCGCCGAGGTCGGCACCGTCGCGGCCGACGGCCGCGCGCTGACGCTGACCCGCGTCACCGGTCGCGTCACCGACCACTTCGTGGCCGCCGACGGCGCGCTGGTCCACGGCGAGTACTTCACCCACTTGTTCTACGGCGATCAGGTGCTGCGCGAGTTCCAGGTGGTCCAGCACCGCGTCGACGACGTCGAGATCCTGTGGGTGCCGCGGCGGCACGACGGCGCGATCGCGCCCGCCACGCAGCACGACCTCGAGGGCAAGATCCGGCTGGTGCTGGGGGCCGGCTGCCAGGTGCGCTTCCACCGCGTCGACGACATCCCCCGAACGCCGCAGGGCAAACACCTCTTCACCCGCAGCCTGGTCCACCACCGAGGTCCGCGATGACGCTCACCCTGGATCCCACCGTGGCGGTGGCGCGGACGCGCCCGCACTACCCCGACCCCGCCGCCGGCCTGTACCCGCCGGTCGTCGCCGCGCTGGCCGGCCTCGGCCTCGATCCCGACGATCCGTTCGCAGCGCTGGTGCCTGCCGGGGGGATGATCACGATCAAGCCGAACTGGGTGATCCACCACAACCCGCTCGGCCACGATCTCGACTCGTTGGTCACCCACCCGACCGTGCTGTTCACCGTCGCCGAGCTGGCCGCCCGCGCGCTGGGCGGTCGCGGCACGCTGGTGATCGGCGACGCGCCGCTGCAGAGCTGCCTGCTCGATCGGCTGTGGGCGGCACAGCGGATCCCCGAGCTAGCCGCGGCGCTGCGGGCGCGGCATCCCGGGCTCGAGGTCGTGCTCGAGGACTGGCGCCTGACCACGCTGGTCGACGCCGCCGCGCTGACCGGGCCGGCGCAGGCCCGACGCGACCGCGACGACGAGACCCCGGCCGGCTACCGCCTCGTCGAGCTCGGCAACGACAGCTTCGTCGACGAGCTCGCCGACTTCAGCGACCGGTTCCGCGTGACCTGCTACCAGCCGAGCGCCATGGCCGCGCACCACCGCCGCGGCCACCACGAGTACCTGGTGACCGAGCGGGTGCTGGCGTCGGATCTGGTGATCAACCTGCCCAAGCTCAAGACCCACATCAAGGCCGGCCTCACCGGCGCGCTCAAGAACCTGGTCGGCATCAACGGCCACAAGGAGTTCCTGCCCCACCACATCCGCGGCGCCTGGGAGGACGGCGGCGACTGCTACCAGCGCGGCGGGCGGCTGCGCGACCTCTACGATCGACTCTACGATCACACCTGGGAGCACATGATGTCGCTGGGCCGGGTCGAGCGCACCGCGCTCTCGGGCGCGCTGCGCGTGCTCGGCCGCATCAACCAGCGCACCGGCGACGGCATCGACGCCGGGAGCTGGAGCGGCAACGAGACGATCTGGCGGACCACGCTCGATCTGAACCACATCCTGTACCTGCGCGGGCGAGCCAAGGTCTTGCACCTGGTCGACGGCGTCGTCGCCGGCCAGGGCGAGGGACCGATCACGCCGACCCCGATGCCGGCCGGCGTGATCCTCGCCGGCCGCAACCCAGCCCACGTCGACGCGGTGATGGCGCGCCTCATCGGCTACAGCCTGGCGCGGGTGCCGACGGTCTACGAGGCGCTCAACCACCGCCGCTCGATCTTCGGCGGCACCCGCCCGGAGCGGATCCCCCTGGCCGTGGCGCCGGCCGCCGACGCGCCGCTCGGACGGGCCCTGCTCGCGGACCTTCCGACCCAGGGCTTCGCGGCGCCTCGCAACTGGCGGCGCGCCCAGGTCCATCCGCCGACCCGGGACGCCGCGCCGGCGGCGGCCTCCGGCGAGTGGTGATCGGCCGGCGGCGGCGCTACCGCGGCGGCCGCTTGAGCATGATCAGGTTGCACAGCTTGGGCAGGGTCGCGGGATCGCGCACCTCGTACAGCGAGTCCCAGCGGTAGAACCCCCACAGCGGCCGGCGCATCTGGTACGGGCGATAGCCGAGCTTGGTGAACAGCCCCAGGTAGTCGGCCGGCGCCAGGCCCACCGCCGCCAGCGCCACGGTGTTGTACTCGACGACCGCCGCGACGTCGTGCTCGCGCAGCACGCGCTGCCCGCCCATCAGCACCAAGTGCTCGGCGCCCTCCACGTCGAGCTTGATCACCGACGGCGGCCCGTGCTCGGCCGCGTAAGCGTCCATCGTGGTGGCGGTGACGTCGATCGCGATGTCCTCGCCGTACTGGCTGGCGAAGCTGGAGATCAGCGTCGCGTTCCACGAGTGATCGGCCGACGTGTAGAACTTGACCTGCCCCGGGCGATCCGACAGGCACAGCTGCTCGACGGTGATGCCGTGGGCGTGGTTGAGCTCGACGTTGCGGCGCAACGTGGCCGCCACGGTGGGCGCCGGCTCGAACGCGACGGTGCGCACCGCGCCCCCGAACGTGCGCTCGACCCACAGGCTCATCAGCCCGAAGTTCGCGCCGATGTCCCAGAACACCTGCCCCGGCGCCAGCAGGTGCGTCAGCGCCACCAGCACGTCGTCCTGGTAGTAGCCGTGCAACCACAGCTCGCGGAACATCACGTCGCGCGGGTCGTGGGTGCTGATCTCGATCCCGCCCCGGCAGCGCACGCGATCGACGTCGGGCGGCACCAGATCGCGGTTGCGGAGCGACAGCCCGAGCGCCGCCAGCATCCGCGCCTTGCCGCGGAACTGCACCCGGCGCGACGCCGACAGGAGCGGGGCCGACCACCGGGCCGGGAGCTTGAACGACATGGGCGGCATCTTCACCCGGCGCGGCGGCGGCCGTCCACCACCGGCGGCGCGCGCGGCGGCCGCAGCGGCCTCGATCACGACGCCGGCGGCGTGGCGTGGCGCCGCAGCTCGGCCCGCAGCGGCACCGCCACGACCACCACATACATCAGGCACTCGACGGCGTAGCCGATCAACATGGCCCAGGTGGCGCCGTACAAGCCGTGGCGCGGGACCAGCAACCACGCGGCGACCGCGATGATGGTGGTGCTGGCGCCATGGATCCACGGCTGCACGCGATAGCGCCGCATGGCGTCGAGCGCCGTTCCGAGGAACAGGTACATCCACAGCAGGCCCGACGTCGCGGCGATCCATACCAACACGCCGCTGTGCTGCGCGAACTCGCTGGAGAACATGATGCGCAACACCGGCTTGCCCACCACCAGCGCGGTCAGCACCGCCAGCCCGCCCAGGCCGGCACCCAGCGCGATGAGCTTCCGCAGCGTGCGGGCGAACGCCACCCACTGGTGCTCCGCGGCGTGGCGCGCCAGTCGTGGCAGCGCCGCGTGCGCGATCGCGTTGATGATCAGGCCCCCGAACACCAGCAAGGTCTGCATGATCCCGAACACCCCGAGCGCCGCGCGCGACACGTCGTGCTCGAGGAAGTAGCGCGGGATGTTGGTCTGGAGCGAGCCGATGGCCGTCACCAGCCCGAGCGGCGCGCACTGGCGCACCAACCGCGCGATCGCCGGCCGGTCCGTGGTCGGCCAGGTCAGGCCGAACCGTCGGTGGGTCGCGACGACGTCGGCCACCATCCACACGGCGTAAGCCGCGGCGACCGTGGCCGCGGTGAGCGCCACCGAGTCGGTGAACCACAGCACCGCGACCGCCGCGACCAGCGAGGTCACGCCGCGCCCGAGCTGCGACCTCGCGATCAGATCCATGTGATCGTTGCGCTGGACGTGGCCGTAGATCAGGTCGCTGCCCCCCTCGAACACCTTCATCGCCGCCACCGCGACGATGACCCAGCCGGCGGCGTCGCGATAGCGCGCGAGCACGACGGCCGCGGACACCAGCAGCGCCGCCACCATCGCCAGGCTGCGCACCGCCGCGTACGCCGCCCAGGTGTGCTCGCCCCTGGTGTCGGTGGCCTGGACCGCGCGCAGCTTCAGGAAGAAGAACACGAACACCGGGCCGGTGATGGTGTTGGCCAGCGTCCAGTCGCCGACCCGCTCGGCCCCCTGCACCTGGGTCGGCGCGAGCTTGGCGATCACGACCTGGATCGCGAACACGCTCAGCGCCAGCGCCACGCTGCCGACGAACACCCACGCGAAGTTGCGCCGTAGCGATGGGCCGGACATCCAGCCACCGGAGGATACCGCGACGGGGCCGCTCGGGGGAGGGCGCACGCCGGCTTCGCGGAGCGGGCGGTCCCCGACGGCGCCCGGGGCATGTCGACCAGGTCAGCGGCGGGGACGCGTCCACAGCGCGACGTGCCCGGCCACGGCCGCGTCGATCGTGAACGGGCTCGCGGCCAGGCCCGCGCGCAGGCGTGCGCGCGCGGCCGGCGTTGGCGCTGGCATCGACCGCAGGGCGTCGGCCCACGCCCCTGGCGACGTGGTCGGGACCACGGTCACGCCCTCGACGCGGTCGGCGACCTCACGGACGCCGGGCAGGTCGGCGGCGAGGACCGGCGTCCCGCAGGCCAGCGATTCGAGCACGACCCCGGGGAGCCCCTCGACCACCGAAGGCAAGATCGACGCGTCGGCCGCGACCAGCCACCGTCCCACATCGGTGCGCTCGCCGACGAAGTGCGCGCGCGCGAGGCATCCGCTCGCGGCGAGTTGCCGCTGGGCCTCGGCCTCGAGCGCGGTGCCGCCGCGACCGACGAACACCACGTGCGCGTGCGGGAGGAGGGGCAAGAGCGTCGCAGTGAACCGGTGGTTCTTGGGCGGGTCGAAGCGGCCGACCTGCACCAGCAGCGGCGCGCCCGCGGGCACCGCGAGCTCCGCGCGCACGCCGCCGTCGTCCACCGCGTCGGCGAAGCGCGCTGGATCGACGCCGTTGTAGATGACCTGACAGCGCCGGTCGTGTTGCCAGCCCGGCGACCAGCCCGCGACCAGGCTCGCGGCCGAGACGCCGACCAGGTCGGTGGCCGTCGCGTCGAGCAGCCGACGCATGCCGGCGCGGTAGGCGCGGCGCCGCACGGTCGACGGTTGGCCGTCGGAGGTCGACCGGAAGTGGGCGATGCGCTGCGGGACCCCGACCGCGAGCGCCAGCGCCAGCATCATCCCGGAGGTCAGGAACACGTGCGAGTGCACGACATCGATCCGTCGCTCACGGATGAGGCGCATGAACCGGGGCGCGAAGCCTGCGTCGAGGCGACACGGGTGGACCGCGCCGCCGAGCCGGCGGATCTCGTCATCGAGGGTGCCCGGGTTGCCCGACAGCGTCGCGAACTCCTGCACGACCAGCCGGGCGTCCGTGCGCCGCATGATCTCGACGGTCCGGAGCTCGGCGCCGCCGCGATGCATCGTGCCGAAGACGTGGAGCACGCGACGCGGAAAACCGCTCGCTCCGGTCCCTTCGGTTCGTGGCGCGGGGAAGCTCATCTGACTGCGGGGCCGATGCCGGCCCGTCTCGACCCTATCGTGGACGCCCCGGGAGCGCGAGGGGGCGGTCGAGGATCCCGCGCCGCTAGTCCTTCCGCTTCGCGCCGGCGATCAGCCGGGCGTACCCCGACGCCGCGGCGGCGCTCACCGCCGTCAGCTCGGCGAGCTCGTCGGGGGCGAGCGGGGGTCGGCCGACGCGGTGGCCGTAGAGCAGGTTGACGGCGCGCTTGCGGATCGAGACCGCGGCGATGGTGGCGTCGCTGGGCGCGGTGACCCGCAGCACCTTGTACCAGTAGGAGACGATGGCCGAGGGCGTGGGCTGGCCGTGGTAGACGGCGTCGGGGGCGGCGACGGCCTGCTGGAAGATCGAGGTGGCCTCGAGCGGGATCAGCGCGCACTCGACGCGGCCGAGGTCGACGCCGTCGCCGACCGCCTTCCAGCCGAAGGCGAAGCTGTCGCGGACGATGAACAGCACCGCGACGTCGAACAAGGTCGTCGCGAAGGCGAGCAGCGCGTCGGCGATGGCGCTGCGATCGGTGGCCGCGTCGATCGCGTCGATGGCGCGGGCGGCCGGGATCGGGACCCAGATGCGCTGCGTGGTCGAGCCCTCGGGCACCGGCTGGCCCGCGGGCCGCGGCGCGGTCACCGGCGCGGTCTCGGCGACCGCGGTGCCGTCGGAGGTGATCTCCTCGAGCATGTCCGAGGCCTCGAGCGTGAGGTCCTCGGCCAGGTCGACCGGCAGCGGCGTCGGCGCGCGGCCGTAGCGCAGCGGCTGGGCCGGGCGCGGCGCGATCACCGGTCGCGCCGACACCGGCGGCAAGCCCGGCAGC
>SXGT01706789.1_pt1 | contig 13213 bp, 12 predicted proteins | sample 3176221 | NCBI WGS metagenome assembly SXGT01 (sample SAMN11356862, study PRJNA531348) | freshwater metagenome | isolation source: freshwater sample F1-120 | place: China: Fuxian Lake, Yuxi | collected 2017-12-25
CTGCTCGCCAAGATGCCCGGCGACCAGTGGCAGAAGCTCGCGAACGTGCGCGCCTACCTGGCCTTCATGTGGGCGCACCCCGGCCAGCAGCTGCTGTTCATGGGGCAAGAATTCGGGCAGCCGAGCGAGTGGAGCGAAGAGCGCGGCCTCGACTGGTGGATTCTCGACCAGCCCGTGCACCAGGGGCTGCACCGGCTCGTCGGGCAGCTCAACCGCGTGTACCGCGAGACGCCCGCGCTGTGGGAGCTCGACAACACGGCAGCCGGCTTCGAATGGCTCGAGGGCGGGGATGCTGGCAACAACGTCATCGCCTTCGAACGCCGTGACGCTCACGGTGCGCCGATCGTGGCCGTCGTCAACTTCAGCGGCAACCCAGTGGGGCCCTATCGCCTGCCACTGCCGCACGAGGGCCGCTGGCGCGAGGTCATCAACACCGACGCCGCCGAGTTCGGCGGGTCGGGGGTCGGCAACTTCGGCAGCGTCGAGGCCACGGCGACGCCATGGGGTGGGCGCCCGGCCTCGGTCGAGTTGACCCTGCCGCCGCTCGCGGCGCTCTACCTGCAGCCGGAGTAGCTCTCCGGGGCCTCAGAACAGCAGGGCGGTGAGGGCGCGTCGAGCCGCGATTGTGCGCTCGTCGTCGGCTCCGACGATCTCGAAATACTCGAGCAGGCGGGTGCGCACGAGCGCCTTGCCGTCGGCGTCGGCCGTCGGGAAGACGCGCAGCAGGCGCGCGAACGCGTCGTCGACATGCCCCCCGCTGAGGTCGAGGTCGGCGACGGCGAGCTGAGCATCCACGTCATCGAGTGCTGCGGCACCCGCCGACCGCACCGCGGCCGCATCGAGACCGTCGAGTCGCTGCAACAGCGAGACCTGCGCGAGGCCGGCGACGGCGAGCTGATCGCGCGGGTTCTGGGCCATCGCCGTACGGTAGGCGCTCGCCGCTTCGTCGTAGTCGCCGGCGCTGATCGCATCGAAGGCCTGCTGGTGCAGCGGGGGCAGGGGCGGTTCTTCGGGCTCGCCGACCGGCTCGGCGCCGTGAGTCGGCACGGTGCCGGTGACGCCGTTCTGCGCGGCGAGCTCGAGCACCTGGTCGAGCACCTGGCGCACCTCGGCGTCGCCGGGAATGCCGACGAAGAGCGGCAGCGGTCGACCCCCGACGAGCGCGACCACGGCGGGAACCTGCTGAATCTGGAAGGCCTGCGCGAGCTGCGGGTTGCGGTTGCCGTCGACCGTCGCGAGTGCGAGCCGGCCGCCGTACGATGCGATCACGGACCCGAGCACCGGAGCGATGCCATCGGCGTAGAACTCGACGATCACGGGCACGGTGCGCGAGAGCTCGACCACCTCGCCGAACGACGCCTCATCGACGTCGCGGGCGATCGATGCCGGTGCACCGGCGGCTGGGGCGCCTGGCGCCGGAGCAGCAGGGGCCTGCGCCGCACGCACGAGCGACGACAGGTCGACGGCACCGCGCAACGACGCGCTGGTCATGCGGGGGTCGCTCACGACACCTCCGCGGCGTCGATCAGCCCCTGGGTGTAGCCGAGCTGCACGATGAGCGCGTCGCTGCCCAGAGGCGGCACGTAGAACAGCACTTGAATGCCGTAGGTCGCCGAGATGCCGCGCGTGCTCTGGGTGCGACCCGCGAGCGCCGCCACGGGTGCGGGCGCGTTGATCGCGGCACCGGCCTGGGTGGGCGTGACGCGCTCCGACTCGATGAGGTACACGGCTACGAGAGCGCCGCCGTCGTTGGTCACGAACGAGACGATCTCGGCTTCGCCCACGGCGCCGCCGAATCGGATGGCCGCCGTTTCGGGCAGGGCCGACCGTCGTTCGTTCTTCGCCGCAAGGCCGATCTGCTCGATGAGCGTGTCGCCCTCGACCTGGAAGAGCGGGTACGACTCGCTCTCTTCGCCGAGCAGCAGGATGTCGGAGTAGCCGGCCGCGACATCAGCGGGAGCGACCGCGAGGAGGGTCGTGTCGCTCTGCAGCACCGGGGTTCCCAGTGCGGCAGGCGCCACCTCCGGGCGCTCGGCATCCTCCGCGAGCGTCACAGTGACGGCGTAGTGCACCTTGTACTGGCTGCGGGGGTCGTCTTGCACGAGCACGAGCGCGAGGGGCGGCGTGGCCGTCTCCTCACCCTCGTCGTTGACGACGACCGGAGCCTGCACGATCGCGAAGACGCGGCGCGGCCACGTGTCGCCCTCTTCGGGCAGACGCTGGGGCAGGGTGATCTGCACATCGCCCGTGGGGATCACCGGAAGGATCGCGTAGTCGGCCTCGTCGTCGCGAATCTCGTAGCTCGCCTCGCGCAGCTCGAGCGCCGGACCCGCGAGTCTCGTCGCCGCGAGCGCGGGGTCAGTATCGGTGTCGGCCTGCGCGAGCGTCGTGCCGACCCGCGTGATGATGCGCTCGAGCTGGTTCTCGGTCACGGCGACCGCGGGAGTCTCGGTGCCGGGCGTCTCGGTCGGAGCCGGCGTCTGGCCGGCGAGCGGCGCGCCGCCGGTCGTGCACGCGCCCAGCACGAGTGCACCGGCGACGAGCACAGGGACGAGCGCGATGCGCGACGCCGCTCGGCGACCCTTCGGTCGACCGATGAGGGTGCGGCCCGCGGGCAGCCGGTAGCGCGACGGCTTCGGAACCTTGGGCATCTTGGGGGTCTTGCGCCGAGGCCCGCGCTGGCGGCGCATGTGCAGCAGCGCCCAGAGCAGGAAGAGCAGGCCGATGATGAGCGAGGCCACACCGCTCAGAATCAGCACGGTCGAGAAGGGCGTACTGGAGTCGAGCGGCCACGTGACCGAGAGCTGCTGCGGGGCGGGCAGCGTGCCGTCGGAGACGATGAGCATCGAGACGGTCTCGGGCACGTTGAGCGTGACGCCCAGCTCGGCCTCGCCGAGGTAGTCGCCAAACCACAGGTCGCCGCCGAAGGGGCTCGGTACCGAGGTCTCGGTGCCGACCACGGTCTCGCTGACGAGCTCGCCGAGCTCGGCGTCGAAGGTCACCAGGTTGTACGTGGCGGGGCCCACCCAGGCGACGACGTCGGCTGTGCGGCCGTACGCGGCTGCGATGGCATCGGTCTCCGTCGCTGCATCACCGTCGGGGGCGACGGTCTGCGCGGGCGAGGGGTCGATCGCCGGGGTCTCCGAGGGCTCGGGCTCAGGAATCGGGGGCGCGACGACACCACCGGTGATGGCGATCGTCTGCCGGCCCTCGTAGGCGTTGAGAGCGGTGCCGTCGATGATGGTGACGGCAGCGGGGCTCTCGAGCTCGATGCTGGAGGTGACGCGGTCGGGCGGGGCGAGGATCGTGCGCTGCGCGACCCCCAGGCCGACTCCGACGACGGCGACAACGAAGAAGACGATGGCGGCGATGAATCGCACGGGGAAGCTCCTTTCGTGCTGGTTCGACGCGATCGAGCGATCGCGGGCCACGATCATCCGGCGGTAGTGGGGCGAGAGCGGCGCACTCGCACCGCTCTCCCCGCGCTCGACATCGGGCGACAACCGTCGAGTGGACGGTCGACCAGCAGAACAACGACATTCCAGAATAGCGGATGCGCGCGGTATCGCCCATTCGAGCGACCCCCGGGCGCCCTGCGCCGCCGGATCACGCCGGTTCGCCCGACACCACCGGCGACTACACTCGAACGCGTTCCCCCCACCGAACCCCCGGAGATGCACGTGGCAGACACCGAGTACGACTTCGGCTCAGAGATGCGCGGCTACAAGCGCGACGACGTCGACCGCGCCCTGCAGGAGATACGCCGAGAGCTCATCAAGGCGAACGCCGACCGCGCCGACGCGGCGAAAGAGGTCGGGCGGCTGCAGGCGGTCATCGACGACCTGCAGGCAGAGCTCGACGAGGTCGGGCGCCCCACCTACAGCGGGCTCGGCACCAAGCTCGAGCAGACGCTGCGCATCGCCGAAGAGCAGTCGACGAGACTCATCAGCCAGGCCGACATCGACGCTGAGAAGCTGCGCGCCGCCGCGCAGTCAGAGGCTCAGCGGCTGCAGGCCGAGACCGCCGAGCGCACCGAGCGCATGGTTGCCGAAGCCGCCGAGCGGTCGGCGCAGCTGACCGACTCCGCCGTGCGCGATGCCGAGCAGGCTGTCGCCCGGGCTCGCGCTGAGGCCGATGCCCTCGTCGAGGAAGCGACGCGCGAAGCGGCAGCCATCCGCGGTGCCGTCGCCACCGAAGCCGCCGAAGCGCGTGCGACGGCCAAGCGCGAGGCAGCAGCATTGCGCGCCGAGACCGAGCGCGAGCTCGCCGAGCTGCGCGTCGTGACCGACCGCGAGGTGGCCGAGGCGCGCGAAGCGGCCGGGGCGCTCGCCCGCGAGACCGAGCAGGCGCGCGCCACGTTCGAGAGCGAGGATGCCACGCGCCGTGCGCAGCTCGACGACGACGTGCGTCACGCCCGCGCTGCCCTCGCGGCCGAGCTCGAGCAGAAGCGCGAGGCCGTCGAGTCGGACCTCGCGCGCCGCGAGCAGGAGTGGTCGGCCGAGGAAGAGCGCCGTCGTGCGGAGCTCGAGCACCTCGAGACCCGCTCGCGCGACGCACTGGAGAAGGAGATCACCGCAGCGCGCGCCTCACTCGCTCACGAGATCGACGCCGCCCGCATCGCCCTCGAGCAGGAGGTGGCGAGCACGCGAACCGCGCTCGCCGAAGAGCTCGACGACGTGCGCCGCGCGACTGAGCTCGAGCACGCGACGCAGCGTGCCGAGCTCGAGCGAGAGATCGCCGAGGCTCGCGCTGCCCACGACGCCGCCGTCGCCCAGCAGCGTGCGACCCTCGAGCGCGACGGCGCGACCCAGCGTCGCGCGCTCGCCGACGAGGCGGCTCGCGTCGCCGCGCAGCTGCAGCACGACCGCGACGAGCACCGTGCACGGCTCGCCCGCGACGCCGAGCAGGCGCGCGTCGACCTCGAGGTCGAGCTGACCGCGCGCCGTGACGAGGCAGAGCGCGAGTACCTGACGCGGCAGCAGGATGCGGTCGCCCAGACCCAGCGCTATCTCGACGAGGCGACCGCGCAGCTCACCGCGGCCCAAGAACGGGCAGCGACCGCGCGCGCCGAGGCAGAGCAACTGCTGCGCAGCGCGAACGACGAGGCCCAGGCCGCTCGCGCGGCCGCCGACGCCACGGCACGATCGGTGCTCGAGAACGCCGAGACGCGCGCGGCCGAGCTGCAGCGCTCGGCAGAGGAGCGGTCGGCCGCCCTCATGGCCGACGCCGAAGAGCGCCTCGAGCGGCTGCGCGTCGAGCGCGACGCCGTGGCGGGCTATTTCGAGGGCCTGCAAGGGGTACTGTCGCAAGCGGAGACGCTGACCAAGCGCGAGGTGTGACCCCTCCTCGCGGCGCGCAAGAAGGGCGATCGTGAAGATTCAGAACGCGTTCAGACTCGGGCTCTTCGGCGGCCTGGGTGTGCTCATCGCCGTGCTCATCGGCGGCGCCTTCGCCTCGCTCGCGACGATTCTCACCTACATCGGCGCGGCGATCTTCATCGCCCTGGGCCTCGACCCGCTCGTCACCTGGCTCGAGAGCCGCAAGTGGCCGCGCTGGGCGGCGATCCTCACCGTGCTCGTCGGAGTGCTCGGCCTCTTCGTGGGCCTCGTCTTCGCCATCATCCCTGTCGTGATCGAGCAGTCGACCAAGCTCGTGAACCAGATCACCGAGTACGTGCGCAACATCGAGTCGCTCGACGCGTTCCTCGAGCAGATACAAGCGGTCATCCCGATCGAGATCATCGACGTGCGGCAGGCGGCGCAAGACGCCCTCGCCTACTTGACCAACCCCGACAACCTCGCGCAGATCGGCGGCGGCGTCTTCTCGGTCGGCGTCTCGATCGCCACGGGCATCTTCGGCGCCCTCATCATCTTGATTCTCACCCTCTACTTCACGGCCTCGATCGCGAACATCAAGCGCGCGCTCTACCGCCTCGTGCCGAAGTCGCGTCGCGAGAAGTTCATCGACATCGCCGAGCAGGTCGCCCACGCCGTCGGGCGCTACGTGGTCGGCCAGGTGTCGCTCGCCCTCATCAACGGTGTGCTGAGCTTCATCTTCTTGAGCGCGATCGGCGCCGCGTACCCCGCCCTCTTCGCCTTCATCGCCTTCTTGTTCTCACTCGTGCCGCTCGTCGGAACCCTGACCGGTTCGATCATCATCGTGCTGACCCAGCTGCTCGTGAACCCCGAGTCGATGCTCACCGTGATCGTGGCCGGCGTCTACTACCTCGTGTACATGCAGGTCGAGGCCTACCTGCTGAGCCCGAACATCATGAACCGTGCCGTCAAGGTGCCGGGCGTCGTCGTCGTCATCGCCGCGCTCATCGGCGGCACCCTGCTCGGCATTCTCGGCGCACTCATCGCGATTCCGGTCGCGGCATCGATCCTCATCGTCATCGATCAGGTTCTCGTGCCGAAGCAGGAGGAGAAGTAGGCGGGTCGCACCCTGCCCACGGGCGCGACGACGAGAGCAGCCGCTACGGCCACTCGGTCGGCAGCGGCAGCACTGCGGGGTTGAGCCGCTCGACGATCTCGGTCAGAACGCGGTAGGTCTGGTTCTCGCCGACCCACAGGTGCTTGCCGCCCTCGACGGCCACGAGCTCGCACTCCGGCACAACGGCGAACCGCTCAGCGGCCTCGGCCGGGCGCAGGTAGTCGTCGAGCTCGGGGATCACCGCGACCAGCCGCTTGCCGCTGCCCGCCCACTGCGCCAGTTCACTCTGCTCGGTGCGGTGCAGAGGCGGCGAGAGCAGCAGGGCGCCCACCACCGGGTGCTCGAGCCCGTGCTTGAGGGCGACCTCGGTGCCGAACGACCACCCGAGCAGCCACGGGTCGGGCAGCTCGTGCTCGGCGACGAACGCCATGGCCGCGTCGAGGTCGAAACGCTCGTCGTCGCCGTGGCCGAACTCGCCCTGGCTTGTGCCCCGCGGCGAGCTCACGCCGCGGAAGTTGAAGCGCAGCACGGCGATGTCGGCCATCGCCGGCAGCCGCGCGGCAGCCTTGCGCAGAATGTGCGAATCCATGAACCCGCCCGCTGTCGGCAACGGGTGCAGGCAGACGAGCGTCGCGATGGGCTCGTGCGACTCGGGCAGCGCGAGCTCGCCGACCAGGGTGAGCCCGTCAGCGGTGCGCAGCTCGATCTCGCGGCGCACGGCCGGCAGCAGGGTGGCGGCGCGCACGAGCTCGGTCATGGCTCCATCCTCCAGCAGTAGCTGTGCCAATGCCGGCGCGCGGCGAGCTCGGCATCATCGCTCATCGGGCCGTCTGCGCGCCAGGCGACGACATGGGCCTGGCCGATCGGCACCTCGGCACGGCACCCGGGGCAGCTGTACACCTTGACGGCGGCCGCGGCGGAGACCGACTGGACCGAGAAGGCGCCGGCGCGCTTCACTTCGGTGCGCTTCAGGCCCGAGCGCAGACGATCGAGATCGAGGGCGTCGTCGGAGGCGGGTGCGCGATCAGGCGTGCGCCGCGAACGCGGCCGATTGCTGCGGGGCATGGATGCTCGCGCCTAGTACCAGCCGACGCGCTGGCTGTGCGCCCACGCGCCGCAGGGCGTGCCGTACCGGCCGGTGATGTAGTTGAGGCCCCACGTGATCTGGGTCGCGGGGTTCGTCGCCCAGTCGGCGCCCGCGCTCGCCATCTTGTTGCCCGGCAGCGACTGCGGAATGCCGTAGGCGCCCGAGCTCTTGTTGTGGGCGTAGACGTTCCACCCCGACTCTTTGGCCCAGAGGGCGTAGAGGCAGTTGTACTCCGACGTGCTCCACCCGCGAGCGGCGACCATCTGCGCGGCGATCGCCTGCGCCGTGCCGGGGTCGGGGGTGCCGACGGCCGGAGCGACACCGTAGGTGACGACCTGCGTGGTCTTCCAGGTCACGCGCTCGACGCTGCTCTCGTAGTCGTCGGTGGCGATGATGATCTGCGGCTCGTGGTCGGGCGCCGGCGCCGTGGTGACCGCGGTCGTCGCGGTCGACGACGTCGGGTCGATGATGGTCGTCATGACGAGTGCCAGGCTCGCGAGCGACGCGAAGACCGGCAGCGACCATCGCGTGCGCACGTGCCGCTCGGCCTCGACGGGTCGCCGATGAGCGCCCCCCGCGCCAGCGACGATCGAATCGTCGCTCACTGCGGTGGAGCGCCTCGTTGCCGTTTGCCACCGTTCCACAGTTCGAGAAGTCTACCCGAGCCCGCGCTGGTGCTCAGCGAACGGCCAGCATGAGGTCGACGACGGTGTCGAGCAGCAGGTCGACCTGCGCCTCGTGGTAGCCCCGGTACCGCGATCGGAACGCGATCGTGCGCACGGTCTCGACCGGCAGCGACCGGCTCTGCTCGAAGTAGGCCGAGATGCGGCTCGCGAAGGCGTCGACATCTTTCGGGTGGTAGCCGCGGGTGAACGGGCTCACCCGCCGGAAGCGCTTTCCCTCGCCGCGCGCCAGGCGGTCGATGATCTCTTGAGCGGTCGCTCGGATGCCCGCGTAGTACGCCTCCGAGCCCTGCTGCGCGATGGCGTGCTCCCGCTCACGCGCGGCGAAGGCCTCGTCGAGGCGCTCGAGCGCAGCATCCACGTGCCGGGCCGAATAGCCCTTCTTGCGCACGACGCGGAACGCCGTGCGCCTGATCTCGAGACTGGAGACGACGTCGTCGTGGCCGGGCGGCAGCGAGTACGAAGCGCGAGCTCGCTCCAGAAACGCATCGACCTCGGCGGTGTCGTAGCCGGGAGACCCGTTTCGGGCGAGGGGGAAGGTCGACGTCACCGCACTATTCTGCCCCAGGGCGGCGCATCGCGACGCCAGTCCTTGCTCAGCCTCGCGATGACCAGACTCAGCCCGCGACGATGCTGAAGATCAGGTACGCGACGACGGTCGACGGCAGCATCGAGTCGAGTCGATCGAGGAACCCGCCGTGGCCCGGCAGCCAGGTCGAGATGTCTTTGATGCCGAGGTCGCGCTTGATGAGCGACTCGGTGAGATCGCCGAGCGTCGCCGCTCCGACCAGCGCGATCGCGAGGATCAGCCCCACCCACCAGGGCGTGCCGATCATGAAGATCGCGAGCAGCACGCCGGCGACCGTCGCCGCGACGACTGAGCCCGCGAAGCCCTCCCAGGTCTTCTTCGGGCTGATCCTCGGCGCCATCGGGTGCTTGCCGAACAGCACCCCGGCGGCGTAGGCGCCCGTGTCGATCGCGATGACGATGATGAGGTAGGCCAGCACCCACCATTCGCCGCCCGGCTGCGCACTCATGACGACGGCGAAACCGGCGAGCAGCGGCACGTAGGCGAGCACGAACACGCCCGCGGCGAGGTCGGTCGGCAGCGAGACGCCCTCGGCCCGCATCGCCGGCCGCGCGGTCTCGACGATGCGCCACAGGCTGATGACGACGACGCCCGCGACGAAGGCCCACCAGAGGCCTGCGGCGCCGCCGTAGAAGGCCGCCGGCACCATCGCGACCGCCGCGACGACGAGCGGGATGCGCGGAATGTCACGCCCCGCGAACCTCAGCGCGCTCGCGAGCTCGTAGACCGTGAACGCGACCAGGGCGGCCGCGAACAGCATGAAGACCTCTTTGACCACGATGAGGCTGAACAGCAGGGCGAACCCGAGCACGAGGCCGAAGAAGATGGCTTTGGGCAGGTTGCGGCCGGCGCGCGCCTCGATGCGAGCATCCATCTCTCGCGCCTTCGCCTCGAGATCGTGCACCCTCGATTCGATGTCGTGGAAGGCCGCTTCGACCTCTTCGCGCGCGGTGCCGGTGCGACGGCGCGAGAAGAAGCCCGAGCGTGCGGGCGCGGCCTCGACGCCGTCGGCTGCGACGGCGTCGTCAGCGGCGGGGTCGGCGGTGGGTTCGACTGGCTCGGCCATCTAGACCTCGAGCAGCTCGGCTTCCTTCTTCTTGAATGCCTCTTCTGCGGCGTCGGTCGCGCGCTTCGTGATCGCCTCGAGCTCTTTCTCAGCGCGGGCGACCTCGTCGTCGCCGACCTCGCTCTTGAGCGCGTCGAGATCGTCCTTGGCCTTGCGTCGCACGTTGCGGATCGCGATCTTGCAGTCTTCAGACTTCTGCTTGACGATCTTGACGTACTCTTTGCGACGATCCTCGGTGAGCTCGGGCATCGTCACGCGAATGATCTCGCCGTCGTTGTTGGGGCTCGCACCCAGGTTCGGAAAGTTCACGATCGCCCGCTCGATCTCTTTCAGGGCGGTCTTGTCGTAGGGCGTGATGATGATTGTGCGAGCCTCGGGGTTCTGCAGGCTCGCGAGCTGCGCGAGCGGCGTCGGCGTGCCGTAGTACTCGACGAGGATCTTCTGGAACAGCTGCGGGTTGGCCCGGCCCGTGCGCACGGTCGCGAAGTCTTCTTTCGCGACCTCGACGGCCTTGGTCATCTTGTCGGTGGCTTCAGCCAGAACATCGGCGATCACGGCGGCTCCTTCGGTGGGTCGCCCCCGAGTCTAGTAGGCGCTGCCTAGCGCGCGGCCGCGACAGCACGCCGCCGCGCGCCGAGCGCGAGTGCGGTGCCACCCACGAGCAGCAGCACGGCGATGACCGCAGAGCCCGACGCGTCGACGGCACCCGTGGCCGCCAGCTCAGGCGGGCCGGCGACCTCGAGGTCGATCTCGACGAGAACGGGCTCGTCTCCGTCGTGCACGACGAAGAGCGCGGGGCCCGACCAGCTCTCGGTCGGTGTGCCGCTCAACCGCAGAGACAGCGCGCCATCACCGAGGTCGACCCATTCGAGGGCTGCCACGAGCCCCGCCGGAGCATTCACCACGTCGACTCGCCACCCGTCGTCGGTGAAGTCGATGAGCGATGACGGCACCCAGTTGTCGTCATCCAGAGCCGCGGCAGGGGTGAGAGGCAGCACGGCGTCGATCGCCTCACCCGGCCCGACCGCTGCCGGGTCGTCGGCCGTCAGGCAATCGGTCGCATAGACGGGGGCGATGCTCTGCCCCAGCGCGAGCGTCGGCGCCGCCGCCGTCATCGTGGCGATCGCATCGTCGAACGAGCACTCGTCGAAGTCGACCACAGCGACGGTGACGGTCGACTCGCCCGCTCCGGTCATGCCGAATTCGACTCCGCCGATCTGGTCGGGCAGACCCATCGACGGGGTGAGCCCGGCGAAGCGCCAGGCGATGACGGGGTCTCCGCGATTCGTATCGTGCGAGATCCATGCACCGGCACCCAGGTCGACGTAGGTGGAATCGCTGTCGCTGCCCAGGTCGCCGCCGATGACGACCTCGACATCGGCCGCATCGCCACCCGCGACCTCGCGGTCGACGGTGTAGCGCACGGTCGAGTTCTCGACCTCGAGCGTGAAGGTCAGGGTGACCACACGGCCATCGCCGAAGTCGGCGACCGCGGTGCCGACGGTCGTGGTTCGGCCGTTGTCGAGCCAGGTCGCGCTCGACGTCGTGATCGGCAGCGGGCCGAGCTCGTCGGCGCCGAAGACGACGAAGGGGTACGTCGGCACGAAATCGCCGAACTCTCCCGCATCGGGGTCGAACTTCGTGATGCGCATGAGGTCGTCGAACGCATCGTCTCGCCAGCCCTCGAGCTGCACACCGCTGCCGAGAAAGCTCTCGTAGTAGGACTCGACGTCTTGCAGCTCGAAGCCGTTGTCAGACACGTCGAGCCACCTCCACCCGTCGGTGACGACGTCGTTCTCGGCAGCGACGGCGGCCGAGGCCGGCAGCAGAGCGAGCCCGATGGCCGCGGCCAGCGCGCCGGGCAGGGCGAGAGAGTGTCTCATGCGATTCTCCTGGTGCTCCCGCGCGCCTGTCGCGATCACCCAGAAACTAGCAGAGCGACGCCGACGAGCACTACGACGCTGCCGAGAATGCGGCGCACGGGGTGCGGCTCGCGGAAGAGCATCCACCCCGCCAGCGCGATGAGCACGACGCTGACCTCCCGCGCGGGCGCCACGATCGCGACCGGAGCCAGCTGGTAGGCGTAGAGCACGGCGATGTAGGCGAGCGGCGAGAGCACGCCGACGAGCACCGCTGCGACGGGATGCGCCCGAGCGGTCGCGACCGCGGTCGCCGGCGTGCGAAGGGCGATGGCCCCCAGCACGAGCAGCTGCACGACCATGCTCGCCCAGTAGTACCCGACCGGGTCGAGGCCGGCGAGGGTCACCGCGGCGGCATCCCAGAGCGTGTACGCCGCGATGACGACGCCGACGACTGCGCCGTAGCGGATGCCCCGCGCGCGTCGGGCGGAGGCAGCCTGCTGCACCGTGCCGTCGCTGGTGGAGTCATCGTCGCTCAGGTGCCGGGCGCCGGCGAGCCCGATGACCACGACTCCCGCGACGACGAGCAGTGCCCCCGCGAGCGCCACGGGGCCGGGCCGCTCGGCGAGCAGCACGATGGCGGCGATGACGCTCAGCAGCGGACCGACGCCGCGCGCCACGGGGTAGACGACCCCCACGTCGGCCAGGCGGTAGCCGCGCTGCAGCAGCAGGAAGTAGGCGAGTTGCAGGGCGGCGCTGCCGACGATGAGAGCGAGCCATGCGGGTGCTGCCGGTGGGGCCGCGACGAGTGACGCGATGCCGAAGGGCGCGAAGGCGACGACGCCGATCAGCAGTGTCGCGGCGATGAACGGCGTGCCGCTCGTGCCGGCGCGCTTCATCGCGATGTTCCACGTCGCGTGGGCGAGCGCCGCGGCCCCGATGAGCAGTGCGGCGATCACGGGCTGCACCTCGGCCCGTGCGCCGTCTCAGGCCGCCGCACCGGTCAGTTCGAGACGCGCGTGCCGATGTGCTCGCCGCGGATGGCCTTGGCGATGTTGCCGCTCGGCTCCATGCCGAAGACGACCATGGGCATGCCGTTGTCCATGCAGAGCGAGAAGGCGGTCGAGTCGACGACCTTGAGGCCCTTCACGAGAGCGTCTTGGTAGGTGACCGTGTCGAGCTTGTGAGCGTTCGGGTCGTGGCGCGGATCGGCACTGTAGACGCCGTCGACGCCGTTCTTGGCCACGAGCACCTCGAGCGCGCTGATCTCGAGCGCACGCTGCGCGGCGACGGTGTCGGTCGAGAAGTAGGGCAGACCGGCACCGGCACCGAAGATGACGACGCGGCCCTTCTCGAGGTGCCGCTCGGCGCGCAGGGGAATGTAGGGTTCGGCGACCTGCGTCATCTGGATCGCCGACTGCACGCGCACGGGCGCGCCAGCCTGCTCGAGGAAGTCTTGCAGGGCAAGCGCGTTCATGACCGTGCCGAGCATGCCCA
>SXGT01923455.1_pt1 | contig 13213 bp, 15 predicted proteins | sample 3176221 | NCBI WGS metagenome assembly SXGT01 (sample SAMN11356862, study PRJNA531348) | freshwater metagenome | isolation source: freshwater sample F1-120 | place: China: Fuxian Lake, Yuxi | collected 2017-12-25
CCGCGGATGGGTCCTTGGCGGCGCCCCCGGTGACACACTGACCGTTTCCGGCCCAGTTCCAGTCGGGCGGTGACCCGAACGTGGCGCAGGGCGCCTCGTCCATGTGGCCGCCATGGCACGCGACCTGCCCGGCAGGGACGGCGACGGGCGGCGGGGTGGTGCACGCGGCGATCACGGGCGTGGCGGGCGCGTAGGTGCAACAGACGCCGAGGTTGTAGACGCTGCTCCCCGAGCCGTCCCCGCGGTGCTTGTTCTCGAGATACGCCGCTGCGGACGGGTCCTTGGCGGCGCCCCCGGTGACACACTGACCGTTTCCGGCCCAGTTCCAGTCGGGGGGTGACCCGAACGTGGTGCAGTGCGCCTCGTCCATGTGCCCGCCATGGCAGGCGACCTGCCCGGCGGGGACCGCGACGGGAGGCGGATTGGAGCACGCAGCGATCACCGGCGTCGCCGGCTCGTAGATGCAGCAGACACCGAGGTTGTAGATCGTGCTGCCGGAGCCGTCGCCACGGTGTTTGTTCTGAAGGTACGCAGCCGCCGATGCGTCCTTGGCCGGCCCCCCCGTGACGCACTCGCCGTTTCCGGCCCAGTTCCATTGCGGGGGCGCACCAAACACCTCGCATGCGTTCTCGTTCATCTGGCCGCCGTAGCAGACCACCTGGCCGGCGGGAACCGAAGCCAGGGGCGGCTTCGAGCAGTCAGCCGAAACCGGCGGTAGGCACGTGCCGCCTTTTGGCGTGGCGCCCAGGCTGCACGCCACCGGGACATAGACCGAGAACGAAGACACCTCGATAATCGCGACCCCGTCCTCGAACCTGGCGCCTTCGACAACCTCCCACGTGCCGTCCGACTCATCGGCGAGCCGCAGCACGATCCCAGCGTCGCCACTGAAGGCCAGCTCCAGTGTGACGGGCACGGTGAACGTGGTCCCGTGTGGGGTGAATGACGTCGCGTCGCCCGCGGAGTCGAACTCAGGGGGCACGGCGGTAACCGGGCCGTCGGTGGGCCCCACCGCGATCTCCACCGCGGACGCGAGCGCACCCGCGGGAACGATGACCGTTGCGCCGACCGCCTCGACTCGGCCGCCGGCCTCGTCGATGGTCTGCTTCACGGACACCCGGGGTATACCCGCCGTGTCCGGGGCAATGGCCACGACATCACCGCCGCCAACGTTCTCTGCCGTCGACTCCGTGCCGCAAGCACCGAGGAGCGTTGAGGCGGCCGCAAGAGCCAGGGCACCACGGCGCGACGCAGCGCGAGATGGACGATTGAGAACCAGACTGAACCGCATGACGTTGAGCTCTCCCATTGGTGGCGGCGGACTATAGGGGCCTGGGGGGGCGACTTCAAGCTGCGCCTCTGGTGGCCGCATCGGGCTCACAGACGTCCTGAGCTCGGGCGCAACACGGCGTTCTGAAGCCAGCGACAGTGTGTCACCCCGTGCCAACCCTCGCCCAAATCGAGCACTGCATCCGGATCGACGGGAGCGAGGGCCCGGCGCACATCGGCCAGCCGGGCGTCGGGGACGCCATCAGCGGCAAAGCTAACGATGGTGTCCGAGTAATGAGTAGCGCTGACGTCTAGGTGGTCGCCAACGCGATCGGGCTCCTCGCGGACGGCGTGATGGGCGGAGAGTGTCGCGGAAGTGGACGTCGACGGAAACGGCATTGGGATCGGAAACTTGCCAGCGGGCGGCGGGGGCCAGGGCTGCGGTGGCAGCTCGGTCGGCCGCGTGAGGAGGCGGACCTCCTACCCGAGAGAGTGGACGGAACGCGCCGATTGCGCGGGCGGGTCACAGGCCCAGCTCTCTGCCGAGCACCTTCGTTACGAAGCGCTCGCCTGCGCCCTCTGCGGCCACCACCCTGCGCACGCGCTCCTTGACCTCCGCCGCGCCGCCGTGGCGCTCGGCGGCCGCGAGCGTGGCGCGGTACGCGTCCCACACGGCGACGCTCGTGATCTCGTAGCCGTAGCCCTGAACGAGCCAGTACAGCGACAAGAGCCCCGCGCCGACCGCGAAGGCCGGCTGCGTCTCGGCATAGTCGCGTGCGGCACGCGCGAGCGTCTTCGGATCACACGGAGAGCGGCTCGCGAGGGCGAGCGCTTCCTCGTAGAGCCCTGCGTCCTTCGCGGCGGCGAACCACTTGCCCTCGTCGCCGGGCGTGGTCTTCACGAGGTCGGCGAGAATCTCGCCCGTCGCCTTGTGCGGGTACTTCTTCGCGACGGCGCGGAACGTCGCGAGGTAGGTGCCTGCCCGGTTCGCGCGCACGCCGTAGCGCGCATAGGCCTCATCGAGCATCCCGGAAGTGAGGAGGATCTCCTCGCATTCGGAGTCGACCCCGTGGTCGCTCTCCCAGGGGCTTCGGCAGGACTCGGCGTAGCGAAGGGCCTCGGCCTTCTTGCCGCTCGCCGCCATCGCCCGCACGGCCCATTGCTTGTACGGCCAGATCGTGTCGACGTGCAGGAGATCGATCAGCTCGTCGAAGCGCTCGGCGCGGTAGAGCGCGCTCAGGCACGCCGAGGTCCCGTGGAAGTGGCCGCGCAGGCTCTTGTCCGGGCTCAGCGCCATGCGGGTGATCCCGACGAGCTTGTCCGCCCATACGGACGCGACCTCCTTCGACGCGCACAGCTCGCCCCAGTGATCGGCGAGCCGCTCGATGTACGGGACCTGATCTTCCTGATGCGCCTCGAACAGCCGCTCGAGCCAGGCGTCGCGCGTCTTCGCGTCGGCGGGCGCGTTGGCGATGATCGGCACCAGCTCCCCGATGGAGTTGCCCACCGCCGTGCCGATCGATCCTGACGAACCGTCGACGTGCTCGAGCGAGGGCGAGACGCGCTCGAGGAAGGCGATGGCCCCCTCCGCGGCGAGCACGGGGTCCTTCTTGGCGACCTTCTTGATCTCGGCGACGGCCTGCTTGATGCGCGTGATCGCCGGCTGCGACTTCCAGCCGAAGGCGTGCCGGCGGAAGCGCGCCTTGAACTCCCACTTGTGCGGCTCGGTGCTTGCGGTGGGCCGCTTCGCGCTCATGGTGCACCCATGGCTCGGTCGAGCTCGGCGCTCGCGGCGAGGACCTGCTGGTTGTTCTCGGGCAGGGTGATCTCCGCCATCGCGTCCTTCTTCTCGGAGCACGGGACCATGCCGATCGTCTTCGCCTCGTGCTCCGCGCTCTGGAACTGGTCGAAGAAGTTCACGTACATGCGCATCTGACTGAGGTCCTGTTGCGCGAGCTTGCCGAGCTTGAGTTCGATGAACACGAAGCAGCGGAGCAGGCGGTTGTAGAAGACGAAGTCAATTTAGAAGTGACCGCGCTCGAGCGCCACGCGCCTCTGCCCAGCGACGAAGCAGATGCCCCGGAACAGCTCGAGGAGGAAAGCCTCTATGCGATCGATGTTGGCCTGCTCGAGATCGCGCTCGCGCCGCTGGGCGCGCCGCCTCGATGATGTCGACGAGGCGAGCGAAGACCGCCGAGGACCGCGACGACGCGCGCGAGGAGGCGGTCGAACACCAGCAGCTGCCGCGATCGCGCCAGGCACCTCCCGGCTTCGTCGCGGTCCGTAATCGCCGCCCGAGCGCCTGCTTGAAGGCCTCCGGTAAGCCAGGCTTTGGTTTCGTGGCGGGAATCGCGCTAAACACGAAGCTAAAGCATGGCTCTATGTCTGCGCTTGGCCAGCCAGCCCCCACCATCCGATCTGCGCCCCTCATCCGTTGAGGGAGTATGAAAAGCTCGTTGCTCCAAAGCGAAGCCAAGCGTAGCGACCCCCTGGGGGTGGCCCTCGAGCCCGCCGCGCGGCTGGCCTACGACACGTACGGCAAGGTCGGGCCGACCGTTGTCCTTCTCCACGGCATTCCCGGTTCACGCAAGACGTTCGCGGAGGTCGGCGAGCGCCTTGGGAAGACCTGTCGCGTGATAGTGCCCGACCTGCTCGGGTTCGGCGACTCGCCCGACGCGCCCGCCCACTATCACGCGGCGGAGCACGCGGAGGTCGTGGTGCAGTTCCTGGGCACGCTCGGAGTCCACGAGCTGCACCTTGTAGGCTTCGACTTTGGTGGTCCCACGGCCATCCGCGTCGCCGCCAGGCTCGGAGAGCGTGTTCGGTCGCTCACCGTCGCCGCAACCAACATGTTCCCCGATACGCCCATCCCGCCACCACTTCGGCTCGCGAAGGTCCCCGTGCTCGGGTGGTTGTTCTTCCGACTCGCGTTCGGCCGGCTCGGGCTGATGGCGATGTGGCTCGCCGCCGTCGCGGACCGAGCCGCGTTCCCCTTCAAGAAGTACCGGATGGCGCTCGACGGGCACGGCGCCCGAACCACGCGGCGGATCTTCCTGAGCAGCATGCGAGACCTTCCCGGGCTCTATCGCGAGGTCGAACGTCTTGGCAGCGCGCTCGAGCTCCCGTCCCTCGTGCTCTGGGGGGATCGCGACCCGTTCTTCCCGACCGCGGTTGGCGAGCGCACGGCAGCGTCATTGGGCGCCCAACTTCGTGTCCTTTCGGGGTGCGGCCACTTCGTCCCCGAGGAACGACCGGCGGAAGCCGCGTGCGCCATCGCGGAGCTGATCGCGAGGAGCGAATCGTGAGTATGACTCGGTCGGTACGGCCAGGCTGGCTCGCGCACGAGCTCCTTCCGTTCAACAGCAGGTTTACGGCGATCGACGGCCACACGATCCACGACGTGGACGAGGGCGAGGGGGCCGACCCTCCTGATGCTCCACGGCAACCCCACGTGGTCGTTCCTGTACCGTGCGGGTCGGATTCACGACGATCTTTCCGAGTGCCAGGTGCGTCCCGCTGCCCGGTGCCCGGCACGACGTCCAAGAGGAGTCGCCCACCGGGGTCACCGGCGCGAGCCGCCCGTGGTGGCGCGACGACGTGACGAGGGACACATGACGACACGAGAACGAGTCGCCGCGACTTTCCAGTCGAACCGCAAGGCGCTGGCCGGCTATCTGACCCGGCTCGTCGTTCGGGAGGACATCGCAGAGGAGCTCGTCCAGCAGACGGCGGTGCGTGCGCTCGAACAGGCGAGCCTGCCGGAGGACGCCGCGGAGCTGCGCATGTGGTTCTTCCGGGTCGCCACCAATCTGGCGCTGGACCACCTGCGCAAGCACAGCACGTGGAGGGAGGGAGTCCTCGGCGAGGCGCGAGGGATGGCCCAGTCCGACCCGGGCTTCGTCGCGGAGTCTCGACTTCTGACCGGTTCGCCCGAGATGAAGTCGATCGCGAAGGACCACCTCGCCGTGTGCTTCGCCTGCACTCTCCGGAATCTGCGCCACGATGAGTCTGCGGCGCTGCTGTTGAAGGAGGTCTACGGCTTCACAATCGATGAGGTCGCCCGCGTGATGGGCGCGACCTTCGGGCAGGTGAAGTCCTGGATTCAGTCGGCCCGAGCCCAGTTGAAGGCGAAGTACGACACCTCGTGCGCCCTGGTCGCCCAGAACGGGGTGTGCTTCCAGTGCGTTGAGCTCGACCGGTTCTTTGGAGCCGAGCGGGGCGATCCGCTCGCGGGTACGGACCGCGACGTCGAGGCTCGGTTGGCGATCGTTCGTGAGCGGCGGGATGCGCCGCTTGGACCATGGCACCGGCAGATGATGCGGCTCGTCGACGAGCTCCTGGATGCGGGGTGACCCAGACGGCGTCGCGGCTCAAGTGCCATGAGCGTGATCGACCGGCCCTTGGATTCGCATCGGGGGCAGAGGTTCATGGCGCCTCCTCGTCGAGGGCGTCGAGGATGGGGCACTCGGTGATCGGCCTCTCGCCGCGCGTAGAAGCTGCTAACCAGGCCCTTGCAGAGAGCATCCTCTCTGGGGGGCGGCTGTTAACCAGCTCGGCCGGATCCGGATGCTCTCTTCCCGCTCTCGGCTCTGAAGAGGCCGCCGGGGACCGTAGACGGCGTGAAGTGGGCGAAAGCGCGCTCTCAGCCGCCACGGTGCGTGGCGCACCGCCGACCCGCCTCGGAGGCGAAAATCCTTTGGAATTCAGTCCATGAACGACGAAAGCCCCGGTCGTCACCGACCGAGGCTTCCAGTTGCCCAGGGCAGTCCCTGGGTTGGCCCAGACGGCCGCTTGGCTCAAATAGCATCTGCCTTATGAACCCGTTCACCAGCGGGTCGCCAGTTGGGACAACGCCCCACGAGGGCCTCCGCTCGGGGCCGCGGGATGCTCGGCGAACCGCACTCTGCGGGCGCCCTGAACGCTCACCACCTCCTCCGCCACTTGTCGCGGTAGCTCGGCGGCGGCGGGATCGGCTCGTCCGGCTCCTCCGCCCGGACGGCAACGAACGTGCTGGAGTCGCCGTCCTTGATGCGGAAGACGCCCTTGAGTCGGCCATCTTTCCCCAGGGTCACGCGGCCCGAGCCCGACAACGGGTCGTACTCCCAGGCGCCCTCCCAGGTGAAGGACACGCCCTTGGCGGTGGTCCGGCAGTCGACGTAGGCGAGTAGGCAGTGCATGCGGAGCCGGTCGCCGTGCCCGGTCAGCGAGATCAGCGCGGGGCCGAGGATTTCGAGCCCGTCATCCACCCACTGCGAGGTCTCCACGATGCGCCACCAGCCACGGAACTCGGATGGGATCTCCTCGTACATGCTTGCTCCATTGCGTCGCTCGTCGCGTTACGGCCCCCGTCACTGCCATGCAGACGCTTCCCAAGTCGCCTCCAGGCCGCCGGCGAGCACCGGATCGAGGAACGCCCGTGCGGCAGCGGTGACCTCATCGAGCACCTGCCAGCGGAGCTGGTCTGCGCGGGCCATGGCCGCGAACGGGATCGCCCACGTTGGGGGTGGATCCGGCAGGCGCGGCGGCAGCGCATGCGTCTCCCGGAATCCGAACGTCTGCTCCAGAGCCGCGCGCAGCCGGCGCGCATCGATGGCCTGCGGCGTGGCGAGCAGTGCGAGGTCGGGCAGATCCTTCACGCGGGAGTTCGGCCGGGCGCGCGGCATCGTGTAGGCGTGGAGCTTTTCGGCGATGTGCGATCTCGATCGGCAGGATGCGGAGCGACGGCGGAGCGACGCCGGCGAAGGGGAGGGTGTCCTCGGCCACAAGGACCTCGGGCTCTCCGAGAATCGGATCGCCAAAGGCGACGTCCACGCCGAACGGGTCGCCGTAGAGCTTGCCGGCCAGCCTACACGTCGCCCGAAATCGGAGCCCTTCGTACTGCCTGCCGTCGTTCTGGATCTCCGGGTGATCCTCGTCGGCCGCCACCTCGAAGGTCATGAAGTCGCCGAGGTCGCGACGGCCCGCCTCCTGAAGACGGGGGAGCAGCTCCACCGGAGTGCCCATCATGCGCAGGTCCACGTCCTTCGTGGTCCGAGCCTGATCCAGGCGGAGCTCGAGCACGAGGCCGCCCTTCAGCGTCACGGCATCGCCGAGGACCGCGACGACGGGCGCGAGGAAGCGGTCGAACACCAGCAGCTGCCGCGATCGCGCTAAGCCACCTCCGGGCTTCGTCGCGGTCCGTAGCCGCTGCTCGAGCGCCTGCTTGAAGGCCTCCGGTGACGCGTAAATCCGTGCGGTCATTATGCGAAGCCTCCGAACGGACCGAGGGCATCCTCCACCGCGGCCAGGTCATCCTTGGCGACCAGCCCGCGCCGAAGCGCCTGTCGCGCCGCTTGCTGGAGTAGCTCCGGCGAGAGCCCACCGCGGGCGCAATCCTCGAGCGTGCGCCGCGGTCCGGTGGTAGGCACGGGACCGACCCACGCGCGGTCCTCGGGTACGACGTCGGTACAGTGCACCACGACGCCCTCGGGCACCCGCAGGCGACGCCGCCCCCAGTCGCCCGGCACCGTGAGGTGGACCCGGGCAGGGAGTGCGTCGGAGAGGTCGTGCAGTGCGAGCGCCGTCTCGTGCGAGAACACGCCGGCCTGCTCGGACCAGAGCCAGATCGCCACCAGATCCTCGTGCTCGCCGGCCGGGAAGTGGACGACCCGATAGACGCCGCGGCGTACTCGGGCGACACGCCGGGCTCGGAGGTGATGCACCAGCAGTTGGGGCGAGTAGCCGGCCTCCGCCGCCTGCTGCGTGGTGAAGAGCCCGGCCTGCCCCGCGGCTGTCTCGAAGAGGCGGTCCCAGCTGGGGTGGTTCGGCGACGCCACGTTCACGCACGAAACGTAAGCCAAGCTTTAGTTTCGCGCAAGGAGGCAGGAGGCGGCACGAAGCTAAAGCATGGCTTTATGTCCGCGCTGGGCGAGCCAGCCCACAGCTGGTATCGTGGCCCGCGGACGCCGACGCGAAGTGCCCTGACGCCATGAGCCCTCGATTCGACCGACCGATCGTCCGCTGCGCGATCTACACGCGCCAGTCCGTGGCGCGCGGGCACGAGGGCGACTTCACGTCGTGCCAAGCACAGCGAGAGGCGTGCGAGGCGTTCGTCCAGGCGATGCGCATGGAAGGCTGAGAGCTCCTGGAGGAGCGCTTCGACGATGTCGGCGTCAGCGGCGCGACGCTCGGGCGGCTCGCGCTGCAGCGTCTGATGGGCGCGGCGTCGCAGGGCCTCGTGGACCGGGTCGTGGTTCACCGCTTCGACCGGCTCACCCGGAGCGTGCGCGACTGGGCTCGTCTCGGCCAGTTCCTCGAAGAGATGGGCGTTGAGCTGTCCGTCGTGGCCGGCGGCTTCCACGACGTCGGCGTGGCGACCTCCGGCTTCGTCAGCAACCTCCTGGCGACCTTCGCCGATTATGCAGAGGCCGAGTTCGAGCGTGAGCTCATCGGCGAAACCGCGGGCACGCAAGGCGACGAGCACACAGCGATGAACCCCGACAACCGCAACAAGAGGGGACGGACGTCGCGCCTCAGCAAGGCCAGGCTCGCCGAGATGATCGAGGAGGCCACGGTCGATGCCTACGGCGAGTCCGAACAGACGACGGGCTGGTTCACGCTGATCGACGAGAACCTGGCGGTCCCGTTCGAGACCAACGTGCTCGACGTGGCAGTCGTCGTCGAGCGAGTCGACCTGGACGAGACCGAGTACATCGTGGCGCTCTGCAAGCGTGGACGCTCTCGGCAAGCGATCCCGATCCTCGACCTTCCGCTTCCGACGCCACCGGCGGGCGCCGAATGGATCGAGGCATACAGCCAGTGGAGCCGCGGCAAACGGTAGGCCGCAGAGCGCGTTCACCCGCCGGTCGCTGAGTAAAACGCCCCGCGCCGCACGAGCCCGATTCTCCCGGAGAAGAGCCCGCCGAGAACGCCCTCGGCGACGCCCGCGACCACCTCGAAGCCGCCTCCCGCGTTCTCCTCGCGCACGACGGAGGACGCCGCGCGCCCGCCACCACGCCACGCATCCCCGCGTCGTTCCGCCAGAAATGCAGAACCCCGAGAAGCTCGCGCCGCTCGGGGTTCCGTTTACCTGCTGGTCGGCTTCATTGCGCCGACTCGAAAATGGCTCTGGGACAGTTAATCGAGCTCGCGACCGTCCGGCTAACAGCCGGAACGCAATACGCCCGCAATATCAGCCACTTGCGCGTTCCGGACAGCGTTCGCGTATCCGCCAACCGTGGCGGATAGTTGGCGGAAGGCTCCGAATGCTCGCTCTTTGTGCTACACCCCGGGACGGCTTCTCTGCGCGCGCAGCGTCCCACCAGTCACTCGCTCCCATCCCGCCCCGCCAGCGTGTAGACCGCGTTCTTCCGCGCCCCGCGCTTGGCGCGCACGCCGTCGCTGACCAGCTTCTGCAGGCGCCGCTGCACGGTGCGAAGGGGCGGCGCGTTCTTCCCGAGCCCCGCCACGATCGCCGCGCTGCCCGCTTGGCCGAGCCGCTCGACCACCTCGTACAGATGCGCGTCGAGCGCATCGGGCGGCGCGACGACCTTCCAGGGCAGGTGCTCCTCGTCGTCCCGCACACGCCCGAGCGTCTCGAGCCGCTCCCAGAGGACGCGCAGCAGCGCCGAGGCGAACAGCTCGAAGTACTTCGTGAGCTCGCCTTCGTCGGTCTCGAGCAGATTGATTCGCGCTGTGTCGAGAAGCTCGTGCTGCGCCACCGTCGCCTCGGTCAGCATCAAGAGCCCGTTGGCGTCGACGCGTCCGGCGCGTAGCTCGTGGTGCAGGACGACGCTGACGGAGCGCCAAGCGGGACACAGCAGTTTCAAGCCCCAGTAGAGAGTCGCTGCCCGCAGGACCGCCGAGATGGACACGAGCGGGTCCTGGTTCGTCCGGTCGAACATCGCCTTTACCGGTGGCGGCACTTTACTCGCATCCTTGTTCAGGTCGAGGAGCTTGCCCGCTCACGCATCGAATACGCCAGCCAACGCGCCTCCCTCAGACTGGACGTGCCCTGGCTGGCGCGCTCGTACGCCATCGCTAGCTCCGGCGTGAGCCGGTTGTCGGAGCTGCCTCGCGCTGTCGAGTAGTGGGCGAGCGCATCCTCGACGATCGCCGCGCGACGGATCGCCTCGGCGATGGGCTCGCGCTTGTCGACGAGGCGCGCGCCGCCGAGCACAGCCTCGACCTCTTCGAACTTCACGCTCCTCCAGCTCCCACCGACGACCCAGATGATCCGCATGGGCTTGGCCCGCGCCTCCAGCTCCTTGCGCCGGTAGTACGAGAGCGGTGCCGCGGTCATCCGGCCCGCGGCGTCAGCGATGCGGACGAGGCTGTCGACGAGGTTGGGCGTGACGGTGTACCGCCACGGCTGCGGCGGCAGCTCGGTCGGCCGCGTGAGCAGGCGGACTTCCTCCTCCGAGAGGGTGGACGGAAGGCGTCGATCGCGCGGGCGTGTCACCGCTCCCTCCGCTTCGTCGCCCGCTTCACGCGCGCCACGGCCTTCTTCAACCCCACGTCCTTCGGGTTGGAGAGATCTGCGACCACCGCGGTGACGGGGAGCTTGTTTCCGCGAGGCCCGAGCACGTCTCGGTAGACCTCCTCATCCTCTCGAAGGCGCGCGACGTCCTCGAGTACGGCATCGGCAGCGCGCCGGTCCGCGTCGGAGCGCACGTTCACGACGACGAGCTGGGCGCGTTCGATTCCGGCGTAGCCGTCCTCGAGAGCCCAGTGTTCGGTGGGCGCAGGAGGCTTCGCGCGACGGACGTCGCCGAGCTTCGACTTCATCGAGCGGCGCAGATCGTCGATGACGCGCGGCTGCTTGTGCGCCATCGCCACGAGCGGCTCACCGAGCCCGCCGCCGAGGAGTCGTGCGAGCGCTTCCGGATTCTCGAGCGCCTCGGCGAACCGCTCGATCGACGCCTGGTGCGAGGCGGTGTGATCCCGAACGACCCGCCGGAGCGGCGAGTGCCCCTTGGAGGGTACGGGCGCGACGAACACCGAGAGGTCGACGTAGTCGATGGGGCAGTCCCCTTCGATGAACACGGCCTCCGAGTAGTCCTGCATGAACGCGCTCGTGAAGAACGCATCCATGCCCGGCTCAGCGAATCGGTAGAGCGCCACGGCGCTCGCACCGGCCTCGCGGTAGCGACGAAGCTCGGCGTGGGGTTTCGGTGCAGACTCCTGCTCCTTGCGCAGCTTCGGGTCTCGCTGTGCACGAACGCAGATGGCGAACGCGACCTCGGCGTCGAGCAGCCGCTCGATGAAGGTTGTCTTACCAGCGCTCACGGGGCCCGCTACGTGAACCAGCGCACGCTCCCTCATAGGCCCAACTCCCGCCCGAGCACCTTCGTCACGAAGCGCTCGCCCGCACCCTCTGCGGCGACCAGCTTGCGCACGCGCTCCCGCACCTCGGCCGCGCTGCGGTGGCGCTCCGCGGCCGCGAGCGTCGCGCGGTAGGCGTCCCACACGTCGACGCTCGTGATCTCGTAGCCGTAGCCCTGCACGAGCCAGTACAGCGACAAGAGCCCCGCGCCGACCGCGAAGGCCGGCTGCTTCTCGGTGTAGTCCCGTGCGGCGCGCGCGAGCGTCTTCGGATCACACGGCGTGCGGCTCGCGAGGGCGAGCGCTTCGTCGTACAGGCCCGCTTCCTTCGCGGCCGCGAACCACTTGCCCTCGTCACCGGGCGTGGTCTTCACGAGGTCCGCGAGGACTTCACCTGCCGCCTTGTGCGGGTACTTCTTCGAGACGGCGCGGAACGTCGCGAGGTACGTGCCGCCCTGGTTCGCGCGCACACCGTAGCGGCCGTAGGCCTCGTCAGCCATGCCCGACGAGAGGAGGATCTCCTCGCACACTGAGTCGACCTCCTGGTCGCTCGCCCAGGGGCTTCGGCAGGACTCGGCGTAGCGAAGGGCCTCGGCCTTCTTGCCGCTCGCTGCCATCGCCCGCACGGCCCACTGCTTGTACGGCCAGATCGTGTCGACGCGCAGCAGGTCGACGAGCTCGTCGAAGCGCTCGGCGCGGTAGAGCGCGCTGAGGCACGCCGAGGTCCCGTGGAAGTGGCCGCGCAGGGTCTTGTCAGGGCTCAGCGCCATGCGCGTGATGCCGACGAGCTTGTCCGCCCAGGCGGACGCGACCTCCTTCGACGCGCACAGCTCGCCCCAGTGATCGGAGAGCCGCTCGATGTACGGGATCTGATCGGCTTGATGCGCCTCGAACAGCCGCTCGAGCCAGGCGTCGCGCGTCTTCGCGTCGGTCGGCGCGCTGGCGATGATCGGCACCAGCTCCCCGATGGCGTTGCCAACCGCCGTACCGATGGAGCCCGACGAGCTGTCGACGTGCTCGAGCGCGGGTGACACCCGCTCGAGGAATGCGATAGCCCCCTCGGCGGCGAGCACCGGGTCCTTCTTGGCGACCTTCTTGATCTCGGTGACGGCCTGCTTGATTCGCGTGATGGCGGGTTGCGATTTCCAGCCGAACGCATGCCGGCGGAAGCGCGCCTTGAACTCCCACTTGTGAGCTTCAGCCATCGCCGGGAACCTTCACGTCCGCCTCGAGCCGCAGCGCGCGCTCCGCGGCCTCGCGCTCGCGAGCCAGCTCGGCGCGCAGCTCCTCCTCCGTGGGCAGGTACATCTGGTAGCGCGCGGCCAGGATCTGCTCGTTGTTCTCGGGCAGAGTGATCTTCGCCATCGCGTCGTTCTTCTCGGAGCAGAGGACGATGCCAATGGTCTTCGCCTCGTGCTCTGCGCGCTGGAAGCGGTCGAAGAAATTCACGTACATCTGCATCTGCCCGAGGTCCTGGTGCGTGAGCTTGCCGAGCTTGAGGTCGACGAGCACGAAGCAGCGGAGCAGGCGGTTGTAGAAGACGAGGTCGACGTAGAAGTGATCGCCCTCGAGCGTCACGCGCTTCTGCCGCGCGACGAAGCAGAAGCCCTTGCCCAGCTCGAGGAGGAAGCCCTCGATGCGA
>SXGT01914786.1_pt1 | contig 13211 bp, 13 predicted proteins | sample 3176221 | NCBI WGS metagenome assembly SXGT01 (sample SAMN11356862, study PRJNA531348) | freshwater metagenome | isolation source: freshwater sample F1-120 | place: China: Fuxian Lake, Yuxi | collected 2017-12-25
AGCTACCCGACCGGAATCAAAGTCACCGACGACGAACTCGCGTCGGTGAATCTTTGCCCAGCAAAATTCCACGGCGAGTGGAACTATACGATCAAGCCGTCCGGTTGAAGTTGTACCATTAATTTCCGGACGGCCCCTAACCGCGAACCGCATGCACTAGCCACTGCCCACTGCCCACTGCTCACTGCTCACTGCCCACTGCCCGCTGCCCACTATTTCTTGCCCACACAGTAGAGGTACTCGTTCGACCGGATGTAGATACGCCCGTCGCTGATGGCGGGGCTGGCGTTGAATACGCTGGAGTCCCCCTTGAAATCGAACTGGCCGAGCTTCTCGAACTTGGCGCCCCCCGCGAGAACAAAGAGGCCGCTGTAGCGCGTGAGTGCAAAGATCTTATCGCCGGCAGCGACTGCGGAGACGTACTCGCCACGGGCATCGTACAACCGCTCTTTGTAGGTGACGGAACCGTCGGTGGTTTTCAGACAGGTGACGGTGCCGTCGACCCAGCACAGGTGATCGCCGACGAGGACGGGCGAGCAGTTGGTGGCGCCGGCCTTCTGCTTCCAGACGAGGTGGGTCTTGGTGACGTCGCCGCTGCCACCGGTCTTGATGGCAAGCGAGGTCGCCGGGGTGGTTGGCCCGCCGCCGCCGATGATATAGACGATGCCGTCTTTGGCGACCGGAGTCGAGGCCGTATAGGCGCCGAACCCACCGCCGAAGCCGCCCTTACCGCCGCCACCGCCACCGAAGCCGCCTCCGCCCCCCGCGCCGCCGATGCCCTGGCAGTTCCACAATTCCTTGCCGGTCACGGGATCATACCCGACGACCTTGCCGGGCCAGTTCAACACGAGTTCGTGCTTGCCATCTTTGGTTTCGACAACCACGGGTGACGCCCACGTTGTGCCGAGCCCCTTCTGCCGCCACAATTCCTTGCCGTTGGTCTTATCGAGAGCAATCAGCGTTTTGCTTTCGATAGCAGCATTGACGATGACAAGATTCTTGTGCAAAACCGGACTGGCGGCAGACCCCCACATATGCGTGGTGGAGCCGACATCGGCAGACCAGAGTTTTTTCCCCTCGAGGTCGAACGCATGCACTCCCGATTTGCCGAAGAAGACATAGACACTCTTGCCATCAGTGACCGGTGTACTGGATGCGTAGCTGTGCTCGCGCATCATGCCGCTGAAATCAGTCTCCGGGAGCTTTGGCTCAACTTCCCTCTGCCAGACGACGCTGCCGTCCTTGCGATCGAGGCAAAGAACGAGGAGCTTGAGTTTTTTCTGCTCGGCCAGGTTGGGCGTGCCCTTGCCGAAGCCCCCCTTGCCGCCGCCTTTGCCGAAACCGGACATCCCCTTGGTGATGGCGGTGCCGTAGCCGGCGTTGACGGTGACGAGGATCTTGTCGCCAGTCGTTATCGGGCTGGACGTGCCGGCGCCGGGGAGTTTGATTTTCCAGAGGACGTTCTCGCTGGTCCACTGGGCCGGCAGGTCCTTGTCATCGGCGACGCCGCCGCGACTGCCGCGGAAGCCGGGCCAATCGGACGCGCAGAGCGAACCGATGCCGAGGGCAAATGCAATTACCGTGGCGCTCAATCGGGTGGTCGTACTCAAGGCATAACTCCTCATCAGGAACAGACCAAGCAACGCCGCCGGCCTGTCTGCTGCCGAACGTCGGCGTGAATCGATGCTTCGTCGCTGCCAACCAGTCTTTTATCAAATGCAAGATTAAACAGCCGTGAGAGTTTGCTGGCATTCCCGTCTGAGTTCGTTTATCCTTAACATGGCCACGGGCCCAATACACCAAACTCCCGCTGGATTCGCAAATATGAACCAACTCACCCGCCGTCAACTACTGGGCGCCGCCCCCCTCCCCTTCCTTGCCTCTAGCCTGCTTGCCGCTCAGCCCGCACGCCGGCCGCGCGTGGCTGCCATCTACACGGTGTTTCGCTTTCGCTCGCATGCGCACAACATCCTTGAAAACTTTCTGATGCCATACCTTTTCAACGGCAAGCGCATGGATTCACCGTGCGAGATCGTCTCGTTTTATGCTGACCAGCGTTCGCCGACGGGGGACACCACGGACGAAGTCGCCCGCCGGCACAAGATTCCGATCTTCAGGTCGATCGAAGGCGCCATGACGCTGGGCGGCAAGGAGTTAGCCGTCGATGCGGTCCTGTCGATCGGCGAGCATGGCGAGTACCCCTTCAATCGTCTCGGCCAGCATGAATATCCGCGCAAGCGTTTCTTCGACGAGATCGTCTCCGTCATGCGGCGTTCGAACCGCTACGTGCCGATCTTCAACGACAAGCATCTGTCGTACTACTGGAATTGGTCGCGCGCGATGTACGACGAGTGCGTTCAGCACCGCATTCCGTTCATGGCCGGCAGTTCGGTGCCGCTTGCGCAACGTCAGCCGGCACTGGAGATTCCGGCCGGCGCGATGATTGACGAGGCAGTGTCGATCCACGCCGGCGGCATCGACTCGTACGACTTTCACGCACTCGAGATCTTGCAATCGATGGTGGAATTTCGCCGCGGCGGCGAGACCGGTGTCGCCAGCGTCGAATATCTGGCTGGGGACGAACTATTTCAAGCTGCACAAAAGGGGCGCTGGTCGCTGCGCTTGGCCCAGTCTGCGATGGCCGCCGAGTTCGGTAAGAACGTGCCCGACATTCGCCGCCCGATCCCCGGCGAACGTGCGGTAGAACCGCACGGGCTACTGATCACCTATCGCGACGGCTTCCGCGCCACGATGTTGAAGGTGGGCCAAAGCTCAATTCGGTGGAACTTCGCCTGTAAGTTTGTTGGCGACGACCGGCGGCACGCGACACGCTACTACACTGGCCCCTACGGCAACCGCTGTTTGTTCATGGGACTATCGCACGCGATTCAGGATTGCTTCGTGCAGCGTCGGTCGCCGTATCCGATTGAGCGAACCCTACTGACTACGGGACTGACAGAAGCCGCCTGCCGCAGCAGGGCCGCAGCGAGCGCGTTGGAGACGCCGCACCTCGATATTCGCTATGCAGCACGTGACTTCCGCGCCGTGCGCGAGATGGGGGAATCATGGCGAGTCCTCGGTAAACAGCCGGAACGGCGCGTGGTCGGCATGCTCGATCTGAAATAAAACGAAGACCCAGTGACCCCTGGCAACCTCATGCGGAGTGCTCTCGATGGCAAAGTCACCCGAAGAAATGCTCGCGTCCATGATTCAGAATCTCAAGGAGAAGACCGGCAAGTCGATGGACGATTGGGTCAAGATCGCCAAGGCCAGCAAGGCAGCCAAGCACGGCGAGATCGTCAAGTTTCTCAAGGAAAAGCACGGCATCGGCCACGGGTACGCCAACCTGATCGCCCAGACATTTCTGCAAGCGGGCCAGCCGGCTGCTGGCGGCGACGAATTGACGGATGCTCAGTATGCCGGCGCCAAGGCGGCACTGCGACCTACCTATGAGGCACTGATTGCCGCGATCCGGAAGTTCGGCGCCGACGTCGAGGTGTCGCCCAAGAAGACCTACGTGAGCCTGCGTCGCTCAAAACAATTTGCGTTGATTCAACCCTCGACTGCCACCCGGCTCGACGTCGGCATCAATCTCAAGGGTGAGAAACCGACGGCGCGCTTGGTAGCCTCGGGCAGCTTCAATGCCATGGTCAGCCACCGCGTACGGGTGTCGGCGCTGGCCGACGTGAACGCCGAACTGATTGGCTGGTTGCGCCAGGCCTATGACGCCGCGTGAACATCGGAATAGCGGGAGATTCAATTATGCGATTTATTCTTGGATTCTTCATGCTTCTGGGCGCCGGGATCGCTCCCGCCTGGGCCGACTTCCCGACTAAACCCCTCGCCGTCAGCACTCCTCTTGCTGCCCCCGCCTGGGCTTTGCTGCAGCGGCAACTTATCCGTGCGAACTCCGCGGCTTGCCGTGAGTTCTACGCCAAGTACTTCGACGAGCGCGGTTGGCTCCTTTGCGTCGAACGCTGGGGCGGCGATGATGGGCCCGATGACGCCATCGAAAACTGCACCGATTGGCCCATCCTGCACGCCCTCGGCGGGCACGACGACATTCTCAAGCTCTACAAGAAAGCGTGGGAAGGCCACCTCAGGCAATACACGCTCGCCAAGACCAAGGATGTCCCGTTCGCGCGCGACGGTATGTACTACAAGGAATTCCCCGTCATGTTCGATTGGCTCCACAACGGCGAAGGGCTGGTCGTCTTCAATCTGCAAGGGCTGTCCGACCCGTACGACCGCAAATTCCAGACGCGGGCGCGTCGCTACGCCGGCTTCTATCTCAATGAAGATCCCGATGCCCCAAACTGGGATCCCAAGCACAAGATCATCAAGAGCATGTTCAATGGCTCGCGCGGGCCGCTCCTCCGCAAGGCGACCGGGCTCGACTGGGCCGGCGATCCCTTCGAGGTCGGCAACCGTTTCAAGCTGGGCCACGGCGAACGCACTTATCAAGAGTGCCTTGATCATTTCAAAGATTACAACGACATCGTCGGCGATCATCCGCAGAACTTGCTCGCCACTGTCCTCGCCATGAACGCCTTCATGCTTGACCACGAGCCCAAGTACAAGGCCTGGGTCCTCGAATATGTCGATGCCTGGCTGCAACGCATGAAGGACAACGGCGACATCATCCCCACCAACATCGGACTTGACGGCAAGATCGGGTCGGCCGCCGGCGGCAAGTGGTACGGCGGAGTCTACGGCTGGGGCTTCTCCGTCGTCGTCCCACAAACCGGCAAGCTCGCCCATCGCAACACCACCTTTCTCGGCCTCAACGGCTTCCTCAACGCCTACCTCCTCACCGGCAATGACAAGTACCTCGACGGCTGGCGCAAGCAAATCGACAAGATCAACGCTAACAAGAAAACTATCGACGGCATCACCCATTACCCGGCCATGTACGGCGCCAAGGGCTGGTACGACTACAAGCCGCAGGCCTACCAGGCCGGCGCACTCGAAATCTACCTGCTCTCCATCAAGGCCGAGGATCGCAAACGAATCGTCGCCAACGGCTGGCTTAATTACCTGGAGGGCAAGAATCCCGCGTATGCCGAGCAGGTGCTGCGTACTGATCTCGAACGCATCCGCACGCGCGTCGCTGGCATGCGCAAGGACCCAACGACGCCGGACACTCGCCTTGCAGACGATCCGTTGCGATTCAACCCAGCCAGCGTCGATTCCCTGATCGAGCTGGCGATGGGCGGCTTGCCTCCCCACAATCGCGGCAAGCTGCTGTTCGCCCAGTTGCGCTATTTCGACCCGGCCAAGCGCCGGGCCGGGATGCCCGACGATGTCGCCGCCCTGATCGACAAAATCACGCCCGACGGCGTCGAAGTGACGCTCGTCAACACCAGCGTGCTCGATGCCCGGACCGTGATCGTGCAAGCCGGCGGCTACGCCGAACACACCTTTGTTGACGTCACGACCGGTGGCAAATCGACGTCGGTCGGCGGCCCGCACGTGTCCGTTCGACTGGAGCCTGGCTGCGGCTCCCGACTCACGCTGAAGATGCGGCGATTCGTGAATCCGCCGACACTGGCGCTGCCATGGGGAAGTTGAAGAACGAACACGGTAACCGTCACAATTTTGTGAAATGGGACCCGTCTTTGGCCGGGAGCAACCAATTTCTTCTGTCCTGGCCGTCCAAACGATTACGACCCTCGTCTTTTCGGGTGTAACGACGTCAATCACCTGAGGGGGCCATGCCATGTTTGGACCGACACTTGCCTTGCTGGCGTTCAGTAGCTTGCCGATAGAGACCCCGGCTCAAGCAACCGACCAAGTACAAGCTGTCATTGCCAAGATGGAGGAGATGGGCAGTGTTTATCTGACGCGACGGCCCATTGCGAAAACAAAGAAAGGTGAGCGTAAAGACGATCCCAGAAAGGCCGTTATCATCGGCGTCGATTTTAGGCCGATGTCTGGGAGCGATTCCAAGAAGATTGCGGCAATCGTCGGAGAACTTGCCGCGATGCCGCACCTCGAAACGCTGTTGCTGCTCGGCATGGACGTCACGGATGAAGCCGTCGAAGCTATTCCAGTAAGCCCGAAGCTCTTGAGCGTGCAGTTCTTCAACACCCGGATTAGTGACAAGGGAATCGCAACACTCCCTCGCTTTCAAAAACTCCAGCGTTTTAGTTTTACGGGCATGGGGCTAACCGATGAAGGCATGCGATCGCTCGCTCAGATCAAATCGCTGCACACGATCATCATTACGGATGCCAAGGTTAGCGACGACGGTGTGCTGGCACTGCGGTCTTTGCCCAACCTACGACAACTCACCGTCGAAAACACAGCAGCGACCCAGAAATCCATCGACCGCCTGCGTGAGAGTTTGCCACGCCTGACCAACGGCGAAAGATTCCTGAGGTGATAACTGACGAGATTGAGGTGCCGTGCGCACCTATCTGGTTTTGGCAATCGTACGTCAATCGGCAACGATCTTCGTCCAGCACTCGCCGTCGGCAAAAATGGCAATCACGCCCGGCCATTCCCTTTCCAGAGTCGCATTCTGCATGAGGATCAAAGGTTTCTCCGAGCGGTAGGTGAGCGAACCTTCAACATTCGTGATGAGCTTGAATTGCACGGACACACCCGGGCTCACAGGGCTGCCGTCGGATCGGAAGGATTGAACGCGTGCCCGCAGCGTTACCGGAGGGCCGAGCGGGAATTCGTCAGCCAATCGAACCATTTGGCCGTGCAGTAGTATTTGCGGGTCAATGCCTACCAGGTCGTTCTCGTCCTCCGCTATCCAGATGCTGAGTTGATCGGGCTCCTCAAACCTTCCCTTGACAAGGTGCCCGAGTTCGCCGACGGCGGGCGGTCCGGGCTCCCAGAACATGCTGGTGAGCCAATGGAACGGATTCGCCCCCTGGCCGGAGCCGCCTGCCGGACCGTTTTGCCAGGAAAACCAAACAACCGCGCCACCGAAGATGAGCAGCACGGCGACGACCCACGCAGCTTTCGCGGACATGATGGTGACTCCGAGGGTGTCATCCATCTTAGCATCCCATAGAGTCACAGAAAACACATTTCATGATCACGGGAGGCGCGACGTGCAGACCATCATCGAGCCCTTCAAGATCAAGATGGTCGAGCCGATCAAGCTCACGACCCGCGAAGAGCGCGAGGCGATCTTGCGCCGGGCGGCCTTCAATGTCTTTCAGATTCCGGCTGAAGAAGTCATCATCGACCTGCTTACCGATAGCGGAACATCGGCGATGAGTGCCGAGCAATGGGCCGGCATGATTCGTGGCGATGAATCGTACGCCGGCGCGCGAAGCTGGTATCACTTCGAAAAAGTGATGCGCGACCTCACCGGCATGGCCCATATCCTGCCAACGCATCAGGGGCGCGCCAGCGAAAGGATACTCTTCGAACTGATCGGCGGCCCCGACAAAGTCATCCCGAGCAATAACCACTTCGACACGACGCGGGCCAACATCGAGCATTCCGGAGCGAAAGCCGTCGATCTCGTCATCGCCGAAGGCAAACAGCCTCGCAGCCGACATCCGTTCAAAGGCAACATGGATGTCGCACGACTGGAGCAACTCATCGCCGACGTTGGCGTGCAGAACATTCCCATCTGCATGATGACGGTGACCAACAACTCCGGCGGCGGCCAGCCGGTGAGCCTGGCGAATCTTCGCGACGTGAAGGCCGTGTGCCAAAGGCATGGCATTCCGTTCTTTCTCGACGCCTGCCGATTTGCCGAGAATGCGTACCTGATCAAAATGCGCGAGCCGGGGCAATCGCAGCGTAGCGCCAAAGAAATTGCCCAGGAGATGTTCGCGCTCGCCGACGGAGCCACGATCAGCGCCAAGAAGGATGGGCTCGTCAACATCGGCGGGGTACTGTTGATGCGCGATGACGCTTTGGCTGCTCGCGCCAACAAACTGCTCATCCTCACCGAAGGCTTCGTCACCTACGGCGGCCTCGCCGGGCGCGACCTCGAAGCGATGGCGCAGGGCTTCATCGAGGTACTGGACGAACATTACCTGGAGTATCGCATTCGCAGTACCGGCTATCTCGGCGAACACCTGCTGAATGCCGGCATTCAGATCGTCGAGCCGCCGGGCGGCCACGCGATTTACATCGATGCCGCGGCGTTCTGTCCGCATATTCCTCCGGTGCAATTTCCCGGCCAGGCGCTGGTATGCGCGCTCTACCGCCATGCCGGCATCCGCGCCGTGGAGATTGGCAGCGTTATGTTTGGATCCGTCGATCCCGATAGCGGCGAATGCGCCCGTCCGCCGATGGAACTCGTGCGTCTGGCCATTCCACGCCGCGTCTATACCCAAAGCCACATCGATTACGTCATCGAAGCCGCCGCTGAAGTCTTTCAAGAGCGAGGCAACATTCGCGGCCTACGCATCACGGAAGCGCCGCCGGCGCTGCGTCACTTCACGGCAAAATTCGAGGAAGTCTGAGAGGAATCACCGATGGATGACAGACCTAGATCGCCTGGAGGAGTCATCGGCCGCGCGTTTGCCAACTTCTTCCGCGACCTCCTCGCTGGCGACCTCGTTGCGCTCGGAATCTGCTTTGGCCTCGTGCTTTTCGTAGCGGCGATTTTTGCCCTTGGCGCGTGGTTCCTCTGGCAGCGCCACCAGGCTGCCGAGCAGTTCAAACGGAAAGTTGCCGAGAAACGCAAGAAGGAGGACGCACAATACAAGGCTTCCAAGAAGCCGAAGGAGATTTGAGCAGGGCGAATTCGTCAAGGCGCCGCCTGCATTTTTGGATTCCCCGTCACGGCCCGCAATTCGGCGCGTATCGCCATCCATTCGGTCCGTTTTTCGTTGGCTCGATGTGATGCACTTCAGTCGGATGCGCCGATGCAAGGACTAACCATCCGTGAAGCGCACCTGGATCACAGCGAGCCACTCATGTTCTCGACCGCCCGTTTTCTCCTGCTTGGATTCATCCTTGCCGCAGCGTTTGCGCTGGAGTCGCCTGGCGTCCGCGCCCAGGGGTGTCCGCTTACACTTGATCACCTCAAGAGGCAGAACGCTTGCGAGCTGGATCGGCTTTTCGAGCAAGCCCCACCGGGCGTTCTCCCCGTTGGCTACGCGCGGGGCCAGGTACTGATGATGACCGACGCGAAACTGCCCAAGCTGCGTGCACGCCTGGCAAGCACGGCATGGAAAGGCAAGCACTTCGAGGACGGCGGCGAGTTCATCAATCAGTGGCCTGGGTTCACCGCGCTCCGCGGCAAGGCCGAGATCGGCACGAGCTGGTATGACGGCAAACCGTGCCAGGTGCTCGACTATCCGGCGGACACACCGCTATTCGGCAACACCCGCGACGAACTGCGCGAAATCGCCCCCGGACTATTCCTGGCTCGTCTCTACGAAAAGTGCCCGTGCCCACGCTTTCGCGGGTACTTTGCGATTCAGGTTTGTGCGGCGTGTCCGTGAGCCTTCACGCCAGCGCCTTCGTTATCACCCTTCGATGCTCAACCCCCGTCAGCCGCTGGTCCAGCCCCTGGTAGAAGAAGCTGAGCCGCTCGTGGTCCAATCCCATCAGGTACAGGATCGTCGCGTGCAGGTCACTGATGTGATGGCGATCCTCAACGGCGTTGAAGCCCAGCTCGTCAGTCGCGCCGATGGTCTGGCCCCCCTTGACGCCGGCGCCGGCGAGCCACATCGAAAAGCCGAACGGGTTGTGATCGCGGCCTGGTCGATTGACGCCTTCGCTGGTCGGCGTGCGGCCAAACTCGCCGCCCCAGATCAGCAGCGTTTCGTCCCACAGGCCCGTGCGTTTCAGGTCGCCTATGAGAGCCGCGATCGGTTGATCGGTCTCGCCCGCGTGCAGGCGGTGGTTGCGGATGCAATCGCTGTGGCCGTCCCACGTATCTTCGAGATGGCCGCCGCCCGAGTAAAGCTGAATGAAGCGCACGCCCGACTCGAGCAGGCGACGCGTGATCAGGCACTTGCGGCCAAAGTCGGCGGTCAGCGGATTGTCGATGCCGTACATCGCGCGCGTCTGGACACTCTCGCGATTGAGATCGACAACCTCGGTGGCACGCGTCTGCATGCGGTAGGCCAGCTCGTACGATTCGATGCGTGCGGCCAATTCGCTGTCGCCGGGCCGCGTCTTCAGATGCTCCTGATTCAAACGCTGCAATAAATCGAGCGACTCGCGCTGGGTCTGCGGGCTGACGCCGGGCGGGGTGGCGAGATCGAGCAGCGGCGTCCCTTGACTGCGGAAGAGGGTTCCCTGATACGCGGCCGGCATGAAGCCCGCGGTCCAGTTCGACGCGCTGCCGATCGGCCCGCCGCGCGGATCGGTCATGACGACGTAGCTCGGCAAGCTGTCGTTGAGCGTGCCGAGGCCGTAGCTGAGCCAGGCGCCCATGCTCGGCTTGCCGATCTGCACGCTGCCGGTGTTCATCTGAATGCAGCCCGACGCATGCGCTGCCGTGTCGGTGTGCAGCGAGCGGATGACGCAAAGATCGTCGGCATAGCGCGACGTGTGCGGAAAGAGGGCACTGATCTCGAGCCCCGATTGGCCAAATTTGCGAAACGTGAACGGCGTCTGCATGAGGTTGCCGATGGGCCGCCCGTTGGAGCCGACGGGGGTCTCGCCGCGATAGGGCTGATTGTGATAGCGAGTGAGGGCCGGCTTGTGATCGAAGGTATCGACCTGGCTCGGCGCCCCGTTCATGAACAGGAAGACGCAGTGCTTGGCTTTGGCGGGATGATGTGGCCGCCGCAGCTCCTGCGCGAAGAATCCGTCGCGCGACAGCAGGTCGATCAGCGCAAGCCCGGCAAAGCCGGCGCCGGCACGGGCGAAGAAGGAGCGGCGGGAGGGGAGAATTGCCATGCAAGCGTCTCTCATACTAAGGTTTCTTTTAGGGCCTCGACGGTCATCATTGGCTTACTCCAATGCAACACCCGATGACAGTTGGGGCAAAGTAGGGCTAGATCCTCAAGTGTTGTTACTCTAACGCCGCGAAGTTCCGCCATCGGGTTACGATGATGCACTTCAAGCAACTCTTTCACGGAGTTCCCGTATTTTTTCTTGAAACTAAAGCGACAACCTTCACATTTCATGTTTTCTGCGCACTGTGCTCGTTTGGCTTCAATCAACGATCGATTCCTGCGACGAAACCGGATGGATTTGCGAACCCACTCACCCTCTTCTGCCTCGGTCACATTGCAGGATCTCGCACTTCCACTTTCAAATTGGTGAAGGATGCGAAGGTGGTCCTTGGTGAGCGGCAATACCGTGTATTGATCGACTCCAAGTACGGCGCGAAATGGGATGAAACTTGCGTCCCAATTCACGGGAATCTGATGCGGCCATGAATAACCGGTATCATCCAGAATCCGCCTAAATCGATATTTGTACCCCCGAATCACTCGGCCTCGTCCAACAATGTTTACGCCCTCTTTCACCCAAATAATGTCACCGCGACGCATTTCATACGCGACACGCCGAATGCTCGTTTTTTGCGATGGTGCAAGTTCGGCCCATTGTTCCGGAGGGTCGCCTTACTCGTGTTGGGATAAATCGAGGTCGTCAATCGGCCCATAGGAAATAGCAGCGACCTTTTTCTTAAAACACTGCGGCCACATTTCAAATCCATGAGTTCCGCATCGGAAAGACATTCGCCATTGCTTCATCGCTGCCATCTCCCGAGATTGCGCGGAACGAGCCTGGGCTGGATTAGAAGTTGCCGGTGCGTTTAATCCACCGCCACCACACACTGCGGCTGCCCCAGCGAGTCGGTCTGCTTCTGCAACTGGAACTTCTTACCAAACACCCTGGGCGCGATCAGCCAGCAGTGGCACAAGGCTGAATCTTCTTCAATTCGCGTTGTTCCACCTGTTGAGCGTGATACAAATCCCACCGCGTCTGCAAGTTCATCCAGAAATCAGCGGACATCCCAAAGAACTTTGCCAAGCGCAGGGCGGTGCTTGGGGTGATTCCTCGGCGTCCGTTGGTGAGTTCGTTGATCCGTTGATAGGGGACGTGAATCGAGTCCGCCAATTGACGCTGGCTAAGGCCCATGGGGAACAGGAATTCCTCCAGGAGCATTTCGCCTGGGTGAGTCGGAGGCCGATGAGTCGGGATACGTATCATTGTTGCCACCTGCAAATCGTTTAGTGGTAGTCCACGATTTCAACTTGATCGGGGCCGGCATCCGTCCACACGAAGCAGATGCGATATTGGTCGTTGACGCGGATACTGTGTTGGCCTATTCGATCTCCGGTCAGCGCTTCAAGTCGGTTGCCCGGCGGAATTCGCAATTCGCTGAGCGTGGTCACGGAATCGACCTGATCCAGTTTTCGCCTGGCAACCTTCAAGAGCGAGTGGGGACAGCTTTTCTTGGCGGCTTTCGTAAGTTTGCCGTTGAATAGGTCTTCCGTGCCAATGTCCTTGAATGCCACGATCATGCCGTCAGGATAGCATGGAAGGTATGCTACTGCAAGTCATGGCATAAATGGGCCGCCGCCAAATCACCAAGGCGTAAAGGCCCACATGCTCAATCCGCATACGCGAACTCATTCAGATTGAACACCACTCGGCACATCTGCTCCAGCGATTGCCGCCTCAAGAAATCGTGCAGCACGACGCGCTCCGCGTCGGTTGGCGGCCGGCACAAGGCGAGGCGATAGGCCAGCGTAATCTGCCGACCGGGATCATCGCCCGCTTCCTTGCGCAACCGTTCGGCGAGGTTCTTGGCCTGCCGGTTGATGAACGCGCCATTGAAAAGCGTCAGCGCTTGCGGGGCGACTGTCGTGGTCAAACGTTTGTCGTTGGGGCGCGTCGTGTCGCACAGGTCGAGCGTCTCCAGCATCGGGACCACGAACGCTCGCTTGATGTGGGCGTAGACGGTACGGCGCGAGGCCTCCTTTTCGTCCGACGCCTTCCAGATGGTATTCGGGTCGCTGTTGCCTTCCAGAGCTTCCTTGGGCACTTCGGGAAACATGCTGGGGCCGAACATTTTCGGATTGAGCTGGCCGCTTACCAATAACGCCGAGTCGCGGATCGCTTCGACCTCGAGGCGCTTGTAGGGGAAGCGCCAGAGGAGCTTATTCTCGGGGTCGGTCTTGGCGTATTCGGGGTTGAAGCGTTTGCTCATGCGGTAGGTGTTGCTGGTGAGGATGAGGTAGTGGAGGTGCTTCATTGACCAAGCGTCGTGGCGAGCCGAGCCCCGTAAGGGGCCGGTTGAATCGTCCGGTCGCAACAAC
>SXGT01452647.1_pt1 | contig 13209 bp, 12 predicted proteins | sample 3176221 | NCBI WGS metagenome assembly SXGT01 (sample SAMN11356862, study PRJNA531348) | freshwater metagenome | isolation source: freshwater sample F1-120 | place: China: Fuxian Lake, Yuxi | collected 2017-12-25
AAAGGGCCGTAGCCGCGATCGTACCGCCTCGCGACATGGGCGAGCATCCGCATCTGGCGCGCGTCAAGCGTGCCGTAAGGGACCGCGACGCGGAGCATGTAGGCGTGAAGCTGGAGATACAGCCCGTTCATCAGCCGGAGCGGCTTGAACTGGTCCTCGGTGAGCTGCCCGGCGAGGCGGCGGCGGACCTGATCGCGGAACTCGTCCACGCGGGCGTCGACCATCTGCTGGTCGTAGGTGTCGTATTTATACATACTACCTCGTCATCCCAGCGCAGGCTGGGATCTCGTGCCGCGAGCGAACGGTGTGTGGAGAGAGACTCCAGCCTTCGCTGGGGTGACGGACCTTGGTCATATCACCCAGCTCCCTGCGTTCGGATCGGCGGGCTTCAAGGTCAGGTCCGCGCGCACCGTTGGCCCGAGCGCGCGGATGCGGTCCTTGATGTGGGCGGGGCGGGGGCCTTCGGGGCCGGCGGTCGCGTCGATCACGTAGGGGACGTTGACGCGGCGCGCGCCTTCCTCGGCGTGAGCGATCGCTTCGCCGTCGGAGCCGACGTCGCACGCGTCCTCGATGTGGCGCGACCAGCCCGCGCCGGTCCACCACACCACGTCGCCGCTGGGCAGGTCGTTGCCGGTCAGGAGCTTCATGCGACCGTCTCGGCGATGCGCGCCCAACGCGCCAGCTTGTCTTCAGCGTCCGACAGCTCGACGACCTCGCCGACGACGATGATCGCGGGGCTGGCTACGCGTTCGCGTGCCACCATCGCGCCCAAGTCCGCGAGCAGCGTCTTGATCGCGCGGTGGCCCTCCAATGTGCCGCGTTCCAGCACCGCGACGGGCATGTCGGGGGCGACGCCGTCGGCGATCAGCTTGTCGGCGATATCGGACGCGGTGGCGACGCCCATGTAGATGACGAGGGTGCGGCCCTGCCCCGCCAGACCCGACCAGTCCTGCTCGGACAACCCCTTGCACTGGCCCGCGACGAAGCTGACCGCGGAGCTATGGTCGCGGTGGGTGAGCGGCAGCAACGCCTCTGCGGCACAGCCGAGCGCGGCGGAGACGCCGGGGATGACCTCTACGGGAAGCCCCGCGGCGCGGACCGCCTCGACCTCCTCGCCGCCGCGGCCGAAGATGAACGGGTCGCCCCCCTTCAGCCGAATCACGACGCTGCCGGTGCGCACGTGCGCGACGATCAGCGCGTTGATCGCATCCTGCGGCAAGGTGTGGCGCGCGCGGCTCTTGGCGACCGAGATGCGCTGCGCGGTCGCGGGGGCGAGATCGAGGACGCGGGGGTCGATCAGCCCGTCGTGGACGACGACGTCGGCCTCAGCGAGCGCCTCGACCGCGTGGACGGTGAGCAGTTTCGGATCGCCCGGCCCCGCGCCGACGAGAATGACGCGCCCGCGCGCGGTGGGATCGAGGAGGCTGGCCATGACCGGCTAAATGGCGGCGCGGGTGCGCGCGGGCAAGGCGAAGGATGCTTGGGATGGGGGTAGGATTGCTTGGGACCATGCGCCTGCTATGCGGCGCGGATGGCCGACCCCGTCATCATGTGTCAGAACGAGCGATGGAAGTCCGTTTCTCGCACCTTGTTCCAGCTCGGAGCCGTTCTGCTGTCGGCTGCAGTCATAGAGACTTACCGCGGAGACAGCGTGACACTCGAGACTGCGGGGTGGTCGATAGGCGCCGCAGCCCTTATGTATGCCGGGTGGAAGGTGCTCATGTTCCTTGAGTCGGAGAGCTGAGATGTCGACCGGTGGCGCGCTCGTCTTGCTGATCGTGGCGATCATTCTGCTGTTCGTTTGGTGGTTGGCCCACCATGAGAAGCGCAAGATGAATGCCTACAAGGCGGCCAAGCTGCAGGCGGAGGCCGCCGCTAACCGTCCTTGAGCCCGATGCCGATCGAGGCGCGCGCGGCGTCGCTCTCGCTGCTGACCACCGGATAGGCGCAGTAATCCGCTGCGTAATAGGCGCTGGGGCGGTGGTTGCCCGACCAGCCGATGCCGCCGAACGGGGCGTTCGATGAGGCGCCGTTGGTCGGCTTGTTCCAGTTGACGATCCCTGCGCGGATGTTGGCCCAGAAGCGGTCGTAGAGGCTGGGCGTCTGGCTGATCAGGCTCGCCGACAGGCCGTAGCGGGTGTCGTTGGCGATGGCGATCGCTTCGTCGAAATCGTCGCAGCGGATGACCTGGAGAATGGGGCCGAACAGCTCCACGTCGGGGCGGTCGGCCATGTTGGTCGTGTCGATCAGCGCGGGGTTGAGGAAGGGGCGGGAGTCGATCGGGCGCTCCAGATGGCGGATCGCGCGGCCGCCCTTCATCAGCATCGCGAGGAAGCTCTCGGTCAGCCCGTCGGCCGCCTCGTTATCGATCACCGGGCCCATGAAGGGCGCGGGATCGGCGTGGGGCTCGCCGACGATCATCCGCTTGGACAGACGAACGAGCTGGTCGACGAGCGCGTCGTAGAGCCGCCCTTCGACGATCAGGCGGCGCGCGGCGGTGCAGCGCTGGCCTGCGCTGGTGAAGGCCGACTGCGCGATCAACACCGCGGCGGTGTGCATGTCGGGCGTGTCCCAGACGACGATCGGGTTGTTCCCGCCCATCTCCAGCGCCAGAATCTTCTCGGGCTTATCCGCAAAGGCGCGGTTGAGCGCGATGCCGGTGCGCGCGGAGCCGGTGAACAGCAAGCCGTCGATATCCGGATGCGAGGCTAGCGCGCGGCCCTGGTCGGGACCGCCGACGAGCAGGCGAACGCAGCCTGCGGGGACGCCCGCGGCGTGCAGGCAGTCGACCAGCATCGCGCCGGAGGCGGGCGTCTTCTCCGAAGGCTTGAACACCACCGCATTGCCCGCGAGCAGCGCGGGACCGATGTGGCCGTTGGGCAGGTGGGCAGGGAAGTTGTAGGGGCCGAGCACCGCCAGCACGCCGTGCGGCTTGTGACGCAAGGCCATGCGGCTGCCCATCGGCGCGTCGAGACGGCGCTGCGCGGTGCGGTCGGCGTAGGCGGCGATCGAAATCTCGACCTTGGCGATGACGCTCTCGACCTCGCCGCGGGCTTCCCAGATCGGCTTGCCGGTCTCGCGCGCGATCAGGTCGGTGAAGGCGTCGGCTTTGGCGCGGACGACGTTGGCGAAGCGGCGCAGCGTCTCGGCGCGATAGGCGAACGGGCGCGCGGCCCAGGCGGCCCAGGAGGCGCGGGCGACGCCCACCTCCTCGTCGGCGCTGCCCGCGGCGCGCCGCCACAGGACCGCGCCGGTCGCGGGCTCGGTCGAGACGATCTCGTGGTCGGCCATCGGCGCTGTTCAGTCCCCCTCGCTCAGCGCTTTGCCCGAAGCGGACCCGTCGTGTCCAGCGCCTCGCCCATCCGGCGGATCGCCTCGATCTTCGCATGGAAGGGCGACCAGTCGTCGTCTCGGTCGATCGCGGCCCAGATCGCCTCCACTTCGTCGATCAGCATGCTGCACGGCTCGCCTCGCCAATGCGGATGCGAGCGGTCCGCGCGGGGAGCGTGGACGAGCGCGGCGCGGACCGCGTCCAATTCAGGGCCGTAGCTCTCCGGCAGCGCACCGCCGAAGACGTCGTGGAAAAAGCGGTCGATGGAGAAGCCGGTCGCATGCAGCGCGCGCTCGACCGCGACGACCAGGGCGCGGTCGTGCTCCGGGGTGTCCGGGACCAGCCCCATCCGCCACAGGATCGCGGCCGAGACCTCCCGCTGATAATGCGCGGCGAAAGCTTCGAGGCTCGCGATCAGCGCGTCGCTGTCGGCGACGGTGCGGAGCGATACCGCGAGCTGCATCGTATCCCAGTGGATCGCCTCCGGCTGGCGCGCGAAGGCGTAGAGCCCGGCGTGGTCGAAATAGGCGGCGGTGAAGGCGGGGTCCCAGGTCGGGGCGAAGCGCCATGGGCCGTAGTCGAAGCTCTCGCCGGTGACGTTGATGTTGTCGGAGTTGAGCACGCCGTGGACGAAGCCCGCGGCCATGTAGCGTGCGGCGAGGCGGGCGGTGCGGGCGACGACGAGGTCGAGGCGCTCCACTCCCGCTCCCGCTAGCGGGAGCGGGTCGGGGTGAGCGCGCGAGACGCGCAGCGGCTCGCCCGGCGCGAAGCGGCGGTCGGGCATTGAGCCCTCCCGCCGCTGCCCTCCCCCAGCCCCCTCCCGCAAGCGGGAGGGGGAGAGTAGGTTGTCGAGCGTGTACCCGACCAGCCGTCTCAGGTTCTCGTCGTCGCGCAGATACGCCAGCCGCTGAAAGGTGCCGATGCGGATGTGGCCGTGGCTGAGCCGGACGAGGACCGCGGAGCGGGTGGGGGAGGGCTCGTCGCCGCGCTCCAGCGCGTCGCCGGTCTCGATCAAGGAGACGGAGCGCGAGGTGGGCACGCCCAACGCCTCCAGCATCTCGGAGGCGAGGACTTCGCGAACCCCGCCCTTGAGGGTGAGGCGGCCGTCGCCGAAGCGGCTCCACGGGGTCGTGCCCGACCCCTTGGTGCCCAGGTCCATCAGGCGACCGCCGCGGTCACGCATCTGCGCGAAGGTGAAGCCGCGGCCATCGCCGATCTCCGGGTTGTAATGGCGGAACTGATGGCCGTGATAGCGGAGCGCGAGCGGTTGCGGCAGCGTGCCGGGGAGGGCGTCGAAGCGCCCGAAATGAGCGATCCATTCGGCGTCGGTGAGCGTTTCGAGCCCCACCTCCGCCGCGGCGCGGGTGTTGCGGAAGCGCAGGCGGGCAGCGGGAAAGCGCGCCCCCTCCACCGGGTCGTAGAAGGCGTCCCCCAGCGTCAGCAGCGCGGTTTCGGGGCGATAGGCTTGCGGGTCGACTGGCATCCGGGGATATGAGGGTCGCCCCCGGCAGGACGCAACCATGACCGCTTACGAAAACCGATATTGGTGGTCCGCCGACGGGCTGCGGCTGCATTATCGGGATTATCCCGGCGATGCGGCGAGGACGCCGCTGCTCTGCCTGCCCGGGCTGACCCGCAACGCGCGCGATTATCACGCGCTTGCCGCCGCCCAAGCCGGCGAGCGGCGGGTGATCGCGGTCGATTTCCGCGGGCGGGGCGAAAGCGCCTACGCCAAGGACCCGATGACCTATGCGCCGCTGACCTATGTGCAGGACGTCGAGGCGCTGCTCGACGAACTGGCGGTGGAGCGGTTCGCGGCGGTCGGGACGTCCTTGGGCGGGATCGTGACGATGCTGCTCGCAGGGACCAGCGCGCACCGGCTCGCGGGGGCGCTGCTCAACGACGTCGGGCCGGAGATCGAGGCGGCGGGGCTGTCGCGGATCAGGGGCTATGTCGGGCGGGGGAGCGCCTATCCGACCTGGATGCACGCCGCGCGCGCGGTGGCGGAGGCGCAGGGCGAGGTGTACCCCGATTGGGGTGTCGAGGACTGGCTCCAGATGGCCAAGCGGCTGCACCGGCTCAATTCGGCGGGGCGCATCGTGCTCGATTACGACATGAAGATCGCCGAGCCGTTCCGGGTGCCGGGAAACGAGGCCGGGCCGGACATGTGGCGCGCGCTGGAGGGTTTGCGCGGCGTGCCGGTGCTGGTGGTGCGGGGCGAGCGTTCGGACGTGCTCGGCGCTGGGACCGCGGCGCGGATGGCGGCGGAGCTCGGCGATGCGGAGCTGGCGACCGTGCCGGGGGTGGGGCATGCGCCGACCTTGTCAGAACCCGCGCTGGAGGCGCCGATCCGGCGGTGGCTCGCGCGGGTGGGCTGAAGCGCTCGGGAACCGGCCGCGTGTCCGGCGCGTCTCCCGCCGCATGACGAAGCTTGCCGACGCCCATACCGCCGTGACCCCCCTCAAGGGGCGTCGCGTGCTTGTCACCGGCGGCACGACCGGGATCGGCCGCGCGATCGCGGTGCTTCTCGCGAGCGAGGGCGCGCGGGTGTTCATCGGCGGGCGCGATCCGGACCATCTTGCCGACGCGCTTGCGCGCATCCGGGAGGTCGGCGAGGGCGAGGGGGTCGTGATGGACCTGGCGGAGCCGGACAACAACCGGCGGTTTGTCGAGGCGGGGGCCGCATGGCTCGGCGGCGTCGACATCGCCGTGATGAACGCCGCGATCGCCGCCGAGGGGCTTGCGGACATGGACGAGGACGCGCTCCGCTATGCGATCGCAACCGACTTCACCGCCTATCTGCTCGGCGCCCATGCCGCTTTGGCTCGGATGGAGGGCGAAGGCGACCTGGTGCTGATCGGGTCGATGAGCGCGCACGTGCTCGGACCGGGCTCGACCGTCTACGCCGGCATCAAAGCGGGGATCGCGGGCTTCGCCGAAGCGCTGCGGCGCGAGTTGGGGGACAAGGGCGTCCGCGTCGCGCTGGTCGAGCCGGGCAAGACGGGATCGACGATGCAGGAGCCCGACGTGCCGCCCGAGAAGCAGCGCGAGGCGATCCGCGCCGAGGCGATGCTGCGCGCCGAGGATATCGCGGTCGGGGTCCATTATCTTCTCACCCAGCCGCGGCGCACGGTGGTGCAGCAGCTCGTCCTCGTGCCGCGCGCCGAGAGCGGCGAGTGAGCGGCTATCCGTTCGACGCGCTGGTCTTCGCGCCCGCCGACGTCGACCTGTCGCGCTCCCCGCTTGCGGGGAAGATCGACGCGGAGACCTATGTGCTCGGCGCGTTCAATCCGGGCATGACGCGGCTGCCTAACGGCAACCTGCTGCTGATGGTGCGGGTCGCCGAAGCGTTGCGGCGGCCGGTGTGGGACGGGCATGTTCATTCGATCCGCTGGGAGGATGGCGGCTACCGGCTCGACGCCTGGCCGGTGGCGGACGTCGACATGGCGGACCCGCGCCACTTTCGGCTGCGCGACGCGGCCTGGAAAGTCATGGCGCTGACTTCGCTGTCGTGGCTGCTGCCGGTCGAGCTCGACGGGTCGGGGCGCGAGGTGGTCGCGGTCCATTACGACCGGGCCATCGCGCCGACGACCTCATACGGATGCTACGGGGTCGAGGACGCGCGGATCAGCCGGGTGGGCGAGCGATGGCTGATGACGGTGTGCGTGGTCAGCCCGGAGCGCCACGGCACCGCGCTCTATGTCTCCGACGACGCGATGGACTGGCGGCTCGAAGGATTGGTGCTCGACCACCAGAACAAGGACATGCTGATTTTCGAGGGGCTGATCGGGGGCCGATACTGGGCGCAGACGCGGCCGCTGGGTGAGGTGTGGTTCGCCTATCCGCCCGGGAGCGAATGGCGCGCGGCACCTTCGATCAATCTGGCCTCTTCGCCCGACGCGCTCCACTGGCGGCCTGCGGAGAAGCCCGGCATCCGCCCCCATGCCGCGACCGCGGCGACCGCGCGGATGGGCGGGGGCGCGCCGCCGATCCTGACGGAGGACGGCTGGCTCACCTTGTGGCACGGGGTGTCGCCGTCGAACCCGGTGGGCGTGTACCGGACCTATTGGTCGATCCTCGACCGCGACGACCCGAGCGTCACCGTGCGGACGAGCCACGACGCGCTGCTCGAGCCCGCCCCCGACCTGACCGCGCCGCTTGCCGACGCGTTGTACCTGGACGGTGTGGTGTTCACGACGGGGATCGCCGACGCGGGCGATCATTATGTGGTCGCGAGCGGGGAGGCGGACCTCGCGTGCCGGATCACGCATATTCCGAAGGCGGTGTTCGGCTGACTAGGTTGAGCGAGGCATCTCCTCGCATAGTCCGTCACCCCGGACTTGTTCCGGGGTCCAGCGGGCGGAAGGCGACGCGGATCGAGGCGGAAGGACATCGCTCGCGGAACCCTGGATTCCGGAACAAGTCCGGGGTGACGAAACGAACGGTGGAGCGGGCCCGAGCGGAGGGGGTGACGACTCCGACCCGTCCCGCTAATCGCTCCCCATGACGCGTCCGCACATCCTCCACCTTCATTCCAGCTTCTCGCTGGGGGGCAAGGAATGGCGTGCGGTCAGGCTGATGAACGCGTTCGGGGATGCGGCGCGGCACACGATCGTGTCCGGGGTTCCCGACGCGCTCGATGCGCAGGACGCGATCGCCAAGGGCGTGGCGTACGAGATCGCGCAGGACCCGCCGCCGCTGACCGGGCGGCCCTCGGTCGCGCGCTACGAGGCGATCGCGCGGTTCATGCGGCGGTTCGACCTGGTGCTGACGTACAATTGGGGCGCGATCGACGGGGTGATGGCGAAGCGCGCGTTCGCCAAGGGCACGCCGCCGCTGGTCCATCACGAGGACGGCTTCAACGCCGATGAAGCGGGGGGGCTCAAGATCGAGCGCAACCTGTACCGGCGGATCGCGCTGCCCGCCGCGCACGCGCTCGCGGTGCCGTCGGAGGCGCTGGAGAGGATCGCGCTCGGCATCTGGAAGCAGCCGCCGGCGCGGGTCCACCGGATCGCAAACGGCATCGCCACCGCGCTGTACGCGAAGAAGCCCGATCCGAAGGCGATCCCCGGCCTGGTCAGGGACGACACGCATGTCGTGATCGGCGCGCTGTCGGGCCTGCGCGCGGTCAAGGACCTGCCCGCGCTGATCCGCGCGTGCGGCGGCCTGTCGGGCAAGTTCCGGCTGGTGATCGTCGGCGAAGGGCCCGAGCGCGGCGTCATCCAGCAGGCGGCGGCGGCGATGGGGATCGCGGACAAGCTGATCATGCCCGGGTTCCTGCCGGAGCCGCACCGCTATGTCGGGCTGTTCGACATCCTCGCGCTGTCCTCTCAGTCGGAGCAGTTCCCGGTGTCGGTGGTGGAGGGCATGGCCGCCGGGCTGCCGATCGCGAGCCCGCCGGTCGGCGACGTTCCGCAGATGGTGTCGGCGCAGAACGCGCCGTTCATCGCCAGGTACATGGGCGAGGTGCGCCTGCGCGACGTGATCCAGCCGCTGCTGCTCGACGCCGACCTGCGTGCGCGGGTCGGCGCGGCGAACCGGGCCAAGGCGCAGGCGGAGTATGACGAGGCGGTGATGATCGCGCGCTACCGGGCGCTCTATGCCGAGGCGATGGGCGACGCGCGCGCGCTTGGTTGATCCAAATGGGTCGCACCGATCCTATAATGCGTTATATGGCGGGCGCATTCACGTAACAGAAAGGTAGCCGCCGCGTGTTCAAGGGCCTGACCCCGATCTCCTACAATGGCCGTGAGGTCTGGCCGTTGGTCGAGGGGGGCAAGGGCGTCGCGGCGACCAATCACGCCTCGGCGGGGGCATGGGCCGCGGCAGGCGGGATCGGCACCGTGTCGGCGGTCAACGCAGACAGCTACGACCCCGAAGGCCGCATCATTCCCCAGATCTACCGCGCGCTGACCCGGCGCGAACGGCACGAGGAGCTGATCGACTACGCGGTCGAAGGCGCGGTGCAGCAGGTCCGCCGGGCGTGGGACATCGCGGGCGGCAAGGGCGCGATCAACATCAACGTGCTCTGGGAGATGGGCGGCGCTCAGCGGGTGCTCCAGGGGGTGCTGGAGCGGACCAAGGGGCTGGTCGCGGGCGTAACCTGCGGCGCGGGGATGCCGTACAAGCTGTCCGAGATCGCCGCCGAGCATCAGGTGTCGTACCTGCCGATCGTCAGTTCGGGCCGCGCGTTTCGGGCGCTGTGGAAGCGCGCCTATTCCAAGGCGTCCGAGTGGCTGGCGGCGGTGGTCTATGAGGACCCGTGGCTCGCGGGCGGGCACAACGGCCTGTCGAACGCCGAGGACCCGCTGAAGCCCGAAAATCCGTACCCGCGGGTGAAGGCGCTGCGCGATACGATGCGCGAGGGCGGCATCCCCGACACGACGCCGATCGTGATGGCGGGCGGCGTCTGGTACCTGCGCGACTGGGAGGACTGGATCGACAATCCCGAATTGGGATCGATTGTCTTCCAGTTCGGCACCCGCCCGCTGCTGACGCGCGAGAGCCCGATCCCCGAGGGGTGGAAGGCCAAGCTGACCCAGATCGAGGAGGGCGAGGTGCTGCTTCACCGCTTCTCGCCGACGGGCTTCTATTCGTCCGCGGTGCGCAATCCGTTCCTCCGCGCGCTGGAGGCGCGGTCGGCGCGGCAGATCGCCTTTTCGACGCAGGAGGCGGGGGACCACGTCTTTCAGCTCGACGTCGGGGTAAAGGGCAAGAACTTCTGGGTGACGCAGGGCGACCTGCTGCGCGCGCGCGGCTGGTTCGGCGAGGGCTATCAGATGGCGCTGAAGACGCCCGACAACACGTTGGTCTTCGTCAGCCCGGAGGAGGCCAAGGTGATCCGCAAGGACCAGGCGGACTGCATGGGCTGCCTGTCGCAATGCCTGTTCTCGAGCTGGGCGGATACCGAGACCAACTCGACCGGCCGCCTCGCCGATCCGCGCAGCTTCTGCATCCAAAAGACGCTGCAGGACATCGCGCACGGCGGCGACACCGACCAGAATCTGATGTTCGCGGGCCATTCGGCGTATGAGTTCAAGCGCGATCCATTCTATTCCAACGGCTTCGTCCCGACGGTGAAGCAATTGGTCGACCGCATCCTGACGGGGGACTGATCTCGGGTCAGACGCCGCGGACGCGGTTGTCGCGCCCGAAAGCGTCTGCCCGCTGCGGGTGACCGTCATAGATCAGGCGCGCGTCGGCGCTGTGCAGCGCCTGGACGTCGATGGCGGCAAGGTCGACGGTGCAGCGCGCCGCGCCGGCTCCGATCATCTCGATCGCCCGCGAGACCCTGCCGGGCGCCCCGGACAAAGCGGGGGCGAGGACGCAATGGGTCGCGCCGCCCGAAATCAGCGTGTGGTGCTGGAGCGCGACCTGTTCGTTGACGGTCGCCCCGCGATGGCGAAGGTCGGATACGTCGGCGAAGTCAAAGGCGCGGAAGCTCGGCTCCATGGCCGTCACGCCCTCGCCGATCAGCAGGCGGCGACAGCCGGTCGCCAGCACGCCGCGGCACGCGCGTCCGGCGGTCGCCGCCATCGCCAGCTCCATCTCGCCGCCGAGCAGGACCGCGCCGCGACAATCGATCGCATAGATGCAGGCCGTGGCCCCCGCGAGCGGGCCGAAATAACCGCCGGAGACGCGGACAACGCCGAACTTGTCGACGTCCTCGATGCGCAGCCCGACCGAGGCGAACTGGTCTATCCACGGCCGGACGATCTCGACATTGGCGTTGCGGCGGATCGACTGGTTGGCGCCTCCGTTCGCCGCCTTTCCGTCGCCGACGATGCGGATGCCGACCGCATAGGCCGCGATTTCGAACTCCACGATCGAATGGTCGGTGAAGCGCCCGTCGAGGAGCAGCCCGGTGCTGTTCGGGACCGCAGGCGTGCAGCTGCCGTTGCAGCGGACCAGCCGCGCCGACGCATTGCCGTTGATGTCGGTCAGCGGCGGCGCGCCCGTGACCGCGTGAAAGCCGATATGCTCGTCCGCCGCACGGCCCGCGCCGAGGCGCGCGCGCGTCGCGCGGCAGTCCTCCATCAGGAGGTTGATCGTGCCCTGCCATGCGAAGTCGGTGATGCTGTCCTGCGACTTGACGCGGCGGACGACGGGGTCCTGGCAATGCTGGACGACCACGCCGCGCGGGCGCGCGTCGGTGCTGGGCGCGACGGTGCGGTTGAATTCGATGCTCTCGACCAGCATCTCCAGGTTGAGCCCGTTGATGTTGACGGCGCCGCCGCCGCCGATGGGCGGCCTGTCCGGACCCATGCGGAAGACGTCGGCGACCGCGCTCTTGACCAGAACGCGGGTGACCCACCCGTCGTCGCCCGCATAATGGATGCCCGCGCCGATCAGCTTTCGTCCGGGCAGTCGCGACACCAGCGTGTTGTTGCAGTGATAGGCCCCGGGGCGCAGGTGAACCCGGATGCAGAGCGCAAGCGCGGCCTCGATCGCCGGGCCGCAGTCCGCGGCGGGGTCGTTGCGGAGCGCGCCGAACCATTCGGCCTGTCCCGCAACGCCGTCCCAGTGCCTCGCCCAATGGCGTCCGGGGGTGACAGACGGTATGTAGAGTCCCTGCTCCGGATCGCCCGGCGGCAGCGGCCCGGCGAGGTGGACGAAGAGCCCGGAGCGCTCCCCTTCGGCGAGGAAGCGGATCGCGCCGAGCTCGGCGGCCGCTGCGACGAGCGCGCGACGGTTCGGCGCAACGCCGTCGAGCGACGCAGCCATCTGCGCGGTCGAGGCGCACGGGGTCGCCGCAAGCAAGGCGAGAACCGTGCGCCGCGACGCTTCGGGAGTGTCGGCGGTCACGGACGGGCGAGCATCAATCCTTGGGGAAGAAGCGCTCCACCACCTCGCGCGCCAGCCGCGCCGGTCGCAGCGTCTCCGCATCCAGGCAGCACCAGCTGGACTTCACCTCGGCCAGCACGTCCTCGCCGCGCTTGATGATCGTCGCGTAGAAGGCGCGGGCGCCCTGCACCTTCTCCAGCAGGACGGTGGCGATCACGTCGTCGTCGAGGAAGGCGGGCTTGCGGTAGGTGATCTCGTGCTTGAGCGCGACCCAAAGGTGTTCGGCGACCGCTTCGGGCGGGGCGAGGCGTTGCCAATGGCTGATCACCGCGGCCTGCACCCATTTGAGATAGCTGGCGTTGTTGACGTGCCCCATGAAATCGATGTCGGCCGGGTCGATGCCGATCGGAAAATAATGCGGGGCGGGGGCGGTGGTCACCAGCCGAGCATAGCACGCTGCGCCGCCCGCATCTTCAATCAAATCAACAATCGACGAATTAGGCCCAGCCTTCGAGCACCTGATCGGGCGGGCGGTGGCCGTCGGCCCACATGCGGATGTTGGCGATCACCTTTTCGCCGGTCGCGACTCGCCCCTCGAAGGTGGCGGAGCCCATGTGCGGGGTCATCACGACGTTGGGAAGCGCGAGCAGCCGCGGATCGATCGCGGGCTCGTGCCGCCAGACGTCGAGCCCTGCGCCCGCGAGTCTGCCGTTCTCCAGCGCTTGCGTCAGCGCGTCCTCGTCGACGATCCCGCCGCGGCTGGCGTTGATCAGGTAGACGTGCGGGCGGAGCAGGGCGATGCGGCGCGCGTCGAGCAGGTTCTCGCTGTCGGCGTTGCGCGGCGTATGAAGCGTCAGGATGTCGATCACGCTCAGCATGCCGTCGAGATTGGGGTGCCACTGCGCGTTCAGCTCCGCCTCGACGACCTTGGGCAGGCGATGGCGGTTGTGGTAGTGGATGGAAAGCCCGAAGGCGATCAACGTCGGTTGAGAAGCCCTTGAGAAACCTGCGGCGCAACCCCGTGCGGCGCTCAAGGCGGCTCGCCCTGCCAGCCACGGCGCCTCCCGCCTCTCCGCCTCCCGCCTCGCCGCCTC
>SXGT01879266.1_pt1 | contig 13209 bp, 5 predicted proteins | sample 3176221 | NCBI WGS metagenome assembly SXGT01 (sample SAMN11356862, study PRJNA531348) | freshwater metagenome | isolation source: freshwater sample F1-120 | place: China: Fuxian Lake, Yuxi | collected 2017-12-25
GATTCAGATCGAGTTCAATCCGGTTCTGGTCGGAGCGTACCGCTTGATCGGCTATGAGAACCGCATGCTGGCCGCTCAAGACTTCCACGATGACACGAAAGACGCCGGCGAAATCGGAGCAGGCCACACGGTCACCGCGCTGTATGAGATCATCCCGCCGAGCAAGCTGCCGGCTCCGCCAAAAGCGACGAGCGAGGAGAAACTGAAGTATCAGCCTGCTGGAGTTCCACCTTTAGGCGGCAAACCGGCTAAAGCCGGAACTCCAGCAAACGAGCTGCTGACGATCAAGCTGCGTTACAAGCAGCCCGATGCGGACAAGAGTTCGTTGATCGAGATGCCGCTGACCGACGAGGGCCGTGCGTTCGCGAAAGCCTCGACCGACTTCCGCTTCGCGGCGAGCGTTGCCAGTTTCGGCATGATCCTGCGTCACTCGCCACATCGTGGCAACGCGACGCTTGATGCCGTGGCGGAGATCGCTCAGTCGTCGCTGGGAGTGGACAAGTCCGGCTATCGCTCGGAGTTCGTCGGCCTCGTCCGTTCGGCGAAGGCGTTGCAAAAGTAGACGAGTCACTCCGTGACTCGAGTTTTCCGGTCACGGAGTGACCGGTCTACTTTTCTGACTTCGCGGCCGGGTTCTCTTTCAGCGTTTCCTTCAGTGTCGTGATCAGCACGAACGGTTTACCGGCATCGTCAGCGACGATGCGGCGGCCCAGCTTGTGCGGGAACGTGACTTGCCGGAGCAGCAAGCCCCAGGTTGTCTTGCGATTCGGCACGGTGACTTTCAGTTCGCTCAGGTCGATCTCTTCACGCTCGATCGCGTGGTGGTCGATGAGCAGCGGAACTTCCGAGGCTTGCGACGCGGCGGTCAGCACGTCGGTCAGGGGCACATCGTCGAGCGCGACCGGAACCGTTTTGAAAAGCGCGGGGACGAGTTGTCCCTGGGGCGTGTCTGGATCCAGCGGCCAGCCGATTGGCCAGGCATCTTGAGCCGCTTCGCGCGGCGAGACAGCCAGTTCGATTTTTCCGTCCGGCGTGCGGAGCGGTTTGAAATTGAGACCGAACTCACTGAGCGTCGCGGCCAGCGCGGTACCGACGCTCAGGCCGCGCGCATCCGTCCGGAGTTTCTTGTCGGAGTCCAACATGCGCGCGGCTCGCTGCGCTTCGGGGGTGATTCGCAGCGGATGTTTCTCCGGCAAAGGCAACTTGGCGAGCGCGGCTTCCAGCGACAGTCCTTCGGTATCGACGCTGACGGGAACACTCAGCTCGCGCAACACGCCGCCGAATTGTCGGTCGTTGAGTCCGAAGAGCGGCTGGCCTTGCGGTGCTCCTTGAGCGCCGTAGGTTTTGAGTTCGCGAATCCACTCGGCCAGCTTGTCCGCTTCGGCAAGCGTGAAGGCTCGGTCGTGGCAGACGATCTTGCCGTTGCGATCGAGCACCGCGACGACGGTGACTCGCCGCATTCGGCCGAGTTGTTTTTCTTTGACCGCGGCTTTGTCGCCGGCGACCGCTTGCCGCGTCTGAAATTGGATGTTGAGCTTTTGCAGCCGTTGTCCCCACGCCTGAGCGTGTTCGGTGGCCGCCGTCGCGGTGGCGATGAGTTCGAGCGAGACGTCGGTCTCCGGAGCCTGGGCGAATCCGTCATCCGGCAAGCGCGCGGTCTTGATCGGCTTCCGCGGTGCCTGGGCTGGCAACAGCCCGCCGATCAGACAGCCAACGGACGCGGCCGAAGTGACCATCCAAACGCGACGATTGATTCGCATGATCGATCCTTATCCGTTGGGATTCGTGGCGTGATGTCCGGCCCGAAGGGCCGAAACTCGATAGCCCAGGGCGCTAGCCCTGGGAACGCATCGTGAAACACATTGCAGAGGCCCGAAGGGCCGAAACTCCTGGTTAGTCCCAGACATATCGTTCATCCCATGTGAGTCCGTGCCGCTCCAGAAACCGCCGATACTCCTCTTGAAACGTCACCTGGCGATGATGCTCTTCTTGATTGGCGATGTAGCTCTTCACGATTTCGACGTTGGACTGGCTGACCGAAAACGCGCCGTAACCGTTCTGCCAATGGAAGTCGTGAAGTGATGCTCCTTCTTCTTTGATACGCGCCGAAGAATTCGTTTTGAGTTCTTGAACCAGTTGAGAGATCGTGATTGTCCGGCTGAGGTTGCACAGGATGTGAACGTGATCCGCCACAACGCCAACGCTGACCGACGGGCAGTCGATCTTCCGCAAGGTGCCGATCAAGTATCCCGTCATCGTCCCCAGGAGTTCAGGTGTGTTCAGAAACGGCGTCCGGTTTTTGGTGCTGAAGACGACATGCAACAGGACGTTGGCCAAGGATTGCGGCATGGTGTGCGTGATGGGGGTTACGGCCCTTTGGGCCTTATCGTGAACATGTTGGCCCGTGACCCAGGCCGTTGGCCTGGGCTTTCGAGTCTGGCCCTGTTGGGGCCAACCGCTGTGAGTCGCCGCACCGAAGGTGTGAAACTCATTTACAAAAACAGCCGACGGCACGTCGCCTCGCCCCCACGCGACGACGTGCCGATCGGCATTCGGCCCCCCGCCTCATGGTTACGGGAACAAGATGTTGTCGAACGTGAAGGTGCCTGGCGCCACGGTGTCCCAGCCGTAGCCCTCTTCGCCAAAGATCGAGTTGCCGAAGAATGTGGTCGTGTTGAACGAATCCCCTTGGGCAAAGGATGTCGTGTCAAACCCGGTCTCGACTCGGAATGTACTGGCTCCGACGCCGTCGTACTCGAAAAAGCCTCCGACGGGATCCGCATACGGGAAGTCGCGTGACGCGACACGCTGCGAGTTGCGTCGGCGAACATCGCCACCGGCTTGCGGGAACGGACCGCCGAACGGAGCGTTCGTGTTGGTGGTTCGCGATTTGAACGTCCCTTCCGCATTGTTGTAGAAGGCACCCAGATTCGAGACATCCAGCGAGTTGCCGGTATTGCCCTGGAAGACCAGGTTGAGTCGTGCCAATGGATCGCGGCGGAACGTGGTGAGGGCAGTCGGGTCGATGGTGGCACCCCACGTTCCGCCGGTGTTCGGCGGCGCGACGGTGGAGGCGAACGATTCGACCCAGAAGTCGTCGCCCAGATTGCCCTCGAAGGTGTTGTTGATGATGCGGGAGTTGATGCGGCCGTTGCCGAACAATCCGCTGTTGGTTCCCACACCATTGCCGCTGCCGAAGCCATTGCCCGTCGTGTCTGCGCCAAACGGACTAAACGACGCGTTGCTGGTGCCGACTCGTAAGACGATGCCCGCTCCGGGGAAGACCGTGGCCACATTGCCTTGCAGGAAACCGGTGTTGTTGTTGCCGGCGATGCGGTTGCCGTTGATGTCCAAAACCATGTCGGGTGTCACGTCGAGCGATCCATCCGCCAGCAACGCCGCCGTGGCAGCCGCTTGCTGCCCTTGCGTCGTCGAAGCCGTGTTGACGACGTAGATGCCTTCTTGCTCGTTGTTGGTGACGGCATTTCCACCCGCGAGTGTTCCATCGCCGAGGCGGACATTCGTGATTCCAAATCCTTGATTGAGGATGTCGATGCCGCGGCCGACGTTGGCGTTGATCGAGTTGCCCAGCACCGTGAGGCTGGCCCCTTGGAAGGATGTCGTCGCGACTTCCAAACCATCTCCCGTGTTGGATTCGATGATGTTGTTGGTGATCCTGGCTTCCAGTTCGCCGGTCCCGAAGAGCAGATTGATGTCGATGCCGCCCGTTCCGTCCGCATCGATGAGACCACCTGCGTTGGCGTTGGCACCGTTCAAGCGGATGGTGTTGTTGTTGATTTCCAGATTTCCCGCCCCATTGATTTCGATACCCCCTTGACCGTTCCCAGTGATGACGTTGCCCAGACTGGTGCCGTCGGCAAGATCGACGCCGTTCTGTCCGATGATCAGTGCCGGCAGGCCGGTGTCCGCCGTGATCGTCGAAATTTCGATGCCGTGTCCACGGTTGTTGCGGATCGTGTTCTTGGTCCAGATTCCCGTCTGCGATTCCAGATCGGCGGCGGATGCCTCGAAACTGGTCATGCGGATGCCGTTCAGAGAGTTGTCCTCGATGACGTTGGCGGTGAGAACGGTGTTCAACACGCTGTCCGCCTCAGTTCGCAGATGGATGCCGTCGCCGGCGCTCCCGATGAAGACGCGGCCGTTGTTGGCAATCCGGTTGGCTCGAATCGTGAAGTTCAGCTCGTCGAGCACTCCGCCGAACGCATGCAGGAAAATGCCGTTGAAGGCGTTGTTGACAATCTGGTTGTTGACAATGGTGACATCGTCGATGACCGCGTCATTCGAGCGGACGAAGGTGACCCCGTTGAGGATGTTGTCAAAGGTGTTGACGATCACTCCGCCTGCGGGAATTGCTCCGTTGCTGGCAATCAAGTTGCCTTCGATGTTCATGCCATTGAGTACCGTTAGATCGCCCAACTCCACCATCACACCGCCACCTGCGTTGCCCAAGTTCACGTTGGTGGTGTCGCCGATCACGTTGTTGATGATGGCCGGGTTGTTCAACACCGCGGTCGCGGCGGACAAGCTGCCATTCGTTCGCGATCCAACGTAAATGCCCTGGCCGGAGAATGGTGAATTGACCCCATCCAATGCACCGTTGCCGTTGATGTCTTCGCCCGCATCGAGAATTCCATTGCGGTTGAGATCTTCCGAGTCGTCGGCGGTGCCGACGATCAAGTTGTTTTCGATGCGGAAGGTGCCCACCGCCGTGTTCTGAGCCAGGATCGCGACCCCCGCTCCACGGTTGTTTTGGATCACGTTGCGGTCGGTGGCGTTCGGGCCGCCGACGTTGACGTTGAAGGTGCCGTTGGTCGCGGTCAGGCTGAAGCCAACGCCGGCGTTGGGATTGTTGGTCGGATCGCCGATCAAGCTGTTGCCCAGGAACGTGCCGTTCGTGACGCTGTCGGTGACATCGATCACGATGCCGCCGTTGCCAGCGAGTACGCGGTTGACCGACAAGCCAGATACCGTTCCCAGATTGAACGTGCCGTTGTTGCCGGTCACGAACAAGCCGTTACCAGCCGCATTGTTGAGCAGATTGTTTCGCAGTCCGAGATCGAGGAATCCGTTGCCGTTCACGTCTTCGCCAAGATCCAATGTGCCGTTGTTGTTGCCGTCCTCGCCCGGATCAAGTACGCCGTTGAAGTTGGCGTCTTCGTTGCCATCCAGCGTTCCGTTGCCGTTGATGTCTTCGGTAGCCGGGATGTCGATCGTGCCACCGTTCAGCGCGGCCAACACGATGCCGTTTCCACCCGCGTCATTGAGCGTATTGCCGCTGAACTGATTGAGCGTGATGACTCCCGTATCCGCGTTCGCGACAAAACCGTCATTCACGCTGTTGTTCATCGTGTTGTTGGTGACTCGCGTCGTAATCGTGCCGTTGTTGAGCGTGTTCAAGATGACGCTCGTCGAATTTCCGTCGAGGGTGTTGGTGTCGATCTGCGACAGATTGATCTCGCCGCTGTCGGCCGTCACGGAGATGCCAGGGCCGATGTTGTTCGACATCGTGTTGTTCACAATCGAGCCGTTGATTTGCGCGGAGTTCGCCGCGAAGGTGCTCAACCGAATGCCTCCGGCTCCCAAATCCAACACTCCGTTTTGATTCACGTCTTCGCTCGGATCGAGCCGGTTGTTGCCGTTCAAATCTTCGTTGCTTGTCCCGGCGCCATTGTTCTGAATCGTGTTGCCGCGAAGCACCAGGCCATTGATTTGGCCGTCTTCGGTGGCGTTCGCCACAAAGCCCGCTCCACCGTTGAACTGGATGTTGTTGCTGACAAACGTCGGATTCGTGAGCGTGGCATTCTGCGAGACACGCAATTCAACACCAGGTCCGCTGCCAGAGTTGTTGCCGTTGGCCGAGGCGACGAATTGCGAATCCGTCAGACTACCGGCGACGGCCTGCATCGATCCCGTCAGCACTTGTCCGCTGGAGAATGTCGCCGTGACCTGTGAACCGATGAAGTTGGCACCGGACAGCGCGACCGGCGCGCCTCCTGCGCCGCTGGTACCAATGTTGAAGTCAAATTGGCCCGGCAGATCTTCACCCGGATCGAGCACTCCGTTGCCGTTCGTGTCTTCACCCGTGTCCAAAACTCCGTTGAGCGACTGGAAGTTGGCGAACTGCAAGTTCAAGGCGGTTGCCTGATCGGTCACTTGGAAGGGATTTGACGTGCCGTTGACGGTGGTCAATCCGGTCGCAGTCTCGGTGGCATTGGCTGGGGTGAACAGTGTCGAGCTCACACCAGTGGTGTTGAACTCCAACGCCGCCGGTGCGAGGTTCCACACGAGTCCGGCGACATTGTTCCCCTGCAAGGAATTATTGACGAATGAGAACGGATTCCCGGTGGCCGTGCCGTTGTTCAGGCCAGCGATCACGAACGAACGGTCGAGAAGACCGTTCCCGTTCCTGTCTTCTCCCACGTCCAGGTTGCCGTTGCCGTTGGTGTCCTCAGTGAAGGTAATGCTGCCGCTTCCCTGGCCCGTGATCGTGTTGTTGATCGCCACGATGTTGCCGACTGCGGTCCCGCTGAGATCGACAAACAGTCCGCCAGCGCGGTTGGCGACGAAATTGTTGGCATCGAGCGGATCGCCGCCATCGAGCGTGCCGTTGCCGTTGGTGTCTTCGCCGGCATCGAGCACGCCGTTGAAGTTCGTGTCCTCATTCGGGAGGAACCCGATGTTGGCGTTGACCGTACCGCTGTCCGCACTGATCGACAGGCCGCGTCCACGATTGCCCGTCGAATGATCCCTGGGATCGCCGAAGTTGTTGGCGACCACAAACATGTTGACGATCGAATTGTTGAGGCTCCGAACTGCGACGCCGTCCCCGGTGTTGCTGGTGATCGAGTTGCTGGCCATCAAATAGCCGCCATCCAGGATGCCGTTGCCGTTCGTATCTTCGCTGGCGTCCAACGTGCCGGTGCCGTTGGTGTCTTCGCTCAGATCGAGCATGCCGTTGCCGTTGGTGTCTTCGGTCAATCTCGTGGTGATCAGGCCGTCGCCGTTGGTGTCCTCGCCCGCGTCCAAAATGCCGTTGCCGTTAGTGTCTTCGGTGATCGTGTCGAGCACACCGTCTCCGTCAGTGTCCTCGCCTGCATCTAGGATACCGTTGTTATTCGTGTCTTCGCTGACGTCGAGCGTTCCGTTGCCGTTCAGATCCTCGCTGGGATCAAGCACATTATTGCCGTTTGTGTCTTCGGAGAGATCGAGAACGCCGTTGGAGTTCACGTCTTCGCCGAGCTGTGCGAGATTGAGCGTCGAAGCATTCGCCATCATCAGCACACCGTTGCCGGCATTTAGCACGCCATCGCCGTTGAGGTCTTCGCCCGGATCGAGGATGCCGTTGAGATTGCGATCCTCGCCGCGATTGCCGTCGATTGTGTTGTTGACGATCGAGGCGTTGATGACGCTGCGCGTGGCGGCGGCATCCAGGATGACGCCTTGCCCGTTGTTGCTGATCGTGTTGTCCACGATGTGCGCGTTGATGACCGCTCGATTGCGAGCCGTGATGTTGATGCCGGCGTTGTCGTTGCCGGTGATGGAGTTCGCGCTCGCCAACAAGCTTGCACCTGCTCCTGTTGTGGGCGGCTCAAACGAGTTGATGAACAAGTCCAAACTTCCGACACCGGAATTTGTCAGCCGGAATCCATCGACCGAAACGCCCGGCGTGCCGGTTAGCGTGTTCGCCTGGAACAGGCCGACGCCTTGGGCGTTCGACATCACGACCGCGTTTGAGTAGTCGCGGAATGTGTTGTGATGGATGTTGAAGTCCGTGAAGTTCGCTCCCGCGATGCCTGTCGCGTTGGGAATCGCGGCACTGCTGGTCGAGCCGTCGAACGTGATTCCGGCCACTTCGATGCCATTCCCACCGAGCGTGACGAGCGTGCCGCCTGCGGGATTCGTGAAGACCGGAGAGACAGGACTCGCGTCGCCGAAGCCCGTCGGCGCGGGGACTGTGATCAACCCCAGGTTCGTGTCGAGTTGCACTCCGCCCGCCGCCAGGATCGAAGTGCTCACCAGTTTCTGACCGCCGAACAGCGTTAGATTGCCGGCGACCGTCTTACCGGAGAGGCTGCCATCGACAACGATCAGCGTGTTGGCCGCCACATTGGCGAATCCCTGCAATGTGTTGTAGGGACTCTCCAGCGTTCCGTTTCCGTTGGTCAAACGATCGGGATCGACGAAGATCACGCGGACGGGTTGTCCGGTGAATCCACCTTGGGGATTGTTCGGAGTTCCGGGAACTGGGACAAACACCGGTTCCGGGACCAAATCCGTTCGCGTGTTTGCCTGCACGCGGTAGCTGCGTTCGACAGTGCGTAGCAAGCGATCTTGCACCTCGGTGGGTCGGAACCATTTTCGCGGCCGACCATCCGGCAACGTCAGATTCATGTTGACCCAGGCGTTGGTCCCGAAGACGGGATCCTTCGACGCGATCATGCTAACTCGCATGCTGTCGGTGACATTCGCTTCGAATCGCACGCGCGGACCAGCGGCGACTTCATCGGTCTTGGAATCCAACCAGTATCCGCCAACGTAGCCCGAGACGCCGTAGCGTCCCAGCAACGGCAACGGCCCACCGATTTCCGCGTCCAAGCCATGATAAGCCGACTCGGTCAATTGACGCTGAAGGACGGACAGTTGCGAAATACCGCCAATCGTGCGTGTGTCCAATGAACCAGGCACCGTCGAATCGCCCACCAAATTCGATGTGGTCCCAAACGGAATGTACCCGTTGACGCGGACGTCCATCCAAGTACCGAGCGACTCGAAACTGATGCCCGCCTGCTGGTAGGTGCGAGCATGACCCTGGTCGTAATCCACCCAGCCTGAGATGCCAAACAGTCGATTGAACGTCGGATCGTAAGTTCGGAAGCCAATGCCCGCGCTGGCAGCGCCTTTGCCGAGTGATGTCGCGACGCCACGGCCGTCAATGAACAGCACGTCGTTTTCGGAGCCCATCAAGTACGGCAACAGGAAGTTGAAGTTCGTGTCGTTGTCATTCACGCCCAATCGGTCGCCGAGAAACTGACCGATGTCGAATCTTGGTCCAAACGAATCGCGCCGCGAATTTCGCAGTGTGTCCGATGCCGGAGGCAGCCCCGGCGGCATCGGGCGCGGGAAGTTGTAGCCCGCATCAAGCGGCATGTACGGGGACGGCGACAACGGAGCAAAGCCCTCCGGTGTCGGCACTGCTGCCGAACCCGGTCCGGCCGAACCGGTGCCAACTCGCGATACGCCTTCTTGGGCATACGTCTGAGGCAGCGAAGCCGCTCCAGACAACGCCGAGAACAGCAGCAGATTCCGCCAGAATCTCGCACGCTTCATGTTCATGGGTCGTTCCACTCAGTTCCGATGGGGGTCGGGGCTTGTTCGGCCCACCTCGGGTTCTGAACCACCACTGTCCGCCTCTTTGGAGGAGACAGAGTGCTTCAAACTCGACCGTGGGCGGATTGGCCGTCCGGCAAAGACATGGTGACTCTGCCGGTTTTGACGGTTACTCAGAGTTTTCGGCCTGTTCGATTGGTGAAGTTGAATGGAAACAACGAGGCCGTGCGAAACTTTTCCGATTCCGCTGAGCTTGCTGGCAGGACAAGCCCGTTGGCTCGGCGCAACTCATGGCAGAGTTGGCCCTTAGCCTCCTCGGTCTGCGCTAGACCAGTTGCCAGCCGCCGATGTCGCCCAAGGTCTACGAATTACCGCTTTTGACAAATGGTTTGAGTGATCGTTGAAGATTCTTGCTGGAATCAAGGTTCCCACGGTTGCTCTGCTGCAACGTGGCCCCGACTGACTCTCGGTCGAAAAAAGAGTTCTCCGCCAATTGTGTTGATTTGACGGCGGTGTCACGCAAAGGCGCGAAGTCGCAAAGAAGAAGCCCAGATATCTCAGTGCTTTGCGTCTTCGCGCCTTTGCGTGAGTCTTCTTCGGCAAATCCGTTTTTCAACAGGAATGGCGGAAAGCCGAAAAAAGAGATGTGTCGCAGCCGGGAATTTTTGGCGAGGTCTGTGTATCTTGTGACCGTCCCGAAGCGACCAAGAGAATCAACCGCAGGTCGTCTGCGAGTCGGCCTTCGGAGAACTTCAAACACAGGGGAAAGATTATGAAGAAGCTGGCGATGTTGTTGGGATGTGGCTTGATTGCGTTCGCGATCGGTTGTGGTGATGGCGGCGGTGGCGGTAGCAGTAGTGGTGGCGGCACTGTTAACCCCGTGATGCCCGACCCGACAAAGTTGGGTGAGATGAACAAGAATAAGCCAGCCGGTGGTGCCGAAGCCCCAGCAGACGGCGAAAAGAAGGAAGGCGACGCCGCAGCCGAGAAGAAAGAGGGGGATGCCCCGGCTGAGAAGAAGGAAGGCGACGCTCCGGCCGAGAAGAAAGAGGGCGATGCCCCGGCTGAGAAGAAGGAATAGTTGTCGATTTCTGATCGACCTGATTCACAATCGAAGACCTTCGGGCTGAAAAGTCCGAAGGTCTTTTTTTTGAAAACGCGAGTCGCCGTTGGTCAGACTCGAATCGCCATCCAATTTCCGATTGTCGTGAAACTTGCCGTTCGCTGGTCGAAGGTGTGCAATGCCGTACCTCGGACGTTTCGGCTGAGAGAGTTTTGCCATTCAACCTGCATTGATGAGGGCATCATGAGACGACAACTCGCGCGGGATTGCAAACTGTGGATCACCAGTCTTCTGTGGGGTTCACTCGCCTTCGGGCCGATGGGATGGGCCGATGAGGCGGATCGAATTCCAGGAACTCAAAAGCTCGTGATGTCCGATCCGCTGGATGTCGTCATGGTCAACGGCATCGACAAGTTCGCGCTGCGAGAACTCGAAGACTCGCCGAAGCGCCGGGATGCCTGGTGGAAGCGGGATTATTCATCGGCTGAGGCATACTCAAAAAGTGTTGCCGCGAACCGACAGCGGTTTCTCACGAGTATTGGTGCCGTCGATCCGCGAGTCGCAAATTCGACAATCGAATTTTTGGTGACGACGGAACACGGCTCGAAAGTCGCTTCCGGTGACGGCTTCGACGTTCACGCCGTGCGCTGGCAAGCCTTGGCGGGAGTCACTGCCGAGGGATTGCTGTTGCAGCCGTCCAAGGAAGTGAAAGCTCGCGCGGTCGTTTTACCTGATGCGGATTGGACTCCCGAACAATTTTCCGGTCTCGCGGCGGGTGTCGATCCGAAGTCGCTGATTGCGAAGCGGCTGGCAGAGAACGGTGTGCAAGTGCTGATCCCGACGCTCATCAGCCGCGACGACACGTTTGCCGGAAGCCCGTACGTCGCGTTCACGAATCAATCACATCGCGAGTACGTCTATCGCATGGCCTTCGAGATGGGCCGGCATGTCATCGGCTACGAAGTGCAAAAAGTGCTCGCGGCGGTCGACATCTTCACGCGGATGAATGAGACCGACAAACGAGATTTGCCGATCGGCGTGGCGGGTGTTGGCGAGGGTGGTTTGCTGGCGTTGTATTCTGGAGCGGCCGATCCGCGCATCGACGCGGTGCTGGTCTCCGGTTACTTCCAGCAGCGTGAAGCGGTTTGGGAAGAGCCGATCTATCGCAATGTCTGGGCGTTGCTCACCGAATTCGGAGATGCGGAACTTGCCAGTTTGATTGCTCCGCGGTCGCTGGTGATCGAAGCCGCGGGGATTCCTGAATCGAAAGGACCGGCCGCTCCGAAGCAAGGCCGCCGCGGCGGTGCCGCTCCGGGAAAGATTCAAACGGCGACCTTGGCTTCCGTTCGATTGGAAGTCGATCGGGCCAAGCCGCATTTCGAAAAGCTCAAAGCCGGTGACAAACTCTTTTTCCGATCCAGTGGCGAAGGGGACGGGCTAGCCGGAACAGATGCCGTTCTGACGGAATTCCTCAAAGGCTTGGGAGTCGCACAACTTGCCGCATCCGGCAAGGAATTGTCGGATGTGAAAGTCTTCGCCGACGTGACGGCTCGGCAGCAGAGCCAAATCAAAGAGATGACCGTTTTCACTCAGAACTTGCTGCGGCTCAGCCCGAAGGTGCGCGATCAACTTTGGTCGAAGGCCAAACGGTCGTCGGTGGCAGACTGGGTCTCGACCGCTGACGAGCTGCGGCAATTCGTCTACGCCGAGATGATCGGCAAGCTGCCGGAACCGACGATGCCGCTCAATCCACGCACGCGACTCTTCACGAACATCGAGCCGAACATGCCGTACAAGGCGTACGAAGTCGTGCTCGACGTGTACCCGGATGTGATTGCAGGCGGTGTGCTGCTGATTCCAAATGATCTCAAGCCGGGCGAGAAGCGACCGGTCGTCGTTTGTCAGCACGGCCTGGAAGGCGTGCCCGTCGACACGATTCGCAAGGACGTGGACGGCTTCAAGTATTATTCGGCGTTCGCGTCGGAACTCTGCAAACGTGGCTTCATCACCTACGCACCGCAGAACCCGTATCGTGGCCAGGACCGTTTCCGCACATTGCAGAGGAAATCGAATCCGCTCAAGCGATCGCTGTTCAGCTACATCATCCCGCAGCATCAGCGGACGCTGGACTGGCTGGCTTCGCTGCCGTTCGTCGATTCTTCCCGGCTGGCGTTTTACGGACTGTCCTACGGCGGCAAGACGGCGGTGCGAGTGCCGCCGATGCTCGTGCCGAGTGACAAGCGGCCGGGGTATTGCCTCTCGATTTGCTCGGCCGATTACAACGAGTGGGTCAAGAAGAACACGTCCGACGAAGACGGCTACAGCTACGTCTTCACCGGCGAGTACGAAATCTTCGAATGGAACATGGGTCACTTCGCGAACTACGCCGAGCTGTCGTACCTGATGACACCGCGACCGTTCATGGTCGAGCGTGGTCACGACGACGGAGTTGCTCCGGACGAATGGGTCGCGTGGGAGTTCTCGAAGGTCAAACGCCACTACGACAAGTTGGGCATCGGCGACCAGACGGAAATGGAAGTCTTCAATGGCCCGCACAAAATCAACGGTGTGCAGACCTACGAATTTCTGCACCGGCACCTGAACTGGCCGAAGGCCAAGTAGGATGGAGCCGCAATAACTTCTCTGTCTCACGGGAAACTAGTGCCGCCATCGAAAGTTGATCTACCACCAGACGCCATTTTTGACTCAACTCTGCGGACTTGGTCAAGGAGGTGTGTCATGCCAGGGAAGGCGGCGAAGGTGGTGGTGTCGGAGCGGCAATTCGCGATTTTGAAGGA
>SXGT01249220.1_pt1 | contig 13208 bp, 11 predicted proteins | sample 3176221 | NCBI WGS metagenome assembly SXGT01 (sample SAMN11356862, study PRJNA531348) | freshwater metagenome | isolation source: freshwater sample F1-120 | place: China: Fuxian Lake, Yuxi | collected 2017-12-25
CACCTGCTGCGGGGAGAGCGGCAGCACGCGCTCGCGCAGCAGGGTCGCGACGTTGTCGGCGTTGTAGGCGGGGACGCCGCCGTTGATCAGCTCGATCGATTGGCCGCGCTCGGCGAGTTCGGCGGCCAGCACGCGCGGCAGCGTGTCCTGTTCGGGGCAGCCGTTGCCGAAGGTGACCGAGTCGCCGACGATCGCGAGGCGGCGCCGACCCGGCTGCGGCGCCGGCACCTCGTCGCCGCGCAGGCCGAGCGAATTGATGCGGACCGGGACGCCTTTGTAGATCGTCGTGCGGCCGGGGAAGAGCTCGTGCGGCAGCCCCTTGACCGTCGCGGTCATGAAGGGCGTCACGCCGCACTCGCCGACTTCGTTGCGCAGCCTCCAATCGACGGCCGCGAACGTGGCGAGGGAGCTGAGGAGGGCGAGGGAGAGTCGACCGAGCCATCGGCGAGTGCGCATGAGGCGCGCTACGCTACCACTCCGATCGCACCGGCGATGGGCAGGCGAGGCGGACGATGGGCACGCTGCGATGACCGATCAGGGCGGCACCAGTACACAGCGGCGCGACGGCCTCGCCACGCTCGCCTGGTTCGCCCTCGCCGCGGCGCTGCGTTTCGTCGCGCTCGGGCGCTTCAGCCTGTGGGGCGACGAGGTCTACAGCCTCGACAACTCGCTCGACCTGTTCGGCCCGCGCATGCAGGTGGCCGACCTCGCCTTCCCGGTCTTCTTCATGCTCGAGCGGCTGGTGCTCGAACTCGCAGGCCTCGCCCACGCGCACCCCGAACCGCAAGCGCTGCAGCTCGTGCTGCGGCTCCTGCCGGCGCTGGCGGGAAGCGTCGCGGTCGCCGCCGCGTTCCGCTGCTCGCGCGGCTTCCTCGATCGGCGCGAGCGCCATGTGCTGGCGGCGCTGGTCGCCTTCTCGCCCTGGTTCCTGTACTTCTCGCAACTGGCGCGCTTCTATTCGCTGCTGCTCGTCTTCTGCATCCCGGCCACCTTCGAGCTGATGCGCGCGCAGCGCGAGCGGAGCGTCCGGCGCGCCTTGTGGGGAGTGATGTGGATCGCCTTGGCGATCGGCACCCACCCCTCGGCGGGGCTGCTCCTGATGGGGGTGCTCGTCGCCGTCGGCGGGGCGGCGCTGCTGCGCGTGCGACCGCTCTCGCGCGCGCTCCTCCCGCTGGTCGCCTTGCCCCTGGCGATGGCGCTGCCGGCGCTCCTGTGGCCGGCGACCATCCGCGACACGATCATCTACAAGTTGGAGGCGCAGGACGCGGCGGTGGAGTCGCTCGGCGGGCTCCTGCTGGGCATCGGCTGGAACATCGGGCCGGTGATCGGCGCGCTCGGGGTGCTGGGGCTGCCGACCCTGTGGCGGCGCGATCGCGAGCTGGCGCTGCACGTCGTGCTGGGGGCGGGGGCGCCGACGGCGCTGATGCTGGTGCTGGCGGCGTTGAACCGATCGGTGGAGCAGCGCTACCTGATCGGGGTGGTGCCGTTGGCGCTGCTGCCGGCGGCAGCCTTCATCGGCGAGCTCGCCGATCGATTGGCGTCGACGCTGCGCGGCGCGGCCATCGCGGTGCCGACGCTGGCGCTGGCGGCCTGGACACCAGGCATCGTCTCGGGGCTCATCGACGGCAATCGCCACGATCTCGCTGGAGCGATGCGATTCGTCACCGAGCGGCTGGTCCCCGGCGATGGCGTGATCGTCGAGACGCACGGCCTCGCCCGTCGCTACCTGCCCGACAGCCTCGCCGACGAGCAGCTCCTCGAAGCGCCGCCACCGAAGGGCGACAAGGAGTGGAGCAAATACGAGGCGATGTGGGGCGGCTGTCCGCGGCTCTGGATCGTCCTCCCGGCCGACTTCGAGGAGAAGACGGCGGAGACGCGCTCCTTCCATCGCTGGGCGTGGGAACAAGGGCGCCTCGCGCAGGAGTTCTGGAGGCCGCGGCTCGACTACCACCAGAACCGCGTGCGCGTCTTCGTCGTCGAGCCCGAGCGCGCGGCGAAGTGGCATCCGCGCTGGCGCCCGCGCGGGGAGTGAGGCGCGGCGCGTGCGAGCGTCAGCGCGCGTCGGGCGGCAACGGGATCGCGCGGCCGTTCTTCTCCGAGCGGGCCGCCAGCGAGCGCACCAGCCGCAGCTCGCTGCTGCGCTCCGGCGTCTCGACCAGCGCCAGCAGGTGGTCGACGGTGAGCGGGACCGTCGAGTCACCGCTGACGGTGCCGTCCTCCTGCACCTGATGGGTCGCCTCGACGAGCAGCGAGGAGATCCCCTTGCGCTTCAAGACCGCCGAGAGCCACGGCAGGAACATGCGCGACTCGTTCAGCAGCGGGAAGGCCATCTTGAGCTGGCCAAGTCCCCACAACGCCGCGCGCTCGACGAAGCGACCGCGCTGCTCGAGCTCGCAGATCTCGTCGTAGAGGTCCTTCATGAACTTCCCGGTGGACAGGTACTCCGGCGCGAACGAGATGAAGTCGAGGCGGCTCGCCTCCTCGCCGAACCACGCGCGCGCCACCGCCTGCAGCTCCTCGCGCGTCTCGCGCAGCGAGATGAGCAGGCCGTTCCTGCGGCCCGCCAGCAGGAAGCGCAGCGCGAGCCAGTGCGCCGTGGTCGCGCGCGACGGCGGGCCGACCAGACCGCTGACCGAGCCGTGCGGGACGTTCAAGTCGGCGATGCCGAACGGGATGGTGACGGGGTGCGACGGCTTCTCCTTCTTCGAATGCTCGTAGTCGAGATGGGAGAGAAGGGTCGGCACCGAGGGATAGACGTGGATGCCGGTCGGCCGCTCGCCGCGCGCGCCGAACAACTCCCCTTCATTGCGGCCGACGATCGAGAAGTGGTGCGCGCCGCGGTAGTAGAACTGGTGGCGCGCCTTGGCGATCTCGATCGAGCGCTCCTTGAACTGGTCGCCGACCTGGTGGTAGCCGAGTTCGATGATCACGTCGGCCGCGTACTCGGCGGCCGTGAAGATCGCGCGGTCGGAGGTGCCGCCCGGCGTCTCGACCACGAAGATGCCGTGCAACCGGCGCGCGGCGAGCTGCTGGCGGATCGACTGCAGCGCGTTGCGCGCCTGCGGGCCGTCGTCGAAGGCGTTGAGCGAGATGTTGTCGATGGCGACGAGGCGGGGCACGAGCGACGAGCCGGCCGGGGAGGCCGCGCTCGCCATCGCGGCGAGGTCGCGATCGAGCCGCTCGAAGAGGCGGCTGCCTCCGCGCACGAGTTCGCCCGGCGGCTCGCGCAACGTGGCGAGCGCGAGGAAACCCTCGCGAACCGGATCGGGCAGGGCGAACTCGTGGACCTGCGCGGCTTGCTCGGGGCTCTCGAGCGTCCCGACCACGCGCCGCCACGCCGACTGCATGCCGTAGAAGTCGAAATCGGCACGCAGCTTCGCGTGCAGTTCGCCGGGGTTCTGGTCGAAGCTGTAGTAGGTGTGGCACGCCCCGCGTTCCGTCGCCTGGCCGAGCGTGCGCACGGCGAGCTCGAGGGCGAGGTGGGTCTTGCCGGTGCCCGGTCCGCCGAGGATCACCAGGAAGACCGAGCCGGGGTCGGGGCAGCGAAGGCCGCCCCCGAGGAGCAGGTCGAGCCCGTCCACGCAGGTCTTGAGGCGCTGGTAGGGTGGCTTGGCAGGTGGCATGGGCGGGATCATAGGCCCCGCGCGCCGGGCGCCATGAGCCGGAACGGCCGGCTCGCCGATGAGCGGGCGGGAGATCGCGGCCGGCGGCCGCCGCTTGGCGGCGTCGCGGCGGCGCGCATGATGTCCCGCCTCCGCGAGACCCCGAGGCCGCCGCCGACTTGAGCTACCGCGACGTCATCGTCTTCATCGCCGTGTTCGCCATGCTCCCGCGGGCGTTCACCCGGCCCTTCTTCGGACTGCTGCTCTTCACGTGGCTCGCCTACATGCGGCCGCAGGACTTCTGCTGGGGTTTCGCGAAGCCGATCCGCTACTCCCTCTACTGCGCCGTGCTGATGTACGCGGGTTGGTTCCTCTACGAGCGGCGCAAGTTCACCCGCTTCGCCACTCCGACCCGCTGGATGCTCGGCCTCTTCGTCTGCGTTTCGATCTCGCTGGTGCTGGCGCGCCGCGACCCGAATGACAACCAGACCTCGAAGTGGTTCGACCTCGTCAAGGTGTTCCTGGTCACCTTCTTCACCGTCGGCATGGTCGACACCCGCGATCGCATGCAGAAGATCGTCTGGACCATCGGCCTGTCGCTCGGCGTGTTCGGCATCAAGTACGGCTTGCACGGCATCCTGCGCGGTGGGCGCATCCTGCAGGGACCGGGCGGGATGATGCTGGACAACAACGACCTCTGCCTCGGCATGGCGATGAACCTGCCGTTCCTCTTCTTCCTGGGGAGGAGTGCGCAGCGGCTCTGGCTGAAACGATTGTGCACGGCGGCGTTCGCGCTGACCTTGGTGGCGATCGTCTGCACGCTCTCGCGCGGCGGCTTCCTCACCATGTGCGTCGTCTGCCTGCTCATCTTCAACAAGATGAAGCGGAGTCTTCTGCCGTGGTTCCTCGCGGCCTTCGCCGCGCTGCTCTCTCCTCTGGTGCTGCCCGACGACGCCAAGGAGCGCCTCGCGACCTTGCAGGACCCGACGCAGGAGAGTTCGGCCGCTGGCCGCCTCCACGCCTGGGGCGTCGGCATGAAGATGGTTGCGGCGAACCCCTTCTTCGGAGTCGGGTTCGAGGGCTTCATCTCCAACTTCCGCCGCTACGACCCGCTCCAGATCCGCCCGCAGTCTGGCGTCAAGACGGTGCGCGTCGCCCACAACACCTACATCCAGGTGTGGGCCGAACTCGGCACCTTCGCGCTGATCTGCTTCCTCGGCATGCTGATCTCGACGCTCTGGACGCTGCGCAAGACACGCCGCGAGGCGCAGCTTCGCGGGCCGCAGGCGCAGTGGATCGTCGACTACACCAACCTGCTCGAGATCAGCCTGCTGGCCTTCATGTTCGGCGCCAACTTCCTGAACCGCGCCCACTTCGACCTCATGTACCACCTCGTGACCTTGAGCGTTGCGCTGCGCTTCGTCGCGCGCGCCGAGTTCGCCCAGATTGAACCGTTGCCCGAGCTGCCGCCGCCCGCCTTCGGCTCCCGCGCGCTGCCGGCCGGTTTGCCGCCCGGGGCACCGGCCCGATCGCCGTCGTTGACGCCTTCGGGGACCTTCGGGGCGACCCCAGCGTTCACGCGCGCGCCCTGAGCCGTCGACTTCAGGGGCAGCAGCGTCGCTGCAACGGGAATTGCCTTCCCAGGTGCGGCGGTCGGATCGACTCGACTCGCGCTGCCGGATTCGTCGATCCTCCCGAACGACCCCGGGAGGTTCTCCATGATCGACTGCCGCAGGCTCTTCTCCGATCGTCGCGCGTTGCCGTGCATGCTGGCGGCGTCGGTGCTGACCGTGGTCGGGATGGTGCTCACGCGCTCGGCGGAACGGGCTGAGAAGGCCGTCGGCGCGACGCCGTACCGCCCGAACGCGACGCTGGCCGCGACCAATGCCGAAGTTCGCCAGCCCGCGTTCCGGCTCGATTCGACCTGGCGCCTCTCGGCTGCGTCGTGGGAGATCGAGAAGGAGGAAGAAGCGCTGCCGGAGGACGAGGAGGTCGATCCCGACGGTGACCCGCTCGCCGCCGCGTTCACCGGCCTCGACGTGATGGTGCTGCGATGAATCGGACCATGCTTCCCCTGCACCGCCGCCAGCGCGGCTTCACTCTGCTCGAGGTGATGCTCGTCTCGGCGATGATGATGACGGTGCTCACCACCATCGGCGTCGGCCTGCGCTCCGGGCACGCCAGCAAGCGCGAGATCGAGCGCCGCGCGCAGCTGACGATCGTCGCCGGCGAACTGCTCGACCGGCTGTTCCGGATCAGCTACGGCACGGCGTCCGACGCTTCCGCCACCAACGGGCAGCTGACCGAGCTGTTCGACGGCGACTCCGACCTCGGCACCGCCACGGTCAGCTCGCTGCGCACGCCAGCGGGCACGATCGGCTACCAGTTCGAGATCGACGAGTTTCCGTGGGGCGGCCGGTTCGAAGTGCGCGTCGACGCCGACCTGAACGGCGACGGTGACGAGGCGGACGCCCGCGAGGGGCGCGCCGACCTGCTGCGCATGAACGTGATGTGGGATGGGATCCTCATCCTCGAGTCGGTCCGCTGCGCACCGTGGAGCTCATCGTGACCGCGATGCCGATCTGCCTGGTCGTCGTCGCCGGTGTCGGCGCGACCATGACCACCTTCCTCGGCCGCGCCGTGGTCGAGCAGAACCGGATCGTCAAGGAGGCGGCCGCCGAGCGCGTCACCTGGCGCGCGTTCGGCGAGATCGAGCTGGCGAAGAACGTCATCCTCAACTCGAGCTACACCGACGGTCGCAACGATGCGATCGTCGCCGCGCTGGCGGCCGATCCGCCGTTGATCGAGGGGACCCCGGTCTCCATCGAGACGGCCGGCCCGTCGCGTTGGTACCGCCTGGTGTCGACCAACGACTTCGGGATGACCACCGGCGCGGCGAGCTGCCTCATCCGGGACGGCCTTTCCTACGCCGCCTACAACTACTACGTCGAGGCACACAATCTTGGCGTGTCCGGCAAGCCGAAGGGGCGGATCTTCACCAACAAGACCCTCGAGTTCTACTTCGCCAACGGCCGCTACGACGGCTACGTCTCGGCCGGCAGCGGCTTCTCCTACAAGAACGGCGCCACCATCGACAACACCGCGTTCCTGCGTGGTGCAGATTCGGCCGCCGCGCAGAAGAGCCTGCTCGCCAAGATCGACTTCGCGGGGCTGAAGACGAAGGCGACCTATGTGGCGCCGGCGAACCTGGTCGCCGAAGTGCGCCTCACGAAGACCACGATGCAGGTGAAGCTGTTCGAGAAAGACTCGACCCAGCTCGTGCCGGTCGAGAAGACGCGCAGCGTCCAGATCGGCACCGAGCTCAAGCTCGTCACCAAGACGAACTACCGGTACGAGTGGCAATGGGTCAACACCAAGAAGAGCCGCAAGGTGTGGGTCGACACCACCGGCACCACCTCGGGCGGCGGCACCGACGTCGGTGGCGGCGGCGCGACCGGCTACTGGAAGACCGAGTACTACTGGGAGCTCGTCTGGACCAACGTCAAGATCGCCGACGGAACCTACTTGGTCGAGGAACTGGTACCGATCTACGGCACCGAGACCTACATCGCGATGGTCTCGCAGACGGTCGCCGGTGCGCTGGTTTCGACGACCACTTACCCGACCAACGGAATCTACTACTTCCCCGACACCATCCGCGTGCTCGAAGGTGACATCAACGGCAAGTTGACGCTGGTCACCGAGTCGACCGCGAAGATCACCAACCACCTCCGCTACATCGACGCGGACAACGACTACGCCTACTTGAACGGGACGGCGCCCGCCTCGGGCGAGTACGTCGCCAGCCCGCTTTTCAACCGCAACCACGCCTTCGGCGTGATCGCCAAGGGCGACCTCGTCTACGCCCGCAGCGCGCCGACCAGCCTCGAGATCAACGGGAACTTCGTCTCGACCACCGGTACGGTCGCGATGGAGGGGATCGTGCTGGATGCCGCCGGCACGCCGACCCGCAGCGGCAGCGCATCGGTGAAGACCTCGCTGCGCCGCTTCGGCAGCATCATGTGCAACAAGCGGCCGGTCGCGACGCTGATCGACGCGTCTGGCACGGTGACGCACGGCTTCAAGGCTGGCGCCTCGGCCTACGACCAGTCGGCGCTCAACGATCCGCCGCCCGGTTTCCCGAACGAGGAGACCCTCACGTTCCTCGAGACCGTGCGCTTCAACGGCTCGCACGTGACCAGTGCCGGCGACGGGGTTCCCGACACGGGCGTCAACCGCCTCTCCGGGTTGGCGGCATTCGATGAGCTGCGCGACTGGACCACGCAGCAACGCTTCAACTGGGGCGTGGTCGACCTGAAGAAGGCAACGCTCGACGCGACCCGCGAGTGGATCGACCCGGCGCTGCACGACGAGATGCGCAAGGCGACAAGCGGCAACGGCACCCGCACCCGCACCTCCGACAGCAAGGGCGACAGATGAGCCCGGTCGTGATGGGGCGCGCAGCGCGAGGAGACCCCCGATGATCGGCGCCCAACCGAGCCGCCGCTCGCGCCATGGCGCTCGTGGTCGCGTTGGCCAAGGCGGCTTCACGCTGCTCGAAGCGGCCGTCTCGAGCGCGATCCTCGCGTTGGTGATGCAGACCGCGGTCACGGCGACGCTCGTCATGACGCGCAGCGGCGAGTTCGGCATGAGCGAGATCGAGCACGCCGCGAAGGCGAAGGAGTCGCTGCAGCGCCTCGTCAACGAGCTGCGCAACAGCTCGCGCGACACCGACGCATTCGGCAATCCGTACATGGTGGTGACCGGCGAGGAGGGCGAGCAAAGGATGACCTTCCGGCGCGTCGCCGAGTTCGGCGAGAACGGCGCCGAGATCGTTCCGATCTGGTCGACCGCAATCGAGCTGTTCCGCGATGGCGACCGCCTCGTCCGGCGCCAGGACGGCGTGACCACGCCGATCGTGAACAACGTCGAGTCGCTCGACTTCACCGTCGATTCCCTCGGCCGCGTCGACGTCCAGATCGGCTTCTTCCGCGAGGCGGCCGGCGCCGCCGGCGTCATGCAGCACTCGCTGCACCACCTGCGCGTCTCGCCGCAGCGCTGAAACGGCGGAGCCACCATGAACCTCCTCGCCCTCTTGCTCCTCCTCGCCGGCGCGGCCGTGCTGCCGGTGCTGCCAGCGCAGTCGTCCCCTGCGCCGGGGAAGGCCCCCGCGTCGCGCCCCGACGAACCGGCCGTTCCGCCGGCCGGCGATGCTCGCGAGGAGGCCGAAGCGGCCAAGCGCACGCCGCAGCAGATCGAAGCGCGTTCGCTCGCGCACGAGGCGCTCGCCAGGTTCGAGAAGGGCGAGTGGAAGCGCGCCGATGCTCTGGCGGAGAAGGCGACCGCACTCGATGGCGCCTACGAGCTGCCGTGGCGCATCCGCGGCTGGTGCTGCGTCGCGCTCGGCGACGACGCACCGGCGACGCTGTTCCTGACCGAGGCGCTGAACCGCGCGCCCGCCAACACCGAACTGCAACTGCTCCTCGCCAGCTGCCACCGCCGGCTTGGCGAGTGGGGGGCGGCCAAGGACCTCCTCGGCGACCTGCTGAAGAAGTCCGGCGGGACGGTGCCGCTCTTCCTCGAACTCGCCGAGTGCTGCATCGGCGAGGAGGACTGGACCGGCGCGCTGGCGGTGCTGGCGCAGGCGCGCGCGCTCGCCCCGAGCGAGCGCGAGGTCGTGACGCTGGTCGTCACGGTCCACGAGAAGCGCGAGGCGTGGGCCGAGGCGGTCGCCGAACTGCGTCCGCTGCTGACGGCGACCCCGGGCGATGTCCCGTTGCGCTGGCGCCTGATCCAGGCGCTGCTGAACGGCCGCAAGTTCCAGGACGGTGCGGCCGAGCTCGAGGAAGCGGCGCGCGTCTGGGGCGATGACCCGAGGCCGCATCAGGTGCTCGCCGATCTCTACCGGCGGCTGCTCCCCGACCCCGAGCGGGCCGCCCGCCACGAAGCCTGGTTGAAGGAATGGAACCTCCGGCGCCGATGAGTCCGAAGGCGACCGAAACGACCCCCGAGGAAGCGACCGCGATGGCAACTCCCCAGAACATCGAACGGCGGAAGACGGTCCTGATCGACCGCGACTTCCAGCTGAGTTTCATCGGCCGCCTCGGCGGCTTCCTGCTCTTCTACCTGCTGCTGTTCCTCGTCATCGCGATCGTGGCGCCGGTGGTCTTCACGGTCCTCGGCGACCCGCCGGAATGGGCGCTGATGGAGACGGCGTTTCGCGTCGAGGTGTTGATGCGGCTGATCCTCGCGCCGCTGGTGTGCACGTTCCTCTGCCTCTTCGCGCACGGCGTGCTGGAGACGTTCCGCATCGCCGGACCGAACTTCCGCTTCAAGGCGGTGATGCGCGACCTGTCGCGGCTGCGCGTGCCGCGCGGAGTGCAGGTGCGCAAGAGCGATCTGCTCCAGGACACCGCTGCCGAATTCCACCAGGCGCTCGTCGTGCTGCATGACCAGATCGCGGCGGTGCGCGGCGAGACGAAGACGGCGATGGCCAAGGCGCGTCAGGCGCTCGGGCCGGCGACCGGCGAGGCGGGCCAAGAGGCGCTCGCGGCGCTCGCGAAGCTCGAGCACGAGGTGGGGGCGTTCGAGCTGCTCGCCTGCGCGCCGAACTACGGGCCGAGCGCGAATGGACCCGGCGACAAGGCGATCGAGCCGATGGTCGAGCCGATGGCGGTCCGCCGCCCGCCGGTGGGGGCGAAGTCGGACCACTGATCCTTCGCTTGGTCCTTCGCTGACCGGAGCCGTGCGCGGAGGGCGACTGCGAAGTCGTCCTCCGCGGTCGTTTCACCCCTCTTCGCTCTCGACCTCGTCGTCGCCGGCGCCCTCTTCGGCGGCCTCGTCGGAGCCCGCCTCTTCCGACGGTGCGACGGTCGGGCGTGCGCTCGGCTCCAGCGCGGCGAGCTTCACGCGCCGTCCACCGCCGAAGAACTGGAGCAGTCCCTCTTCGAGCGGGTGGTAGCCCAGCGCCTGCGCGCCCTTCGCGGAGTGGCGGAAGAAGAGGCCGCGCGGCGAAACGAAGCCGACATCCTCGAACTGGAGGTCCTGGATCCGGGCGCTCCCGGTGGGCATCGCCCGCTCCAGCACCAGACCGTCGGGAATGGCGTCATAGGAGACGAGGTAGCCGACGGGCGTCCCGTCGACGAAGATCTGCTCCGTCCGGCTGTACGGGTCGACTTCCCACGGTTGAGCGGCGCCGCGAGGCCCCGCGTCGTTCGCGGCGTTGTCCTCGGTGCTGCGCGTAGCGGAGCAGCCGCAGAGGATCGAACTGCCCGAGACCGCCGCCAACACGGCGACCAGGACGAGAGGACCGCGCCAGCTCATGGAAGTCTCCCGGAAGAACGAGGCGGAGGATCGTAGGCCGGTGGCGTCGGACCGGCAACAGCACGGCAGGCGCCGCGGAGCAGGTTCCGCGGGCGCGGCAGCCGGGGGGCAGCCGTGACGCGGATGCGGGAACTGCTCGGCCCCGGGGGCGCGATCGCGGCGCGCTACGGTGCGTTCGAGGAGCGCGAGAGCCAGATCGCCATGGCCGAGGCGGTGGATCGCGCCTTCCACGACCGCGCTCGCCTGTTCGTCGAGGCGGGCACCGGCACCGGGAAGACCTTCGCCTACCTGCTGCCCGCGCTCCTCCACGCCGACCTTCCCGACCGGCGCGTGGTCGTCTCGACCTGGACGCGCAACCTGCAGGAGCAGCTCGTCGACCGCGATCTGCCGTTCCTGCGCGAGATCCTCGGCGTGCCGCTCGATGCGGCGCTCGTCCAAGGGCGCGAGAACTACGTCTGCCGTCGCCGCGCCGAGCTGGCGCTGCGCCGCACCGACCTGCTCGTCGAGACGCCGGTCGCGGCGCGCGAGCTGCAGAAACTGGTCGCCTGGGCCGGCAGCGACCCGAAGGGAACCCGCAGCCGCCTCGACTTCGAGCCGCGCCACGACACGTGGGCCGCCGTGCGCGCCGAGCGCGGCAACTGCCTCGGCGCCCGCTCGCCCCATTTCGAGGCGTGCGCCTGGCAGGACGCGAAGAAGCGCGTGCGCGACGCCGGCGTGCTGGTGGTCAACCACGCGCTGCTGCTCGCCGACCTGAAGCTGAAGCGCAGCGGCGGCGCGGTGCTGCCGCCCTACGCCTACCTGATCATCGACGAGGCGCACCACCTCGAGGAGATCGCGTCCGAGCATCTCGGTGGACGCGTCTCGCGCGGCGGAGTGCTGGCGGGGCTGAAGCAGGTGCAGCGCGTCCTCGACGAACTCGACGAGGGGCACACCGATGCAACGCACCACGCGCTGACGCGCGCCCGCTTCGCGACGCAGGAGCTCTTCGAGCGGGCGGCGCGCTTCGCCGGGCCGCGGTTGCTCGCGCCGATCGCGACGCCCGAGGCGCTGCCGCGCGGCCTGCCGACCGCGCTCCACGAGCTGCATGACCGTCTCGCCGATCACGTCGAGCGCGAGCGGGACGAGGAACGGAGGGGCGATCTCGCGGCGCGCGCGCGCGTCGTGCAGGAACAGGCCGAGCAGGTGGCGCGGGCGCTGGCCGGCAGCAGTGCCGAGGAGGTCGCCTACGTCGAGCGCGGCGAGGAGGGCGGCGACGTGGCGCTCTGCGCGGCGCCGATCGATCCGGGACCGATCCTCGCCAAGGAGCTGTTCGCCCCGCTGCAATCGGTGGTGCTGACCAGCGCGACGCTGGCGGTCGCGCCGCCGCCCGACCGCTTCTCCTGGCTGGCGCGCGGCAGCGGCATCCGCGACGCGCGCAAGCTCGTGCTCGCTTCCCCGTTCGACTACCGGCGCCAGGCGCGGCTCGTCATCGACCCGCTCCCCGAACCGACGCAGCCCGAGGCGTGGCTCGCTGCGATGATCGAGCGGTTGCCCGGTCACCTGCAGCGCAGCGAGGGGCGCGCCTTCGTCCTCTTCACCAGTCGCAAGACGATGGAGGCGGTCGCAGCCGGGACGCAGCATGCGCTGGAGCGCGCCGGCATCCGCCTGCTCGTGCAGGGTCAAGGGTTGCCGCGCAGCCGCATGGTGGAGGAGTTCCGCGCGTCGCAGCCGGCGGCGCTCTTCGGCCTCGCGTCGTTCTGGGAAGGGGTCGATGTGCCGGGGCAGGAGCTGTCGCACGTCGTGCTGACGCGGCTCCCCTTCCCGATGCCCGACCATCCGCTGGAGAAGGCGCGCAGCGATCGCGCGCAGAAGAGCGGCGCCGATCCGTTCATGACCCTCTCGCTGCCGAAGGCGGTGCTCCGCTTCAAGCAGGGGTTCGGGCGGCTGATCCGGCGCAAGGACGACAGCGGCGTCGTCACCGTGCTCGATGCGCGGATCATCCAGCGCCGCTACGGACGGCTCTTCCTCGAGGCGTTGCCCGACTGCCCGAAGGTGGTGCTGCGCGACGGCGAGGAGCTGCCGCTCGGAGGGGAGGAGGAGGTGCCGTGGTGAGCGCGCACGGGGCGAGGTCGGCGCTGGCGATGGTGCTCGCGCTGGCGGCGGTCGAGCCGCGGCAAGAAGCGGTCCGCGACCGGCTCGCGCGTGACGAGCGCTGGGAGGCGTTCCCGGTCTTCGTCTGGTTCCACGGCGGGCCGCCGCGCGGACCGCAGCCGTTCGCCACGCTCCGCGCGGCGACGCCGCCGG
>SXGT01387406.1_pt1 | contig 13208 bp, 10 predicted proteins | sample 3176221 | NCBI WGS metagenome assembly SXGT01 (sample SAMN11356862, study PRJNA531348) | freshwater metagenome | isolation source: freshwater sample F1-120 | place: China: Fuxian Lake, Yuxi | collected 2017-12-25
GGCGGCGGAGCCAATAAAGAACAGGTCACCGAAGCCTTCCGTATCATTCTCGAAGACAAGAACGTCAAAGCAGTCCTCGTCAACATCTTCGGCGGGATCATGCAGTGCACCACGATCGCGACGGCGATCTTGGCTGCCTATGACGAAGTCGGTTTCCACGTTCCTCTGGTCGTCCGACTGGAAGGGAACCAGGTCGAGCCAGCTCGCAAAATGCTGGAAGAATCAGGCAAAAACATCATCACTGCTTCAGATCTGACCGACGCAGCGAAGAAAGTCGTCGCGACCCTGAATGCGTAATCTCGTGGGGTGGGCGCTGTCCCACCACGGTCTTCTTCCAGACACCATCGGTGAGCCTCCCTCACCTTTCCATAGAAAAGCGATACGATGGCCATTCTCGTCGACGAAAACACTCGCATCATTACCCAGGGGATTACCGGCAACGCCGGTGCTCTCCACACCCGCCAGTCCAAAGCCTATGCCGCCGAATGTCAACCTGGTGTTGACGTTTTCGTCGGCGGGGTGACTCCTGGCAAAGGTGGTCAGGACTTCGAAGGCCTTCCGATTTTCAACTCGGTCGCAGAAGCGGTCGAACAAACCGGCGCCAACACCTCGATGATCTTCGTCCCGCCTCCATTCGCAGGGGACGCGATCCTCGAAGCCGCAGATGCAGGCATCGAACTGATCATTGCGATCACTGAAGGCATCCCGGTTCTCGATATGGCCCGCGTCTGGGACCGCCTCCAGTACTACCCAAACAGCCGCCTCATCGGACCAAACTGCCCGGGCGTCATCACTCCCGGCATTGCAAAAATCGGCATCATGCCCGGCTATATTCACCAGCCAGGCAAAGTCGGCATCGTCAGTAAGTCAGGCACCCTGACTTACGAAGCGGTCTGGCAGACTAGTAACCTGAAACTCGGCCAGTCGAGCGCAGTCGGCATCGGCGGCGACCCGATCATCGGCACGAACTTCATCGACGTCCTCGAGCTGTTCGAAGAAGACGAGCAAACCGAAGTCATCCTGCTGATTGGCGAAATCGGCGGAAACGCAGAAATCCAGGCTGCCGAGTTCATTCAGGAATTCGTCACCAAGCCCGTCGCCGCCTTCATCGCAGGTCAAACCGCCCCTCCAGGTAAACGCATGGGTCACGCTGGTGCAATCATCTCCGGCGGCAAAGGAACAGCCGAAGAAAAAATTGCAGCCCTGCAAGCCGCAGGCGTCGTCGTCGCCGACAGCCCAGCCACCATGGGACATGCAGTCGTCGAAGCTCTCAAGAAGAAAAAGAAGTAGTCTCTTCTTTTGACCCTTCTCCTCCGGGGAGAATGTGGCCGAATCGAAGCTCAGGTTCGGAAACGAATACCGTCGAGGTCGGATGAGGGAAATCTGCAAGAGTTAAATAACAATCAGACCTAAAAAAGGGCGTCGAGACTCAATCGTCTCGACGCCCTTTTTGTTTCCTGTCTTACGACTTTGTCAAACTTCATGCCCTTGGTGTCTTCGTGGTGAACCTCCGCCATTCAACCAGCTGCGCGCAATAAAAAACCCCCGGGTCGGCATAAGGGCAGTTCTTGTTCGAGGCAAGAACTGGCGGGATCCCGTCGCCAAACCCAAGGGGTTTTTTCAATCAAAGTTGCAAATCAATGGAGGTTACCTCTTTAGACCCGAGGCAGGGTTGGATGTCTAATACTAGGCGACGCCACGCTTGGCAAGAGGACCGCGAGACAGAAGCGGGCGCTGTGTGTCTACGTTCTTCGATTTGCCAGAGAGTTCGCCGTCAACAGCCATGACTGCTGAGTCTTCAAGGTTATGTTCGCCAGTCAGGATTTCGCCGCGGATGATACGGACGTCGCCAGGAGCGTCGATGCCGATCTTTACGCTGCCTTTACCCGTTTGGATAATCTTAACAACAATGTTATCGCCGATTTGGATCATTTGTGATTGTTTACGTGTCAGAACCAGCATCTTTTTGCTCCTGAGTTTGTATCGTCCGTGGTATCCGTATGCCGATCATCCGGCACCCGTGTTCCATCTTGTGTTAGGTGAGGCTTCCAGTTGCCTCGGATGGAATGAGATCATTGCAGACGCCGTGCCAAACTTTTTGTAACGAATCGCTCAAGAATTGGGTTGTTGTTTGTAACTAGCTGTTATTTCTTGTGTTACGTGATTCCTGGTAGCCGGGAGACCACCTCGGGAAATTTCTGCGATATCCCACATAGGTGCATTTTGCGACGGTTTTTCTCGACATTACAATTCCGTTTACAATTTGAAAATTGGACTTAAGTTCTTGGCTGGTTGTGTCGTAGGATCTACCAAATTGATAGTTAGCGAGACAATTGATTCGCGGAGACGTGGTAGATTATCAATCGGACTGGCTGATTTTCGCACTCGTGGTCATTGATGGTTGCGCAACTTCCGATCACAAAGTCAGTTGAAAACTTGCGGAGAAAGATTACACTCTCCCTTTCTGATATTACCCGGAAGGTGACGACCCATGAGTACGCTAAAGAAAAACACACGAGAAAGCCGAGCTCGCAAGTTTGAGCTCTATGGCGAAAATAAGCCCACCTTCGGCAATGCTGTCGAAATGCGTGGTAAGGCCAAATACCTGGGCGGTAACGGTCGTAAAACGACTGGTATTACTCGTCGCCAGTTCAAGGTGAACCTGCAGAAGATCCGCGTCGTCGAAGACGGCCAGGTTGTTCGTCGCTGGGTTCCCGTTTCTCTGATCCGCTCCGGCAAGATCACCAAGCCCGTCAAGCGTGCCCCATTCTCTCTGCCTAAAGAGTAATGCTGCAGCCGCTTGGGCGAACTGTTCAATAACCTTCGGAGTCTTTATGATCCCGAAGGTTTTTTTACGCGCTAAGCGGACGGAAGTCTTCGTTCGGGCAGCCCTAAAGGTCCCAACCGATTATCTGGGTAGCCCGGGTTGTCCCAACCCGGGCCGTGCCGTCCAGGCACGGAAAGAACACCCTTCGATCGTCGGTTGACTCACACCTGCATCGGTCGTGTTTCTAACGGCTACGCCGCCGAGGTTGGGGACAACCCCGGCTATCCGTTTCAAAAAGAGAATCACCGTGAGTGAACTAACAACCGCACAAGTCCAGCATGTCGCTCGACTGGCTCGCCTCGAAATCGGGGAAGAGGAACTCGCTGCCCTGCGAGATTCCATGGGTAACATCCTGACCTATATCGAGCGCCTCAGCGAAGTCGATACCGACGGGGTCGAGCCGATGGTCCATGCCATTGAGCTCTCGAACGTCTTCCGTGAGGATCACGTCAAGCCATCCCTGTCCCGTGAAGCCGCCCTCTCGAATGCCCCTTCGACCGACGGCCGTTACTTCCTCGGTCCCGCGATTCTGGACGGAGATCAATAAGCAGTCATGACGAAGCTGACTCCCTGTCAAAGACCAGTCCGAACGCTGTTAGAGCAACTTCAGGTAGGCGATCTCTCGTCGACACGCCTGACCGAAGAGTGTCTGCATGAAATCAAATCCCAAAACGGCTCCCTGAACGCCTTCCTCACCCTGCAGGAAGAATCAGCGATCCGCCAGGCCGAAGCCATCGACCAGCGTCGCGCCCGCGGCGAATCTCTCGGCCTCCTCGCTGGCCTGCCGATCGCGATCAAAGACAACATCTGCCAGCTGGACACCAAAACAACCTGCTCCAGCAGGATGCTCGAAAACTTCGTTTCTCCTTATGATGCCCATGTCATCGAGAAACTTCAGCAAGCCGACGCCATCATCATCGGCAAAACGAATCTCGACGAATTCGCCATGGGGTCCTCAACTGAGAACTCCTATTTCGGCATGTCGCGTAACCCCTGGAACACGGAATTCGTCCCCGGCGGTTCCAGTGGCGGCTCTGCTTCTGCGGTCGCAGCGAACATGGCTCCGCTCGCATTAGGCAGTGATACCGGTGGCTCGATCCGGCAACCCGCCGCTTTCTGTGGGCTCGTCGGCCTTAAGCCTACCTATGGTCGCGTGTCCCGTTATGGCCTCGTCGCGTTTGCCAGTTCGCTCGATCAGATCGGCCCCTTCTCCTGTGACGTTTACGGCTCCGCGATCCTGATGGACGCCATCAGCGGCCACGACCAGCGCGATTCCACCAGCCTCCCCTACCCTGCTCTCGAACTGACCAAAGACCTCGATCAGCCCATCTCCGGCCTGAAAATCGGCGTCATCGAAGAACTGATGGAAAAGTCTGTCGATGGCGATATCGTCGCAGGTGTCCGTCATGCCATCGACGTCTATCGTCAGCAGGGAGCCGAGATCATCCCGATCAAACTCCCTCACGCGGAATACGCCGTTGCCACCTATTACATCATCGCTCCCTGTGAAGCCTCCAGTAACCTCTCGCGTTACGATGGCATTCACTACGGCTACCGCGCCAAGGAATTCTCCTCGCTGACGGAGATGTACTCCCGCTCGCGCGGCGAAGGCTTTGGCACCGAAGTCAAACGACGCATCATGCTCGGCACCTACGCCCTCTCCAGCGGCTACTATGACGCCTACTACAACAAGGCCCTCAAAGTCCGACGCCTGATTCGTCAGGACTACGACGAAGCCTTCAAAAATGTCGATGTCGTTCTCGGCCCCGTCACGCCGTCCGCTGCTTTCAAAAAAGGGGAGCACTCCAAAGACCCGCTGACGATGTACCTCTCCGACCTCTTCACCATCAGCGCCAACCTGACCGGCCTCCCCGCCATCAGCGTCCCCTGCGGGCTTAACGACAAAGGCCTGCCTCTCGGCTTCCAGCTGACCGGCAAAGCTCTCGAAGAATCCACACTCCTCCGCATCGCCCGCATGTTCGAAGCGCAAGGCGACTGGAAGACAAATCGGTTCTAGACCTTCGTCACTGTCACTGCAGCATGACGAAAGCGGCGTCTTCAGAAAATCAGAGCCAAAACTGAAAAATGTTTTGGCGTCTCGAATTCGCATGGAAATGCCGACCGCAACCGTTATGATTGCCAGAGGGTGGAATCCCAGCTGTCTCAATCATTGAGGCAGCTAGCCGCTCTGCTGCATGATGTGACTACATAGCCGATTAGGGAGCGTATGGTCGAAGAGTTTGATGAAGTCCGTGGTCGGGAGTCCGTCGAAAAAATCCATCAGGCTTATGTCTCGATCAAGGACCAGATGTCGAAAGTCATCGTCGGTCAGGAAGAGGTGATCGACCAGCTGCTGATCAGCCTGTTCTGCCAGGGACACTGCCTTCTCGAAGGGGTTCCCGGGCTCGCCAAAACGCTGATGATCTCGACATTATCCCGCTGCCTGTCGATGTCGTTCGCCCGCATCCAGTTCACCCCTGACCTGATGCCCGCAGATATCACCGGCACCGATGTGCTCCAGGAAAACCGCGATACCGGCAAGCGAGAGTTCCGCTTCATCTCCGGTCCGTTGTTTCACAACATGATCCTCGCGGACGAAATCAACCGGACTCCTCCCAAGACCCAGGCGGCCCTCCTCGAAGCCATGCAGGAACGCCAAGTGACGATCGGCCAGGCCCGTCACGTCATCGCTCCGCCGTTCTTCGTGCTCGCCACTCAGAACCCGATCGAGCAGGAAGGGACCTACCAGCTCCCCGAAGCCCAGCAGGACCGCTTCATGTTCAAAGTGAACGTCGGCTATCCGTCGTTCAAAGAAGAACGCCAGATTGCCCGCAACACAACAGGCCTGAGCCGCTTCGAGATCAATCCTGTCCTGACGGCTGACGAAATCGTCGATCTCCAGCGCATCGTCCGACAGGTCCCCGTGTCCGATCACGTCATCGATTACTCGTTGGCGCTGGTCCGTCAGACCCGCATCACCGAAGACGGCGCCCCGGACTTCGTTCGCGAAATGCTCAGCTGGGGGGCAGGCCCTCGTGCCGTCCAGAACCTGATCCTCGGCGGTAAGGCCCGCGCACTTCTGCGAGGTCGGACGCATGTCTCGACGGAAGACATCTCAGAACTCGCCAAGCCCGTTCTGCGTCACCGCATCGTGACCAACTTCGCCGCTCAGAGTGAAGGCATCACGACCGATCACGTCATTCAAAAGCTGCTGGATTCGACTCCCTCTAAGGAAGGTGAACTGACGCGTGACCCAAGACTACAAAAGATTTTTGCAGCCTGATGCGCTCTCGCGGATTTCACGCCTCGAGATTCAGGCCCGCGATGTCGTCGAGGGATTCCTGACAGGGCACCATCGCAGTCCGTACTTCGGCCAGTCAATCGAGTTCGTCCAGCACCGTGAATACGTCGCCGGGGACGATACGCGCCGGATCGACTGGAAGGCCTGGTCCAAGACCGACAAGTACTATATCAAGCAGTACGAAGAAGAGACCAACCTCCGCACGACCATCCTTCTCGACCGCAGCGAGTCGATGCAGTTCGGCTCCGGCAAAACAAGCAAATTCGACTACGGCTGCTCGATCGCTTCTGCCCTCTCCTATCTGCTGCTCAAACAGCAGGACGCCGTCGGCATGACATTGTTCGATGAAAAGACCCAGGTCCGCATCCCCATTCGTTCCCAACAAAACCATCTAGGAAGCATCCTCACCGTTCTCGCGACACAAATCCCTGGTGAGAAAACCGATCTTGGCAAAGTCCTCCAGCAAACCGGCCACGAACACCGCCGACGCGGCTTGATCGTCCTCATCTCCGACCTGTTCGGACCACGAGACGCCCTCTTCAAAGGTCTGAAGCTGCTCCGTTTCCTCGGCCACGACGTCATGCTCTTCCAGACCCTCGACGACCAGGAAATCGACTTCAGCTTCAACGGCACCACGAAATTCGTCGGCCTCGAAGGCGCAGGCGAAGTAACCTGCGATCCCAAGAGCCTGCGTGTCGGTTACCTCGAAGCCCTCGAAAAATTCCAGGACGAAATCCGACGGTTCTGTTCGGCTCAAATGGTCGACTACCAGGTCGTCCGCACCAGTTCCAAACTCGACGCCGTGCTTGCCCATTACATGAAGCACCGCTTGGGGATGGGGGTGAAGTCGTGAGGCGTAATTCGAAATTCGAAATTCGGAATTCGCTGGAAGAAAACTGAGACCTGTTATGAACAATACAACAACAACAACAACAACAAATTCGCAGCAGCACGTGTCACTTCCAAACATGGCGAAGTGGCTCGGCGAATTACGAATTACGAATTCCTAATTACGATGTTCTCCAGTTTCTTTTTCCATCCCGGTTTCCTTGCAGGTGGTGCCGCCTTGATTGCAGCGCCGGTGATCATCCATTTGATCAACCGGTACCGCTACCAGCGCGTAAAGTTCGCAGCGATGGAGTTCCTTCTCGCCAGTCAGAAACGCAATCAGAAGAAGGTCTACTTCGAACAATTGCTGCTGCTTCTGATGCGGGTGCTGATCATTGCCAGCATCGTGGCATTGATCTCCCGGCTGATGATCGACCCGTCACAGATGGCTCTCTTCCAGGGGGCCCAGACGCACCATGTCGTCCTGCTCGATGACAGTGGATCGATGCAGGAACGCGTCGGCGATTCGACCGCTTTCGATGAAGGCCTGAAGATCGTCGAGAAGCTCGTCTCGACCGGTTCCGTCGCCGGCGGCACGCAGAAATTCACCATGCTCATGCTCTCGAATCCCGACGTCGCGGTCGCGGATTTCAACGAGCGGACGATCGATGAATCCCTCGTCAGCGACCTGGCCGACATGGTCGAATCGAAACGCCTGAAATGCTCTTACGGGGCACCGTCGTACTCGGAAGGATTGACGGCCGTCCGAGACGTTCTCGCCAATAATCCCACTGGCGTGCGACAGCTTCACCTCGTTTCCGACTACCGCAAATCGGACTGGCTGACTCAGACCGCGATCCTCTCTCAGCTCGAAGAACTCAGCGAGGAAGGGGTTCGCGTCAACCTCGTCCGCACCACCGAAGCTAAACAACCTAACCTCGGGATCGTCGATTTGACAGGGATGCTGCACGCCGTCGCTGCAGGGGTGCCGACCCGGATGTCGGTCATCGTCAAAAATTACGACGAAGCCATGGCTGAGAAAGTCAAAATCACGATCACGCTCGATGGCAATCAACTGCCGCGCACGATCGAAATTCCCAAGATCGAAGGTGGCCAGTCCGCGACCGAAGACTTCGACCTCGTCTTCACCAGCCCCGGCATTCATCAGGTCATCGCAAACCTCGAAACGGACGCACTCCCCCAGGACAATGAGCGTTTCCTCGCCGTCGATGTCGGTAACACAAACCCTATCCTGATCATCGACGAGACCCCCAACGGCGACGAAGGCCAATACCTCGCCGATGCGATCTCCGCTGCTCCACAGATCACGGGGTTCACGACGAACATTGCCGGCGTTGATTTCCTGCGAAAAAATTCGCTCGACCCGTATGTATTGATCTATCTCATCAACGTCGGCGAACTCCCCGAAGACGTCCTCGTTGCTCTCGATGAATACGTCAAAGGTGGCGGGGGCTTAGCCTGGTTTGCAGGGGAAGCAGTCCGACCAGCGTATTACACAGAAGCCCTCTATAAAGGCGGCGAAGGCCTTTATCCCGTCCCGCTTGCTCCTTCCGCGCAGGAACTCGAACGCGATAAGTCCGCAGAGCCCGGCCCTGATCTCAAGCTTGCCAATGACTTCGATCCCTTCAAAGTCCTCGTGGCGGAGAACGGCTTGTTGACGTATTACATCAGCGTCTTCAAATCACTCGTCACCGCTAATGACTGGGAACGCGATGACCGCAAGCGAGCAGACCGCGTCACAACTCTGGCCAGCCTGCGTGATGGTCGCCCCATCATGTTCATTAAGCCCTATGGCAAAGGTCAGGTCTTCACCTCGCTGACGTCTGCAGGCCCGATGCTCAACCGCACGGGCATCCGCTGGAACAACTGGCCCAACGACCCCAACGCGATGAGCTACACCATCTTTCATTTGGAACTCGCGCAGCATCTCATGAAGACCGACCGACGCCTGCCCGAGAAAATGGTCGGCGATCCTGTCGAAATCACACTCGACCCCGCCAAGTACCTCGAAGAAGTCGAAGTCGTCAGCCCCACAGTCGACGGCGAACAGACCGTCCGTGTCATGGCTACTCCGCTGGCCACCGAAGCCGCCGATGCTCCCGAGGTCGGAGACGCGTTGTTGATGGCGAAGTTCAGTCAGACCGGCTATCCCGGCTTTTATGCCGCAAAACTCCTGACGATCAATCGTCAGGTCGAGAACAAGGAATTCGCCTTCAATGCCCCGACGAGCGAAAGCACGCTGACCCTGGCGACTCGCTCCGAACTCGTCAAGAAACTCGGCGAAGGCTCAAGTATCCGTATTCAAGATGCAGGCGAAACAGCCTGGCTGGCTCCTCAGGAAGCCGGCCAGGAAGTTCGACAATTCCTTCTTGTCTTACTATGTGTCTTGTTGATGGCTGAACAGGCCTGGAGTTATCGGTTGAGTTATCACGGATCGGGAGCAGTCGGCAAACGAATGGGGGTTGGACGCGCATGACCAGCTTCACCAGCATGATTTTGATGCCCCTGCTCTCCCAGGACGAAGCGACGATTCGCAGCCTGGAATACTCGCTGCCCGTCGAGCCGTGGCAGTGGATGACTGCGATCATTGGCGGGCTGATCGGCCTGGCCTGGGTCATCTGGCTGTACCGACAGGACACGCGCGAGTTGAGCCTGCCGTGGAAAATCTGGCTGGTCACCCTGAGACTCTCTGCGATCGCCATTCTGATGGTGATCGCCATCAACCCCCAACAGCGCACGCAGAAGATGTCCTACCGTCCATCGCGACTGGCGATCCTCGTCGATACCAGTTCCTCGATGCAGAACCCCGTTGCGGATGAGTCGGGTACCAACGAGATCCCCTCGCGCGCCGACGCGGTCCGCACCGCGCTGGCTGATCCACAGCTACTAAGCAACCTGCAAAAAGTCCACGAAATCTCGATCTATACCTTCGACGATCGCCTGCGCGGCCCGCACGTCATCCTCCCCTCCCAGGATCCCAAAGCCGTCGCCCTCCGCCAGACGACGAAACCACCCGCGACTCCCGAATCCCTCGCTGCTCCCAACGACGAGACGAAAAGCGACGCCAAAGGCCCCGTGACCGTCAACTCAGCGACGGACCTCGCAAACGTCAACTGGGAAGAAATCCTCGCCCCCTCGGGTGGTGAAACTCGCCTCGGCGATGCGATGCAGGAACTCCTCGCCAAGGTCTCGGGGAAGACACTCTCCGGTGTCGTCGTGATGTCGGATGGCGTCTCGAATGCTGGCGTTGATCCCGAAGGTTTATTGGCGCGACTGCAGCAATCTCGGGTCAAGATGACCACTGTCGGCGTCGGCGGCACGAAACTGCCTGTCAATGTTTCGGTCGCGAATGTTCTGGCTCCGACGGACGTCCAACTCAAAGATCCCTACGAAATCACCGCGTACGTCCAGGGTCAGGGCCTGACGGGCGAACCGGTTCTCGTCGAACTCCTCGCCTCCACCAACGGCTCACCACCTTCGACGGTCGCCTCGCAGCAAGTCACGTTGAATGAAAGCGAACAGGGAGCCGAAGTCAAATTCCCACAGCAACCCGAGCAGGCGGGCGAAACACAGTTCACGATTCGCGCCAAGCCGGTCCGCGAAGTCAAAGAAGTCCGCGACAGCGACAACAGCAAACTCGTCACCGTGACAGCTCGCGATAAACCAGTGAAAGTATTGCTCGTCTCCGGCGGTCCCAGTTGGGATTATCGCTTCCTCGGCGGAATGCTGTACCGTCATGATACGATCGATATCGATGTCTGGTTGCAGTCCGGCCAGGTCGGAATCAGCCAGGAATCCGATAACCTGCTGTTCGACTTCCCCGTCGATCCAGCCAAGCTCTTCTCGTACGACGTCATGGTCTGCTTCGATGCCGACTGGACGTTGATTCCTCCGAAGGCTCAGGAATCGATCGCCCGCTGGGTCTTCACGCAAGGCGGCGGATTGATCTTCGTCGCGGGGGATGTAAACACCCCGACGGTTGCGATGGATCAGTCGAAATATAGCGATCTGCTCAAGCTTCTCCCCGTCGGCCTGGAAACCCTCCTTTACAAGTTCCAGCCCGATAACGAAACCGCTCAGCCCTGGCCCGTCGAACTGACCCAGGAAGGGCAGGGAGTCGATGTCCTCAGCCTCAATGATGATCCGCGCGAATCCGCCCGCTTATGGAAAGAATTCGCAGGCCTGTTCCGCAGTTACCCGACCACCGGCCCCAAAGGGAGCGCAACAGTTTACGCCTACCTCGCTGACCCTCGTTCGATCTCGCCGTCGGGGTTGCCAATCCTCTTCGCCAGCCAGTTCTACGGTCAGGGACGCACGTTCTACATCGGCAGCCCGGAAATGTATCGCCTGCGATCACGCGATCCAGAACACTTCGATCGCCTGTGGATCAAACTGATCCGCATGGTCGGCCAGGGACGCCTGCAACGCGGCAGCCAGCACGGCATGCTGCTTCTGGAAAGCCACCAGTACCCCCTCGGCAAGAACGCGACGATTCGTGCCCGTCTGTTCGACCCGCAATACAACCCGCTGACGCAGGAGCAGGTCGTCCTCGAAGTGACTGACCCCAAAGGTCAGATCGTTTCTCCGCCGACCATTTTGAGAGCCGACCCCGCCGCACCGGGAGAATACGTTGGCTCGCTAAGAATGACCCAGCCGGGCCGATACAAGCTGTCGCTGCCCGTCCCCAATCTGGACGAACGAGTCGAAGATTCCGTCGAAGTCAGCATTCCGCAACTCGAAGATAAGGAAATGCGCCAGAATGTCAGACTTCTTAAGGAACTCGGCAAGGAGTCCGGCGGTCAATATCTGACACTCGACGCACTAAATACCCTGCCCGCTTCACTGCCAAACCTCGGCGAGGAATTCCTCATCGCCGAGCGCCTGCAGACGCTGTGGGACCAGGCCTGGGTGATGTACCTGCTCGCCGGGCTACTGTCACTGGAGTGGCTATCAAGAAAGTTACTCAAACTGGCGTAAAATCAGAAGAGGGTTTACCGCAGAGGACACAGAGAAACACAGAGGCTCACAGAGAAAACAAATTCATTCTTCCCCTGTGTGCCTCTGTGCTCCTCCGTGACCTCTGTGGTGAAAAATCTTTTGCATGTTCGGGCAGACTTCTCAGACTGACCGTCTGTCAACAAACCCCTCAGGACGATATTGACGGAACTGAACTGACAAGGACATGATGGTGTGTTGCGCCTTTTCCATCGCAGCGAGGATTCAAGAAAGTTAACTCGACGAAATGGTGAACGACCCGCAGACGGCTGAGACAATCAAGTCAACCTTCGCGTTGCTGAGGTCGAAGATCCGCCAGTACATCCTACTCGAGGGGATTGCTCTTTTAATCGCCTGTATCGGCGGCCTGTTCTGGCTGACGTTTGGACTTGATTACCTCTGGTTCGAACTCAACCGCTTTGAACTTCCGAAAGAAGTGCGCCAGATTCTTGTCTTCGGCTCACTGATCGTGATTGCCATTGTCGCGCTGCGTGCGATCGGGCAGCGGATGTTGATTCCGTTTCGAGATCGTTCGGTCGCGATGCTGATGGAGCAGAAGTTCCCGACCCTTTCGGATCGACTCATCACAACCGTCGAGCAACTGGAATCCCGCGAAACAAACACCCCCCCTTTGACCACAATGATGCTGCGTCAGACGGCGGGGGAAGCCTATGAGATGCTCAAGAATCTCGACATCCGCTCGGTGTTTGATCAGGCCCCCCTGCGACGAGTCGCGGGACTGGCGGCGATCATGGTGGTCTCGATTGGCATACTCCTGATCGTCGACCACAAAGCGGTCGCACGCTGGGCCGATGGATTCGTCCGTCTGAAAGAGGAATACTGGATTCGCGAGACCGCAGTCATCGTGAAAGTCCTGCGACAGCCGGGGGATGAAGTTCGAGACTTTGTCGACCACACTATCAAGCACGCCCGCGGCCAGGATCTGACACTGCTCGTAGAACTCTCGGAGTCATCGCCGGTTCCCGAGCGGGTCATGCTGTCGTATCAAACAAAAAACGGCGCGACCAGTCGAGCCGTCATGAGTCACCCGCAGGATCGTCTGTTTCAACAGACGATCCCCGAAGTCGTCGATGATCTGAGTTTCTGGATCGTTGCAGGAGATTATCGCAATCGACAGCCCTATCGTGTGATCGTCGTCGATCCGCCTCGCATTGATTCTGCAGAACTGCTCTGCGAATACCCTGCCTACACCGGCCTGAATCGTCCGGGGGATGA
>SXGT01648359.1_pt1 | contig 13207 bp, 15 predicted proteins | sample 3176221 | NCBI WGS metagenome assembly SXGT01 (sample SAMN11356862, study PRJNA531348) | freshwater metagenome | isolation source: freshwater sample F1-120 | place: China: Fuxian Lake, Yuxi | collected 2017-12-25
ATGGCGTCCTTGAGCGTGCGGGTGCCACTCTCGACGGTTCGCACCTCCGCGCCGAGAAGCTTCATGCGAAAGACGTTCAGCGCCTGGCGCCGCACGTCCTCGGCTCCCATGAAGACCTCGCACTCGTAGCCAAAGCGGGCCGCTGCGGTCGCCGCGGCCACGCCGTGCTGGCCGGCTCCCGTCTCGGCGATGATGCGGCGCTTGCCCATGTGGCGGGCAATCAACACCTGACCCATGGTGTTGTTGATCTTGTGCGCGCCAGTGTGGCAGAGGTCCTCGCGCTTGAGCCAGATGCGCGCCCCGCCGAGTTCGGCGCTCAAGCGCTCGGCAAAGGTGAGCGGCGTCGGCCGGCCGACGTACGTAGAGAGCAGCGATGCCAGCTCGGCGCGGAACGCCGGGTCGCGACGGATGCGCTTCCAGGCCTCCTCGAGCTGCAGCAACGCCGGCATGAGGGTCTCGCTGACGTAGCGGCCCCCGAAAGGTCCGAAGTGTCCGTGACGGTCAGGCTGCTTTTGCATTCTCGATGAACTCCCGGACCAGCACCGGATCCTTGATTCCGGGCGCCTGTTCGACCCCGCTCGCAACATCGACCGCCCAGGGCCGCAGAAGCCGCACCGCCGCAGCGACGTTGCCGGCCCCGAGACCTCCCGCGAGGATGAGCCGATCTCGTGGCACCGCCAAGGCCAGTTTCCAGTCGAACCCGACGCCCGCTCCTCCGTAGCCTCCCGCCGCCTGCCCTTCACAGAGAAGAAAACCCTCGGGGAAGTCAGCGAGCGCGCGGCTGGCATCGTTGGGTGACGACAGGCGGACTGCGCGGACCACCGGACAGGGCCAGTCACGAAGGTCGGCTGCGGGCTCATCGCCGTGGAACTGGATCAAGTCGAGCGGCACGGCAGCCAGCGCTTCGGCCACCTCTTGCCGGGAGGCGTTGACGAAAATCCCCACGCGCCCCACGCCCGCGGGAAGCTCCGCCACGATCTCGCGTGCGCGCAGCACGCTGACCGCGCGTCGGCTGTTCGGCCAGAAATTCAAACCGATGAGGTCGGCGCCGGCCGCCGCAGCCATGCGCGCATCCGCAGGCCGCGTGATTCCACAGATCTTGACCCGGACCGCCATGGCACCCACTCGGGCTCATCCCACCTGGGCGGACGACTGCACGGCCTCACGGTCGCGCAGCATCGCCGCCAGCCCGGCGCCGGGATCGGCCGCCCGCATGAAAGCCTCGCCCACGAGAAACGCTCCGATGCCCGAACGTTCGAGTCGGACGAGGTCCGCCCCGGTGGCAATACCGCTCTCCGCGACCAGACGGCGATCAGACGGGATCCGGGCCGCCAGGCGTTCGCTCACCGCAAGATCGGTCACGAATGTCCTGAGATTACGATTATTGACACCGATCAGGAAGGCACCTGCGGCCACCGCCGTGGCCAGCTCGGCCTCGTCATGAACCTCGACCAGGACCTCCAGATCGCGCTCGGCAGCAGCAGCCAGCAATTCGCGCAGCCGGAGCGGTCCCAGCGCCGCCACGATCAGGAGGACCGCGTCGGCGCCGGCGGCTCGCGCCTCGTCGATCTGGTATTCGTCAATGACGAAGTCTTTGCGGAGGACCGGTACGGCACTGATCTCTCGCACCGCACTCAGATGCTCGAGCCGACCGCCGAAGAACTCTGCGTTGGTGAGGACCGAGAGCGCGGCAGCACCCGCCTCGACATAGCCCGCCGCGATCGCCACGGGGTCGAAGGGGTCGCGCAGGACGCCCTTGGAGGGCGAGCGATGCTTGCACTCGGCAATGATGGCCGGGACGCGCATGGCCAACGCGGCGAGAAGGCTGCGCCGGGGGAGATCCCAGCCCGGTTCAGCGCGAAGTGCCGCGGCGGAGCGTTCACGGCGCGCCCGCTGCACGACCTCGTGCTGTGCCGTGAGGATCCGCTCGAGGATGTCCGAGGTCGCCATGATGGGTGTCAACCGGCCGTCGCCAGGGCCTCCCGCTGCGTGACACGGACGAGCCGCGCGAGAACCTCACGGGCGCGACCGGAAATGATCGCCTCTCGCGCCCGCTCGACGCCGGCTCGCAACGAGTCCGCCTGCCCAGCCACGTAGAGAGCCGCCGCGGCATTCGCCACCACCACGTCGGCGCTCGGCCCCGGCGCGCCCGCGAGCACCGCCCGAATCCGCTCGGCCGATGCGGCCACATCGGCGACCACGAGGCTATCCCTTGGCGCCGAGTCAAGTCCGAGTCCCTCCGCCGAGAGCGTTCCCCGCCCGACGATTTCTCCGTCGCGAAGTTCCACGAAGGTGGTCGGAGCACCGAGCGAGATCTCGTCCACGCCATCGGAACCGTGGATGAGCAGCACGTGATCGCAGCCGAGAACTGCGAGCGCGCCCACGAGAAGCTCCAGCGCGGCAGGCGTCGGCACGCCGATCACCTGCCGCCGCACGCCGGCAGGGTTGGTGAGAGGTCCCACCAGATTGAAGAGCGTTCGGATCCCGAGCGCGGCACGCACGGGTGCCAAGTGGCGCATCGCCGGATGAAGTCGGCGCGCGAAGAGGAAAGCCATGCCCAATTCGTCAAGACAACGGCCGCAGGCTGCGGCCGGCAGGTCGATCGAGACCCCGAGTTCCTCCAGCACATCGGCTCCCCCGAAGCGCCCCGTCGCCCCTCTATTACCATGCTTGGCAACGGAGGCGCCCGCCGCGGCGGCAACCAGGGCGGCGGCGGTGGAAATGCTGAAGGTGTTCTGGCCGTCTCCGCCCGTGCCGCAGGTATCGACAAGCGGCGACCGGGTGGTCGATACGCGTTCCGCACACCCCCGCAGGGCGCGCGCCGCACCCACCACATCGTCGACGCTCTCGCCGCGCACCCGGAGTGCTGCGAGCACAGCACCCGCCAGCGCGACCGGGGCTTCGCCCGACACCAGCTCGCGCACCGCAGCCTCCACCAGCGACGCATCCGCCACGCGTCCGTCGGCGGCCCGGCCAAGGAGATCGCGCAGGGCAAGATCGGCGCTCTGACTCATGCGCGTGTCACTTCCTCGAGGAAGTTCTGCATCAGATGGCGCCCCTCGAGCGTGAGGATGGACTCGGGATGGAACTGAACACCCTGGAGCAGAAGCTCGCGGTGGCGCACGCCCATGATCTCCGGCCCGCCGAGCTCGTCGGTCCACGCGATCATCTCGAGCTCGGCTGGCAAGGACGCCGGCTCGATCACGAGCGAGTGGTAGCGCGTCGCCTCGAAGCCCTGCGGCAAATCACGAAAGACACCGACTCCGGCATGACGGATCGGCGAAGTCTTGCCGTGCATGATTCGCCGGGCGCGAACGATCCGACCACCGAAAGCGGCGCCGATCGACTGGTGCCCGAGGCAGACCCCGAGCAGAGGCACGCGGCCCTTGAAATGTTCGATGGCCGGGACGGAGATTCCGGCCTCGCGCGGGGTGCAGGGCCCCGGCGAGACCACGATGGCGGAGGGCCGCAGGGCCGTGATCCCGGCGATATCGATCGCATCGTTGCGACGGACGACGACCTCCGCGCCGAGCTCGCCCAGGAGCTGCACCAGATTGTACGTGAAAGAATCGTAGTTGTCGATCATCAAGAGCATGCGATTACTCGAGCGACTCGGCCATCCGAATGGCGGTCAGCACACCCCTCGCCTTGCGAACGCATTCTTCGTGTTCGAGCGCGGGCACCGATTCGGCCACGATACCCGCGCCCGCCTGCACGAAAGCCCGGCCGTTCTTCATCACCGCGGTCCGGATCGTGATGGCCATGTCCATCGACCCATCGAAGCCGATGTACCCCAGCGCACCTCCGTAGACACCCCGGCGCACGCTCTCGAGTTCGTCGATGATATCCATCGCGCGGACCTTTGGTGCCCCCGAGAGCGTGCCCGCAGGGAAAGCCGCCTGCAGCGCATCGATCGCATCGAATCCAGGCGCCAGCTGTCCTTCGACGTTGGAAACGATATGCATGACGTGCGCGTAGCGCTCGATCACAAAGGATTCGGTAACCCGGACGGTCCCCGGCAGAGCCACCCGACCGACATCGTTGCGGCCGAGGTCGAGCAGCATCACGTGCTCCGCGAGTTCCTTCGGATCCATCAACAGATCACGCTCGAGGGCTGTGTCCTCGAGCGCCGACGCTGCCCGCGGCCGCGTTCCGGCGATGGGGCGCACGGTCATCGTGCCACCGGCGAGCCGTACCAGAACCTCGGGCGAGGCCGCGACCACGGCCATGTCGCCCCGCTCCAGGTAGGTGAGGTAGGGCGACGGGTCGATCGAGCGAAGGCAGCGGTAGACGTCAAAGGGCCGGGCCTTCGTCTCGCGCTCGAAACGCTGGGCCAGCACCACCTGGATCACGTCTCCTTGGGCGATGTATTCTCGAACCCGCTCGACCGATTTCTCGTAGGTCTCGCGTTTGACGTTGGAGACGCCGTCGGTGGGTGCGCGCGGCGGAACCCGCACCGCTTGAGGCTCCGGCAACGCGTCAAGCCGCGCCGCCATGGCCTCGACCCGCTCCACAGCGCCGTCGTAGGCCCGGTCGATTCCCGCATCGCCGCGGACGTCGGCGTTGCTGATCAGCAGAACCTTTTGCTCACGGGTGTCGAAGACGACCAGGTCTAAGACCAGCATCAGGGAGAGTTCGGGCAGGCCCTGGTCGTCGGGCGGCGGATTCGGCAAGTGCTCGATCCAGCGTACGGCATCGTAGGCAACCCATCCGACCAGCCCACCGGCAAAGCGAGGCAGCCCCTCCACCTGCGGCACCTTCCAGCGTTCGAGAAGGCGCCGGATCTCCTCGAGGGGCTGCGTGTCGCGGAAGGTCTCGCTGCGTCCGTCCTGCCAGCGGATCGTCAGACATCGATCTCGCGCCTCGATGGTCGCGGCCGGTCGCGTGCCGAGGAAGGAGTATCGTCCCCAGCGCTCGCCGCCGCCGCCCGCGCTCTCGAGGAGAAAGCCGTCCTCACCCTGGTGCAGCTTCCGGAAGGCCGTCACGGGCGTATCGCGGTCGGCCAGAATCTCGCCCCACACCGGCACGTGGGTCGCGCCCTCGGCGAGTCGGGCGAACTGCTTCCGAGTGGGCTTGATCTCCAACGCTCTACTCTTCGACGAGGAACGCCCGGGTGAAACCGTCGCGACCCTTGAGCCGCACGACGGTCGCGGTCGCCTCCTCCATCGTGACGAACCGTCCGACGCGAACTCTGAGCCACGTCTCGCCCTGGAGCCGGACACGAACCTCGTAGGCCCGGTACCCCTGGGCACGCAGCGACTCGACCATTCTGCGCGCGACCAGAGGATCGCGCGTGGCGTTGACTTGAACGCTCCAGCGCCCGCGATCGTCGCCGACGATGCCACGCGACGGAGACGCCGTCGGCAGCGGAGTCGGTCGCGGCGGCACGATGGTCGGCGTCGGGAGGGCGGCCGGAGACACGCTCGGGCGGGCGAGCGGTGTCGCCACGGCGAGCAGTGTGGCCAGAGGCGATGGCTGCGGTTTCACCCGGAGTTCGATCGTCGGCGACGGGGCCGGTCGATCGAGCTTGTCCACCAGCTGCACGTCATCGGCAACTTCGGTCGGCCCCGTGGCGAGGCCGTCGATCGTCAGCCGCACCGTTCGGTCCTCGCGGCGGATGCGTTGCTCCTGCAATCCCTGCCCGACGAATATGCCAAGCAAAAACACAGCCGCCGCACCGACCGAAAAGACCAGGACGAGGCTGATGAGTTCGAGCCATCCGAACTCGAAACGTCGCTGTGACTTCCTCGCCATATTCACATCCGCTCGGGTGCCCCAACGCCAAGAAGCCCGAGGCCATGCCGGAGCACTCTCTGCACGACCCGGAGGAGAACCAGACGGGCACGCAAACGCTCCGCGCGCTCGTCGCCCAGGAGACGGTGCTGGTTGTAGAAACGATGCAGCGTCGCGGCCAGCTCCTGGAGATGGAACACGATCCGGTGGGGCTCCAGGTCCGCAGCGGCACCGAGGACCGTCTCGGGCCAGTCCACCACCGCGCGCAGCAGTTCGAACTCCCCGGCCTCGACCAGTGCCGCGAGGTCGGCCGCCGCTGCCGCCACCGCGGGAAGCGCGATGCCTTCGCGCTCGAGCCTACCGAAGAGATTCGAGATCCGCGCATGGGCGTACTGCACATAATAGACGGGATTGTCCGTCGACTGCTGCTTCGCCAGCTCGAGATCGAACTCCAGATGGGTATCGGACTTCCTCGCCAGGAAGAAGAACCGGACGGCATCGACGCCGACCTCATCGACGAGTTCATCCAGCGTCACGTATTCGGCACGCCGCGTGGACATCTTGACCTGCACACCGTGGCGCGTGAGCGTCACGAACTGATAGATGACTGGTCGGATTCGTCCCGCGGCATCCCCGAGAGCCGCCAGTGCGGCCCGCACTTCACGACTCTCATCGATATGATCGGCGCCAAGCACGTCGACAATCTCGTCGTAGCCGCGCGAAATCTTGTCTCGGTGGTAGGCGATGTCGGGCAGCCGGTAGGCGGGCTCGCCGCTGCTCTTGACCAGAACCCGATCCTTCTCCAGACCGACAGCATCGCCCCGCAGCCAGACCGCCCCCTCGCGCCGCTCGACGAGCCCCCTTCCCTCCAGATCGGCAAGCGTGCGCTCAACGGCTCCGCCCGAGTAGAGCGTGTCCTCATTAAAATAGCGGTCAAACCGGATCGCGAGACGGTCCAGTGTGCGGCGGATGTCGGCGAAGATGGCCTTCTCGGCGGCATCCCGGAACACGGGCCCCGCGTCTTCGAGCAGGGCGTCGCCGTGCGCGCTGGCCAGGTTCCTGGCGATCTCGCGGATGTATTCGCCCTGGTATCCGTCCTCGGGGAAGGCCCCCCCGCGCCCGCACGCCTCCCGGTAGCGCGCCTCGACCGACGCGCCGAGAACCTGCATCTGTCGGCCCGCGTTGTTGAAATAATATTCGCGTTCGACCGTCTGGCCCGCGGCTTCGAGAATCCGCGCCACGGTATCGCCGAGCACGGCATTGCGTCCGTGCCCCACGGTGAGCGGGCCCGTCGGGTTGGCACTGACGAATTCGACTTGGACACGGCGCGGCGTTGCCCCAGGGACGATCCGGAGCGCCGGATCGGCATCGAACGCCGCCAATTCTTCGTGCCAGAAAGCTGGCGTCAGCTTGAAGTTGAGAAAGCCCGGGCCGGCGATCTCGACGTTCTCGAACCACCCTCCGGGATCGACGAGTCTCGCCACGAGCAGAGCCGCGATCGCGCGTGGCGACTGCCCCTCGGGCTTGGCGAGGACGAGCGCCAGGTTCGACGCCAGATCGCCATGACTGCGCTCCCGCGGGCGGTCGAGTGTCGCGGCCGGCGGATACGCCCGAGACGCCAGGATCCCCTCATCCTGAGCTGTGGCCAGCGCCGCCGAGAGGACATCGATGATCCGCGCCTTCACCGGGAGACCTCACCGGGGCCCGGGCCGGTCCTTCGCCCAGCCGGGTAAGGAGCCAGACCTAAACGCGCTTTCCTGTCCTGAACGCCGCAATCGTACGCCGCGGAAACGTCCGCCAGGGCCGACGTATCCCGCGTGGCACTCACGCTGCGTTCGCTAGCCGCTGTCCCCCAGCCGGTCAATCTTCTCCGCCTCCACGAGTGACGAAGCGCCGCGAGCGCGCACGCCCCGCGCGGGGGAACGAAGCCCGGCCACGAAGCGGCTGCTGCCGAGAGCCACCGAGATTGGGCGCTGGAGGCGCCGGGCCGTTTCCGCCCGGACCTCACGACACCCGAAGGCACGACCACATCGATGCCGCGATCCGTTCGAGCGCATCGGACTCGGGGGCCCGTGCGCATCGGCGCGATCTCACTCCGCGGCCTGGGTCTCCTCGGCGCGGTTCCGTCGCCGGGGACGCCGCGCTGCCGCCGCTCCAGCGACGGCCTCCGAGGTCCCCGTGAGTTCAATCACTGAGATTGGAGCGGCATCGCCCATCCGCCGGCCGAGCTTGGTGATCCGGGTATAGCCACCGGGCCGCGAGGCAAAGCGCGGCGCGACCTCGGCAAACAGCCGCTGCACCGCCAGCTTGTCCTGCATGAACGCCGCCGCACGGCGCCTCGCGTCCAGCGTACCCGCCTTGCCCAACGTCACCATCCGGTCGGCGATCCGGCGAACTTCCTTGGCCTTGGCATCGCTCGTCTGGATCTTGTCGCGCCGCAAAAGCTGAGCCACAAGCCCCCGGTACAGAGCCATCCGGTGGGCCGAGGTGCGCCCGAGCTTTCTCCCTGATTTGAGGTGTCGCATAACTGCCCGCTCTCCCTGAGACGACTCGCTTCAGTCCGCCTGGCCCGCTTCCCGCTGGAGCCGCCGCCGCTCGAGGTCCTCGCGCGTCGGAAAATTCTCGAGACGCATCCCGAGCCCGAGACCCATGTCCGAGAGCAGCTCTCTGATCTCGTTGAGCGACTTGCGCCCGAAGTTCTTGGTCTTCAGCATCTCGGGTTCGGTCCGCTGCACCAGTTCGCCGATGTAGCGAACATCGGCGTTCTGCAGACAGTTCGCCGACCGGACCGAGAGATCGAGCTCGTCCACGGTCTTGAAGAGATGCTCGTTGAAGTCGGCCTCGAGCACTTCCTCGCCGCCAGCGGCACGCTCGGTGGGCTCATCGAAGGTAACGAACACCTGAATCTGGTCCTGAAGGATCCGCGCCGCATAGGCGAGCGCATCCTCCGGGCGGATACTGGCATCCGTCCAGATTTCCAGCGTGAGCTTGTCGTAGTCCGTGCGCTGTCCGACGCGGGCGTTCGTGACCGTGAAGTTCACGCGACGCACCGGCGAGTACAGGGAGTCAATGGGGATCGTGCCTACCGGCGCATCCTCCTCCTTGTTCCGGTCGGACGACACGTACCCGCGGCCCGCACGCACCACGAGTTCCGCCCGCAAACGCCCGCCCTTGCCGATCGTCGCGATATGCTGATCGGGGTTGAGCACGTCGATCTCCGGACCGGTCACGATATCACGGGCCCGGACAGGCCCCTCGCGGTCCACGTCAATGCGCGCGATGGCCCGCTCGCAGTCGTCCGCGAGCCGGAGACGAAGTTCCTTGAGATTCAGGATGACGTCCGTCGAATCCTCGACGACCCCCGGAACCGTCGAGAACTCGTGCAACACGCCCTCGAAACGCACTGTCGACACGGCCGCCCCTCGGAGCGACGAAAGCAGGATCCGTCGCAACGAGTTGCCAATCGTGGTGCCGAAACCCCGCTCGAGAGGCTCGCACACGATCTTGGCATAGGTCGCCGTGGCCTCCTTCTCGTCGCGCTGAGGCTTCTGCGGCTTGATCAAATCCCGCCAGTTCAGCTGAAAACCGTTCACCCTAGCCTCTCCCCCCGTCGTCGTTCGTCGTTTTCGCAGTACTCGGAGCGAAACTCACTGCTGCCGGTACCGCGTCACTTCGAGTACAACTCCACAATCAGTGTCTCGTTGATCGGCATCGTCATGTCGGCCCGGGCCGGAAGATCCTTCACGATCCCCTCGAAGCCCTCCCGGTTCACCTCGAGCCACTCCTGCGTGCCGCGCCGTTTCCCGAGTTCCAGGGCATCGACGATGCGCACCACCTTCTGACTCTTCTCGCGAAGCGAAATCCGATCGCCCTTCTTTACCAGAAATGAAGGGATCGTCACTTTCCGGCCATTGACCGCGAAGTGCCCGTGCCGCACCAGCTGGCGGGCCTCGGGGCGGGAATTCGCGAATGTAAGACGGAAGACCACGTTATCCAGTCGGCGCTCCAGGAGCTGCAGCAGAATCTCGCCGGTCACGCCCTTGCTCTGTTCGGCACGCTCAAAGTAGCGCCGAAACTGGCGCTCCAGGACTCCGTAAATTCGCTTGACCTTCTGCTTCTCGCGCAACTGGCCACTGTACGCCGAGAACTTCTTCCGCCCCTGGCCGTGCTGGCCGGGGGGGTAGTTCCGTCTCTCGACGCCGCATTTATCCGTGAAGCAGCGTTCGCCCTTGAGGAAGAGCTTCATCCCTTCGCGTCTGCACTGGCGGCAGACGGCGTCCGTGTAGCGCGCCACTTCAGACTCTCCTTCTCTTGGCCGGCCGGCAGCCGTTGTGGGGGATGGGGGTCACGTCCCGAATGAGCGTCACCGCAAAACCCGCGGACTGCAGCGAACGAAGTGCCGGCTCACGACCACCGCCCGGGCCCTTCACCAGCACCTGTACGGTTCTCATGCCCATGTCGGCGGCCTTCTTGCCGGCATTCTCGGCAGCCAGCTGGGCGGCAAAGGGCGTTCCCTTGCGGGCCCCCTTGAACCCGACGGTGCCACCGCTGGCCCACGACACGACTCCTCCCTGGAGGTCAGTCACTGTGACAATTGTGTTATTGAAGGTCGAGTGGACGTAGACGATCCCCTCGGTCACCGTCCGCTTGCCCTTCTTGCGGCGAGCGGCAGGCGGCGGCGCCGACGAACCTTCCGTCTCTTTTCCTGCGGCCTGTGCCGGCGCTGCGTCGTTTTCCGGAGTCGACATCTAAATCCTCACTTGATTCAAGGCTACCCGAGGGATTGTCCGCTCAGCCCTTGGACGGGGGCTTCTTCGTCCCCGCGATGGCACGCCGTGGCCCCTTGCGGGTCCGGGCGTTGGTGTGGGTGCGCTGCCCGCGAACCGGGAGGTTCTTCCGATGCCGCAGCCCCCGGTAGCAACCAAGATCGACGTAGCGCTTGATATTGAGCGCCACTTCACGACGCAGGTCGCCCTCGACCTTGTGATCCTGGTCGATGACGCGCCGGAGACGCAGGACCTGGTCTTCCGTCAGATCGTCGGTGCAAATGTCACCGTCGACCCCCGCCTGGCCGCAGATCGACACAGCGGCTGCGCGCCCGATTCCGTAGATGTAGGTAAGACCGATCTCGACCCGCTTCTTTCGGGGGAGATCGACTCCTGAGATACGTGCCATTGAGGTGTCCTCTCTTCCTTCAGCCCTGCCGCTGCTTGTGCCGCGCGTCCTCACAAAGGACACGAACGACACCCTTCCGGCGGACCACCTTGCACTTCGAACAGATTGGCTTGACTGACGCTCGAACCTTCACTGGGAACTCCTGACCTCGCGGACGCGGTAAGTGATGCGGCCACGGCTGAGATCGTAAGGGGACAGCTCGACGGTGACTTTGTCTCCGGGGAGGATCTTGATGTAGTGCTTGCGCATCTTTCCGGAGATGTGGCCGATGATCTTGTGACCGTTCTCGAGAGTCACGCGAAACATCGCGTTGGGCAGGGCTTCCTGCACCACGCCACTCACCTCGATTGCATCAGCCTTGGGCATGCTCCTCCCTAGAGTGCCGTGAGCACTTCGGGACCGTTGGCGAGAATCGCCACGGAATGCTCGAAATGCGCCGATCGCTGACGATCGCGCGTAACCGCCGTCCAACCATCATCCAACACCTCGACCTCGTGGCTGCCGGCGCAGACCATGGGCTCGATCGCCAGAACGAGACCTTCCTTGAGCCGGGGGTTCTGCCCCCGCGCCACATAGTTCGGGACCTGCGGGTCCTCGTGGAGCTGCTGACCGATCCCATGGCCCGCGAAATCGCGCACGACCGAGAAGCCGTGGGATTCGACATGCCCCTGGATGCTCGCCGAGACATCGCTGATCCGGTTGCCGATGCGTGCCTGGCTGATCCCACGCTCGAGTGCCGCTCGTGTCACCTCGATCAGGTCAGCCGATCGTGGATCGATCTCGCCGACCGGCACGGTGATCGCCGCGTCACCGTAGTAGCCTTCGTAGACGACGCCGAAATCAATACCGACGATGTCGCCCTCGCGCAGAGTTCGAGTCGTGGACGGGATGCCGTGGACGACCTCTTCATTGATCGACACGCAGAGCGTCGCCGGATATCGAACCGGCGCCCCTGCCGGGCGGTAACCTTTGAAGGCGGGGGTGGCGCCCGCGTCGAGTGTCCATTGCTCGGCGAGCCGGTCCAGTTCAGCGGTGGTCGCTCCCGGACGCACCGAGTCCCGGAGACGACCCAAGACTTCGGCCACAATCCGGCAAGCAGTACGGATCAGGTCGATCTCGCGCGGACTCCGGCAACGGATCATGACCGAAGCCCCAGGCCCGCGAGCAACTGACTCTGCACCGCCTCGACGGATGCCTGTCCCCCGACTTCGAGCAGGCGGTTCTTCGCCCGATAGTAGTCGAGCAAAGGTTCGGTATCGCGCCGATAGATGCGCAGCCTGCGCTGGATGACTTCCTCGCGATCGTCCTCACGCTGGACGAGCGCGCCGCCGCATTTGTCGCAGGCGTCCGGCTGGCGCGGGGGTTCGAACTCGAGGTGGAAGATGGCCCCGCAGGACGTGCAGGTCCGCCGGCCGGCAAGCCGGCGCACAATTTCCTCGTCGGAAACGACGATGCTCGCCGCCATGAATCGTTTCGTACGTCCCGCGATCATGCGGCAGAGTTCCTCGGCCTGAATCGTGGAGCGGGGGAAACCGTCCAGCAGGAAACCCTGCTCACAATCAGAGGAGGCCAGCCGGCCGCGCACGAGATCGAGCACCAGTTCATCGGGAACCAGCCGGCCCTGCTCCATGAAGACCCGTGCCTGATCGCCCCTCTCGGTTCCCCGCGTGATCTCGCCGCGGAGAATTTCGCCCGTCGAGACGTGCGGAATTCCGAGCTTGCGCACGAGCAGAGCCGCCTGCGTGCCCTTGCCGGCACCGGGCGGTCCCAGCAAGACGATCTGGAGAGTAGCGCCATCCGACACGTCCGCCCTCTCAGCCCCGCCGCCCTTTGATGCGGCCGCGTTTCATGAATCCCTCGTAGTTACGCGTGATCAGATGGGTCTCCATCTGCGCGATCGTATCGAGGGCGACGCCAACGACAATCAGGAGAGCTGTGCCGCCAAAGTAGAACGGAATATTGAATTGCTGGACGAGAATGGTCGGGAGGACGCAAACCGCCGCCAGATACAACGCCCCGCTCAAGGTCAGGCGAGTCAAGATCCGGTCGATGTAGTCCGCCGTCCGCCGTCCCGGGCGGATTCCCGGAATGTACCCGCCGAACTTCTTCATGTTCTCGGCAACATCGACCGGGTCGAAGGTCACGGCCGTGTAGAAGTAGGCAAAGAAGATGATCAGCGTGACATAGACGATCGTGTAGACGACGCCGCCGGGCTCGAGGTAAGTCGCCACCTGATCCGCTATCGGGTGCTGCAAGAAGCTGGCGATCGTTCCGGGGACCACCAGCAGCGACGACGCGA
>SXGT01793920.1_pt1 | contig 13207 bp, 7 predicted proteins | sample 3176221 | NCBI WGS metagenome assembly SXGT01 (sample SAMN11356862, study PRJNA531348) | freshwater metagenome | isolation source: freshwater sample F1-120 | place: China: Fuxian Lake, Yuxi | collected 2017-12-25
CGCGTCGTTACCGAGGTGGCGATTCGTCCATCCGGCGAGCATCCCCACCAAGTGGAAACGGCGGCGCTGTCCTTGACTCGCGCCATTTATCATTCATCGGGTTCAAATGGTCGCGACTCGAAGGTGTTTGAAAGCACCGGGATGTGCGCTCGTGGGTATGATCGACAAATTGTTCTGACTCGGGAACCAACCACGGCGCGGCGCCGCGGGACTGAGCTGGGCGCACGGCGCAGCCAAGATTCGAGGAGAAAGTGAGTGTGGGCGGCCCGTGTCTGACAGCGTATCGTTCGTGGTGATCGACGGGGTGGCGGCCCCGATCGGGGTGATCCTGGACTCGCCTCACAGCGGCATGGATTGGCCGGCCGACTTCCAGCCCGACGCGCCTCGCGAGGCTATCCTCACTACCTGGGATGCGTTCGTCGACCAACTCTGGGCCGGCGCGCCCCCGTTGGGCGCTGCGCTCTTGGCCGCGCGTTTTCCCCGCGCTTACATCGACGCGAACCGCGCGGCCGACGATCTCGACGCGGCGTTGCTCGACGCCCCGTGGCCATCGCCGTTGCAGGCGACCGACTACTCCCGCCGTGGCATGGGTCTCATCCGCCGCCACGCGCTGCCGGGTCAGCTGATGTATCGCGCCGGCCTGTCCCCTGCGGCCGTGCAGGCGCGCCTGGACCGTTATTACCATCCCTATCGTACGGCGCTCGGAGCACTGATCGACGCGAGACACGCGGCGTTCGGCCGTGTCGTCCATCTCAACTGCCACTCGATGAAGTCGCGCGGCAATGCGATGAACGTCGACAACGGGGCCGAGCGGCCGGATATCGTGGTGAGCGATCGCCATGGCACGACGGCCGACCCGGCCCTCACCGCCTGGAGCGCCGCCTGGTTTCAGGACCACGGCCTGGCGGCGCGGGTGAACTCGCCCTATCAGGGGGGCGATTTGGTGAGGCACTTCGGTGCACCGGCCGCCGGCCGGCATAGCATTCAGATCGAAATTAATCGGGCCCTGTACATGAATGAGGGGACGTTCGAGCCATCCGCGGGGTTCGACGCGGTGCGAGCGACCGTGACGGCGTTTGTCGCGGCACTTGGGCTGCGGATTGCCCGGTCCGGCCAGGTCGGCGAAGCATCATGACGGAGGTGCGAGCGATCACTAGCCGTGCCCTGCAGCGATGGTTGGATACGGTGGAGGTGGCCGGCAACGCGCTACCGCACCCCGCATCGCTGTTCGTGGTGCTGTCGGCGGTGGTCGTGCTGTTGTCGTGGGCGCTGCACGCGATGGGAACTACAGTCAGCCATCCCCTGACTGGAGCAGTCGTGACACCGGTGAACTTGCTGTCGGTCGACGGACTGCAGCGACTGGTGCTGAACCTCGTCCCGAACTTTACCAACTTCGCGCCGTTCGGGCCGGTCATTGTGAGCCTGTTGGGGCTGTCAGTCGCAGAGCACAGCGGCCTGCTCAGCGCCATCGTTCGTCGTGTCGCCAGCGCCACGCCTGCGCGGTGGCTGACGGCAACGGTGGTGTTCACCGGCGCGATGTCACACACCGTGGGCGACGTGGGCTATGTCCTGCTCCTGCCGCTGTCGGCGGCGTTGTTCCACACGTCTGGCCGCAATCCGGTGGCCGGACTTGCGGCGGCCTTCATGGGCGTGTCGGGCGGGTTCGCGGCGAATCTGTTGCTGTCGCCGACCGACGTGATTCTGGCCGGCCTCACCCAGGAAGCGGCGCGGCTCGTGGACCCGGCGTACCTCGTCTCGCCGACGGCGAGTTATTGGTTTCTGGCGGCGTCGGTGGCGCTCGTCACGACTACCGGCACGCTGGTCACGGCGGTCGTGGTCGAGCCGCGCCTGGGCCCTTACACGGGCGACGTTGAGCCGGCACCCGCCAGCGCGCTGGGGCGTGATGAACAGCGCGGGCTGCGCTGGGCCTTGGCCGTGATGATGGGTGTAGTGGCCCTCGTGCTGTGGGGCCTGCTGCCGGCAGGCGGTTTCCTGCAAGATCCGAAGCAGCCGGGGCTGGTGGGCTCGTACTTCCTTCGCGGGTTGGTCTTTTTCATCTTCGCGTTCGGGGTGCTGCCGGGCCTGGCCTACGGTGTGGCGGCGGGCACGATTCGCCGCGACCGCGACGTCTACGGAGGCATGGCGAAGAACATGGCGGTCGTCGCAGGCTACGTTGTGATGGTGTTTTTCATCGCACAGTTCATCGCCCTATTCGGTTGGTCGAATCTCGGCGTCATCGCCGCCGTCAAAGGCGCGGGATTTCTGGGGGGACTCAAGCTTGGGCCCGTCCCGCTGCTGCTGGCCCTGGTGGCCATGACTGCCTTCATCGATCTCTTCATCGGGTCGGCCTCCGCGAAGTGGGCGCTGCTTGGTCCAGTCCTCGTGCCCATGTTCATGCTGCTCGGATACGCACCGGAACTGACCCAGACGGCGTACCGAGTGGGTGACAGCCTGACCAACATCATCACCCCGCTCTCCTCGAACTTCCCGTTGGTGCTGATGTTTCTGCAGCGGTACGACCCGAAGGCCGGCATCGGCACGCTCACCGCGACGATGCTGCCCTACACGTTGACCAATGCGGTGGTCTGGCCGCTGATGCTGGTGCTGTGGGTCTGGCTGCAGCTGCCCACCGGACCCGGCGCGCCGCTCTTCTTCGTGCCATAGACCGGCGTGGGGTTGGAGCGGGCGGCGTCCGCTTCAGCGCGCCGCCGGCTTGTTCTTGACGTACTTGTCGAACCACTCGATCATCTCCGCGGCGACGTGCAAGATGCTCTCGCGAGCGGAGTAGGCGTGGTTCTCTCGCGGCAGGAGCACGAGCCTCGAGATACCACCAAGCCCACGCATGGCATGGAACATCCGAATCGACTGGAGCGGCTTGCTCGCCTGGCTGTCGTCTTCCTCGCCGTGGATCAGCAGGAGCGGCGCGGTGATCTTGTTGGCCCCGAAGAACGGCGACACGGTCAAGAACAAGTCTGGCGCTTCCCACACCGTGCCGGATTCCGCATGAAACCCCCAGGGGTCCAGGGTGCGGTTGTGGGAGCCGCTGCGGGCGATTCCGGCGGCAAACAAATCCGAGTTGGCCAGCAGATTCGCGGCCGAGAACCCGCCGTAGCTGTGGCCGGCCATGCCCACTCGCTTGGGGTCGATGATGCCGATGGCATCCAGCTTGTCGATCGCGGCGCGGGCGCCGGCCACGATTTGCTGCACGTAGGTTTCGTTCTGCTGCTTCCCGGTTCCAACCACGGGCATCTCCGCCATGAAGAGGACGGCGTAGCCCTGAGTCGCGAACAGCCGTGCCGAGGCCGCGCCGCCATCGCCTCCTTCGCCGCCGAGGACGCCTCCGCGAAGCGCCGTGAAGCTGCTGGCAGCGACTCTGACCTGGCCGGCAATTCGAGCGTCGTCGTATTCAGTGGGATACGACCACAGCACCAGCGGCAGCCGGTCGCCTGGCCGGTAGGATGCCGGCAAATACAGCGTGCCCGACAGCGGCAGGCCGTCGTTGCGAAGGTAGGTGACGAGCTCTTTGGTCATGCCGGTGAGCTGGGGGTAGGGGTGCGGCGCCGTCGTCAGCGTCGTGAGGTGGTGCGTATCGAGATTCACCCGCTGGAGCCCGCGTGGCTCACTCGGCGTCTCGTGAGCAATCACCACCTCAGCCCGTGAGGTTCCCGCAAACGCCACGAACGTCTCGTAGGCGCCCTCGGCGGATTGGAAGCGCCGGCTCTTCTCGCCTGTCTCGAGGTTGATCCGGTCGAGAAACGGCCGGTCACCCTGAGGCGAACCGCCGGAACCGGCGAGAAACAGGTACGGACCGTCCTGAAGCGCCACGCGCTCGCCCCTGAGAGTCCAGCGTTCCACCACGGTGCCTGGATGCGCCTCGCCGTCGTCGTCCGCATACTCGAACAACGGCCGCCATGGTTCCTCGGGTTTGGCGACGTTGACCTGAGAGATTTTGGATGTCCGCCACTGGCGGGTGCCGGTGGCTTCGGTCACGAGCGCGCGATCTTCGGCGGCCAGCCACACGAGTCGAGCGAAGCCGAGCCGGCTTGTCGCGACTACTTCGGGGCCGCGATCGAAAGGCGCGACCATTTTCATCAGCCGGTTCTTGTCCGCCAGCTTCTCCCCGGCCTTGGTCGCCAGCGTCTCCTCGATCCAGACGAGCGTCGACGGCTTGTGCGCCTGCCATTCGAGCGCCGACAGGTTCCGGCGCTTTTGCCCGGGTGTAACCTGCTCGGTCGAGGGCAGATCCGCGAGAACGTGCACGACCCGACCCCGGCGACTCCAAACTTCCATCGCAATGCCGAACTCGCGGTAGCGCACCCAGTATGAGTAGGGCTTCTTGACGCGTTGCACCAGCAGGTAGCGTCCATCGGGAGAGACCAGCGGCGCCGCGATGTACAGCCCGGGCGGACCGACCGGCGTCTGTTCCCCAGTCGTGACATCGACCTCGACCAACTGGCTTGAGCAGTAGTAGTCGAAGAGATCATGGTCGAGCGGCGTCCGCGAGAGATCTTCCCAGTTTCGCTCCTGCGAGTAGTTGTGCACCGCGTCCATCGTGACCGGACCGGTGGGGACCGGCGCCACCGCGGGAGGGGCGCCGCGACCGGGAATCGTCCGCACCACCAGCAGGTGGCGATTGTCGGGCGTCCAGCGCATGTTCAACGGCGCCCGTGGCCGGTGAATCTGCCGGTATCCTTCGATCAGGGTGGCGTTGATGATCGGTCCCGTCAGCCGCGTGGGCTTACCCGATTGGGTATCGGCCACCCACAACTCGACACCGGTGTCGGTGTATCGAGGCAGTGCCACGAACCTCGAGTCGTTGGACCAGATCGGCACCCCCAGCTTCGACCCGGCCGGCATCGCGATGGTCCGCTTGGCCCCGTCCGCGAGTCGCAGAAGGACCGGCTCCCGGAAGAAGCGGGATTGCACCTGGCTGTTGCTTTGCGGATCGACCCGCAACCCGGCAAACTTGAGAAACGGTCGCGCCAGCTCCGCCATCGAGCGAATGTCGTCGTCATTTGTGACCAGCAGCCACGCATGGTCCGGGCTGGGGAACTCGACCGGCGGCCGCGGCGCGTCGACGACATCGATCACGGGCTGCGGAGGCAGCTTGTAGGCGAGTTGGGCATAGCCCGACGTGGGAACGATCAGGGCGAGAAGCGCCCAGATTAACCGTTTCTTCATAGTGCCCTTCCCGCCCGTGCTAGGTTTTTCTCTCTGCCCCGCTGTGCTCCCCCGAGGGCCGTCGCCAACCGCGCCGGGAGGATCCACGGCGACTCCGCATCAGAACCTCAAGCCGACGCTCGCCGTAAATCGCCGCGGAATCTGATAGTCGTCGTTGCTGAGCGGCTTCCCGAAGCTGTTGGGCAACCGGTAGTGAACACCCTCGACCGGCTTCTCGGTGAACGGGTTGAATCGGGCCAGGCTGGTGACGGTGGTATTGGTCAGCACGGTGGCGACATCGAGCCGCGTCCCGCCGGCGTTGTAACCCGACTGGTTCAAGATGTTGTCGATCACGAAGCGCCCGAACAGCCGGGCATTTTTGAGCCCCAACCGGCGCTCGTAGTTGATGGCCAAGTCGGTGGCCGTGATCGCATCGGTGCGGAATCCGTCGCGACCCGTGAAGAAGTAGTTGACCGTGGCCGGCGGCGTCAGGTACCCCGGATTGGTCACATAGGGCCGCGAGTCAATCGTGCCAATCGCGCCGAAGGGCTTCCCCGACGTCAGCCGCTGCACGACCCCGACGCTCATCATCCCGGCCCGGCCAAGATCGGCCGTGTAGGACGCCCAGACCCGGACCTTGTGCCGCTGGTCGCTGGCCAGGTCGCCTTCCGGTGAGCCCCACTGCTTGTCGATGTACTCCGGATAGGAGAGCGTGATGTCGGTGATGGCGCCAGTGGTGTCGTTCTCCCCTTCGAAGTCGCCGTGGCTCTTCGAGAGTGTGTAATTGCCGCCAAGAGACACGCGCTGGGCCAGGCGATACTGGAACTGCGCCATGATCGCCTTGTAGTCGCGACTGGCCGCGTTGCTGTTGACTACCAGTCCGAGGTCGTAGAGCGCACCGGTCTTGTCGGCTACTTTGCCAGTGCTTAGGTCCTTGCGGTCGGCGTAGAAGTCGCCGTACTTTCGGTACACGGCCTCCAGCCGCACGGAGCCCTTGGCACCGAGCTCGCGCCCGATACCCAGGTTGTACTCCCACGCTCCCGGCGTGATCAGCCCGTCACCCGCGCGCCGATTGACGCCGGGCAGCGTTGGCGCCCGCCGGAAGGGGCGGGTGGTTCCACCGTTTGAGAAGAACCAGTCGAAGGTGGCCGTCAGCGCGTCGGCGGTGCTGACGAGGGTGGGGGCATTGATGTTTGAGTTGATCGCCGGGCCCTGGTAGTTGAACTGGTAGACGCTTTGTTTGCCCGCCGCCGATCCGAGGTTGATGATGTTGCTGGTGGCGGTCATGACATAGCGCGCGGCGCCGGCGTTGACCGTCCACGGCCCGGTGCCACCCGGGGTAAACGTCGCCGACAGCCTGGGGCTCAAGGTGCCGTGCTTGATCACCTTCGACCCCGCCTGATCCTCCGCATCAACCGTGTCCCAGCGAAGCCCCAGGTTGAACGCCCAGCTCTGGCCCAGACGCCAATCGTCGTTGACAAAAGCGGAATAGGTGCGCAGGTCCTGCGGAATGGCCTTCTGTTCCACCGGGTTCCATTGGAAGTAGGCGACATTGGGTACGATCGACGGATACAGCTGGCCCTCGCGGATGATCGTCTCACCGATGTAGAGGCGATAGCTGCTCCCTCCGGCCGCGTAGACGTTGCTCAGACGGCCGTCCTGGAACACGTCGCCACCGAATACGACGTTGTGCGACCCGGCCCGTCCGGTCGACAGGAACCACGTGCCCTTTACGACCACGTTCTGGTTGTTGCGCTCCTCATCCTCTCGCGCACCACTTGGCCCGCACACACTGCAGCTGGCCGGAGCATTCCACTTCGCGAGCCCGCGCGAGGAATCGTAGATGACCGTGCCGTTGATCAAGTCGGTCTGGTTGCTGCCTTCACCAATGATGAAATAGCGCCGCCTGGAGTACTGCGCCTCGACGAAGACGTTTGTCCGCAGGACGCCGCTGTAATTGGAAGCCAGCAGGTCCTCCTGCTGGGAGGTCTCGTTCCAAAGGTATTTCAGGTCCATGAACGGCGTGGACTGGTAGTTATTGAGTAAGGTCTGCTCGCGCATGGTGAACGATGACCTGATCGTGTGCTTGGGCGTAATGCTCCAGGTCACCTTGCCCTCAACGCGGCTGTCCTCGGTCCCACGTTCGAAGACCTTGTTGGTGAACGCCGTCGATTCCGACGCGCGCTGATTCACATAGCGGCCGGCCAGGAAGTACCACACACGGTCCTTGAAGACCGGGCCGCCCAAAGTAGCTTCGTGGGTCGGCGTCACTCTGTTCACGCGCGAGTCGGTCGAGAGACCGAGTTCGAACGGCGTGCGGTTGCGCCACGTCTCGTCGTTCAGCGTCGTGCGCAGCGAGCCGCTCACCGTGTTACCGCCCGACTTGGTGATGGTGTTGACGACGCCGCCGGTGAAGCGCCCGAACTCCGCGGAAATCGAAGACGTGGACGTCTTGGTCTCCTCGATGGAGTCTTCGATGAACAAGTCGCGCGCCGTGCCCCGCACCGTCTCGTTCACGACCACGCCGTTGACCAGGAACAGCGCCTCGTACGACAACGCTCCGTTGAACGTGATCGAGCCGCGGAACCCGGCGTCGGTGGTACCCGGGGCGAGTAAGGCGGCGCCGGTCAGGTCACGCGCGACGGGCAGCGTGTTCACTGTCTCCGCCTTCAAGCTCGATGTCACGCCCGCCGATAAGCTGAAGTCCTGGGCGGCCGCTCGAACCTCGACTGCCTCAGTCACCCCTCCCAGGGAAAGCTGCACGTTTACCGTCTGGGTCGCGGCAATGAGGACGCGGACCTTCCGCGTCTGGGATTCAAATCCGGAGAGTCCCACCGCCAGCGAATACTCACCCGGCGGCAGGAACGGAATGGCATAGTCGCCGTTCGCGGAGGACACGGCCTCGCGACTGCCTTGAAGCGACGGTGACGTGACGGTCACGGTTGCGCCGGGCACCGCCAGACCCGAGGGGTCGGAGATCTTGCCGGTCAAAGTGCCAGTGGGCATGGTTTGCGCCAAGGCGCTCACCGACCAACTCGCAAACAAGAACACCATCAAGCAGAAATAATGTGTCCGGCGCATCGAAAACCTTGGCATGTTAGGGGAGTGTTAGAGTGCGGACGATGTCTGCTGGCGAGTAGTTGCGGCAGGTTATACAATGCGAACGGTTTTAGTCAAGCCGTTCCAACTTGTCGAGGCAGAGCCACCGTGAAACGCATCTGGTACTTTTTGCTATTGGCCGCGATCGCGGTGTCCTGGCCCGCGCCCGCGTCAGACGTCGCGGCGGCGCAGCAGCCTCCGGGCGCCAGTTTACGAATCGCGCTCGTCGGGCAGGCCCTGATTCACGCCGACTTGCGGCGGGTGGCGCCTCTGGCTGTGGCACAGGCCAAGGAGTATCTTGACGGCGCCGACGTCAAGTTCACCAATCTCGAGACCGCCGTGGCCCCCAAGGAAATGGCGCTCCCCCGGCGCACGCCCGACCTGCATCCGACCGAGCCCGACGTCCTCGACGCCCTCAAGGAAATGGGTTTCAACATGCTCTCCCTCGCCAACAATCACGCGTGGGATCTGGGTGTGAAGGGACTGCTGGTGGGCAGGGAGGAGGTGGCCAAACGGGGCTTCGCCTACGCCGGCACCGGGATCGACGCCAACATGGCCTCGGCAGCCGGCTACCTGGAGACGCCCGCTGGACGGGTGGCGCTTGTGGCCATGGCCTCGGGCGCGAGCCAGTTGCGATCGCCCGATACCTGGGCCGGACCCGGGCGGCCCGGGGTGAACTACCTCGACCTGCGGGCCGATGGCACACTCGAACCGGACCAGAAGGCCAGAATTCTCGGGGCAGTGCGCGAAGCGGCGCGGCGGGCTCGCTACGTCGTCGTCTATCAGCACACGCATTTTTGGGGCGAGGAGACCGGCATTGAAGCGCCGCCAGAGCGCGATCAGCGTGTGACCCGCTTTGACACGCCCGCCTGGCTCGTGGCGTGGACCCATGAGTTGATCGACGCCGGTGCGAGTCTCTACGTCGCCCACGGCAACCCGGCCCTGCACGGTGTGGAGGTCTATAAAGGCCGGCCGATTCTCTACGGCCTCGGCAATTACATCTTCAACTCTGAAAATCCCATCGACCGCTACGGCCCGCTCGCGTACTTCAGCGCGGTCGCCACCTGCGAGTTCATTGATGGCCGGCTGGTGGCCGTCCGCTTCCGACCGTTGGTGCTGTCACTCGATTCCACGGCCCAGGTTCCACGGGGCATTCCGTATCTGGCACAAGGCGGGGAGGCCGAGGCGGTCCTCCAGCGGCTCGTTCAGGTTTCCAAGCGACACGGCACGGTGCTGACGATCGACGGCGAGTCGGCAAGCGTGGCGCTCAAGTAGCGACACAGGGCCTGAGTACAGTTCATGACATCACGACTCCTCTCATTCAGCGTGGTCGCAACGGCGCTAGTCGCCGGTTGGGCGACCCTGTCCGGGCAGCAGCCCGCCGTGGATCGGACCACGCTGCCGATTCCAGCTCCGGTCTACACGAACGCCATCGGCACGACGTTTCGCGACTCCGTGCCGCAAGTGCAGCCAGCCGTGTCGGCACCGGCCGAGGCGCCTAACGTCCTGGTGATTCTGCTCGACGATGCCGGCTACGCGCAGACGAGTACCTACGGCGCGCCCATCCCGACCCCAACCCTGGACCGCTTGGCGGCCGGCGGACTGCGCTACACGCGCTTCAACGTGACGTCGTTGTGCTCGCCGTCACGAGCAGCGCTGCTCACCGGCCGAAACAGCCATGCGGTGAACATGGGCATCGTCACGCGCTACTCCAACGGCTTCCCGGGCTATGACGGCAACATGCCGAAGAGCGCGGCGTTTGTCTCGGAGACCTTACGACAGAACGGCTACTCCACAGCGGCTTTCGGCAAGTGGCACCTCGTCCCCGAATGGGAAACGGGGCCGTCGGGACCCTTCGATCATTGGCCGACTGGTCAAGGCTTCGACTACTTCTACGGTTTTCTCTTCGGCGAAACCGACCAGTGGCATCCCGTGCTCCACGAAGGCACCAAGCTCACCACCATGGCCGTGCCCCGCGGCCGCGAGCACGACTACACGCTGAACGAAAATCTGGCCGACAAGGCCATCTCCTGGATCGGCCAGCAGAAGTCAGCCACCCCCACCCGGCCGTTTTTTGTCTACTACGCGCCCGGCGCCACGCACGCGCCCGTACAGGCCCCCAAGGCGTGGATCGACAAGTTCAAGGGCCAGTTCGACTCGGGGTGGGATCGCTACCGTGAGTTGGTCTTTGCGCGCCAGAAGGAACTCGGCGTGATTCCGCAGACGGCGGTGTTGACACCGCGTCCGGCCGGCATCGCGGCGTGGGATTCATTGTCGGCCGACCAGAAAAAGATCGCGGCACGGATGATGGAAGTGTACGCCGGCTTCATGGCCCAGTCCGACCACGAGATCGGGCGCATGATCGACGCCATCGCGGCAATGGGGCAACTCGACAACACGCTGGTCATGTACATTGCCGGCGACAATGGTGCCAGCCTGCAAGGTGACGAGATCGGCGAGTTCAGCATTCAGGCCGGGGGCAACGGCGCCCATGAAGACGTGGCGTCGCTGCTCCGTAATCTCGACGAACTCGGCTCCGCTACGTCGAGTCCACAGTACCCAACGGGGTGGGCCTGGGCCGGGAACACGCCTTTCCAGTTAGGTAAGCAGTACGCCTCGCACATCGGCGGCACACGCGCCCCGTTCGTGGTCCATTGGCCGCGCCGGATAACGGCGGCTGGCGAGATCCGCGGCCAGTACCACCATCTCATCGATGTGCTGCCGACAGTGCTCGAGGCCGCGGGCCTCCCCGCACCGACCTCGGTTAACGGCGTGGTGCAGAAGCCTCTTGACGGCGTCAGCATGCTCTATTCCTTCGCCGACCCGAAGGCCGCCGACCGCCACACAACGCAGTACTACGAAACCTTCGGCAACCGGTCGATTTATCAGGATGGCTGGCTGGCGGGAGCCCGGGGTGGCCGCCTGCCGTGGATTCGGACCGGCGCACCCGACCCCGAAAAAGAACCCTGGGAGTTGTACAACATTTCGGTCGACTACTCGCAAGCCACCAACCTGGCTGCGGCGCAGCCCGAGCGCTTGGAGGCAATGAAACAGCGCTTCCTGGATGAGGCGCGAAAGTTCCAAGTGCTACCCCTCGACCCGCGATCGAACGAGCGGTTGTCGGCCCACCTGCGCCCCACCCTCAACCCGGGTCGTACGGTGTACAGATTCTTCGGGTCGGACCTGCACTTGTATGACCATCTCGCGCCACCGGTGCGCAACCAATCGCACACGATCACAGCCGACATCGTGGTGCCCGCGGATGGCGGCGACGGCGTCGTGGTCGCCGCCGGCGGCCACATGGGCGGTTACGCGCTGTATCTGCGGGACGGCCGGGTGCACTACACCTACAACTTTGCGGGCGTGGAACGGACCAGGCTGGCATCTGCCGCTACGCTCCCTCCCGGACCTGCCACCATCACGCTGCGCTTCGACTACGACGGTGGCGGCAACGGCAAAGGGGGGAACGCGGTCCTCGGGGTCGATGGCAAGACGGTAGCCGAACGGCGGGTGCCGCGCACGGCGCCGACGATTTTTTATTACTACGAGACCTTTGACCTGGGCGAAGACGTCGGCTCGACCGTGGACGACTATCCCGGTCCGTTTCGCTTTCGCGGCACGATCAAGACGGTGACGGTCGAAGTCCTGAAGGACGACAAGAAGCCCGCGGTGCGGTAGTGTCGATGCGTGGCGACTGTCATCACCTTCGTCGTCATCCGTCGCGCTCGCCTTACTTCGGATTGGCGGTCAGATATCCGGCGCGCGTGCGAACGCGGTGGTCCGGATGTCTCGTCATCACCCTCAGACGGTGATACGTCTGGCCGCCGGCGTTCTGCGGATAGAACCCCAGGGTGTACTGCTGACGCAGTTCTTCGGCCATCCGCTGCGCCGCCGCTTCCACCTCACGCATGGTCGACGCAATGATGACGGACCCGCCCGTGGGTTCGGCGAGTCGTTGCAGCGACGGCACGTGCACGGCGCCGGCGCGCCCCGCCACGTTGATGCCGAGTGCGTAGAGCAGCACTTCGCCTTCGCGCAGCGCAGCCTGCGCCTTGGCCGAACTTTCGAGCGGGCCGGGGGCTTCGAATGGATCGTCCCGACCGTCACGGCTGGCGGCAATGATCGAGTTGTCGATGCCGTCGGTCATCAGCAGCATCGCCCGCTTGCGATGCCGCGTGTCCTTCATGTGGGGCACCATCTCCGTGACCGCCTTGAACAGTTCGGTGCTGCCGGAGGTCGGCATGGCCCTCAGCGAGTTGACGATGCCCGGATGGTACGGGCGCCAGGTGATCATCGTGCGCCGCATGCTGTCAAAGGTAGAGATGCTCCATTGGTCGCCGGGTTGCAGCGAGCGCCCGAGCGCGTCGGCGGCCCGAGTCGCCGCGGCCATGCGTTCACCGGTCATGCTGCCGCTCGTGTCAATCAGGACACCGACACTAATCGGCGCCGGCTCGGCGGAGAAGACGGCCACGTCCTGGGGCGCCTCGTCGTCGTAGATCAGGAAGTCCTCTTGCGCCAGGCCGCGAACAATCGAACCATCCGGCGCCTGGACGGTGACATCGAGATAAACCAGTTCAACGCCGGACTTGAACTGCGGCTGCCGGCCGGCGACGATGGTCACCGACGCCAGCAGGGCAATGACGACGAGTGCAGATTTCATCGAAGGCGTAATGCTATCAGCATGCCGCACTCCACCGCGTTCTGGTGTATGTACAGGTTTCGGTCCCACCGTATCCATCGGGACCATTGAGGAGCCGACATGTGCGATCAGGACCATTTTGCGGAAAGTGTGGCGGAGTACGAGGCCAGGGGACTGGTCACCAGGCGGCAGTTCGGCGTGTTGCTGGCGGCCGGCGCGGTCATGGCGTTGCCTCAGCTCGCCAACGCGCAGGCGACCGGCGAACGCGAGGTCGAGATCACGACGACGGACGGCACCTGCGACGCCTAC